>Ga0308160_10002315_pt1 | contig 23481 bp, 18 predicted proteins | sample PhyFR1_FD_201036 | JGI IMG/M metagenome (GOLD analysis project Ga0308160, IMG submission 201036) | Phyllosphere microbial communities from UC Gill Tract Community Farm, Albany, California, United States - DLSLF.R1 | ecosystem: Host-associated > Plants > Phyllosphere > Unclassified | place: USA...
AACGTGCAGGAATGCAGCGAAGCCGCCGGTCTCGCCGACGCGTGGGCCTTCGTCGACTGGCACATACGTTCATCGGAAACGTCGCGTACGATCGTCCCGAAGGATCACACCGGTGGTTGCTATTGCGAGATATGGGAAGGATCGCGGTACTTGCCGTAATGGGCAACACTTGACGCGATGCGGCTCTATCTTTAATCCTGTGCTTCGATCAAGACAGGTAGTACGACCCCGTGCCCGCCGGCGCCAGCCCCCCACCGAAGCCCCGCGCGTCAGTTGCGCGCGCCCTCGCCTCCAAGGCGGCGGCCGCCACGGCGCGCGTGACGGTACGCTTCGGCGGACTCCTCCAGCGCGACCCCGAGATATTGCTTCAATTCGGACGGTTCCGTCCCCGCTTCGAGCTGCTGCAGCGCGAAGGTATTGCGCAGCGTGCGTCCGCCGGTCCGGCGCGGCAGCACCCCGGCGCGCACGAACGTTGCGCGCACTTGTCGGTAGACCGTGGTCTTGTCCAGCGCATCGCCGGCCAGGTTCGCCGGAAATACCAGGCTGCCGCGCACGCCGAGCGCGCGGCGCTCGGCAAGCCAGTCCTCCAGCTCGGCCACGCCCTCGGCCGGCAGGATCGTGTTGTGCGGATGGCTGGTGGCATGCTTGTGCGAGGGCGTGAGCGACAGCTCGAGCGAGCCGTCGAGGCGGACCTGGCGCCCCACCTCGTCGACCAGCAGGCCGATTGCCTCGGCCACCCGCAAGCCGGCCAATGCCATCACCAGCTGCATGGCACGGTCGCGACGGCGCTTCCAGCCGACCTGGGGCGCGCTGCCGCGCGCCGGCACGGCCGGTCGCGCGTCGAGGAATCGCTGCAGGTCGGTGCGAGTCAGTGCCGTCATCGGCGCGTCCTGCGCCAGCTGGTTGCGGTCGAAGCCAACAATGGCGGCCGTGGCCGGGTTGGGACTACACTGCAGGTGCGCGAAACAGCGTTCGAACAGGCGCAGGTAGCGGTAGGCGATCTTGCTGTTCAGGTCGCGATGGCCATCGGTATGGAGCGCGATGAAGGCGTTCAGGTCGGCCGCGGTGACGTCGGAGAAGCGCCGATGGCGGGCAGCGATCCAGCCGGCGAACTTGCCGAACATGAACTTGTAGACGGCCGCCGATTCGTCCGACAGCGGCTTCGGGTCGCGCACCTGCCGCCGCCCGGTCGTCACGAACTCGACCGTGCGTACGAAATCGGCGAAGCAGGCTGCGGGACTCTCGTCCCATGACGTCGGACTGGCCATGGCAGTTTAGGAGGATGACGAATACTGTACATTTTACCAGTGCATGGGCCGATCCACGCGCTTTTCGCGCTCCGTGCGCGCACGGTCGCGGGCGCTGTGGCACCCGTGTCACGGCGCCGCTGCCCAGGAGAACGCGCCGGATCAGCCGGGGCACCGCGGGCCGCGGCGGTGCACCGGACGATTCCAGGCAGCCGCCAGTTTACAACTAACCCAGGCTGTATAAAGAACAACGCAGCCGCGCCTACGATCCACAGTCATCAAGCCAGAAACGACCAAGCCGTCGCGGTCACCCCGACGGTTTACAACTAACCCAGTTGGAATGGCAGCGCCTTTCGATGAAGCCAGGATAGCGCGTACAGCGTTGTTCGCCGTACCGGTGCACGTGCTGGTGTCGATCGTCGAGGCACACTGTCAGCGTGCCAGCGTCAACGGGTCGCCGGCGCTCGCGGAAGGGCGGCGCGGCATCCGGTTTACAACTAACCCAGATCGGATGAGAGCGTCTTTCGATGAAACCCGGATGGCGCGTGCAGCGCGGTTCGTTGTGCCTGCGCGCGCTGGCGCGGGACGTCCATGCGCCGCCACCGGCGCGCCAGTGGCGGCGGGTCGCCGGCGCTCACCGACGCCTGCACCGGGTCCAGTTTACAACTAACCCAGGCCGGATGACCGCGCCATACACACTGCCCGACACCGACTGCGGGCGCAGGTCCAACGGAGCCCGGGCCTGACGGGACTCAGTCACTCACGGTGGCGCAGCGGCACCCTGTCCGGCCGGCAGCGGCGCAACCACGACCATGGTCACCGTGGCCGGAATGCAGCCAGCACTGTCCCGCGCGGCGCCATGCGCCCAACGTCAACGGCGCGGGCTTCGCGGCGTGCACCTGGTCAAGCCGGGTCGTGCGGTCGCTGCACCGCGGCGCCGGCGCCGGTGTCGGACACCGCGCGCGGGCCGCGGAAGCCGTACGGCCGAGCACGCCGGCCGGGAGTACCCACAAATGGTACTGATTCGCGACATCGACCAGCTGCGATTCTGGGGGATAGATCTCGATCGCCTCTCGTTCGGGGCCGGCCAGTTCGCTCTTGATGCGCTGCAGGTCGCGCCAGTCGTGGACCGGGGCGCGGTCGCGGCGCCGGATCGACAGGTGCAGCGCTCCGCCCTGCCCTTGCTGGTCCGGCAGGCGCCGCACACTCACCTGGTAGCGCGAATTCACGTACACGGTTTCCTCGCGCTGCATGCGCTGCATCTCGGCGCGCGCCGCTTCCAGCGTCTGGCCGGCCTGCGCCGCCAGCGCGCGCAGCGCCTGCTCGTCGAGCGGCTGCGGCACGGCACGCGCGAACGGCGTCCACGCCGGCGTGGCGCTGCCGGGCGGCGGCGGGCATAAATCGTGGCGGTACTGGGGCGCTGCGGCGTCCCCTCGTTTGGCGCGGGATGCGGGCATGTCGGTCATGGAATCTCCTCGAAGACGCGGGCCCGGTCGCGGCGCGCGGGGTGACCGCCGCGTGGGGCCGGGCGCGGGTCCGCGGGCGTCAGGCCGGTTGCCGCATCTTAGCGCACTGCTACGCGTGATCGGTGCTTGTCGGCGACGCCGACGAGCGGCGTCAACCGCGCCTGGCGGCCGGGCGCCTGGGCAGAGGTCGCGCAGCGATTCCGGAAACAGATATGCGCGCGTGATTGCGCTGCGACAGGCCGGCAGTACCGAAGGGCGCCGCCCTCGCGATCACGCTAATCCAATCGATGGTAGTCGCATCTTTCGACGGCCTGCCGCAGCTGTCAGGATCGCAAGTGCGGACCGCGACCACTGCGCTATGGGCGTCACCACGGAAGGCTTAGAACGCCTAACAAAACCATTTCGTCGCTCGTCAGTCAACAGCCGCGTACACTGAGCGGTGCCGACCGTCCGCTATCAGCCAGAAACGGACTTTGGATGTGCAATTTCTCGCTTCATTGGCCAATCAGTTTTAACAACCAGCACACGAATGACAAACTAAGCAATCATGGTTCTCCTCAAAGTCGCCAATTGTCTTAGTTAACGAAGTGAGCGGTATAACTGGCGAAAGTTTAAAACCGCGTTAGAACCCCAGCTTGGACACACGCACTCCTGCGACATCGGGCGGAGCTGACCGCGGGCTCCAAAAGAACGGGCCATGCGGCTTGGCGAATATGTTGAACTCAGGGAGATCCGGCGCGAACTGCTGGCGACCCCATCGTATCACCATGTGGAGGAGAGGAAAAACAGACAATCGTGCGACTGTGCGAGAACGGACAGCATGAGAACCTGCTTGAAAAATGCGACCAAGCCCCGCCCGGTTGCCAATTTTTACCAGGGAGGCTACGCGAGCAGCCTATGCATCGTAGCCGGCGTTTTGCTTGCAGGATGGCAAGACTGCCGCGACTTTCATATGCGCCAAGGGTCTTCATTCCGTGAGCATGAGGCGACGTTGTCCGCCTAGCTCTCGCGCGGTTTGCTCGCCAACACGTCTGCCAGTAAATGGGCTGTCGCCTGGACTGACCGATGGACGAACTGGTTACGGCGCTTTGAAACAACCGACTATTCCCGGGTTGAGCAGCAGCAGAATCCGGCCTATCCTGATCTGCGTCGATACCAGAATCGGGAGACCACCGTGACCATAGCTCGAGCGGCGTTCCTAAGGCAGTTCACCATGGCGCTCGTACTGACAGTCTCTGGAATTTCAGATGCGCGAACGGACACGCCGGGAACATCGGCATTCGATCGCCCGTCTGGTGTCGAAAAGGCTTTGCCAAGATCGGCGGCCTCGCGGAAATTCGCGGGCACGCCGCGCATGGACGCCGGCGCCGACGATCGTAAAACGATTCCTGGAATGGCCTCACGTGACACCAAGGATGTGTCGCATTCCGACTTGACGCTTGCGCAAGCCGTGCTCCCGTCCGTCCCCTCACTGCAGACTCAGGCACCATCAGCAGACCAGCAGTATGTTTGTCGCGCCGGCGGCCCTATCACGATACGCGATCTCGGCGGGCGTGACGACGCGATCGTATTGTTGTGGGGTGAAATGGCATTCGAAATGCAGCGTGTTGGCACAACGACTGGCGCACAACGTTTTGAAAGTTCTAAAGCAGGATTGACATGGATCGGCATACCATCCAATGGAACGCTCCTTGATGGGAGAAACAATCGCTTGGTAGCGACCGGATGTATCGCCGTCACAGATAGGCCGGTTCGGGACCTGCCGGGTCCACGCGTCGACGCAATCCCGTCGCCTTCTGAACGAATCGAGCCGCAAGTCCGCGACTCCGGCCGGTTCGGGCTCCCTCCCAATGCCTGGTTCGGCGTGGATCCGCCGCGTTCGCAAAATTCGGGTGAAACTGCGGAATCTCCAGCCCAGCCACGAGAATCTTCCGAATCTCCGGGATCCGGGTCAGGAACTAACGTAGACGCCGAGCGCCCGATCGCCGATCAGCCAGCGCCGGACGAGATAACGAAACCCGTTTCGCGTCACATACCCGTTCCGAAAACGCCGAGCCCTCGTTTCTCTGATACCGTAACCAATGCCGAGGTTCCGGCAGACCCGGGCGCGTCCATGCCGACGCTTGCGACGGAATCGGACAAGATCGATAGTTTAGTGCAGGGCAGCGCCGCCGTCAGCGCCCCATCGGCCGTAAAGACTGGTGAATCGTTCCAAGTCGTCTTGCGCGTTTCGCCGGACAATCTTAACAAGTTGATGAGCAACCTGAAAGACGATTTTCCTGAAAACGAAACCGTCAAAGGGAAGCCAGGCGTCAAATTGACTCCTCGTATGAAAGCGTCGGTGACTGGCATAGGCTTCAATATCACCGCGAGCGATGATCCGATCCAAGCCATTAGCTACAAGGACGATACCACCTGGGCCTGGCAAGTCGTGGCAGTGCAGCCTGGTCATCGCACGCTGACGTTTTCTCTGGCCGGTACACTCAACGTAGAAGGGAAAGAAGTAGCGCGCAACTTTTACCAGTATCGGCAGAAAGTTCAGGTTGAAGTCGATCCGATGGGCTTTTTCGAAAAGTACTGGCAATGGTTGACGACCACGCTGCTCATACCAGCTTTCGGTGCGGTTTGGGCATTTTACCGAAAGCGCGAAAACAGTACGGTTGCGCCGGGCCAGACCGTTATTCAGCGGCTTCGCGAAAAGCACCGGCTGAGAAACACCCGCTGACCTTCTGACCTGTCGTTAACGGTACATTGAATTGATGCGGAACCGTACGAGTGTCTGGCATTTCCGCTACCTGGCTTGCATGAGTTTAAAATCCGTGAAGAAGTCTACCGTTTTACGCCTTGAGCGGTTCGACAAAAGGCTGAGATTATGGAGAACCTTTATCGAGTGCCGCCCACCTTTTCGGTCCGACAATCCCGTCAATTACGAGAACGGCGCGCTGCGTGGAAGCGAAGGGTTCCTGTGGTCCCGAGTTAACGCGGGTAGCACCGATCCGCTAATACTCGATACTCGGTTAGTTGCAAATATGTGGCTCCCATCGCCCGAGCGAGGCGGCGCTTGCTACCCGGCGCTGTGGCGATCCCGCGACGAGACCAGTCCGCACGGGCTCACTATCCGGTCAAGCCGCTGCCGATCAGGCAGCGGCTGCGCGAATCGACAGGAGCCGTCCCGGGACGGGGGTACGATGTCATCGTCGTGGACTGGACGCCACTGGAAAGCGGCTCGATTGGTCGTCATGTCGTGAACGATGCCGTACCTGGTTTGCTTCCGATTACGATCGGCCGCCATGTCCCGGCAAGCCGCAGGGTCGCCTGGAACCCGCGAGCGGCTGGTGGCGTCCCCGATCCCTTCCCATAGTTACTTGAAGGAGTGCGCGAGCATGAAGCAGGATCGTGAAGCGGCTATCGTACCGAGCGGCGCCTCGGCAGCGGCGGAGCGCCTTGAGACTTGGCGGACCAGCGGGCAACAACTCGGCTTCGTCTACCTGCGCCAAGGTGGCGAATTGATACAAAGCGGCCGTGCTCGACTCACCTCCTTCGATGAAAGCACACTGAGACTGATCGCCAGCGGAGGCGCCTTGTTGGTGGTGCACCAGGGCGCCTTGCTGGTACAGGGGCCGCAGTGGTTCTTCGAGCCCAGCCTGAGCGGAGCGTATCCGGTTGAAGGCCTCTCGATCGCGCTGCCCAACGACGACTGGTTATTCCTGACCGAAGTCCACCTGCCAGAACATCCGCTTATCTCAACGGAGGGCGGCTGGAGCCGGAGCGGCTAGTTTATAAATGTCTCCGACACCATTAGTAGGGAGCAACCCGACGCTAATCTCGGTTAGTTGCAGTTTAGCGGGTCTGCGGGTATGTCCGATCCTGCGCTCGGTACGCCGGGTCCCGCCATACGTGTAAGGCAGAGGTGGGGAGCGTCCATTTATTCAGCCGCGCCAATCCAGCCGTCGCGGCGCCCGAAGCCGGGCCCCGATTGCCGTCGCGCTCCAGCTACCAACAATCGGCAGCGCCGGTCGGGACCTGGCGCAATCGGATTGGCCTGGATCGCGCCAACCAAGGCGAGGTCAGGCGGTCAACGTGTCAGCCGGCCGCTGCCAGTCTTGGGCGTAGACCGTGCGCAAATTCGCGCACAGCGTGACGCCCGTTCGGATGGCACCGCGCCAGCACGTGTTTGATAGAATCGCTTGCGCCCGTTGGCGCCGTCGGGGTCGCGCCCGGTGCACAACCAGCGCCCACTTCGCGCGCGACCCGATTTTGAAATGGGCTGACTCGTGTTCTAACTTCTTCCCCGCGGCGCCTAGCCAAATGCCGACTTGCCGCTGATCGAGGCGCTGCGCGAGTATGAGCGCGTCATTGCGCCCCGCCCCGCCCCGCATGATCCCTTTTACCGCTTATACAGCCGCAACCGTCCTGACTTTTCCTGGCGCCAGATCCTGGACGAATTCGGCGCCGCCCCGTTGCTCAGCCCATGCCTGCATCGGCGGACCTGGGCCAAGCTACGGCCCGATGTGTACGTCTCGACCTACGCGGCCGAGCGCGATCATCTCGTCATCGACGTCCGCCCGTGCATCGACAGTGGGTTCAAGTACGCCGGCGTGACGCACAGCGCCGGCCGTGGCAACTTCTACCGTTTCCCGATCATGGCGGCCGGCTGCGACCGCGCCATAGGCCGGCGTAACGAACTGGAGTATCTCATCGACCATCGTACCGAGATGTCCACGATGATTGCCGCGCTCCAGCAACGGCTACGGAGCGAACTCGGCCGCGTGTATGGCCGGTCTTCGAAGTACGAGAGCGCCGCGCGCAAGAGACAGCTCGCCAATGCATGCGGCTTCACGCGCCAACCCACCCTGGTGCAAGGTCGCAGGCGTATGCGCTGGAAACGACGGCCTGGCTGAGCACTCTGTAACTCGTGCTCGGCTTCCCCGCTGTCGCCCTGTGCGGGCATGCGGTGCGCCGGTCACTGCGCGGCACGCGCCGACCCGCCTGGTCGTTGTATCAGCATCACGGGCCGCCGACATGACATCGCTGGCGCGATTCTGTCCGCAACGGTCTGGCCGGCGGGGTGCCGCTCGAACTGGAAATCGGACGTCGCCCGAAGGCTGTTTTCGGCAACCCCAATAACGCAGCCAGGGCTGTGCCAACCGCCTTGGAGACGGCGCTTGACCGGGTCCAGCCTCCGGTACGGCCGAGATACCTTCGGTGACTGGTGGGATTGGCCGCCTCGCGGGCTCACGTCGCCGCCTCGTCCCTCGCGGCAGCCGTATGTACCCGGTGCCGGGTCGAGGTCACGCATGCTGTAGAGCGCAGGCGCGATGCTAAGTGAAAGCGCATTCACCAGGTAACCGCGTCGTCACCGCGCAAGGGCGCGGCGCGCCATGATGTGGGCGACGTCGAGCGCGGCCGCAAAGGCCCGGATGCACGCTGCATAACAGTCGGTGTTGCTCGGCGGCCGGAGCATAGCCCGGGCCGCTCCGGCCAACCTTTGCGGGCGCGGGCCTTGCCGCTAGTTCCGGGCCTTCGTACGGCTTGCGCTAGATCGAGATCGGCGCGCGGTAGCGGAGACAGCGCCACGCCGCGCGAAGTCAACTCGCGCAAACGGTCGTTCTGAGCTATCAAAATGAGTTGCAGGAGACCCAGGACTGTCGTGCGTACTGCCCCGGCAAAGCCGCCAGGGCCGCTTACATCTTTCGATCGTCTTTCGCCTAAACGGATGTGGGCTTGGAGCGCCGATGTTGACGTTCGTTCCACTGCTGGGGGACTCCCGTCATAACGTGGGCAGTGCTGTGCCTTCGTGCACGTCGACCCACCATATGTCTTTGGGACAAGGCGCCTTCGGGTTCTGAAGTCGTCTGCAGCCGCTGCTGCACCCATCGCTCCCCGGCCCTATCCCGTTCGCGCGGTGCGCACGGACCTGATCAGGCGTCTGCGTGGCAATCGCCCCCAGGGCCGGCAAACCGCGACCGCGGTACTTCGGACTCCAGGGCGTAGAGTGTTGCCGCAGTCATTCTGGTGCCCAATGCCGAGGCCGAACATGACGACATCGCCGTCGACTTTGCCTGGACTACCTCCGATCCATGGGAGGACGGCGGTTGATCCCGTCGAACTGCGGATTCCGAAGTGAAAGTGCGGGTTCCGAAAGGGCAGCTTGAGTTCGGGAATTACGGTGCTGAATCCGCCTGGTCGTTCCGATGCGCGCAGGGCGGTTGCACACGCGCATTTGCTTTTACACGCGCGCGAACTCTGCTTTCGATAAGTATGGAAGAGTGTCGCGCGCTCCGGTGCATCTGGCTGGCTGGCCGTGGGCACTTCGGAATCCGAACCGGTCGATTACATTGGCACGGCCCCGATCGCGCTACCGTCGCCCAGGCTACGATGCGGCACGCTTTGTCGCACGGCCAATCCGGCAAGCCCAAGGCCGACGGCTACGGCTTCCAGGGAATCGAGCAGGGGCGATGATACCCCGCTGCATACCGTCCGCGCGGCGACGGCAAACGGCCACCGCCGGCGCTCCGGATTCCGAAGTGATGACAAGTTTCCTGGGCACGCAGTGCCGGGTGCCAGACGTCGCGGCGGCAGCATGGTAGCCAGTCTCGGCGAACTGGCGATGGCTCGAGCTGGTGTTCGACGCCCACGAATCCGGTCAACTTCGGATTCCGAAGTCGCCATACGTGGAAGCCGACGAGTGATCCAGATTCGTAGTATCCATTCCTTCGAGCCTATGTGCATGGAGCGGGACAAGCCGCCACGAAACCGGCCCCGCTGCCAGGTTCGATCATATGCAAGCGAAACCGTTACCCAGGGTCGTCTGGCTTTTTTCCGGATAGCCGAGTCGGACAAAAATGAACCTCGCTGCATATTTGTCGGTTGCCGGTCGGATGCAGTTGACTGCCGGACGGCGTAGAAACAGCGTAGTGCGCTTGCAGCGCCGACGTGGCCTGGCCGTCTCCATTCATGCATCTTTGGTGGACCGAGGGCGCTAAAGACTGGAGATTCGGCATTTTGTCATAGTTCCGGCTAAAATATTCTCGTGGAATAAATGTCGCTAAGTATATGATTCTTATAGGTTTTATCCTTTCTGATCCTCTGGATCTATTGCTAAGTAGCTGATTTTAAAGGATTTTTTTTGTGGCTGTTTTTGTGGGAAATCTTCCGCCGCAGGGCGGCTTACGAAGTGGTTTTACTCAGGCGTCACGTTCGCTGAAAGTAGCGTGATGCGAAAGGTATTCTCGAACTAACATCTGTCGGCAATGGCGCTCCGGTCGGCTTTCACGGATTTTCGAAGAGGGAACCGGTTGTGAGCCTATCGCGTGAGATTGTGGCGTTACCTGCGTTTGGAGCTAGCTACGCTCTTTACGGCTGCGTGCAACGACCCTGTAGCGGTTGGTACAACGGCTTCTCCCCACGATCGCTCCGGGTAGAGTCCTGCGGTAAGAATCGACCGATGTCCAGTCCTCCATGACGCCAAGGCTGCGTGCGGCATTGTCGCCAACCGGCGGACGGCCGTGGTGGCTGCGAGGTATAGGCAGGCCGTCCTAACCGCAATCGTGGTCCGCTCGCTCGGCCGCTGACGATGAGGCACTACCCACCGTCGCCGGATCTGCTTGCGGACAAGTCAGCGCAAACCCGCTTGCAATTCCCTCAGACCTGTGCAATCTGAAGTCTTCTAACTGTGACGTCGGGTTCCCGTCCGACGATGCGGACGTCAATCCAGACGGCTTCCGGAACGGAAGTGTCCTTTTCGTGAACCACGCTGGGGATGTGAACGATGTCGAAAAGGCCCGCTGCCGCATGTCCGTCAAGCCAGCGCCTCGCCAGCTGCGCGCAATCGATTTCGGTGCTGGAGCCGCCCTGATTCTTCGGGCACAACAACGGCCTGCTCGCCAAATTCCACCCCTCCATCATGCCTACCTGGAACAGGTGTGCCTTACAGTGACGCTTCACTCTTGACTCGCGGGCGTTGCCAGCCCGAGGTCGCGCCCGTCTTCCGGGCAATCACCTTTGCATGTATCTCCACGACCACGATTGTGGTGCAGCGCTAGGCCACGGCGCGAGTCGGCGCCGGCGTCACGTTTCTGCAGGTCGTTGGCGAGCCTCCCGAGCCTGTCCGCGGCCACCCCATGTTAGCTGGCGCGGCTGGCCGCTCGGCGCGGCTCCACGCCCCGCTGATGTTTCGGTGACCGCACCGTACCCGCATGCATCACGGGCTATCGACCTGGTATCGCGGCGCATCGGCAGCAGAGCCGGTTGATTGCCTTTTGAATTTCACGAGGCGGCGCTGTGGGTGCTGGCAACTGCACGGACGCGGTGACCTGTGGTTGCGATCGCCGTTGAAGCATTGCACAGGACCTCGCGCTGCCTGACGGTTGAAACATGATCGCCGCGGCGTCTACCTCATTACCCTAAAGGTATTCGTCAAGGCTGGGTTCCAGGCTGGCGCGTGGATCGCGCATGGCGCAGGCGTTACCTGTTATTTCGTTGGACAGTGTGCACCTTCTGCAGTGGTCATGCAGTGGGGCGTCCTGTTCGGCCGTAAACAGTATGCCCGTTATTGGGCGCTGTCGGTTTACAGAGTACATGAAGGTTTCTTCGCCCGGACTCAGCGATTTTTATCAGCCCGGTGGAACGAGTGCGTTGAGATCGGGAAGGGCGGTCGCCAGAGTCGGGGGCTAAGGGCGCAGTGTCGTATGAGGAACCGGGAAGACGTTGAAGCGAATGTGAGTTGTGCATCCCCGCCAGGGCATCGTCAGGAAATGCGCAGGATTGTGGATCCTGCCATACGCTCATCGTCCTGTACGTCTCGATCCGTCGTAGGCCCGTGATGACAGTTGACCCATGGTGGCGTTATTTCATCAGCCGACCCGCACCGGCTCAACCTGGGTGTCCGATCGGCCACGACAGAAGCACTGTATGCTAAACGGTGTACATCTGTCGGATGCCGATCGACCGGGCGATGGTCATCGGGGATAAAAGCTGGCCAACGGCGCGGCGCTGATAGGTCGCTAGCGGCTTTCGAAGTATGGAGCACCCGCGATCGCACTTCCCCCTATGAAGATCACGCTGATCGCGCCTTTCGAGCACGGCAAAGGTAATTGGTGATGTGACTGCCCGCGCGTGACGCCGCGTTACGGCGACGCGCGACAGCAAGGCAATGGATGGACGGGGGAGGCAGACGTAACAGTCAACAAACGGCATACTGCCATCCGACATCAGTGCAAACGTGTGCAATGGTGCATACATCGGCATGCAACTAGGTCCATCGCTAGAGAAGAGTCGATGCCCGCGTTGATATTCCGCGGGAATAATCGAACCTAAGTCATTGATTTCAAATGACCTTTCTCGTTAAACGCTCGGGATCGACACGCTAACCCTTTGATTTTAAAAGATTTTTTTCTGTCGACAATTCAAGGGTGCTGGCCATTTCACGCAGCACTCCCATAGCACGCCTGGATGCAAGCTCCACATCGACGCCGGGCTCTACCTTAATCACGATTTCCTGGGCCTTGACCTGGACTTGGAAGGCGGATGTGCCATTCTTATCGGCTATGATCCTTGGCTGGACCGCTTTCGGGCGCACGCGTCGTTTGGCAAATGGCTTGACGAGCGCAAGCCGCAGCTGCTCGACCGACATTTTCGGCTGGTCGATCAGTATCTCGACACCAATTGCAATTCTTTCCTCCTCACCAGGATATTCGGTAAGGAGATTCTTAATCAAGTGCGCATGGCGGTAACCGATCAGTGCGGGGAACTTGGCCATGAAGGCGAGGAATGGCGCCGGCAGGTCGAGCAGACTGAGACATTTTGAAACCTGGCCTTGGGAACACCCGAAGACCTTCGCCACGCCCATCTGGTCTTTCGCAAAACCCCGCTCGAGCGCCCGCCGATAGGCTTTGGCACGTTCGTAGTCTCCGAGCTCGACGTTACTCTCGTTTGCAGTGAGCGTTTTCAGCTCGGCTGTACGATCGTCGCAGTCGATCACCAGTGCTTCGATCTCCGACCAGCCGATCAGCCTCGCTGCCCGGCTACGCCGGTGGCCGGAGATCAGCTCATATTTGCCTGAAGCAAGCCGTCGGACAATGACCGGCTCGTCCTGGCCACGGTCATGCAGTGTGTCGCCCAGTGCCTGGATGCTGCTCTCGTCATAGCGATCACGCGGCTGATAGGGCGAGTCGACGATGAGATGCAACTCGATTTTGCGCACCACCTTGGACGCGTCGACCAGGGCCTCCATCGGAGCCCGCAATGGTTGGTTGACCAATCCCGCCGCGATAGGCGCGTCGACGGTATCGGTTTGCCCCTGGTCGGCCAACAGCTCGTCGAGGGACTTCGATTGGCCCTCTGGTAGCGCATTCATGTGCATTCCAGTTCCGCCTCCCGATCTAGATCGAAATTCTCCCGCGATGCGTGCGGAAAAGGCGGCGTCAGATTCACGGGATTTCGTCAATTCTTGGCTCCTTCAACATGTCTTCATCACGACAGTCCCGCGGCTGCGGGACTATCCGTTTTCGCCCCTGGGAGCGGCATATTCATTTTTTCCAGCAGCTCTTTCGCGGCAGCCCGCAACTCGGTAGCCGATGTTGCGCTGGGACGGGCCATCACTAGAGGAAGGTTGTCATCTTCGTCCAGAACCTTCTTGAATTCCTCGCTGCTCCCGATTTGCTTGTTCATCCAAGCATTGGGATACCTACTCGTCAATGCCATTACCTGGGCTGCGACGCGAACGCGAGACGCGTCAAAGAAATTCCCGAGCACGGCAAGGCTAGGAAACTTGCCATAATCCTCTTTCATTTCGTCGATCACGCGCGCCATGTACGACACCGACTTCGTGCTGTACTTCTCCATCGATACCGGCGCGAGCGCGACGTCGCTGGCCAACAGTGCGCCCCTGGTCGTCTGATTCTTCGCCGGCGGGGCGTCAAACAGGATGATGTCATAGGCAGACAAGTCCATATCCTTGTTCTTACCCGACATACCTTCGGCCAACCACCGTGCGATTGCCAGGTCAGGCTTTTTACCTTGCAGAATCTCAACCGTCATCAACGTTTCAAGGTGATCGAGTTCCACCTCCGACGGGATCAAGTGTGGACCGTGTTCGCCAAAGGGCTTTTTGACCACTTCCGCAAAAGTCTTGGTGCCACCGTTGAGGCGCCACAGCGGTAACAGGTGGCCCAGATGGTACTTCACACAGACTGAATCAGGCAGGCCCGCTGCACGTGCCTCCTCGATTGTCAGTTCTGGATCGAAGCCGAACGCGATGGTCAGGTTCGCCTGAAAGTCTAGGTCGATGACGAGCACGCGAAAGCCAAGCAGTGAAAGGACGCATGCCATATTCGCCGTCAAGGTGGTCTTCCCGACGCCGCCCTTGGGCGCGTACACCGTCACGATTCGTCGCGCTTTCGCTGTGCTGTCATATCTGCGTGCTCGGTAGGCCGCCAGGTCAAAAATGTTCTCGACCGAGAAAATCCGTGTCTTCGGTCCAGAACCGCCTTGTCGTTCAACCTGCAGACCAGCATCGTCAGCATCGCGCCGTACCGAGTCAACACTGATGCCCAGCATCCGTGCCACTGACTGCACCTTATAGGTCTTGCGTTTCAAGCCACTCTCCCTGTATATGATTCGATAATTTTCCCATAGAAAACAGCATGTATGCAAGGATAAATCCACGATGTCACGAAAAAGCCTAGCTGCGCCTACAGATACCGGTACTGCTTGTCGTTCCTGGATACCACTTTCGGCTGTTTAGTTAGTTTAAGAAAACGTTTACAAACCTTTGGTAAACCTTTGCGACCCTGAAAGGCCCAGCTGGCGCGCACTACAGGCCTGTTCGGGATGTGGATATGTATACACGGTGCATAACATTGATAGCCCAGGTATGTGGATATGTTTTAAGGTGCGCTATTTTGATCGGTAAGGGTTGTGGATATGTCTTGAAGGTGCTGATTTTTGATTTCGCTTGTGGACAACATGCGCGTTCGCGTGCGTTTCTGCCTGCCGGCTCTCGATTCGTGTTGCAAGGGAGAACCGGAAACGACCACCCCCGGGTGCTATAGGGTTTTTTCGGACGTCTGTCGGGTTTTCCACGCCCCTACGCCCTTGATCTCGGTCAAAAGGTGAGTGCTGATGATGGTTCATACTGTTCGGTTGGCTTGAGGTGAGCTTATCTGATAGGGAGAGCCGTCAAGCGGCTTCTACCAGCCACGCGTATCCTTCAACGTCCTTTGTGCCAGGTCCCGTCATCGACCGGTGCCGACAAATTTGCCGGATCCCCATTGGCGAAACACCGTCTTGCACCCGTGCTTTGGTCACTCAGGCCACGCACGCCTGGTTTTCCTACTCAACAACGGTTCGGTAAATCGATTTGGCAGAGTTTACACACGTGGCCAATGAAGCTTGCGGGGATCGGTGCACCAAGGTGCGCGTTTGTGATAGGGGTGCTAACCGTTCACACATGCGCTTCGGGGGCGCCGCTCCGTTCCACCATAGTGGGGCTGGGAACGGTGGTATAACCGGATCGATTTGATCTCGCCACGCGACAAAGGTGAACGAATGTGATAGCCATCAATAGAAGTGCTGGCGTGCGCTCCGAGAAGGCTGTTTCCTAACGCTACAGCTCCGCGGCTAGCGCAGAACCGGACTGATCCGTCTTTGGTAGCACACCTTGTGGTGCATGGTTTTGATAGGGCTCAATGCGATATCGGGCGTGTGTGCCCAGGTGCAGCCGATCGTCACCAGCGTGCTAGCACGCCTCAAGGCCGTCGAGATATCCCTTTCTGCCTGCGCGGCTGGTCTGTACTGGTGAGCCAGGAGCACGGCCGCGACTTCCGTGTCGTCGCACCCGTGTCGGTATCTGGACGCCTGCTTACCGAATGGGGCCAGTGTCAACCGGACCACCTTTACACAAAGGTGAATAAAAGTGATAGGCCCAGGTACTGTCGTCGTCGCTGCGCACGCTGTCGAACAGCCCCAGCAAGGCCACAATCCGCGCCAGGTGCATGTTCTTGATAGGCCACGTTCACGCGTGCGCCGGATGCTGTCGCTAACAGCATATCGTTCGTAACATTTTGATATCAGTGGACCTGCGTAGCGTACATATTTCCGGTAAAGGTGCATGGTTGTGATAGGTCGTGCAGGCCTAGTCGACGCAGGGGAGTCAGGTGCCGCAACGCAACGTCGTGATTTCCTTATGAAAGGTGAGCGTTTATGATGGGTTGCGTCGAGAATCGTGCGCGGCGAGTCGCTCACCCTATGAGGGATACACTTCGCGATCTCGCTGAACTTCGCTGACTGGGCATGACGATGCACTAGAGGTGAACGTTTTTGATGGCCAGTCTCATACAGCTGCCATCCTCCGAGGAGGTACCGCGACTGTCTTGCGGTTGCAAAGGTGAAGGCCCGTGATAGGTGCGAGGCCTTTCCACGTTCGAGGACGGGCGCAGTTGACGCGTGGTGCATATCCTTGATAGGTAGCCTTCTTCTGATATGCCACAAGCTTCGGCATGGCGCCCAGGGCAAAAACGAGTGACTGACTACTTTGCATTCGCACTGCCGCGCCGCGAGATCAACCGCCTGCGGCGCAAAGGTGAACGTTACTGATAGACCGCGACGAGGCCACCTCCAAAGCCGTTTTTTGAACCAAAGGTGCACGTTTGTGATGGTCAGCGGGGCGATATGAGGGGAGCCTGCGCCATTAGGCGCCCTACAGATGCCGTCGACCTCGTCTTCGAGCATATAAAGGTGCATGTCTTTGATAGGGCGCAAGGCCAAGTCGCTTATCTTGTGCGTGCGGCGATAGCTGTGTCGCATTTCGAGCGCAGGGTCAGCACGATGTTGACGTACTGCGCGGCAAGGTGAACAATAAGGGGAAATTGTTCACCTGAAAGATCTTGCGATGCAAAAAGACCACACGGCCGAAGCGTCATCGCCGCAGCTCGCTCTCGCATTACTTTACGAACAGGAACCGGAAATCTTGAAAAAACCGGTTCAGGCGATCCACATGGCGATTACCGGCGGCATCCAGAACAAGAACCAGCGTCTTGCGTTCAACGCCATGCTGAAGCACGCGATCGAAGAGCACGGACGTGACAAATCCAAGCATGTGGACACTTATTCGATCTCGCGTGTCGAACTGATGCGGATCATCAACTACACATCACCGAACAGGAAGTACTTGAAGGACACGCTGACCGCCATGCAGAAGCTGACGGTGCAGTGGGATTTCCTGAAGCAGGATGGCGACTCGGTCTGGTCTTCGTGTGTGCTGCTCCCATTTATCAGCTTCGACCGAGAAAACATCTATTATTCCTACGCGCCGCAGATCAAACACCTGCTCCTTGAGCCAAAAATCTATGCAAACCTGGACCTGCGGATCCAGCGTGCATTTCGCCTGGATTCCTCGGCCGCCCTGTACGAGTGGGTCACCCGTTTTCGCAATGTCCGATACACCAATGAAATGGGATGGGAAGAGTGGCGTTGGGTGATCTACGGAGAGATCGGCGCCACGTCGGTTCTGCACCAGTACAAGATATTCAAACGCGACAAACTGAACCCGGCGATCGAGGAAATCAACCGTACCTCCGACCTGACGATCACGCTGCGCGAAAATCGTGACGGCGGCCGCCGAGTGAAGTATCTGCAATTTACCGTCGAAGAAAAAGAGATCTTCAGTCCCGACGACGACATGGCGGACGATCCCAGGGCGGAATGGGACAGGCGTTTGGAAGAATTCAAAGTTTCCCCGAAGGACCGCAAGAAAATCCTCGCATCTTTCAGCGTCGCCGACATCGAAGCGGCTTTCAAGTACACAGAAGTCCGTCTTAACGACAAGACCAAGCCTGTTCTCAAGTCTCCGGTGCGCTACCTGATCCGTGCCCTTGAAGGGAAATACGCGCCGGAAGCACCGCCGGCGGGCGCCGCCGGACGGCCGCCCAAGGACAGCCACCATGCCATGAGCAATATTCAGGAAAGCTTTACTCGCCGGCGCAACGACGACGCTCAAGCAATGTTTGCAGAAATGCTGCACGCCGACCGCGAGCGCGAGATCGAGCACTACAATGCCCAGGTTTCGTCCGAGTCTGCTTTAGTTCCAGTCCTGCAGGACGCGCGTCTTGCCCGTCACATGATTCCGTTCTACTCGTGGTTGGCGAAAAAAACGTGGGGCGAGCCAACACCACAAGAGATCTTTGACTTCGCCGTATCGACCGGTGCAATCAGCTATAACCCGCAAAAAATGCCATAGCAATCTCAATTGTCTCACCGGGACGGACATTCACACGGTCGGGAAGGTCGCGAACGCGGGCGTCTTCAGCCGGTGCCACTGCCAGCTCTCGAAACAGCCAGCAAGTTTCCTCGACCAGGTGGTCGAGCTGCCCCAGCTCGTGCACCTGGCACATTATCCAGTCGTACCCAGGTCCCGCGCGTCGTTAGATAGCACGAGCGAGACACATCAACCGGAAACCATGCAATCAAATATTGTTTTAGGTTGGTTCCGTACTGCGTCAAGATCGCAAACACCCGATTGTTTTTATTCTTTAGCTTGAGGTCGTCCAGTTTTTGTAGACTTTTGCAGCGCTGGTATATCGTTATATTTTCGGTGGTATTCATTAGCCGTGTGGGTTAGTTGCATTTACGATCGTCCCGACGACAGCCTCGCATTGTGGGGGCACTCACCTCGCCGAAGATCCATCAGGCTTTTCGCTTGGATTCCAGCGCCGCCATACAGTCCGACGACCACACGATACATGAACAACACTGCCCGCAGACCCTGCGACTAGCGCGCGCACGCACACTACCAGGCGCACTCACCGCGCAACATTGTAGCCGATGCGTCGCCTGTGACCTCGCGTTCCACAACGACGTAAGCTGCGTGACCGGTGACGCCAGGCCGGTACCCACATGTTGGGGCGGAACCTAGCGCGACCCGACTCATCCTTGACTTGCAGCGCCGTGAGACCGGACGGCAAGGGCGCGCTGCTTGCGAGTTATGGTGAGGCCGATTGCATACCGGTTGGTCGACGATCCAACCACAGCCTTCATACATGGTCGAGCGGCAACCTCAAGGCAAAAGTCGTGCTGCGCTCGCCACTACGAACTATCACACTTCCGCCATGCTGCTCAGCGACCGTGCGGACGTACGGCAGACCGATTCCCCAGCCGGCGATCCCGCGCTCGCCGTCGCCGACCGCGCGGCGGAATAACTGGAAGATGGCCTCGGCATGATCCGATGGCACAGGGGGGCCGGTGTTGGTGACCTCGACCGTGGCCGAGCCTTCCAGTTCCGCGACGACGACGTTGATCGGCGTGCCCTTGTCGCTGTACTTAACAGCATTAGTGAGCAGGTTTTCGATTGCACGCCGCAACGCCGCTGCATTCCACTTGCCGTGTATCCGTTGGCCGCGCATCCGTATATCCCGACCAGACGAGAATCCGATGCTCGTCGCCGCCTCGGAAGCCAGTTCGTACAGCTCAACTGGTGTCAGCTCAAGCGTGGCCGTGCCGGCATTCAAAACCATCATGTCGAGCAGGTCACCAATCATGGCCTCCAACCTGGCGTGATTCCGGACGGCGACCACGGCCATGCGATGTGCTCGTTCCAAGTCGTCCGTTGCGCGGATTACCTGTACCGCAGTCGCCGCAGCCGACAGCGGGGCGCGTAAATCGTGCGTGAGCGCCGCAAAGAACTGCTCGCGGATCTGCACCTGCGCCAGCGAAAAGCCAGCCAATGACTCACGCAAGGCGATGTCGATCGCCTTGTTCACGCGCTCGACCTCGTCGAGCCGGAGAATGATGCCTGCACGATGCCAGGTGTCGATGATCGCCGAGCGAAACAGCTGGAACTCGTGGGCGATCGAGCCGGCATGGAACCGCGTCACGCGCGCGCGCTGGCCACCATGTTCTGCTGCGATCACCGCATGATCGAATTCCTGGCCTTCGCCTACCGTCGTCAGGACCAAATGATCGAAGAACAGGGGCAGGGTATTGATAAGTGCCTGGTGTGGGAGAGCGCAAGCGTAAGGAATCTCAATCTTGACCTGGGACAGCCATGCCGACAGGATCTCATCTTTTGCTGCAAACAATTGCTGGTAACGTTGGGCCTGTTCCTCAACCATGACCATCCTCGCATCTCCATTGCGTTTCCGCAACTGTACAATGGGCCTGTTATTAAATACACCAATTTCTGCCGCCCGCAGACGCCACTGTTGCGAAGCTGTCAGAGTTCAGACCCAATTCCGCACGCGTCCGAGCGCGTGCTCGCGACAGCGCTGTTGGCCGCGTCTGTCGAACTCGTACGCCTGCCGTCTCCGCTTTCCAGCAAGCGGTAGGCCGTCGTCCGTGAAATCCCGAGATCGCGCGCAGCGCGGCTCACGTTATAGCCGTTACGCTCCAAAGACACGTGCAGCGCGGCCAACTTGTTGGATACCCTCGGCGCCGTCCTCGCCGGCGATACAGCCAGGCGATGCTCGAATCCGAGGTCCAGCGGCGAGATCCGGTAGCCCTCCGCCATCACCAGGGCACGTCGTACACGATTGATCAGTTCACGCACGTTGCCTGGCCAGTGGTAGCTTGCGATCGCGCGCAATGCGGCGTCGGAAAACCCCGCAATTGGTTGCGAGGCTTCGTGGGCAAACAAGTGGCGGAAGTGCTCGGCAAGAACTACGACGTCATCGCCTCGCGCACGCAACGGCGGCACGGTCAACGGAAGGACCGCGAGACGGTGGAACAGGTCCAGGCGGAACGCGCCGGTTGTGACGGCTTCTTCCAAATGTACATGTGACGCCGCGATCACCCTTACGTCGACCGCCCTCGCGCGTGCGCTTCCCAGACGCTGAGTCGACTTCTCTTGCAGGAAGCGCAGCAGGTTGGCTTGCACGTCCCTCGGCATGTCACCGATTTCGTCCAAAAAAAGCGTCCCGCCCTCTGCACTTTCGATCAGGCCCGGCTTGCTGGACGCTGCACCGGTGAACGCACCCCGCTCGTAACCGAACAGTTCTGCGTGTACTAGTTCGGGCGCTAACGCACCGCAGTTTACAGGCACGAACGGCTTGCCGGCCCGCGACGATCGAGCGTGGACCGACCGCGCGACGAGTTCCTTGCCCGTGCCGCTTTCGCCCCACAGTAACACCGGCGCCACGACCCGCGCTACACGCTCGATCTGCGCTTGCCGGTGCCGCATCGGCATGCTGCGTCCCACCAGCGCGGCGCCTTCGCCCGACTCCACCTCAGCATTTCGGACCGGACAGCGCAAGGCCATCAGCCCATACGCATGCCCGAGCGTGGCCGCTAGGCGTTCAAGATCGATCGGCAAGGTGTGGAAGTCGCACAGACAATCGGTGATCAGCTCACGGCACGCGCGGTTCGTCAGGTCTTCGGAGCGGAATGCGCCGACCCAATGCACGTTGCCATGACGCCGCAGCAGCGCGTCGACTTCGTCGAGCCATCTCGGTTTCCGGTTCAACATGAGCAGCCCGACCATATAGACAACCGCCTGCAGTTGGCGCTCTGCTTGCGCCAGCTGTTCAACCACGGTGACCGACCATCCCCGGCGCGACAGATCGGCAACCAGCTCTTCATCTATGCGGCCGCACGCAACGCATATAAGGCTTCTACACATCCTCATTCCTCTACAGCGTCAGCATCCTGACGGGCTTGAGCAACTTCGACATGACCGGCTAGCGCATTGTAACGTCGGCATTCTGCGTTTGCTGTAGCAAACATTGAAAATAATTTATATCGTTTTAGGAAAACGTTTGCGGATGTCGCCAAAATCGACGCCCAAATGCATCGCGGATAGAGGCTTTCTGCAAAGCTGGCTTGTCAAAAAAAGTATTTACAAAACACTGGTTTTTCGCCAGAAGCGGCGCTAGTATTTATTGAAACCTTGCTTACAGTCTCTTTCCCAAAGGCTTCCTTAGGTCCTGGCCGAACCGGACTGGATTGCGCGGCCGCACGCCTGCGCAGCACGCCGCTGAGGTTGCCCAGCAATGGGCAAAGGTATGGGATAGGCCTGCAGGACGGGTAAGACGATGACCGCCAGCCGGCCGGGTAGGGCACGTGCTGCAGGTGATTGTGACCGTCGTGCACGACGCAGTATGCGGGGCTTTATTGGCGTCCGAAGTACCGGGCCAATGAGTTATGCCGACTAGCGCCGTCTTTTTCCAAGATTTGCGATCAGAAGGGAACAGTGTGCAGGGTAAAGGAGCAGCCACGGCGACGTGGGGCAGCTGCGCAGGCGACGGTGCGAATGCGTGGCGGAGGAGACGCGCCAGTACTTTATCGACTGCAGCCCGATATCACCCTGCGCCGCACTGTTCAGCGCGAGGGCTTAATGGGAGATCCGTATGTGCAATCAACATGGCGTGTTCCAGGATGTATCGCGTATCTATGCCGCCTGCCGCAGTACGCCGGCACCCGACCTCTGCATGGTGGCGCCGTCACCGGAGCTGAACGAGAAACTACGCAAGGAGATGGCAAACTTCAGTGGCGCCTTTTCGGCAGGCGCGCTGCGGCTGCGGGCGACACAGCCGCGCGAAGAGGGCTTCAACGACGGTACGATCATCCCCCCCGACCAGTTCCCGCTGGGGACGCCGCCGAGCGTTATCCGTAGCCAGGCACTCGAGCGTGCCCCGCTGAGCGGCACAGTGCGGATCGTCATCGTGATGGTGGACTTTGAGGACCGCCCGATGGCCACGACCGTTAGCCAGATCGAACAGCTGTTTTTCTCGACAGCGGTGGTCTCGACGGGCAGCGTACGCGAGTATTTCACAGAGGTCACTGGCGGCAAGATCAACCTGCAGGGTGCGGTGGTGGGTCCGTACCGGATGCCGCAGAAGCTGTCCTATTACGCCAACGGCCAGTCCGGCACCGGAGCGGCACTGCCGAACGCGCGGACCATGGCGCGCGACGCGCTGACGGCGGCAGATCCGGCCGTCAACTTCGCTCCCTACGACAACGACGGCAATGGCTACGTGGATGCCTTCATCGTGGTCCACGCGGGTGCCGGCGGCGAGGTGACCGGGAACGCGGGGGACATCTGGTCGCACAAATGGACGTTCAGCGAAGGCGCGGTGACGGCCGACGGTACCAAGGTCTACGCATATCTCACCGTGCCCGAGGACGGCCGTATCGGGGTATGCGCGCATGAACTCGGCCACCTGCTGTTCGGTTTTCCTGACCTGTACGATATCGACGGCGGTTCCGAGGGCATCGGACAGCACTGCCTGATGGCGTCGGGCAGCTGGGCGGCGGCGGGGCGACCCCGACCCACCCATCGGCCTGGTGCAAGGCCAACCAGGGCTGGGTCGCGGTCGACAACGTCACCTCCAACGGCACCCGCTCGATTGCGGACGTGAAGGACAACCACACGGTTCTGCGGCTGTGGAAGGACGGCGGGTCGGGGGCGGAGTACTTCCTGGTCGAGAACCGCCAGAAGACCCGTTTCGACACTTCGCTGCCAGGCAGTGGTCTGTTGATCTGGCACATCGACGAGTCGGTCCCGACCAACGCCAACGAAGCGCGCTACAAGGTGGCGCTCATGCAGGCCGACAACCGCAAGGATTTGGAGGCCGCGAACAACCGCGGCGACGCCGGCGATCCCTATCCAGGCACAAGTGGGAACTCATCGTTCTCGAACAGTTCGTCGCCGAACTCCAAATCCTACGCCGGTCAGAATACATGTGTCGCGGTCACGGGCATCAGCGCACCCGGTCCGGTCATGACGGCCAACGTGACCGTGCGATGTGGCGTCAAGGCCGGCAAGGAAGTCCTGAGCG
>Ga0308160_10002316_pt1 | contig 23480 bp, 29 predicted proteins | sample PhyFR1_FD_201036 | JGI IMG/M metagenome (GOLD analysis project Ga0308160, IMG submission 201036) | Phyllosphere microbial communities from UC Gill Tract Community Farm, Albany, California, United States - DLSLF.R1 | ecosystem: Host-associated > Plants > Phyllosphere > Unclassified | place: USA...
TCTCCCTCCAGACGACTTTCCTGTGTACCAAGAGCCCAGCTTCAGAGGTGGAAGGGGATCAGGACGGATACGAAGATTTGGATGCTAAATGGGAAGAATGGCGACTACCAACTAAGAAGCAATCATCGTCTGATCCTTACGGTTCTATGGGATCGTACAACTCGTACGGACTCAATCATCGGGGATTTACGCCCCTCGTCGTTCATCGAGAATCGAATTTATCAGTAGATCAACGATCGAAAGTCAAACACTACCTCGACTCGTCCGCCCTTGCGCCAGCCCTCTCTCAGTCAATCATCTCAAGTATCTCCCCTCTCAAATCGTCAACCGTATTCAAGTTAGTAGGACATGAGAACAAGGAGGAGGGCGAAAGCGAGTTGAAACAATCCCGATACGACATCTATTCGAGTGGTCGAGGATACCAACCTCGATGTATGAGATCTTCATTCCGATATGTCAATTGCTGGAACCAGAATAATGGTGGTGGCGGTATGCACGCTGCAAAGTTGTGGCAGAGGATGGTGGAGGAAAAGAAGAGCGAAGCCGCGGTTGTAGATACCAACAAGGCAAAGGACGCCTCAGGCCAGACGGTCTACCGAATCCCAGCTGCTGCTCGAAGATACGTATAAGACTGTTCAGTGATAGGTAATGGATTAAAGAGGGATTCGAATAATGCTAGTGATTCCGTATGTATATGCTGCTTTGGACGCGACGCGGGATCAAAATTTCGGATCAACTAACGTCCACCTGCAATAGCATAACGACACTTGTATATACTTAAATCACCTCAGGCGCAATGCCTCCAACCCCCCTCATACCCTCTTCATTCCTTCCTCACCTTCCTCGATCTCAAAATGCATTCGAGCCGCTTTCAACAACCGACTTACTAGCGCATATAGCTGTGCTGAGGGGGCTTTATATACCCCCTGTTCATGGTGGATTTGAAGTTTCGGATTGTTTACTTGAAGATGAGGATACTTCTGGACAGGACTTTGGACGTAGGAACGATGATGTAGAAGGAATGGTTGGGGCCATGGACGGACTTGGACTCGATGTCGGGTCGACCGCTATGGATATCCCGTCAAACTCGAGCTCAAACTCAAATATACATAATGGACGATCCGACGAAACTTCAGACGAAGAAGAGAGTGAAGAAGAAGAGGAATCGCGGGAACATCTAGATCCCTTCGAAAGAGACTGGTCCGAGAAATGGTTAAATGGAGTAGTCCGTCGCGCTCAAGGATGGCTCGAGGAGAATGAGCCTGAAGACGACGATGTAGTAGCTCTGGGCGAATGGAAGGTTATGGAGAGTATTTTGAGGGATGCAAGTGCTGCGCTCGCTATGATGGCTGGGACTAGTGGTATGTTCGATCTCCACTTCTTATGCTTGGACCGAACATGGAGACGATACGGGAGGGGGGAGCTGATGGATAGCTACTGGCTCGTTAACCCGCCATCTTGTCTTTCCACTCGATCCGGCCCTTGAACCAGGTTTGAAAGTACTACAGCCCAACCTCCTCTCAAACCCAGCTCTCTCGCCGGCAGCCCACACCTTCCTTTCGTCGCTAGCTACTTCACCAACATCCCCCCTAGCATTACGCCAACAACTAAGTACCTCGCCCCAATCACCAACCCTATCAAAGTCCCCAACCAGAAAAAGGAAGAGAGCACCAGCAGTACCCGTATTACTACACGACGCACCAATGGCTAATCACCTCTCTGTCGGTGTACAAACGTGGGGTTCGGCAATATTACTAGGGAGACGAATGGCGAAATATCCAGATCAATTCGGGTTGTTCGATACATACGGATCTGAAGGGATACGGATGTTAGAGCTTGGAGCAGGGACGGGTTTACTATCGATCCTATGTCGGAAATTGCTGGATCTCAAGTCTGCCACCGATTCATCGTCCTCGCCTCGTACACCAAACCATCGTGAACAAGAAGGGGGACAAGGGAAAGGATTGATAGTCGCAACAGACTTCTTACCGGAAGTAATCGATAATTTGAAAACATGCGTCAACCTCAATTTCTCAGGAGAGACAGGAATCGAAATTGCGAAACTCGACTGGACGACTTTCCCAACTTATATGGCTTCCCGGAACGCAGGAGGAGAACGAGGGAACGAAGAAGAAGAGACGAGCCAGTTTATGGATAAACCATTCGATTTGGTCCTAGCTTCTGATTGTGTATATGATGAGACTCATGCGAGGATGTTGAGAGAGGTGGTTTCTTGGACGCTGAGATTACCGGAGGATGGGGATGATGGTGGGACTTTCGTATGTCGTCTCCTCTTCCACTTGATGTTCCTCCATTTTACTTTTCGTATCCTTCTCTCTCATCCCTTACACTCTGTTACTCGTACACCACTCAAAACACCCCTTCCATCGATGAAGAAATAGATCTGACAAATAGCATATCCTCTCACCAATCCGACCAACATTCACGCCAGAGCTCGAATCAATCGATACACATTTCCCACCGCACCCCAGCACCTCGAATTCGAACAAACAGGGTGAGGGATTAGGTAAAGAGCGGGGATTAGTAGTCGGTACAAGAGGTGGGAAACGGAGTATGATCGGCAGGAGAGGAGAGGGGAGGATTGATGAGAATAAGGGGTATTGGTGGTGGGAAGTTGGATGGGCTTGAGGCGTCGGATCCTTGCCAATCGAATGTTGTATCATCAGTGCATTGCATCTGCATTTCGTTTGCGAGCAATTATGTCCACCTTCGCAGTTGTTGATCGTCACCCACGGCCCACCTGAAAACTTCGTATCCTGATTCAGACGTGATTCCACCAGCTAGCTTATGGTGTACGTGGAACGCAGTCCTATAGCTACATTCATACGCAGTCCAGCTTTCTATTTACTTACTTTTTCATGCCAAGATCCAGCGCAGCGGTCCTAATCATACGCCCTCATAACCTCATTACCCCTCGCAGTATCCCCAAATTGACTTCCTTTACCCTCTTGCCTCCAATTAGGTTTTTCAAAAGTAGTAGTATGTGACCAAGGTTTGTTTCTATTTATCAGCGAGCTGTATCCTTTATTTCATCTCCATAACTTACGCCATTTCCTTTTCTACTGCACATGCGAATGCTTCTGACCAGCCGTTCCGGGGGAATGCTTTGCATACTGATTTGATTGTTTCTTCATGTACATACTCAGAGAATTGCCCGGCGTTGTCAAACAAGCTGAGTATTAGCTGTGAGTCAAACACCGAGTCGAATGAAAAGGATATCACGTACGTAGCAAGAATGATCATTTGCCCATTAAGCGAGATGTTCCCGCTTTTAATCCAGACGTCCTGGTGCGAGATGATCGACTCGCATACTGAATCCGCTTGTTCCTCCTTGGCTCCGTTCTCTAGCAAAAGTTCTCTGGCGACGATTCCACCTTTGAACTAAATATGAGCTAAACATCCATTATCTCGGCCTGACGATGACGTACCTCAAACGACATCTTGGTGGTCAAGTGGAATTTCTCCGCCAGCCCAATATCATGGAGCAGACAAGTACAGTACCAAGTCTCTTCATCGATCACATACTCCGGGAAGGTAGTCTTGATGATTCCCAGACCAAAGTAGAAAATACGATTAGAGTGATTGAACTGTTTCGAGTCGAGGTGGGTTTTAGCGAACTCCGTCACTGCATTTGCGAGCTTTGTCGTCGGCGGAGGTAGACCGGCGGGCGAGTATGGTTTGGGCTTAGCGGACTTAACATTTTCAAAGAGGACCTCTTGATCTCGCGGAACGGGCTGCCAGTTTCCTACTTCCATCGTGGCGGGATGAGAGCAATTGTAGAATGGACGGAGACGGGGATATTAAACGCGACAAGGTCTACAACTCCGCCGGGTAATTGCACATCTATCGACGGCGGGAAGTGACACGCGCGGATTTCACCGATTTTCAATGAATCTCATTGAGTTTGCTTGAATTCACCAAATCCCATTTCATGCAACTTGCTTCACAGAGCACTTAGCCTCCTGAAACTTCTATAGTAGATATTTGTCTACTGTATAAGCACCTCCAGAGCTTTTGAGGATGCATAGGGCCTCCTGGAGCCTGCATTCATGTACCAAATATTCGCTGGTACCGCGGGAAAGTGGCAGCTGCACAAATTGTAGACACTTGGAGGTGGATATCATCCATGGGAAAGTCAACCGGGCCTCAAGCCTTGATCTCGGAATTGGCTAGAAAAGGCTCAAAATCATTGAAATATGGTCTAGAGGCCTTATCAGAAGCTCTTTGAGACAGCCAGGGGCTTTTACCAGTACCTATGATGCATATAGTGATGTCAGGCTTTTGAGTCATTGCTGTAGAAGGAGTAGGGGCCAACATAGGGACCACAATGACTAATTTTGTATTCTGACACTTAGGTCAGTGTATATGCAGCGTCCATGCATGACACAGCGGCTGTGCTATGTAAATTGATAGCAAGGATTGCAATGGGCCCACTTTCCATGTTCTAAGTGCTCTGTGGACTGAGATGCATGTAGAACAGGGTCTTGTATGTATCTTGAAAGTGAGTTGAGAAATAAAATAAACCGGTAAAACGCTTGTCACTTCCCGCGTTCCATACACATCCGGGTTGTCCACCAAACAACAAGCGAATATATAAGATTCACTTGCAAAACTAGATAAAAAACCCTTCCTCGCTCGACCAGATCTGTATTCAACTTCATTCTTCCCATGGGAAACATGCGGAAAGGTCTAGACCGTCAATCCGCGGCCTCTTCCATGTCATGCCAATGCTCCACTGAATCACGCAAACCGTTGGTCCAAGAAACCTACATAAAGCGGACTAGAAATCGCGTTTGATGCATTCATCCCCAACACTTCTATACTTTCATATATCACTCGAATCATCGCTGATGATCAAACAAACCAGGGTAATCATTAGATATCACTCGACACAGTTTAAAGCTCTGAATTCGCCTCTTTAATCAGTCTTCACCCTACTGCTTCGCAGACCTTGTCCCAAACCACATACTCAAGATCTTCTTTCGCTCTCCACGTTGTCAGACCATCTCGGTACACCAATTCTACATCTCTGCCATATATTTGCTGCATCTTCACAGTTCATCAAGCGTCTGCTTCCACAGTTGCTTGCTTTTGTCAACACAATCCATTGCATTCAATTCTCAGCCTCACATTGCAGAACAATATCATGTCCGAGCACCAAATCAGCATGGAGAGAGGAGACTCATTTGACTCTTTGACGTTAGTGACCCCGCCTGCACTCAATCATGGGCCAGCCCATGACATATCCGATCCTACACCTCCGCAGGGCATGCGTGCAGCCTTGTTCAAGTGCCAAGCGCTCCATTACGGCTTGGCAGAGAAGATGGGTTCGTCCGTGTTTAACGCTGAAGTGGTCAACAGCTCCATGACCGTCGGATCGGAACACAAATCGGAGGAGGATGAGCATGAGATTATCAGAACCTTGTACATTCCCTTTGTCCAGAGGGTTATATGTCAAGGGACCCAGGTCGGCCTTATTGAAGTGGATGCTCTTATCACGGTCGGGTTTCCCATGGGCGGCAGGAAGCAGACCATGTGCAAAATGGCTGAGAGTGTGGATGCCTGTGTTCTCACTGATACCCACCTGACCACAATTTGCCAGTGGCGGGGAGATCACACAATACGCCAGGTCACACGCAAAGAAATTGACTGGGAGATCAAAGAAGGTATAGAGGTCCCAGTAGCATTGTACATGAGGAGGTGGGCGCCTGGCTGCTGGACAATGTTCAATCTAGCGTTTGAGCACCAGGTGCGCATCGAGGAAGAAGTCGTACAGTCTATGGATGAGGTGACGGACTCTCCTGATCTAGACAATGGGTCATGGGCGAGGGATACAATTACTTGCCGGCAAGGGAACGGCTCTGAGGTTGGCTCCAGCTCAGTGTTTTAACAGATAGCAGCAATCCCCGGCAATGATCCATCTCCTTCGTCTCTTTGCGTCACCCTTCTATCCCACCGACCCCAACAATGTCTCTCTCCTACATATATTCACAGTCACCATATATAGACAAAAGCTCCACAAAACTCGATCACAATACACTCGACCTTCGACAAGTGATGTATAATGAACTTATATTCCACCGGCCAATCCTCTTTATTCCATTTAATGCGCCCTCGACCACAGCTCCTCTATATGACTTTCTCTCTTTCTCAATACTTTCTCAGCAACATGGACTTCCAATCACCGCCGCATCCGTTTTGCTCACATCACCTATTGATCAAAAGGTTTCTCAATCTCGACGGCTTGCCTTTGACTCTGTTCTCTTTTGTATTGATAGTGATGTAGATATAGTTGCGTATGTATACCCTGATAGCCCCTTCGTTTTTTGCAATCCCCTCTGCCGTCGTTGCGTTTGTATCGTACAACGTGAGGTGAACGGTGAAGCAGGTGTCCCCATCTCAAAGCAGGTCCAGATTCAGAACTCAAGTAGCAAAAACAATTGAGCAGTTCCCTGTGTCTCCCTTCTCATTCAAGGTAGTTCCAATGCAATACAACGTCCGTCATTGGCGCTCCTCCTTGGCAGCTATCGGACTCTCCCGGCTAGGCTCCCAGCCCCGCTCCAGGCGTCCAGCTGTGATGTTGTGCTGGAAGCCATACAGAAATAGTCTCGCCCTAAAAGATCCGCCACAAAAAACGCAGCTCCCTCCAGCCTTGCCAATAGTGAACAGTTATGTACTGCTGAAAGGTTCTTGGACAAAGCAAGCATGACTGGGCGATGTCCAAGCCCAACTGATGGCAGTCAAGGGTCTGGGCCAAGGACTGTTCACACAAGGGTGAGATCAGGGAGTCTTCTGAGCTGATTGCACCTTTCACGGAAGGGACTCTGAAACATCACACTGAAAGGTCATCAGTGGCAAAATTGCCCTTTGATTGATTCATGTATATATTCTGTGTTCCGCTCTGTTTTGTATTGTTCATTGCCTTTCTTCCCCCCCACACACATCAGATTGCACCCAAACCCTCAGTCTCTGTCACCCCTGCCATATCTGTCACACTACTGTCCCTACATCATGACAGACCGTAAGTCCCTCTACCTGTGCAATGTACCTGGCCAAAAAACGCTCACCCAAAGAATTCTCCTGGGCTGAACATTCTTCAGCTTCTGGAGGTGAGTCAACAATCTTGACACTGGAAAAGGCCAGCTGTCAACTAACACTGATCAGGTGGAAGCAGAAGATCCCGTCGTTTGCGACCGCTGGGGATCACCTCTTGCCACACTCTGGACAAACAGTCAACAGGTGTGGATGCCTATGACTGTGCCAGATGTATTGCTGCTATCTGCTCATGCGCCTCTATCCTCCCAGAACCTCAAAAGACACTCAGTGCCTTTGAAAAACAGCTTGCCATCACCATGGATACACTGCAAAAGGCCAAAGAATTATACGTTGAGGAATCCGAAATGAGTCAGCCGTCAGTACCTGTTTCCTGCCCAGACTATTTGCCCCTCTGATGACTTAACAGGCTACTAGTTAAGAAGGAGTACTGGCTTATGATTGCAAATGCTATTGCAGATACACCCTTTGGGCCGGCAAGCAATGTATATGATATACTTTCTCAGGAAGGGAAGGATACCGTGAATAAGTCTCGAAGTACGTGAGCTTTCAGCTGTTCACACGGATCACTTCATCTTCTGACCCCCTCAGATTTCTTACGGGACATGAGACGCGGTCCAGCACTCCTGGCGGCAGATCAGTTACGCCAGATACAAGGTGAGCTTGATGAGTCGCAACATCCAGAATGGTATGCAAGATTGGAGACCCTGAACAATGAACGATTCAAAATCATGGCGCCCCTATGGGATCACATGAATACCATGGATATGCCAGAGATTGAAAGGCTGCAAAGGGGATGTATGGCAGAGCCGTTAGAAAACGGGTGTATGTCAGAGAAATTGCAAAAAGAGTACATGACGGAGGAGTTGCAAAGGTAAATCATCAATGCTTCCTGTTATTCCTTGGGTACTTGTGCTGAGCATCTCAGCATATTGGCAACAGTCAATACCAAAACCATGGAGTGGTTACCTGCTGCAGAGGAGGAGGTCAGAACAAGCAGGGCGGAGACCAGGCGCCTCAACAGAGCCGCCCAAGCTGGATCAAGCAGAGGTGGCTCAAGCAGGCAGAGCAAGTGGAGGCAGTCAAGGTGATTAAGCCTCCCAAGCAAGCCAAACAGGTCAACCAGGTCAAGGAGGTGACTCAGTGACTGACTGGCACGTTTTTATGTCTGATAAAGTGTGTAGAGTATGTTGATGTAGGGGCTCTTTTATGTGTATGTAGTGATGAATGTTGATTGCGCCGAGGCAACTTGGATGCTAAGGCTGCAGTTTACACCAAAGAGATATACCCTTCTACAATAGTTGCCCTTGAATCACTGTGCTCCCCTTGAATCACTGTGCTCCCCTTTCACCCTACCCGCACCTTTAAGGGCAAGACCATCAGCTACAATACACCTCTCCAGGTTTAGGGGCTAATGAACGGAAGTCCCCCCCAAACCTTTGACCCAAGGGGCAGTGGAGCGGTGCTGAAAGGGACCATTCCTTTTAGTATAATGTATCACCATATCTCTGCGGGTTCCGCTCTTCACATAAGAAAGACAGGTAGGGACTGGTCAGACACTTCTTCCCCCTTTATCTTCCTTCCTGCCCTTCGGATTTTTCTAAATCATACACGTACCATGTCATCGCTTCCAGCTTCCCTTCCCAGTACAGGATCTGCAATGGAATCTTGCTGTACGTCCAGGACAGCCCATTTCTGCGCCTTCCGACGCACTGCCCAGCGTCTTATGCTGACATGATCCAGGGGTTCCAATTAACGAGAAAACCTTGTTTGACCTCAGATGTGAGGCCGACTTTGTGAAAACTGTACATGCACACAACGCAGACGTCCTCAGCTTACATGCATCAACAAAATTGGCGGAGCGATGGGGAGACGTTTCGGAAGCCGTTGAAGATATCAAAGCCATGTTGGCGGAAGGTATTGAGGGGCACATTAAGATGAGAACGGCTCCTCTGGTGTTTTCCGAGTATGTGCAGGAAGATGAGGTATCAGAGTTGGAATCTAGTTACAGTAAGCTAGTCTCCTACCTTTGATCGAATCCCAAAGGTTATTTGACAAATCACTGAACTTTTCAGTGAAGCTTCAGAGATTCCGAGAAGATGCAGTCGCCCAAGAGATCAGAGAATTGAAAAGGCCATCTCGAGGTTCAGCTCGAGCGGATGTTTACGCTACCATCATCGATGCCCACGCAAAGTACTCAAAGCATGTTCAAGATTTTGTGGATACTGTGACTCCTGATCAGTTCCGGCTCTGGTATAATGGGGATGAAGGCTCCGAAGGCGAGAAAGCGTATGTTCCTTGCTGTTCAACGTATATGCTGAATGAATTAGCGAGATACAGGGACTCGTTCGGTTCGAGCAGGGGCTGTGGAGCGCGATCGACATGCTATCGCGCATGGAGAACAAGGACATCGACTCTCCGTTGTATGGGACCTGTGCGAGCGAGCAGGGCAGTATGATGGACCATATGTCTTCAGCTATTTGTGTGTGAGGTGCGGATCGGGGCTCAGATCGCTATGCGCTGCTTTCGGCTTGTGTAGTTTTATGTACATTTGATTAACAACACACCAAAACGTGATTGTCATGACTATATTCCATCGTAGCATACAATAACATACTAAATCATAATATACAGTACCTCATAATATCATATATCATATCATACCACTTCGTCTCGTCTTCATCTCACTCGTCAGTTACTTATGACATCCATAAATTCGTGGGACCTTCGTCCCGGTTCCTCCCTCCCTCCCTCCCTTATCCCTTACTCCCTCCTATCGGTTCGCCGTCTCGACCCCTCCCATCACCCATGATTTCTATTGCCATCTCCTCAAACAAATCTGACACCGACAACAAACAAAAGGATCCAACGCAACCTCATAAACACTCCTCAACAACTCCTCCATCCCCCTCCCTAAATGGACACCAGGAGCAGGAACGTGGGGTACTTCAGACTTAGCGATCCTCGGTTCCTTCACGGCTCTTTCCCTTTGTATTCTCCTCAGCTCAATCTCATGGAGTGGGGGAGTTAGGGGTTGAGTATCGGAGGACGTAAATGATTCTTCTGATAGGTTACGTTTTGGGAGATTTGAGTCCCCGTTGGAGCCGGAGTTGGAGGTGGATATATCGATAGAGTGGTGTTCGTCGGAGGAGCGGCGTTTTGTTGCTCTGGAGATTGGAAGTGGGGGTGATTTCCTCTTTCTACCCCCATTCAATTCGGGTTCTTCTTCCGCTTCATCCGTAGTGGTAGATTCGATTGGCTCGGAGCTCTCATCCGCCTGATCGTCCGTCGACGGTGAGGTGAAATCGTTCACATCGGTAGTACCGAGTACAGTAGAGGTGGTCGTCACGTTCGGTTCTTCGCTAGATTCCTTAGAAGGATTCATCCCATCTTCCTCCTCCAGCGATTCCCCATCTTCTTCCTCCAGCGATTCCCCATCCTCCTCGTCCTCTTCAATCTCCACAATAAACCCATCGCTTCCTTCCTCATCCGAAATTGGAACAGCTTCAACTTCAGGCGATACCTTCCTACTCCTACCCCAAATCGGCCTTGAGATAGGAAACGAAACAGGAGGTCGATAAGGTAGTAAATGACCCCAAGCATCTTCTGTCCTTAGATACTCTAGCATTTGAGAAGTCGACATTCGGGTAGCTTCAAGTTGATAGACTTCGTAACCACTCGAAACGTGTCCCATGACTTTATCTTTACATGATCGATGTAGTAATTTCATCATCATCTTTCCAAACATTTCGTCTAGGTTCTCAACGAGCGATTGGGGAGGTAGGTACGATTCCAGTTCAGTTGGTGTGATTAGGTCGTGACGGAGTGTTGATCGGTTGTAGGGCCTGAGAGTAGTTTGGAGGATACCTAATGGGAGGTTTGCCGAGGCGATAATCTCGTGTCTGGGGGTGATGAGATTGAATACTGGATCGATGATAGCATCAAGTTCATCAGAGGGGTATACCCAGTATCCTGATCTAATTCTATCTCGGACCCATTGATAACATGCTGCTTCATGTCCTACATCGATCCACTAATCGTCAGCCACTATCCATGAGATACGAAAATGGTACGTACGAATTGCCGTAAATCACCCAATTGAAGATCATCATCATCCTCAAATTCAACATCCTCCTCCTCGGCCCATTCTGGGTATTGATCATTAATCTCCTTGATGATTCGAGGTGCGAAATCGGCAAGATTATGAATAGGTTCATCAAATAGTCGCTGTACCAGTTCCATCCTCTTGGTTCTCATTTGTTGTGATTCCCAACCGTTTTCGAAAATGAATTCACGCTTGATTTGATTTTCGCATCGCTGGAATTCGATCAATATCGGTTCGAGCGATGAATAGACTGTTTGATTGATCATCCACGATTCCCTGACTGCGAACCGGGCGGAATCGATGACATTGTATTGACCATACGAGAGGTACTCTTGAGCAGAGAGAGTATCGACGATCGAAAAGGCTCGACCGGCTAATGGTCCACCCCTAGCGCAATCGACCAATTCCTTTCCGATGTGAATCCTCAAAGTCCCTTCTCGACATTCACCACAAACAATCGGATTACTGTAATATCGTCCCTTGTCGTCTAGATCCCTTGGACGAGCTTGAAGTATGACTTCGTAATCGGGATTATTGGGTCCTGGATTCTCCGCTCGTAAACAGCACGAGCAGTATTTGCCCATGTGTTTATGACAGGTCGGGATAAAGCCGAGGTGACTCGAGTATGTGATTGCCTTGGGGTGGGCTGGATACAGGCCAAGCCGGTTTGGTTGATTAAGTCTACAAGGCAAGCATACTTCGAGAGTAAGGCTTCGAGCTCGGTGGAATAAGCTTGGGTAGGAGGGTGTGGACGGGGTTGTTCGGGATGAACGTAAATCCGCGACTGTCGATGTGTGAACTTTCGACGGATCGAGAATGAGCGTGTAGTGAGGCCAGAACGAATGCGAGTCCACTATCAGTTAGTCAGCTGATGTCTCTTCAATGGTCATCGCCACTTACCACCATTCTTCCATCCTCTTGCTACCAGCCTCAATGTACATAGTGCCCTTCTCTTTGCAATCATTTCCGCAATCTCCTCAGCTCCATCGTTGTCGACGTAAGCATCAATCATCGGCCATGGTAATTCTGTATCCTCAATGACCTGAGTGAGGATTAAACTATACCATGAGCTGACGCGACTTGCATCTCTCGAGATACTTACTGGAGCACGGGACTTGGTAGGCTACCCCATCCGCGTGTACTCTTGCCTAGCTTTCCTCCTCCTATCGCCTTGTTCCGGGACATCAAGTAGCCCTTGCTTGCGTATGTAGTCAACTTGGATTGAGGTCGCGTAATGGTAGTCGCGTTGGACGAGGCGTTGAAGGGTTGTAGGTGATCGGATTTACTGATTGGCGGAGGTTTGTTTGTCGGGGATTCCGCGTCTTCGATGGTAGGCATTATGGTTTACTCATGTATAGTGTTAAGTAAGAAGAATGAACGTGTGTATATATGTTGTTTGTTGTGTATAATGATGTATAGTAAGGAGAGAGACATACCTCGTAGCTTGACTACCCATAGTAACAGTAGAATGCGGGGAAATCAAATAGCATCCGGGGTAATAGTATTTGTAATTGGGATAAGCTTAAGTGACATTAGGCGTGCGGCAAACATGGATGTGGCATAACGTGGCTCAGGCGCCTATCTTCCGACCAGCATATGAGAGATCAACCGCGTATAATTACAATAGATAGATCCTCAGTATACAATGTCCTCGGCATGGCCACCGCAGCTCAAGTAAGTCAGCTGACATGGCTTAGAAGTATCCGGGAGCTGATGATATAGGGCATGGGTCCAGGAATGTCTGGCAAAAGCAACTCCCGCTAGCAAAACAGCAGTCAACGATGAGCTGAAGCAGGTCAGTCATCTATGTAACCATTATAAGCGTGTCCTGACATTTAGATCCTGTTTAGAGCTCATGCAGATAAGACGATAGACACGACAGACTGGTCAAAAGTCGAGCTGCAAGCGTGAGTGCGGCTCAGCTGGCCGTCTTCGGTGGTGAGCTAATGATCAGTCTGAAAGCGCAAACTGCTCGGACGACCCATGTTCCCGTACAAACCTATAAGCCCGCACCACCACCATATATGCCAACTGCAGGACCATCAACTCCAACCCTCGCAAACCACTACCTCTCCCCAGCGGTCAAGGTTGAACAATCACCCAAACAAACTAAAAAGACCAAGAAGCAGAAAAAGTGGGTACATCTTCCGTCTCCGCTATTTAGACTAACGGTCAGGAACGACGGATCAAGCTCATTCCCAACACCCTACTACTTTGAATCAGCGGCTGATACGGAAGCTCTAGCCCGTCGAGCGGCGAGGTTCCAAGCGGCCGCTCCGACTCAGAATACCCAAAATGGAATAGGTGTTAGTGGCTGGTTTGGAGATGATGGGGATAGTAATGGCCTAGGAATGGTTCCTGGACAAGTAAACAAGGGCAAGATGAGAGGTAAAGGAGCCTTCGGATATGGAGCAGCGGAAGTTATGGAGGTTGATCCCGTAAGCCCTCTTTTCCTCTTCAATGCGTTGCTGATGACAGAATGTGATTGATTGGGATAAACATACGATAAAAGGAACAAGCACGAAATTGGAAAAGTCTTATCTCAGACTAACATCAGTATGTCCCTCTTTACCACTCCATTTCGTATTTAAGTTAACAGGCAGGAACCCTCACCAGCTGACATCCGACCATTACATATCCTAAAAGAAACTCTACAGCTCTTGAAACGGAAATGGAAAGATAATCATAATTACGCCTACGCTCTAGATCAATTCAAGTCAATGCGTCAAGATCTAACAGTGAGTATCCCTAACTATCCATCTCCTCCAATCTTGCTCGCATCGGTCACTTTGCCCCCCTCCCGCTCGCTTCGCTCGCTGATCCCAGGTCCAACGTATAAAGAATGAATTCACGGTAGAAGTATATGAAATCCACGCTCGTATAGCTCTAGAAGCGGTATGTCCATCTCCACCAGTATAACAGGGTGTGCTGACGAAATAGAAAGATTTAGGAGAGTATAATCAATGTCAAACGATGTTGCGCCAATTATATGAGTTGGGGTTGAAAGGACATCCTCAGGAATTCCTGTCTTATCGGATTATATACCTGCTTCACACGAGGAATCGGTCAGGTAGGTCCCCTCCATTCCATCTGCCTCCTAACACCTTCTTCCCAGGCCTCGTCACCTCTACAACACTCCCCTCCCCTTCTGGACCACGCACCCCTCCGCTCCTTCACCAAGCTCACCGAGCTCGTCCTCGATCAAGCTCGGCCTTGTCTTCGAGCAGACCTCGCTGACAATCAGACATGGCAGCCCTCCTAGCCCAACTCACCCCCACCGAAAAATCAGATCCAGGAGTCCACCACGCCCTCCAAATCCACGCATCACTAGCAACATCAAATTACGTCCGTTTCTTTCGTTTATTCAATACTGCACCCAATATGTCGGGGTATATTCTTGATCATTTTGTGGAAAGGGAACGGATGAGTGCTTTGACTATTATGTCCAAGGCGTGAGTCTTTCTTTTCTTCTTCCATTCTTCCCTCTCTTGTCCACGGTCTCTCCCCCTTCTCGAGTCCAGCCACGCTAGTAGCTTGGAATTCTCAAGGTATCAGAGAGAGCAGGCTGACACGACAGGTATATGACCCTACCCCTCCCCCACCTAACCCAAACCCTGTCATTCGATTCCGATACCGAAACCGACCAATTCCTCGATACACACAAAATAGCAACATACATCCAACCCCCAACCCCTCCCCAAACAGGTCCATGGAGATCGATCAAACCCCTACCGGTGATACCATTGGCAGATAGGATATGGGATTGTAAGAAGGCCCATGGAGGTTGTGTTGCGGGGATGCAGAAGTATCGGGTGGTGGATCTGAAGGGGCAGGTTGATTAGGTGAGTATGTTTTCGATGGAAGGGGTTGGACGAGGTAATACCATTTCCTTCTTTCGTTCTTCTTACCCTTGGTTCTGGATCTATCGACGGGTCTGTGTTTGGTGCTTGGGTACATATATCTATTACCGACGTCATGCATGCTTTACATCCCATTTAGTCCGTTGATGCACACTGGATTCTCGTGGATATTCTATTCTCAACGACAACGATCCATTCCGATGACTCCCCATCAAGTGGTGTATCCGATATAAACGGACCAGCACCGTTTTCTTTGCTCAGACACACTCAACAACGTTCCTTTTTACAAAAGCTCCTAGAGCCCTGCCGCCCTATTTGAATGATGAAGGGACCAAAGTTGGGGTGTTGCTGTATCACATACAACCCTCCTTTACACCCGCACCAAGGGCTTTTACGCCTGGGGACTAATCTGGCAATGGACCTTTCACCGCCCAAAACATATCCAACAGCTTACCTTTCATTACGTACCAGGGGGGGCTGTGCCCAAGGCAGAGAGATGTCAATCAACGGAATGATGTTGCGGTCTTCCATCCAAATCCCTTCTTACATGTTGGTCCGTTCATTAACGCTCCAAGGGGCAGTGCACCCTGTCAGCGTCACGCCCAGAAGGTCAACTCCTCTGGGTGTTTGGTCTTCCTTCTGGTCATGGGGACCAAGTATATCCCTTCATCAATGGGGATATATGCAGTGCAGTGAAGGGAACACACTTGCGCCTTCCATCCAAGCAGGTATATACAATCAAGAAAATGATATTCTGTTCAGTGTTCTCTCCATCTCAATTATCAAATATCATCACATTTTGGCAACCGGCAATTCACAGCAACCACACAATGTCATCATCCACCCAAGATGAAAGCTCAACCATTCCCAAATCAACTGGTGGCAAAGGCAAGAAGTCTTCAGACTTTTCCAAAGAATTTTATGCCAGCTTTGGAGAGGACCAAAAGACCGGCCTGGGTCTTCTTGAAAGAATTGCTTCAATCTGGAGCCTGTCTGCCAGCTTACCTGAACCTCAATTTAAATATGATGAGACCTATTACGACCGACAGAATCTTAACACTTACTTGGAGATTTTCCCAGCCTATCAAGACAAAATAACTGAACTTACTCAAAAGAAAATCCCAAATCCTGATTTAGATTGGTACAAACAGTGAGTACACATGTTTTAGTGTCAGTCTCCATGGCCATATGAGCTGATGTGTGATCTAGAACCAGAAGCTATGCCCTAAAAAAAGCCAGAGAGGGTTGTGATGACGCTGAAATATTGCTTCAGAGGATCCAAAAAAAATGTGACAAACAGAAGAGGAGTAAGGTGAGGGAGGCAGAGACAGGCAGTGACTCGGAAAGAACTGAACACGGACCCCAGGCAGGTGAGGGATCAGCACCACCCCCAACTTTGGATGGACAGCTCTGAGGTGGACATTGTACGTGATCATAGTGGGGAAGCAGTTTTTTGCATATAGCTATGCAAGTGTGGAGCAGTAGTCTGTGTATACAGTGTAAGCAGCAAGATGTGCATTCCCTCTTCTCTGTTTCTTCAGTTGCAGATGGTAGATAATGATTCAAGACAGGGTGATGCAATGTAAAACGGGGGTTCTTTGAAGTAGTTGTTGGAGAGCTCCTGGGCAAGTTGTACATACTCACTTTCACTTTTGACATACTATGCATGCTTTACTGCTTGTCTCAACCGCAGTCCTCCAATATTGATCATGTACTACCACCACACAGCAATTGTCCAGACATACACTATAGCTTTACAGGATGTTCCCTGAGCTTCCACATTGATCCAAACAAAGGCATGAGCTCCATTCATTGACACTCCAGGGGCTATTACGCTGCAAATGGTTACAGGAGAGGATAGTTGGTGTCTCAGCTGAATATTTCCTTTGTTCAGCGCACCAGCAGCTCTTGCGCCATCAATGTGAATGCACTAAAGGTGAGAAGCTGTAGGGTGTGAGAGCTCCTGGTACCTCCTTTGACCCATCTAAGGCAGTACACATCCATTGCTGTAACAACCAATCATGAAGGGTAGACTTCTGAGCTGTTCTGATGATATATCAAGCTGGATGTTTCCTTTGCATCTCCAGACTATCTATCTATCCCATCAACCTCTTGCTTGGTCAACGATCACACCATCCATTCACTTCCTAGCAAATATACCCCACCTCTCTCCCTGTGACCATGTACAATTATGTTCCTCCAGAGGCAAAGGCCCATCTGGTCCCCCCAGTCATAGACTACTATCACAACACAACTACCCCTCTGCTTGAGCACCGCACTCGAAAGCGTATTGAAGGCGGCCAGGGTCCAGATGGATGGCCCATCAGATTCAAAACAGGACCATGCCAAGATCATGTCTCAGCAGAAGAGTTTGCAGAAGCAAGCCGCATCAACTCCATGATTGGACCAACACTCAAATATATATCCAGAACACTTGAGAAAGAAGCAGGCAGGACAGACCATCTGGACCATCTGGACAAGCTCAAGTCTCACCAACAGTATTTGTCTACTTGCCAGGGAATGTTTGAAACCGGATATGGGGGGAAAAGTGTGTGGGGTAAGGCTTGGAAAGGGAAGACAAAGCACAAGGGTTGGGCGTCAGAGTATCTTACAGGAGATCAAGTAAGAGCGTCAGTTCATCTCATGACATGTATCAAGTGAATGAGCTGAACCAAGGTCTTAGACGTACTAGTCTACATCATAACATAAGGCCCTTGTGCAATCAGGCCAGTGCCTTGTGTACTGAGTTTGATTTTTTGAGAGTATGTCCAAGTGCAGCCCCAATGTTCCATCAATATTATCCAACCAAGGAGAGGGTTGCACTGGCTGAAAAGAATTCCATTGGCAAGCCCAACACAAACAGTGAAGCACTTGTAAAGTATCCACGGGAAGAGACCAAGGTGAACTGGAGGACAACTATGCAAGTACTGACTGCCACACACCCAAGGAATATGTTTGCCATGCCAATTATGAACTTCAGTCCAAGAATAGCACATCTAGATCAGACTCTCAAGAGAGCTTGGTAAAGGAGCAACAGTCCCACCAGTACCCAGAGCCGACCATTGAATTTTACGCAAATCAACGCCAAGCCATTCAATCACTCATCAGTGATAACAATACCAGGATCTGTGCCTACACCAAGGCATCCAAAGGGGATATCAATATGTTCCAAAGGCAGATGTTTGGAAGGGCTGTAAGGAATTTGACAGAGTGCAACAAATCCATGACAGACTTGTGGCCAGAAGATGACCCATCTGATGAGTCAGGAGATATTCAAAGGGCGTAAGTCATTTTACACTGGCATTGTAACACTCCTTTGCTGACATATGCTCTAAGTCGGATGGATACTCTAAAGATGAACACAGATAATCTTAGAGATGCTGATTGCTTTTGTTGCACCCCTTTCTTTCCACCTTCCAACATTAGCACAGAAGCAGAAAGAGGTTGATTGACCGCCAAGCCTCAGGACAAAACAAAAACAAGTGCCGCAGATTTATAGTAGGAGTGACAAGGATGTGAGGAGACTTCTGGTGGGACATCATCATTCCTGATCAACTTGGGTAGGATATCATATGGAAATGTAGAGAAGTTTAGTCATTTAAAGCAGTGTAGCAATGTAGAGAAGTTTAGCAATATAGAGAAGTTTTGTGACAACTTGTTCCTGGGAAGGCCTGATAAAGCTGAAGCCAAGATAGATAACAGCTGTCATAGGGCAAGCTTGGATAGAAGGCATGTAGGGTCTTTATCACTTAATCAGTGGGTCAAAGATAAACAAGTAACAAGATGTATGTAAACTATTTAGAAGGGCTTGTAGGATCCCTCTAAAGGTGGCAAGCTGAGATGCCTTGTAATGTGACTAAATGAAAGAGATCATTTGATCCTTAGGGAAAAGGATCAGTGAGTCTAAGATGTGATTCCTTATATACCTTTCAAAAGGCTAACCTGGTGCCAAGGCGGTACCGGTTGGTACCAACAAGTGGGAATTGGTGCCAGGCGGTACTGGTTGTCAGAGTTGGGGTCAGGCAGTACTGGTTGGTGAGAATTAGTCCCAGGTGGTGTCAGCGGGTGAGAGTTGGTGCTGGTTGGTGGGACCTGGTGAGATTGGAAACATGTGTTCCAATCCATGTATGAACATGTAGAGTTGTAACAGGTGTGTTAGATATTAACAAGATATGTGTGCAGATAATACAGAGTTGCTGACATGCTCTGTAGCTGTTTTGCCCTCTATGATTCTGATTGAGGGCCAAGAGAAGACATATTTCATAAAGCAAAACTATCAGTAATACTGAGGAGGGAGCAAAGAAGGTCTGAATCAGTCTTGATGGCCCATGGACCAGTAGAAAGGATGTCCTTGTCTGGCCCCTGGATACCCACAGGTTTAGATGAAAGGTCATGCAAGGGGTGTAACCAGTATAGATATATGTACAGTATTCAATATACATCTTTCTCAACCCCCTACCCCATTGCCCAAATTTCCACAGCAAACTCTACAATGGAATCTGTACTTGAAGAGAACAATTACAGAATCAACTGTCCACCGTCTTCCAATCCTGAACAAACAATTGAAGCAGAGTCCTGTCAGGCCTGGACTGAGGCATGCAAAGCTGGGCAGACAGTCTACACCACAGTTGTCATGCTGATTGCTGAGGTGAATGACCACCTGGTAATCAGCAGTGTACAGCAAGAATCAATAAAGGAACTGAAGAGAGTCAGGGACAATTACTCAGAGGCATTCCCTCCAAGGCTTTCCAAACTTGTACTGGGGAGCAGAGACTGGACTGCCCAGTGCATTGCAAAGTTGGTCTGTTGAGGGTTCATGGCTATTGAGCTGACCAATGCAGTAGTCAAGTGTGGATCACGAGTCCCGAAGTGATGTATGAGAGGGTACAGGCTGACATGTCTGTGGGTAGCAGGCCGTCAAGTGATAGATTTGGGAAGGACCAGGACTCAGATGACTCCATGGGCGGAGGAATTGTATATGGGTCATAGGCTGGCATGTAGCGTCCTGATAGATGTTGGCCTTCTTGATCAGCCTCCCAAGAACATCCATTCACCTCAGCTCCAGAGGCAAATGTCCCCTTGGGGCAGTGTGTCTGAGCATCTGTATGTGTGTCAGCTCCGGCATCATCCTTTGACAAAGCAAGGGCAAAGTACTGTGCTTTCATGTCAGTGGCAAGTAGTCAGATCAAAGGCCTTCATCAGGCGCATTCTCAGACGGCTGGTTGTCCATCTTACATATCTACACCTATCATCAGTAATCCCTCCCCATTTCTGTTGCAACCCATACCTGATCACAAATCACAGGCTACAGAGAACTTGCTGTGCAGTCATCCCGCCTTTTACTTTGAAGATATGTCCCCATTTTCTGGCATTGTTACGGAACTGTCCTGGTGTAGCTTGGCGGAGACAGTTAGACAGCAGAAGTTTATGTTGGCAAGTCAAAGAAGACTTAGAACTTTGTGATATGGTCGACAGTAGTTGCAAGAAGACTTGGAAGGATCTGGGCAAGTCCAGAGTATAGTTATAGGTGATATGAATAAGTAGTACTGTGTAAGGCAGTACTCTAAAGTAGTTACGTTTATTAAACAAGAATGGTTTAAGAACTAACTAAAAGCTAAGGTGGCAAAGAAGACTAAGTAACTATGATAATTTGATCCTTAGGAAGAAAGCAAAGAGTACTTTGAGTCTTCCTTTTATACCTTTCTTAACTTCCACGATCAGGTCACAACGTGTCCCTTGTTACAATCATTGTGTCCCTCATTACAATCAACGTGAACCACGTTATGATCAACGTGAACCACGTTACGATTTTGTGAGTGACTATAATTGTGAGTCATGTTCCAATTGCTGTGGTTGATGATATCCGTAACTAGGATATATATGTATTTAGTATAATGAGGTGTCATGGTTCATGACAGGCATGGATAATTGGGATTGCTGGGAAAATGATTCAGCATATGGGTCAGATCAGGACAGGGATAGTGATGATCAATCAGATCCACAGCTGAAGTCAGTAGAGTCCAGCGCAACAGCTGCAAAATGGCAAGCTGGAGCAATGGAAGTATACAACTCCACAATTGCCAAGGGAACTGAAGAGTTGATTGCACATTTGCCAGACACAATCCCAGAGCGAGCAAGCATGAAGCGAGGGCTGGAGATATGTACCAACTTGAACACAGGTCTTACTTCTGCAATTGCCGGTGCTGAGGATGGCTCAGTGGAAGCTGAAGCATTCCGGAAAAGGTATGTGAGATCTCATTTTGAACCAGGCCCGTTGCTTTATGCATGATGAGCTGATCTTGTACAGTCTTGCCAGCTCCTACTTGGCAAACATGTTATATTTCAACAAAGGTGTCAAGCTTGTGGATTACGCCAGTACATCAATTGAGAACTCCACTGCAGCACTCCTCAGGCATGTGTGGACCATACATACTCTGGAGCAGAATACGTGCCTGCTGGAGAAGTTGGGCAAATGGGCTGATGGCCGCTCAGGCATCAATGACACAGAACTTCAAGTCATGTCAGATACTGTAGCAGAGCTCAAGTCTCACAATGGTGTCTTGTCTCAATTAGATGACTTGGAGTATGGGGGAACCAAGAGCTGTGCAGAGTATGCAGCCTTTGACCCCAATCAGATGTAAGTAGGTGCTGTTTCAAATCTATATCATTATTTGATAACACAGTGTAGTCTGGATGATTATGAGGGGACTTCCAGAAAAATTGTGGGTCTTATGGAGGAGTGGATGCCAATTGTTGAGAAGCGGATTAGGCTGGAAGATGAGCTTGAAAGAAAAGGAATGCTGGTATAGAATGAGGGCGGTTTACAATTGGCAACATGGTGTACATGTGAATATATATGCGGGTACCACCAAATTATGTATATACCACAAAATGATGTATGTCCAACTGTGCATGGAATGTTGACAAAAGATCTACAACACAGCAGTTCAAAGCCCCTTAATAACCATGTGTATCATTATGTATATCATCTTGCCAATTGGCCTTGTCTGCACATATCACATAGCTCAAAAGCAGATCTGGAGAGTGTATAGGCCTTGATGTCCAGGTATATTTGAAGATCTTCCTTTTGGTGTACACTCCTTGCGGCTTGGCGCCCAACAGCCCAGTTGGCATGAAGAGTTGCCATGTTGGGCCAGACCTGAACCTGCTGACTGGCAGCTTCCATTCAACTGACTGAGAAATTGCACTGCCTTACTTTCCGCAGAGCTTGGAGGGCAAGGGTCCAACTTCAGCCCAGTAGACTACATCAGAACAAAAGACAGCTTGCTTCCTTTGAGCATGCGCACCAAGGGGTCTATCCCCCGCCTGGCATACAATCTGAACGTCTTCTGGAGTATCAACCCCTGTGTTTACCATTCATTGTCTAGGACTATATCTTGTCCTGAAGTCCAGGGTACTATGAATGGTTCACAACTGAGAGTGCCTATATATACCAGCAAAGAAGCTGTTGTCCTTCTATTGACAATCACACTTCTTTCACCACCACATCCAAATCAATATCATCTTTTACATCTGTCTATCTATTCATCACATCCTCATCATGTCATTTTCACCTACTACCGACCGCTCTTATGGAGTCCCTTATAGTCAGGAAGAAGCGCCAGGCTTTAGGACCCAAATCCAAGATCTTATTACCTTGAATGTCAGAGCAATGGAAAGTTGTCCAGAGAGAGAATCTGGCAAGAAACCAGATGATCAATCATGGGCATATGATGGGCTGGGAGACAACAATGAGGAGTTGCGCAGCATCTGTGTGCGTTACAATAATCCAGAGGCAGGCTCAGAACAGGCAAGGGAACTTGCTCAGGAGTATGTACTGGTCTCTCATAAATTAGGTAAAGGGTGGTAGGCTGATATATGACCAGGCAATATGATCTGGGAAAGACAAGCCGGATGTACCGCAATGTCCTTGCAGCAGATGACAAAACAGTAACCTGTGAACCTTGTTTGGGCAACAATCATGGAAAGGTGCAACGCAGCTGTGCTGCCAACAATGCTTTGATCTCACAAATCTATGACAAGGGGGGTGAGGATTACCAGTCCAAAGCATGGACAAGGGATCTGGAAGAGTTCAATAAGGACGTACATGATATTGTGCGTATTGCAAAGAATGTGAAAGGATTGGACAGAAGAGATCAGGAATATTTGGATGAAACGTGAGTTAGACCTGTTTATACCATTGTTGTATTGTGGCTGACCATTGTCAGACTGGGCAAGAAGCTTGAATATGGTGAGCAGTTACGAGAGGAGATAAAGAGGGCTCTGAGTACCCTTGGCGGGATTGGGGGCTCAGAACACTCCACCGTGGTATAGAATGGTATTTGTGAGGAGGGTCAAAGCAGCGGATCCAATTGCAGAGCAACAGACTAGATGGTTGAGTCTTCTATCTTCTTCTTATTGTATATATATGCATTGGGGTA
>Ga0308160_10002318_pt1 | contig 23456 bp, 31 predicted proteins | sample PhyFR1_FD_201036 | JGI IMG/M metagenome (GOLD analysis project Ga0308160, IMG submission 201036) | Phyllosphere microbial communities from UC Gill Tract Community Farm, Albany, California, United States - DLSLF.R1 | ecosystem: Host-associated > Plants > Phyllosphere > Unclassified | place: USA...
AACGGGTCAATGATTGCAATGTGTTCATCACTTAAAATTAAATTTTCTGGTGTTACATCTTGATTCACGAGAGAGATGTTTTGAACCTGAGTTCGTCTATTTTCAATTAAAGCATGAATATGCTGACCGACTTTTTCTTTATCAAAGCAAAGACTAGAGTGAATGAGAGCATTTAAGGCGGTTAAGACGTGTTCATTTTCTTCCTGCCATAATTCATCCCTGTTTCTCAAATCGCTACCTCGTAAAGTTTCCCCTTGCCAGTGCAGTTCCCCGAAACCTGCAATAGAGGTTTTCTGGTTGTGTATATTGTGATAAATTCTCCCTAATTTCTTACCGTAAGAATGGGCTTTATTCTGATCGAGTAACAATAAATCCGTTCCGCTTCCCATGAACGTTTCTACTGTAAATACTGTGTCATCTTCAATAAAATACTGATAAAAGTCAGGACAGACATTTTGGTCACTTGTATTGGCATGTAAATAGTAAGCTTTCGTAGACTCATACTCTGTCATTAACTCTTGTTCATCAATTTGTTGCAACTCCCCATAAGCCTCATTCTTTTTTATGCGAATCACAAGGTCTTGATCATCTACTCTCTTTAACTTATATACAGTGTGCCAAGCTCCTTCACCAATCTTTAGAATCTGTTCTGCTTTTACGTTCAACGTATCCAGCACAATTGCATCAAGATTTTCTTTGATCCGTTTCATGGGGTCTATTTTCTCTCCCTCGCAATGTTGTCTCGTTTCAGTTTGGTGAAAATACTCTTCTAGAAACGGAGCGTGTTTATGGCAAGATGACGAGTGAGACGGTCCGTTCAGTTGCCTGGTCTTCTGTCTCTAGGTGATGATATTTTTCGAGCAGTGTCCGCATGTCCTGTTGAAAATCATTGAAGGTTTCATCCGTCAGTTGCAATTTCGCGATCGAGAACGTCGAGTGGTCCTGACCTTGCGTTTGAACGGTCTGTTCGAAGTACGTCTGGTACTGCTGCAAGACATACATGAAGTAGAACGAGACGAAGTTCACTTTTTCATCGTACGTCGCACTGTTCCAGTCTGCTTCGCTGATTTGATAACCGCTCGTGTTCAAGGCATAGATTTTTTCCTCGACTTTTCCGACGCGCTGGACGGCGACGACCTTCAACAACTGATCGTCCATCATCGCATTAACTTGCCGGTATAAGGTCGACTGGGGTACATCCGTTAAGCGTTGATTCAGTTGCATGATTGATAAGCCGTCTTCGCGATCAATCAATTCGAGTGCAATCTTAAACCGGACATGATTTTTGAATAAGTTAAAGTTCACGACGTGTTTCACTCCTTCGTTCAATCGATTCTAAAACTATCTTATCATGCTTTTGGAAACATTCTTAAAAATGATAATGTAAAAAGAGGGAATTTGATGTATTCCTTGAATGATTTACATTAGAGTATGTTTTAGAAAGGAGCCTTCATATGAAAAATACAAGTTATCGCTACGGTACATATGCACTCATTACAAGTTTTTTCTTATTCTTCATCGTTCAGATGTTCCGAGCGTATATTGAATTATCTCCAGAATTTCTAGGAGAAAACCTTGGTGAGTATTACTTAACATATTTCCCGATGAGTGCTTTGATTCTTGGACTCGTCTTATTGATCCACGGCTGGTGGACTGAAGATGAGAAAAAACAGCGTGAAAAGCTAGTTGCAAAAAATCAGCAAGAATCGAATGAATCGGTGTGACATCATACCGTTGATACAGAAGACCGACAACGATTTTTCGTTGCCGGTCTTTATCGTTTCATAAGCCTTATTTCGCAAAACGTTTAATCGCGAACGGTCCGATCGGTTCAGTCTTCGATCGTTGCATGATCAATTCACTGAGTACTTTTCCGACTAAGCTGCTGAACTTGAACCCGTGACCGGAGAAGCCGGCGGCGATTGCGATATGCGGATAGTCCGGATGCAAATCGATGATGAAATCCTCATCTGGCGTCATCGTATAGAGACACGTTTTGCCGTGAGTTAAAGTATCGATCGAGGGCATGAAGGTTTTCGTGAACTGTCGTAAGTCAGCCAGGTCACTCGTCTCCTGACCAAATGGACGGCGTAGTTGATTTGGATCAACGGGGATGCCGCCGTCGTGACGTCCGATTTTCAGACCGGCTTGAGCGATACTTGGAAAACCGTAATAATAACCGGCGGGTGTATCAAAGGCGAAGGCAGGGAACACCGCGTCATTGAATACATCTTCCGCTGCTTCGAACCAGGCGAACGTCTTGCGGACCGGGCGCAGCGGTAAGGAAAGTCCAGTTTGTTCGAGCAACGGACCAGACCAGGCACCGGCTGCGACGATTAACGTGTCAGCTGAGTAGGTGTCTGATCCGACGGTTACGTCCACACCATGAGCGTGGGCGGTAAGCATCGTCACTTTCGCATTCGTCCGGATGTCGACACCGTTCGCGATAGCAAGATCACGGTATGCTTCAATACAATCCTCGCACTTCAACACACCGGACGTCGGTTCAAAACAACCGATATACTCGTCGGGCATCGTTAAGCCGGACCAGCGCGTTCTCATTTCTTCAGCTGTCAGGATCTCAAGCGGTAGATTGTATTGCGCTGCACTCCTGATGATTGTCTGCATCGCATGGGACGAGCGGTGACCAGCGTTTAAGACTCCGGTGTTCAGAAACAGGCTCCGACCGCTGATCTGTTCCAACTCGTACCATAAGCGTTGCGCGGCTAACGCAAGTGGCACATAAGCTTCACCTTCTCCGTAGGCATGACGAATGATCCGAGTCTCCCCGTGATGGCTCGCTTGATCATGCGGTGGATTGTGAGCATCTAACAATAAGATATTTTGATCGGTTCGTGAGAGATAGTAGCCGGCTGCCATCCCCATGGATCCGGCACCGACGATGATGACATCATAATGGGACATCTGGTTCGACTCCTTCATATGTAAGTTCACACCAGTATAGAGTGAGAACTAAAAAAGAACAAATGAAAGATTAAATCTCGAAGCGACGGGCTTCCTGTTCTAAATGTTCTGTTCGTGCGTTCAAATCACCGACGAGCGTATGGAGCGTCGTGATCGTCGCGATCATCTGTTCAGATGCAGCGGCAACTTCCTCGTTACTCGCCGTATGCTCTTCTGCGACAGCAGCAATTTCCGTCAAGGCATTGCGGATGAACCGTTCTGCCTGCAAGACGTCTTCCATCTGTTGCGTCATCTGTTTTGTTGCCGTTGAGACGTGCGTGACTTGATCCGTCAATCGTTCGAACGTCGTATCTGTATCGAGAACGATCTGTTCACCGGCTGCTGTTGCTTCGACCGTCGTCTTAAAGCTATGTTGCATCTGCTGCGCACTGGCTTCGATTGACGTGACAATCGTTGCGATCTCACTGACACTGCTAGCGACATGGCTCGAAAGATTCTTGACCTCGGTCGCAACGACAGCGAATCCTTTGCCTTGTTCACCAGCCCGTGCCGCTTCAATCGCGGCATTGAGGGCGAGTAGATTCGTCTGTTCGGAAATTCCGCGGATGATACCGACGAGCGTTTGGATATCTGATGATTGCTGTTTCAGTAGATCAATCTGTTCAGCAGATTGCGTGACGTGCTGATGAATGTGACGCATCTGTTCGACGGAAGCGGACATTTGCTCCCGTCCGACTCGTGTCAGTGTTGCCATCTGCTCCGTCGTTCCTTGAATTTCGACACCAGACTGATTCGTAGTTTCAATCAATGTTGCGAACCGATTCATCTCATCATTCAATGAGAGCGTGACTTGGGTCTGACTTTCCGTTCCAGTCGCGATTTCCGACATCGTATGAGCGATTTGTTCGGAACCGTCGAGTACTTCCGACGTACTTTGGTCGATCGATTGACTCGTCGTCGAGACGAGGGTAGCCGTCTGTTTGATGTCGACAATCATCGTCCGCAGCATCTCGTTCATATCACGAATCGAGATCGCAAGCGCATAGATTTCGTCTTTCGAAGCAATTGTCAAATCGGTCAACGTCTGTTTTGCCTGATCCAGTCGTCCCTCGGCAATCAAGGCAGCGACTTTCTGTAACGTCTCGAGCGGACGTAACTTTCGACCGAGGACGATGTAGAGCAAGATGAGTGTGGCCGTTAACAGAAGAAGTAAAAGTCCAATGAAAATCGGAGCGTTTTGTTGCAGTAGATCTGTCGTCAGGGCATCGACTTCCTTCGCCGCGATGTCGGTTCCAAGGATGCCGATGACGTTCCCAGTCGAATCTTTCAAGGGGACATAGACACTGATGTACTGTCCGTAGATTGGATCATCAATCACGTCCGTCGTATGTGTTTTGCCCTTTAGGACGTCCTGCATATCGGCGACGGTTGCGCCGCTTGCCGGGGCATTGATTTTCGCAGCCTTATCTTTTGGTAAACCATCGATCAACAAGCGGACCTTGTTTTGATCGATCCGTGCTGTGTATGTATATAAGAGTCCATTTTGCTTTCGTAAGGTATCGAGTTCTGTTCGTAACGTTTCGTATTGTTCGGACGCGACAGGCGATTGTAGGAATTCAGTGTAAGCCGCCGCATCGAACGTTTTACTGATGCGCAGTGCGTCCTTTTCAGCAGTCGCTTTCAGTGTTGAGACAACCGTTTGTTTCGTATTGAAATATAAGGCCAGACTACTAAAAACAAAAAAGGCAATCAAAATCAAACTGATCATTACTAAAAGGCGTGTTCGGATGGAATGGTTCTTGGTTGTGTTTTTCACATGCAACTTTCCTCTCAACTCATATTTTCTATCTATAATTCATTTATCGGTCGTTACAATACATATTAAACAGGACCTTTTAACGATTTTTTGATGGAAGGTCGTAAGAAAAACCGTTTTTTCTTAAAAAAGGATTTATCAAGAATGATTCAGGGCACATAATAGTTAGAAAAAAATACAAGTTGAGGGAAGAGGGATTGAGATGGAAAGTGAAGTTGATTATCGAATCAAGGCAAGACATGTATACGAGAATGAATTACGAAGACACGCGGTCAGCACGAAAAAGGCAACCTTCCGATTGATGACATGTCTACGTTGTCAATCGAAGATACTGTTGAAACAGGGACACCAGGATAGCCACCAATGTGACGTGAACGTATCTAGTTGACACAAATGAGAGGAGGAGTTGTATGAAACGAGAGCAACATGTCACGCCACATCCTAAAGGTGGCTATCAAGTGAAAGCTGCTGGTGCGACTCGAGCAACAAAGCGATTTGCTACACAGAAAGAAGCGATTGCAGAAGGGCGTCGGATTGCGAAAAAACAGAAGACAGAGCTTGTCATTCATAACAAAGAAGGGCAGATTCGCGAAAAAGATTCCTACGGACACGATCCATTTCCACCACGAGGTTGAGCCATCATATACGTCACGTTCTGATGTGAACGTGTCTTTTTAATGATTTTCGTGTCAAATGTTTTTGACATGAGGATGGAATTTCATTACAGTAGAGATGTAAAAAGAATTTGACACGTCGTGGAGGAATGGACATGAGAAACCACATCAAAGAGCGACGTCTAGCGGCAAAATTATCGCAACAAGAACTGGCTGACCGTTGTCAGGTCAGTCGGCAGACGATCAATGCGATTGAAAACAACAAGTATGATCCGACTTTACAATTAGCGTTTAATATCGCCAAAGTCTTGCAGACACAAGTCGATCATCTGTTCATTTCAGAACAGGAGGAATGGGATGTCTAAGAAAAAAACGGGTTTATTTTTAGTAACGCTCGTGATAGTGGCAAGTCTTACCATCATTAGTATGATCATCGAAAACAACGTAACGTTCTTCTCGATTGTTCAATTGGCGATTTTGTTGATAATGTTCTTCTCGTACTTTACGTGGGCACGATCAGGAGAAGACGAGCGTCCTGTACCAGAAGATGAACTCGGCAAAAAGATTACGACGGAAAGCGGTCTCGTTAGCTACAAAATCCTGATTGTCCTGATTTTTGGATTCATCTGTCTCGATTACTATTTACATGAATCAGCGAATCTGTTATTGATTGTCTTGTTCGCGATCGGACTGACACTGTTGCCGATCATAGAATTTTTAAAAGCAAGATCTTATCGATAAAACGGTATAAAAGTCGTTTAGACGGATTTACCCATCTAAACGACTTTTGATATTTCACAGATTATCTTTTTAAGACGACCTATCACTCCGCAAGATTGAGTACATATACAGATCGTCGAACTGACCACGTGTTTTCTCATATTGACGAAGCAACCCTTCCCGCTGGAATCCGAGCCGTTCAAGCAATTGGTGTGAAGCAGTATTTGCTGGTAAGACAAGTGCTTCGATACGATTTAAAGAGAGCTCCTCAAACCCATATGTGATGACTGCAAGTGCTGCTTCTTTCGCGATGCCTTGTCCCTGATAGGCTGGGCTCAACTCAAACCCGAGTTCTGCCCGCTGATGGCGTGCCGACTGATTCAAGAATCCGCAACTGCCGATGATGACATCGTCTTCTTGTAACGTGATCCCGAACCGGATGCCCGTGCCATCGCGACGAATCGAAGCGTACCAGTCAATCTCTTCAAGCGCGTCTGCTTCTGATTGAAAGGGGTCGAGCCCCATCTGTTTGACGACTTGTTCGTCTGATAAATAGGCGAGGACACTCGTAGCATCTTCGGGTAACACTTCGCGTAAGACGAGGCGGTTCGTTTTAAGCGTTGGGAAAGTATGTAACATTCAAAAAACTCCTTTGCAAGAAAATGTAAAAAGCTGTTGTGCAGTCTTTAAGTCATATGGTAAGATTCTCCACAACAAGAGCATATCATTTCGTTGACGAGAAAAAGTAATGATTGTCCCTCTGCCTTACAGAAAACCGGGATTGCTGAGAACCGGTAGCCAGATCAATCATGAAGATCCTCTCTGAGAAGTCACGCTGAACCATTCAGTAAGCGTGACCGGGTGTCCACCGTTACATGGAATGCACATGATAGTGTGCAACTAAGTGCTGTCGAGAATAAACATTCTCGACGGAATATGGGTGGTATCGCGGTGAAGTCCGTCCCTGTCAAAGGGGGCGGACTTTTTTTGTATTCTCTTAGTTACCGACAAAGGAGCGAACAAGAGATGACGTCACAAAACCAAGCAGAAACCGTACAACAACGTGAAGCGCGTGTTCGAAACAGATGGAAACAAGACCAGGTCTTCGCACAATCGATTGAACAACGCACGGAAGCGGAATTCGTATTCTACGAAGGACCGCCGACCGCGAACGGCTTACCCCACGTCGGTCATGCACTCGGACGAACCGTCAAGGATACCGTCGCCCGCTATAAGACGATGCAAGGATTCCGGGTCGAACGAAAAGCCGGCTGGGATACACATGGACTACCGGTCGAACTCGGGGTCGAGAAACAACTCGGCATCTCCGGCAAACAAGCGATCGAAGACTATGGTGTTGAAGCATTCATCGCACGCTGTAAGGAAAGTGTCTTCTCCTACGAGGCACAGTGGCGTGCCTTCACGGAAAAACTCGGCTACTGGGTCGACATGGATGATCCTTACGTGACGATGGAGGACGAGTATATCGAAAGCGTCTGGCATATCCTTGGGACGATCCATGACAAAGGCTGGTTGACGAAGGGACACCGTGTGTCCCCGTATTGTCCGAGCTGTCAGACGTCACTCAGTTCCCATGAAGTCGCGCAAGGCTATCAGGACGTGACGGACTTATCGGCGACGGTCAAACTTCCGATCGTCGGTATGGAGCAGACGTTTCTACTTGCGTGGACGACGACACCATGGACGTTACCGGCAAACGTCGCGGTGGCGGTTCATCCGGAATTGACGTACGTCACAGTATCGTTTGAAGGAGAGCTATTCATTGTCGCAAAAGCGTTAGTCGCTGAACTGTTCTCGGAATCCGTCGAGGTCGTATCCGAACAGCTTGGTGCGGAACTCGTCGGCTTGCGTTATGAACCACCGTTTGATTTCGTGACGCCGGAGAATGGTCACACGGTCGTCGGGGCTTCCTTTGTCCAAGCGACGAGTGGAACCGGACTTGTCCATCTTGCTCCAGCGTATGGGGAAGAAGATTACCGGGTCGTCCGGGAAAACGGACTATCGTTCGTTAACGTCGTTGATGCTACTGGTTGCTACACGGATGCCGTTCCACCACTCGTTGGACGATTCGTCAAAGAGTCAGACGTCGCGATCATCCAGTTGCTCGCAGAACGGGGACGCTTGTTTTCGAAAAAACGCTACACGCACAGCTATCCACATTGTTGGCGATGTGACGCGCCACTGCTCTATTACGCACAAGATAACTGGTTCATCGAGACGACGGCCGTCAAGGAACAACTCCTTGCGAACAATGCGTCTGTGACGTGGTATCCCGATCACGTCAAGGAAGGGCGGTTCGGGAAGTTCCTCGAGCAACTTGTCGACTGGAACATCAGTCGTAATCGCTACTGGGGCACACCACTGAACGTCTGGGAGTGTGAAGCGTGTGATACGACGTTTGTTCCGAAAAACAAGGCTGACTTGTTGCACCGGACGACGACATCGACGGAATCCGTCGAGTTGCATAAACCATACGTCGATGCGTTATCGGTCTCGTGTCCGACGTGTCAGGGAGTGATGCACCGGACACCAGAAGTCATCGATGTCTGGTTTGATAGCGGAGCGATGCCGTTCGCGCAACAGCATTATCCGTCACGGACGCAGACGCTTAACCGCTATCCAGCCGATGTCGTCATCGAAGGCATCGATCAGACGCGGGGCTGGTTCTACAGCTTGCAAGCGATCTCGACACTCTTCACGGGACAGCCTGCCTATAAGCGCGTCCTCGCACTCGGGCACGTCCTCGATGAGAACGGGCAGAAGATGTCGAAGAGTCGCGGGAATGCCCTCGACCCGGTGGCGTTAATCGAAGCATATGGTGCTGATAGCTTACGCTGGGCGCTACTCGTCGACAGCAGTCCGTGGAGTGCGAAACGGTTTGCTGAGCGGATCGTCCAAGAAGCAAAATCAAAACTAGTCGATACACTGGATCATGCCGTCCAGTTCTATCTGACGTATGCCAAGCTGGACGGATTTGATGGCTCACGTCCGCAAAAACGGACGCGTCTCGACGAATGGTTGCTCTCGCGTGTCCATCAAACGACGCAAGACGTGACGGATGCGATGGACGATTATCAACTGACTCAAGCAGCACGGAGTCTCGCGCAACTCGTCGATGAAATCAGTAACTGGTACATCCGCCGTTCGCGGGAACGGTTCTGGCAAGCTGACTGGTCGGAAGAGAAACAAGCCGCGTACACGACGCTCCACTTTGCACTTTCGACGACTGCACGACTACTCGCTCCGTTCACGCCATACCTTGCCGATGATGTCTATCAGCGATTAACAGGAATGAGCGTGCATGTAGCGGATTATCCGGTTGTCGATCGATCGATGCTCCGACCTGATCTGGAATACGAAATGGCACAGGTTGTCTCTGTCGTCGAGTTAGGACGACAAGTGCGAAATACGCACGCCTTAAAAGTCAAACAACCGCTTGCTAGCCTAAGCGTCCAATCGAGCGAAACCTTTTCGTGGGCGGACTATACGGCAATCATTCAAGAGGAACTGAATGTAAAAGACGTCCAAATCGTTCCGATGACGCAAGCGACGACACGGTTCCGTCTGAAACTGAACTTCCGCGCAGCCGGAGCGAAATTCGCACAGCAAGCGAATGCGATCCACCAATGGCTACAACAATTGTCTGCACAGGAGACTTCCGACTTGCTCGAGACCGGAAAATTGATCTACCGGACCGCATCAGGCGATGAAGTCGAAGTGCGTCAAGCGGACGTCATCGTCGAATCAATCGTCAAGACGGGCTTTGCTGCTGCGACGAATGGTGGACTCACCGTGACGCTCGATACGCGGATCACGGAAGCACTGGAGCAGGAACGCTGGATGCGGGAGCTCGTCCGCTACATCCAGTCGGAACGAAAGGCACAAGCGTTATCGCGGGACGCCCGAATCGATCTCGTCTTATCGGTCGATACGACGTTCCAACCGATCGTCGAGACGTTTGAGCCTTTGTTATTCAAACACCTTGCTTTATCCTCCGTGCGAACTGAACCGCTACAGGGAGCAGGGGATGTTCAGCTAGGCGGACACGATGTCGGTGTCTCGTTCACACCAACGAAAGAATATTGTTAAGGAGAAGAGCATGATTGCATTAGAAGCATTAAAAGGTCGCCTCGTCGACGGTTTGTTAGAGGTCCAAAAAGAAGAAGGATATGTTGCCCGAGAACGTTTCATCTTTAATCGAGGAGCGACGGACGAACAGCTCGCGCTGTTACCTGACTGGACGGCAGTCGACTATCAGGCGTTCTTGCGTCAACATAACGGGGCGAAGCTGTTTCAGCACGAAACGTTATCCTACAACGATGGATTCGAACTCTTTTCGATCGAGGATTGCCTGACGTATAGCGAGATTTGGGAATGTCCTGAAAACTTCTTAGCGATCGGCGCAGGACCAGACAGGGAGTGGATCGTCTACGAGATGAATCGCCCGGCAGGAAATCGGATCTGGAGTGGGGAATTTCTTAATTTCGAGGAATGGGAAGAAGACACGATGCCATTCGGCTTTGAGCGATGGCTCGACTACTTGATTGTCGCGCAAGGCACACAATTTTGGGAGTGGTTCCGTTAAGAGAGGGAGAGGTTCAGTGGACATTCAATTACAGACAGCGTCTCTTGCAGACGCTGCGAAGCTTCATACGCTTCAAATCGAGGCGTTTTCAGAAACGCTTGAGCGGTATCAAGATTTTGCGACGAATCCGGCGAACGAATCGATCGATCGTGTCATTCACCGGATCACGCATCCGAGCAGTACGTTTCATCAAATCATCGTCGACGATGTCGTCGTCGGCGGGATTTGTGTCGTTGCGAAAGCACCGAGTCGCTACGCCATCAGTCCGATGTTCTTAGATCCAGCCCGTCAAGGTGAAGGAATCGCCCAACGCGCATTACAGCTCGTTGAAGCAGCATATCCGGCTGCAACGACATGGGAACTGCGGACGATTCGCGAAGAGACACGTAACTGTTACTTTTATGAGAAGATGGGTTACCGATTGACCGGTGTCAGTCAACCGCTCAATGAACGGGCGACACTCGTTTCTTATCAAAAATCGGTTTCGGAATGAGCGGGTTTTGTCGGAAGGAAGAACCACCACAGATTCGTCAAAAGAGCGGCAAGGACGGCAAAATTAAACAGATAAAGACAAAAGAAGAAGACGAACTCACCGATGTCCTCAAGGTTAGCTAACGGATTATCGACCAGGTACGATTCGTGACTGACGCCGAAGAGGAACAAAGGAAAGAAGACATAGAAGTATCGTTTCCAAAAGAATGACGCACGACCTGTTTGAGACATATGAGCACCTCCTGAAGGAATGGCACGCTTCTTCTGACCGGAAGAAGCGTGTGTTCGTTTACGATAAGGATGGTGTACCGACGACTTCGACGTGGCGCGTGACCGTATCAAACAGACGTGTCCGCGTATCGTTATGAGACAACAGCAACGGTTCACCGATCTCGTCGTAGATGAAGGCAATCGGAATCGAAAAACCACAGTTGCGGTACGAACCATCGGCATGACTCGTTCCGATCATGAGCGCTTGTTGCGCCTGACTGATGATGCGTGCTTCACCGGACCACTCAACGTACTGTTCCTCGCTGAACATGCCGACGCCAATCGGGTTGAAGATGAGATCAAGTCCGGATTCCTCGCGTAGTCCGTCGTTTCCTAAGAAGATTTCGCGGCAGAGGACGTATCCATAGCGGAATGACCCGTCGTTTGCTGTTGAAGGCGTATAAAGCGGTCCAGCTTCTGGTGTTTTTGCGCGATCAAGCAGAATCGTCCCGGTCGCATCGATGATGACAGCGCGATCGAGATTCGCTTCATCCTTGTAACCGAGGACGATGGCTGTTTCGAACTGTTTAGCAAGGTGTTGCACGCGTTCGAGTTCCGTGACCGTACAATAGCCTTCCGGATAGACAATCAGATCGACTTCAGGATAAGCGGCAATCTCGTGCTCGAATTGTGCGAGCCCAGTCTCGCGTTTCGGTTGAGCGATTAATAGTTTCATCAAAACATCCTCTCAGGTATAATATATCTGAAAAATCAGACTTTCCATTCGTCATGATTTTACCATTAGTGGTAAAATAAAGCATATCGCTTTTTGATAAATTTTACTGCAAATGAAGGAAGGTCATCGGCTTGAACATTTCAAAAACCACTCTTGTGACACGCCATCTACAGACAATGAAGGCTTTTTACATAAACCAGATCGGATTCCCGCTCGTCTCGGAAACAAACGAGTCGTTTACGATGCAAATCGGTACCGATCAGCTGACATATCAACAGACGGACGATATTGATACGCAGTACCATATGGCGTTCAACATTCCGGAAAACGTCTTCCAACAAGGAAAAGCGTGGCTCGTAGAACGGACACCACTCTTGATCGAAGATGGACAGGACGAGATTTATTTTGACTTCACGGACTCACATTCCTGTTACTTTTATGACCCGGATGAGAACGTCTTGGAGCTGATTGCGCGGCATCAAATCAATCCATCTAAAGCGGAACTGACGTTTGATGTATCCGACATCCTCGGAATCGGTGAGATGAGTCTGACGGTGAAAGATGTGCTTGAAGTGGGTGAACAGTTAGCGGAGATTGGCGTTCTCGAGCGACGGGAACGTCCGCTCAACGGCGCCTCACTCAACTTCCTGGGACCTGTCGCGGATGGAACGCATATCTTGCTCGTCCCAGAAGGACGGACATGGTTGTTCTCACCGAAGACGGCGAAGGTCAGTCCGATCGAGATGGAACTCGACGGCAGACATCGGGTCCGGCTTGACGCAGCGGGTGTATGGCATCAAAGTACGGTGTCTTCATAATTCATAAATGTAAAAAGTGAGGGAAGTAAGATGAATAAAGCGATGAATGCGAGTATCGCGTTCGGATTATTGTTGTTCGTATGTGGTTTCTTTTTTCTGTTTGGCTATTTGACCCGGTCGATGCCGATTCAGCAAGGCGGTGACCCGGTCATCTTACCGGTCGCAGCACTCCTCGTTCTCCTACCGTTCGTGATCCGTGAAGGCATGCGCGTTTTGACGTATGTTACGTTGACACGTCGACAGGTCGGCGTACTCATCTTATTTGCAATCAGCGGAATCATACTTAGTAGTTGGATTGAGGTGCAACAGAATGTTGCCGTAATCGATTTCCGTTCCCTCTTTACGATTCATACGTACGTACTGTTCGTTTCGGGCATCATCTTGTTGTGTCTCCTATTGACGGGGCTCAAACGGATGCGCGTCCGAACGAGAGTGATTTAAATGGGAAAGGACTGAATGACATGGGATACATCACAGAATTACGCAAACTCGTCGGCACACGACCGCTCGTCATGGCAGGAGCCTGTGTCATCGTCGTCAACGATAAACAAGAAGTTTTGTTACAACTTCGGCAAGATAACGGATGCTGGGGACTCGCTGGTGGAGCGCTTGAGATCGGGGAGACGCTCGTAGAGACAGCAAAACGAGAATTAAGGGAAGAAACCGGTCTTGAAGCGGAGCAGCTCGAATTATTGAACGTCTATTCGGGTGATGCGTTTTACTATAAGTATCCGCACGGGGATGAAGTCTATAATGTTATCTCGGCATTTCTGTGTACGGCGTATACGGGTGAAATCGTTCTGGATCCGTCAGAAGTTGCAGAATTACGCTTTTTCGCTATCGATCAGCTACCAGAAAACCTCAATCCACCGGAACGACCGATCTTGATGGAATATGTTCAGAAACAACGAACAGCGCATCACGTCTCCATTTGAAGCAACAGGTAAAAAACAAAAATCTTGAATGAACTGTTCATTCAAGATTTTTTGTTGCACTGGAACGCGTTTCAGCCTGTAGCATCAAGAGGACACGAAAAGGAGGACACGCGATGCGATGCTTTGCGATTGATTTAGATGGAACGTTATTGAATAAGGAACACAGAATTTCGTCGAGAAATCAGGTAGCCATCAAGAAACGGCAGGATAAAGGAGATATCGTCATCATCGTCACCGGGCGAGCTGCCTTTTGATGCGCGACGGATTTTAGCGCAACACGGACTGGATTGTCCGGTCATTGGTGCGAACGGGGCAGAGGTCGAGGTAGGACAAGGTAGACGGTGTTTTTTGAACCGTTCTAGCAGTCGAACGATTTGGGAGATCGTACGATCTACAAACGTATTCATACATATTTATCTACAAGACAACATCCTGTTACCGCAGTTTTCGCTTGCTGCTCTTCAAGACGGAGATCGTGCGTTTCAAGAAGCGATTCAGGCTCAATTAACGCAATACGGTGTTGAGAAAGTTGACGAAATCGCAATCGATCAACTGGACGTCATCAAATTCATGTTCGTCTCGCCTGACAGATGGCGACTCGAACACCTCGAACAACAACTCCTGCAGCTGAAGATCTGTTCCGTGACGCGGTCAGGTGCTTATAATCTAGAAGTCATGGCAAACGGCGTGACAAAAGGGACTGCCCTTCAAGACATCGCGAGAGCTTACGGGATGACACCCGAGGACATCATTGCGATCGGTGACAATCAAAACGATCTACCGATGTTCGAAGTGGCGGGAACATCGATTGCCATGGGAAACGCTGAAGCGTCTGTCATAGGAAGAGCGACATATCTCACCAGTGATCATGACGAGGACGGTGTAGCGGAGGCATTAAACGGCTTAGAACGATGGGAACAAACGAAGGAGGAACAGCATGGCGAACATCTCGGACATCGCTAAACAAGCGGGCGTCTCGAAATCGACGGTATCCCGTGTCTTAAACGGTCATAAGCATGTCTCAAAAGAAAAGCGACGGACCATCTTAGACGTGATGGAGCGATTGGAATATAGTCCGAACGGAAATGCGATCAACCTCTCGCGCGGTAAGACGAATACGATTGGTGTCCTCGTGCCGTGTGTCGGTCATCCGTTTTTTCATCAATTAATCGAGGGAATCGGTCAAGTGTGCATGGAACGAAACCATACACTCCTTGTCATCCAGACGGAACACGATCCAGCAAAAGAAGAAGGGAGTATGCAATACCTTCGCGATAAGCGGATTGACGGATTGATCATTGGCGCCATCAGTCAGCCGCAATTACTTGAGACGATGCGGACGCTTGGACCAGTCGTTGCCTGCGAAGACCATCAGGATATCGTGCCGTCGCTCTTTTTTAATCATGGAAAAGCGATCATAATGTTGCTGCAACATGTTGAAGAACGAGGAGCACAAACAGTCGGTCTCTGTCTTGGAAATCCAGATAGCGGAGTCGGAAGAGTCAGACGAGAGGCGTTCGACCAATATCTCAAGACGTCTACACTCCGTCATAGCTATCAGTGGTACGCAGATCGGTGCTATTCTTTCAAAGACGGACAAGCACTAGCAGGTCAACTTCTAACGATAGACTTGCCAGACGCCATCATCGTCGGCAATGACGAAGTCGCAGCGGGTCTTATCGATCAATTTCGCAAGGATGGCATTCGGGTGCCAGAGGATATCGCGATTACGGGATTTGATGATGTACCAATTGCCAGAGCGCTTGAAATAACAACGATCCGACAACCGGTTGTAATGCTTGGCAGACTGGCAGCAGAACAATTATTGGATGACGCGCTGAATCAGAGTGAAAGCGCTAATTCTTTACTGGAACCTTCTTTGATGATTCGACAAACGACATAAGAGATTGGGGGTTGTACAGATGAATAAGGAAAAAAACGGTGCGACCGCTACCGTGATGACGATTTCTGACGAACGAGTCCGTAAGTACTTTCAAGCATCGATTGAAAAACAACGGATCACTCAGGAATTTCGCATGCTCGAAGAACTTGAGCGGACGACCATCCCGACACCAAACGTACATGCCGTTGAATTAGAAGATTCGCCGTTCATTGAGATGCAGCGGGTCGACGGCAGCGAATTGTTAGAGTTGTTTGAATCGGAGCGAATAACAGATTTTCTGAACACTTTCGCGACATTACATCAACGGATTCATCAGCAACAATCGCGTGTAGCTCCTGAATGGTACGATGTCACCGAGCACAAAATACGTCATCTATCACTAGAGTTACGCTTGAAGGCGGAACGATTACTCCAAACACTTTACGTTCCGCAACAGCAATGATTGCTCCACGGGGACTTTCATTTTCAGAACATCCTCGTGACAGCAGATGAAACGTTCGTCGTCATTGATTGGCATGATGCGACGACAGGTCTACCGATCGCGGATGTCGCGCGAACGTTGCTCTTGTTGCGGACAGCAGGTGAAACAACAGTACCGGACGAGGTGCGACGATACGTCTGTCGCGAATATCTTGACCGTTATCAAGCTGTTTCGTCAATCCAGCTATCGAATCTTTCAGACTGGTTACGACTCATGGCCATTCTTAGGACGCTTGAGCAAATCCCGAGTGCAGAACAACGGCAGTTAAAGGAATGGATCAGTCATCCAAACCTCAGTTATTATTTTTTTAATACTTAAAGCATATACAAGTAGGAGGAACACCATTCATGAGAACCATCCTCTCGATCCAAGGCGCCATGGCATCAGGGAAGACGACATTAGCGCGAGCGCTCGAAGACGCTTACCCGGAGTTGCATGTCTATTATGAAAATCCATATCCGATCGTTCAAAAACGAAAAGAGCTCGGATTAGACATCCGTACCGAAGACGGATTCGTTGAGAATCAGCGCTTGTTCATTCAAGCGGAAATCGAACGGTTTCGTCACTTTCCGGACGGACACATCATATTAGATCGTGGTCCGGAGGATCTTGAATTCTACACGCTTCATTATCCACAGATACATGGGCATGACTGGGATATTGAATCTCGTTTAAAGACGGAACTTGAGGCATTAAGAGAATGTCGGTCCGACCAGATTATTTATTTACAGGCATTAGACCATCTCTTACGAGAGCGGCGCGACGCTGATCAAGAAAGATCTCGTCAATCTTTTGAACAGCATCAACCGCTTTGGGCGCTCGAAGAGAAATGGTATGAACAATTTTCGGTACATCCGATTGATACGACAGCAAAAACGTCGGAACAAGTCCGACAGACAGCGATGCAGTTACTTGCGTTTAAAAAATTCATATAAAAAAATTTGTTCACTAGGTAAAATCATCTTGGCGCTGTTCAAGATGGTTTTTTCGCTTTCCTGAAGCCGGTTGTTGTAAAATGAACTAACGACAGAGTTGATAAAGGGGCGAACCGACATGGGGAAGCGATCCATTCAAGATGCAGCCTTTCTAGGGAAAAAGAAGCAGGTCATGCGCTGTATCGAACGAGGGGATGATCTGAATGAGTGGGATGAAGAAGGATTCGCGGCACTACACTGGGCAATCCAGGAAGGACACATCGCGATCGTCGCATTGTTGCTCGACCACGGAGCAGACATCAATCTACCCAATCAAGATGGAATGACGCCGCTACACATCGCATTGTATGACCGGAAATCTGAGATTGCTTTGTTATTAATGAAGCGCGGCGCCTATTTAGATTTAACAGGTGATGGATTTACAGCACTACATCTAATATCAGGTCGGTCTGGCAATAAAAAAATCCTGCGTCAATTGGCTCAGGATATGGAATTATTACACGAACGAACTGAAGAGGGTGAGGGAATGACGCCTCTACACATTGCCGCTCAGGCAGGGAAGGCAAAAAAAGTTACCTTATTGCTTGAAGCGGGAGCGGAAATCGAGGCAGAGGGACCAGAGGGCATCACACCACTGTATTTAGCAGTTGAAAATAATCATCCGAAAGCCGTTAAGTCGTTACTCAAAGCAGGAGCAGATCATGAGATGAGCCCATCAGAGGAGGGGGAGACGGTATTGACGCTAGCTAGCGCGAAGGGATACGAACGTATCGTCCGCATATTACTTTCTTATGGAGCAAATCCGCTTCACCGCGACGCTGCAGGGAGTTCCGCACGCGATCTAGCTCTTGCGAACGAGCATCATCAAATTGCGGAGATTTTACGACAAAAAGAGATCGATGCAAAGGATAGAGAATGATGAATAATCCAACATTGAAGAACTGTAAAGGGTTCTTCAATGTTGGATTTTTTCATCTTAGTATTAAACCGTCATGTCGAAAGACAAATTCGTCGGATGTAACGGAAGAAGCTCCTGATGTAATTGATTTGTAGACGGAATAGATGTCTGAACTTCATGACAGGTGAATGAATCTGCCCAAACGGTTCCGCTTCCTTCAAGTAATATACCGAAGTGAAGCGATGCGGCTTCAAAGGGAACGTCAAGAACACAGGCACAATACGTCCAATCCTGGTCACCAGTTAATCCACGATTCGTCATGTTATCAAACTGTACCGGGTCACCGTGGACGTCATCGACACGAAACCAGATGGCTGCCCTTTCGGCTGCTTCCGTTCGCAGGAAACCTGCAACCATGATTCGCTTCTCCCGATAAGCAGTTGCTTGTATGCTTTGCATCATCGTCCCGAACATGCCTGCTTCTTCCGTGTCAGACGTAAAACTGATTTTTCCAGAGCTACGTCCTTGATGGACGATCTCTGAATCGGTCTTGAGCGTGTAAGATCCAGCATGACTACCGCTTAAGAACCAACCTTCTATATGCTGTTCTTCCATTTGAATCATCTCCTTATTCGTCATTAGTTTCATCAGCTTTACATATTTTCGTGGAGGTAAATGATATAACCCTTTGAACGCCCGCGTATAGGCTTCTTGTGACTGATACCCACACATCAATGCAACCTCGAGCAAGTCGACGCCGTCTCTTAAAAGAGTGGCGCTGACCGACAAACGACGTAAACGGACATATTCCCCAAGCGTCTGACCGACTTGCCGTTTAAAGAGTCGTCCGAAATGAAAAGTGGAGTAGTGATGGCGCTCTGCTAGTTGTTCCACCAGCCAATCATCAAACAGGTGCGCTTCAATATCTTTAAGGATGACATCAATGACAGTCATCGTTCAGGTAATTCCGAGCGCTTCGTAGAAGGCGAGTACATCTGACTATGCAATATTTCCGCTACAATGGACGTCAATATATCGAGAATCATCGGCAGAACTCCTTTTCTGTTTTGTTTACCTTTTTATTATAGACTCGAACAGAAAACGTTTTTTGATAATAATTGCTATCTTCTGGGAAAAATCAGTTTAAAACAGAATAAGTTATCGTAAAATAAAACATACATTGGGTAGCAAAACTTAAAAGGAGGAATACGACATGATCGGAATTAGTATCGCCACCACATGGGAGTTTGACGCGACACTGGCGTATTTTCATGTCTCGCCTGAGGAAAGAATCACCTATCCATATGGTGAATACTTCACGCGTGAGATGAATGGGAAGACACTTCTGTTTTACAGCACCGGCGTTCGAAAAGTAAACGGTATCGGTGCGAATCAATATATGATTCTCCGCTTTCCATTGACGAAGGTCATCGTTGCTGGAACGTGTGCCGGCATTGATCCACGGTTTGACGTACTCGATATTATCGTTCCTGCTCAGGCGGCGCAGTATGACTGTACAGTCAAAGAGATTGAGCCCTTACTCAAGCCATCCTTTATTGTGGATCTCGATTTAGCGAAGTATGGCGAGGACTTTCATACAGGAACGATCGGAACAGCAGACCGTGCTGTCGTCATGTGGCGCGACTATATCGAACTGCGGGATAACGGATTGACGATTGCTGATACGGAAGCGGGGGCTATCGCGTACATCTGTCAGAAAAATGGAATCGAATGTATCATCATCAAAGGGATTTCTGATTTTCCAACAGAAGAAAAAGAAGAAGATGTGGTTGAAGCAAACGTTGAACAGATGCGGATTTACATCGCGAATACGCCGAAAGTCATGACAAAAATTTTTTCCGATTATATGGCACGATTCATCTAAAAAAACGCAGATTATCTGTTCGGTGACGAACGAATAATCTGCGTTTTCACATGTAATGCTTTCGTTTGTACAGCTTATGTTTGATCCAAGTCCAAATACGAGTTGTTAAATAGAGATCAGCAATTGCACCGATTACCATTGTGATCAACATGAGGATGCCACTCGTATCAAAAGTAAGTAAGGGTTCGAAATGCGTAAAGATGACAACTAACACAAGTGGGATCGTGATACCGATCCAGATGGAAGAAAATAAGAGTCCCTTCCACATCCGAATGATCCTTTCTTAAAATGATTTGTTTAAGTATATTAAATAATGAGTAGGTAAAATGGAGATATAGAATAGAAAATGGAATGGATTGATGGGATTCGGAACAAAACGACGTTCATAAATCCGGATGTACGGTTAATCGACTATTTTTTTCCGCCACCTAATCCAATAAAGGTAATAAACAAACCAACTGTGAGAGCGATAGCAAGTACGATGTTTTGATATAGACCAGCTGGAAAAAAATCAACGATGAAGAGTAGTAAAAATAGTGATGCAACAATCAGTCGCGCATCTCGCACGGAAGAATCTAACGTACGCCATTTGATGAAAAGTAAGATGTACGCTAAAGGTGCAAATAAGTAAGAAATAATAAAGAAGGGGATTCTTCTTAGATAATAAGGTGATTTTTCTTCCTTACCTTCCATTTTTATCACTCCAAAAACGTATTTTTTGACTTAACTATATAATAGATCAATTAAAAGTCATGCAACGGAACGCTGCAGACTACTTACATCGGTTTCTAACGTAATCTTTCATCGGCGCACTTCTTTTCCATATTTTCTAATCTTCTTGTGACAGTATAGTTCGATGACATCGTATTTTTGAAAAAGGGTCGATGATTCTCTTCTTTGAGGAGAGTCATCGACTCTTTTTGATATAAACAAGTAAAAATTGAGCTAGTCTGATGAAAATTACTTGATTCCAATGTTCTCAAGGTATTTTTTTTCAGAGTCATCGATTTTACGGCTGATTTGTTTCGTATATGTCTTCCGCGCGTAAGTTGATCCGTCTTTCTGATAAACGGCTCTTTCTCCTCCAGCTGATTGGTTGTAATAGATTTCAATGAGGCCTTGATCCTCATAAACGATGACGCCCGTTTCACCGGTGTTTCGCTTTAGTTGTCGATCAACCTGTTGCTTCTTCAAGTACTGATTTTCAGATTTGAAGACTTGATTGATAGCTACATCATATTTCTGTTTTGCTTTCTCGCTAGTCGTATTACCGTCTTGATCGTAATCACTACATCCTGCTAGGAAGACGATCGAAAAAAGGAGGAAAGCTAAACGTTTCATTTTCAAGTGCGAACACCTCCGAAGTACACGTTTTTGTACTACCGATAGTGTACATCAAGGAAATACTTCATATGTAGCGTACTTGAGAAATAGGGAAGTGCCTTAGGACGGGCACATTATAGTTCGATCGCTTCGATTACGTCTTCAGTATACGCCTAGACGTTTCCTTCGATGAGCCATTAATGGTGGTAGTTCGAGCAAGCGACTTCCAAAGAGAAGTCTTACTACATTTCAACACCTAAGCGCCGCTCCTCAAACGATACACTATGTAAATCTTCGATGAGAATCTCATCCTTGAATTTCGAATAATGACTGATCACTGTATCCATTCGATTCCACCCATAAAGAAAGAATAAGTACCGTATAGAGCGTAATAATGCTGACATAAAAGATCTTGAATTTTGAATTGTAATCAAAATAGAATATATCAACTACATTTGATTTAAATTAATAGCGAGTACGCTGATAAGAATTAATTAGAAAGAAGAGGAGTTTAATGATAAATAAAAATTCCCATAAATGGTTATGACTTTTATAATGAAGTAGAGAAATTGATTTTTTAAGAAAACAGCTATTTAGGAGAAATTATAAATTTCATTGACTTATTACATAAAGGATTGTGTGACAATATGCAACTCATCAAACAAATGAACGGTCAGAATCATTTTTGGCTGTTTGAAAAGGATGGACGGACACTCTACACGTTTCACGGCATCATGGGAGAGAGATTGAAAGAACCAATGAGCGAGCAGAAGTTCTCGCGTTTTTTTAATCTGGATGCCTATATCCGAGAACTTGTTGCAGAGAAAGAAAAAGACGGATATTCTGTCGTTCAAGAAGCGGATTACCACGAAGTTGTCGTCGAGATCTTTTGTCAGGATACAGAGTATGATGTCATCTTTGAGCATCGTTCGAGCATTGAAGAAGACCTCAACGGTTTTCTTTTTGAAATCGGCAATGGGTATTTTGTTGAAGATGAATTTGGTCCAGAAGCGATCGAATTTGTCCTTCATATCTTGGAGCCGTCTTATATCGTTGAACCCGTCATTGATTATTTTAAGGACCAGTTTAATCTGAAGAAAATCCGAATGGGGCAGGCAAAAGTTCAGTACGGCAGACGTTTGACCGGACTTTATCCCACAGGCAAGAATTTTAACCGGAAAAATTAAAGACAAAAATGTAGAAGAAGGAGTCATATAGATGACAGTTCAAATCGGTTTACCAGGCGTTACAGAAGAGAGACTACAAGAGGTAGAAGCAGAACTCGGCTTCGAGCTTCCGAAAGAACTACGAAATAGGTACAAACACGAAAACAAATTCAGCGTCGGTGAATGGGAGTTTCATCCGATCAAGGACGAGCAGTATATCAAGCGGACATGGGACGACCTTGTTCGTGTTAACACGACGGATACGGACGACTATCCATCCGGTTTCTTACGAATTGCCAGTGACGGAACAGGTGACGAACTCGGATATCAACTCCCGGACACAGATACAATCGTCTTATGGGATCATGAGGAACAAGAGCTGTTTCCGATAGCACCGACACTTAAAATGTTTATAAATAAGGAACAGAGTGCGGAACAAGCAGAACTTTTCTTAGAGACGGTTCTTGAAACGGGAGCTGTCTATGGTCTATCAAAATTTGAACAGTCGGGCTGGGCCTATTGTCCGTCGAATCAAGACGAGACAGACGTGCTGTTATTCTTTTCGACGGAAGCAGCGGCGAAGGCGTTACAGACGAAGGAATGGACGAACTATCATCTGATTCGATTGGATTTAGACTTGTTTATTAACGGTTGGTTACCGAACATGATTGACGACGATCTGTATTGTGGCTTGGATTGGGGACCGGAGCTCGTCGGACTTGAGCTGGATCCAGAAGATGTCCTAGCAGATCTGGAGGGTTAACATGATTCGGACGCTTCGTAAACAAGTCGATGGAATGACAGCCGTTTGGCTCATCTATCGCGATGGACGAAAATTGTATACGTATCACGGTGTCATGAACGAAATTCATCAGGACGATATGAAACAAGCGATGGAAGAGCGCTACTTGTTCCGATATCAAGCGAAACGTCGGATGGATACGTGGATTTCGGAAAAACAGGCAGAAGGATACATATTCGAGGACGTATTCG
>Ga0308160_10002320_pt1 | contig 23452 bp, 42 predicted proteins | sample PhyFR1_FD_201036 | JGI IMG/M metagenome (GOLD analysis project Ga0308160, IMG submission 201036) | Phyllosphere microbial communities from UC Gill Tract Community Farm, Albany, California, United States - DLSLF.R1 | ecosystem: Host-associated > Plants > Phyllosphere > Unclassified | place: USA...
GAGGGCGGGGCAGGGGCAGGAAGTCAAAGGCAGGGCGCGTTGGCCGAGCCCTTTGGCGGTGCATCGACCCCGCAAGCGGCGCATCGGCAGGCCGTCATCATCATCGACTCGAGGCAGGTCGGGTCGAGGACAATAATCGTACGTCCATCGTTCAAAGCTCGCAGACCAAACGAGAGGAGATCAGGCGTCTCCCACGCTAGAGGCTCAAGAGAGAGGAGGAGCAAACAAGAGTGCAATAAGGGAATTCAGGTCGTCCGCTCCGCTCCGGCTGATACGGCAGCCGATAACCCGGTCGCGTCTCCGGTGTCCTCGACGGCCATCCCCTTCCGCCCCCTGCCCCATGTCGCTCGCCTTCCTGCCCTGGGCAGCCGCCCTCTCCCTCACGCTCGGCACGCCCGCCCTCGTCCGCTCCTTCCTCCTCCCGACCGCCAGCACCAGGCCCGAGGATAGGCGCCCGCGCAAGCCCCTCTTCTTCGCAACCTGGCTCGTCACCGTCCTCCCCATTTGGGCGATCGCGCCTTTCAGCTGGGCCGCGCTCAGCGAGGCGCTCTATGCGAGCTGGAGGCTCGGCGAGTCAGTGTGGTCGGGTAGGAGCACGCTAGGAAAAGTCTGGCTCGTCTGGGCGAGTATAGAGGTCCGTCGTATCACTCCCCTCCCTCCTCGCGAGCTTCTCGCGTTTGAGAACGCGCTGGGGGGCGGGGTCGTCCGCAGTCGCCCGGGCAGCCCAACCCAACGAGCCAACCGCTGACACTCCTCCGTCCGCTCCTGTTCACCCGGCGCAGGCTGCCTGGTCGGTCTACACGGCCATTCTCGCCCGGTCGGTCCAGCCTCCCCTGGCGGTCCGGCCCGAGCCGGACCCCAAGCTCAAGTCAATGTTCGAAGCAATCCTCTCTGCCGGTGCCGGCTCGAGCCCACCCGAGCCCGAACCCGGACGCGCTCAAACGGCCGACAAGCCGTTTTCGGACGCCGGGGGCGACGAGGTCAAAGAGGCTGAGCAGACGCTCGAGACGGTCCTCGACGACGGCGTCCCGTTCGAGCCGCAGCTCGCTGACCAGGAGGGGCGGGACCAGCCGGCCGTCATCGAGCGGCTTGCTGCCGACGATGAGCGCGCGGTCGAGTTTCGCGAGCGGTTCGTCCCTTCCCTCCTTTTCCCCTGCACCTCGCCCTCTTCCGCGCTACCTCTGCCCTCTTGCTCTTCTTCATCTTCGGCTCGTCCTCAAATCAACCTGACACGCGCCCTCCGGCCGGCCGACAGGATGCGCACCTGGTTCTTCCACGCCGACTGGGCGGCCATCAAACGGGACAATATGCTCGACTGGATCGCCTGGTCGTCCTTCCGGTCGGTCCTACCATTTTTCCCAAGGCAGTGCACCAGTAATTCTTGGTTGCTGACCAACCCCGCTTCCTGCTCGGCGCAGTGCGCCGTCACATACGGCCCTGACGACACCTGCCCAGCGTGAAGCGCTCGAGCACGCGCTCGATCTCATGGAGAGGAGGACGGGGACCGTATTCCCGCCCGGGCGGAACGAGAAGGTTCGCGTCATGCGGCTTACGCTAGGTGCGCTCTCTCGTCGTCGCTGCCTCCTTGCGCAAGTGTCTCGAGCAGATGCCGTTTGAGCAACAAAGCGGGATCACATAGTCGTACTGACTCCTTCCTTGCTCTCGCCCTCGTTCTACGTTCTGATTGCCCTCCCCCGCACAGACAAGGTCCACGTTCATCACCGGCCGCTAGCGGCCTACTTGTTCACCGAGTCGGTCAATGCCATCTGCGAGCTCGACTACAAGAGACGAGGCATGGAGCGTCTTCGCTTCGGCGCGGTCGAGTGCGCAGCCACAGCCTCCCTTCCTTCCTGCTTCACCAACCTGACATCATTCTTACCCCCCCCCTCCCCCTTCGACTGGGCAGATACCTCGTCCGCACGCCCGCGAGCTGGTCGTCCGCCGCCAAGGGGCTCGACCCGCTCATCTACATCCACGGCCTCGGCTTCGGCCATCTCCAGAACCACAAGCTGCTCGTCCGCTTGCTCGACGAGTTCCCTGACCGGCCGGTCATCGTCCCGCAGCAAGAAAACATCTCCATGACGGTCGTACGTCCTCTCTGTGAACTGCTTGCCGGTCGTCGTCTCGAGTCTCACGGGCGAGACCGATGCTGAACCTGATTCCCTATGCCTCCCGTGCCAGTTCGGCGAGAAGCATCTTCGGCCTGTCGGCCGAGCCGAGGTCGTCGCCAGTCTCCGGCTCGCGCTCTCGAGTCTCGGCTTCTACCGTCCGACAGCTTCCGAAGGCGATCGTGGAGGCGTCACCATCATCTCGCACTCCAAGTCAGTCTTCCCCTGCTGCCACGCCCATCTCCCTCATCTCATCAGGCCCGTGCGCTGACGCTCGGTTGTCCCGCACGAAATCCACGACTGCAGCGGCTCGACTTCGCACGCCTGGATCCTCAAGGATGCGCCCGAGCTGACGACGCGAAACATCTTCCTTGACCCGGTCGTCTTCTGCCTCTGGGAGGGCGGTACGTCCTCTGAGCCCGACATCCTCTGCTGAGCTGGCTCTGACCTGCCAACCTTCAATCACTCTCTCCGCGCCCGTCAAAGACGTCTGCTTCAACTTCGTCTATCGCCAGCCGCGGAGCGCGATCGAGCTCCTGATCGCCTACTGGATCGCTGGCGAGCTTGGCATCGCCAAAACCATCTCGCGGTACTTTGACTGGTCGTGCGTTTCCGCGGGCGCCCCTTCGAAGCGGCATGTCTTGTCACTGACGATGTCTGCCGACGTGACTCGGGTGTCGCCCGGGCCCTATCAGGCACAACACGCTCTTCCTTGCAGACGTCCCGCACGCGCCCGACCCGAAGCGGTTCGCCATCTTCCTCGGCGGGAAGGATGCCATCTTGAGCGCACCGGTCCGTCCATGCCGCAACGATCAACTCTGCTCAAGCCCAGACCCACGGCTAACTCTCCCCTCCATCTTTGCACGCCGGCCCGCCAGCGCGTGCGCGACTATCTCGAGAAGCACGGCGCGGGCGAGTGCGTCCTCTGGGAGGAGCACGCTCCGCACGGCGCCGTCCTCTTTGAAAAGGCCAAGCTGAGCCGCGTGATCGAGTGCGTGCTGCCTTGGACACTCGCGATTAGCCATGGACCAAAGAGCCTCAGCTGACGAGCGCTTCGCCGTCGACTCCCGCCCAGGTGGATCTGGCAAGGTGACGAGTCGAGCGCGGCGGATGCGGCCAACCTGATAGATTAGACCTAGACACGTTCGAGGAATGAGCCTTAGACTGGCCGGCCGTAGGAGGACAGGTGGCATGGCTCGGCTGGCGCTACAACATGTTGGAGTCGTTCAAGAAGGGGATCTATCGAGGGCAGCCCGATCAGCGCTGAAACCAGCTGAGGAGTGGCAGCAGCATAAGGCGACCCACACAGCAAGTGTAGAGTGCGATCAGATGGCTACCAGAGCCAGAGCCCCAGTGCACGTCCGATCGCAGGCTCGGGCTTGATGGGGTCGGTGTCGCCGACGTCGAGGACGGCGTTCTCAGCCCGCAGGAGGACCCACTCGGCCGTCCGCCGGAGTCGCTTGTGAAGGCTCTGGATGATCCTGCAGTTAGTTAGGCAAACGGGCGGGTAGGCCACCGAAGGCGTCAGCAAGGGCAGAGCCGCGTGATCGATCGAAGAGACGACGCACTTGACGCCGCCAAAGACGACGAGAGTGACGATGAGGGCGGCGCCGATGCCCGGGCCCTGTCTCGCTCCGTTGGCCCCTCTCCGCCGACCGGCGCCGCCCAAAAAGGGGATCGGCAGGCGGAGCGTGTTGAGCATCGAGATGAGCGGCATGGCCGAGGAGCCGATGATCGTTCCGATCGAGCCGAGAGTGCCGAGCCCCGCAAGTCCGAGAAGGAAACGGTCCTTGAGCGTATGGAGCAGGGTCGGCGGCGCGACCAGGACCGGGGGTGCGATGGTCACGCTGCGGAAGAGGTCAAGGATTCGGCTGAGGCTGAAGACCGACGGCGGCGCGACCGGCTCGAGCTTGGGCGCGAAAGCAGCGGTCACGCTCAACACGACCTGCTCGAGCACGAGCTCGGCCTCGCCAGACGAGAAGACGGCGATCGCCTCGCGGAACAGGTCAAAGACGGTCGTGCCGCCGTAGAAGCCCGTGCTGGACCACGCCTCGCCAAACGGACCGCCCTTCCCGCTCCGGTCAAGCGAGAGGTGCAGCAGCTGGCCGGTGCTGAGCGTCAGGCCGACGAAGATGATGAGGCTGGTGGCGCCCAGCGCGACTGCAGCGCACCGCGAGCCGAGGTCAGCTAAGGGTAAGGTGTTTGTCGCTAGAGGGAGCTGCACCACGCACCTCGGTTCGTGGCCAGTCCCGCAATCTTGGTCCGGGCAAAGCGGTACTCCCAACCGCACTGGCCGCACCGGTAGAAGGCGGTCTGGTTCGCGCTCGACTGGCGCCAGGCGGCGAGGCAGGCGACGTGGACGAAGCGCGAGGTGCCCCGGCAGACGCAAGGGCTGAACAGCCGGCCGAGCTCCGGATCCTCGAGCTCGCCGCCGAAGCAGATGCGGCACGTCTTGGCCTCGAGGTCGTCTTCTGCCGGACCTAGGCCGCCCGCAGGTGCGGTCTCTTCATCTTTGACCCGAGGAAGCTCGACCGGCGCCTCGGTCGGGTCGTCGGCAATCTCGTGAGGCCCCGGCTCCTCAACCTTCGCAAGGGACCATGGCGTCTCGGGCCGCGAGTCGGGCAGAGGCACGAACTCTGGACGGTCGGCCAGGAGGTCCTCGACGTCGTCGGCCTCTCGGTCAACGAGGTCGGGCTCCATGGGAGGCATATGCTGGCCCCTGGCGAGAAGGCTGGTCAAGCGAGCTGCCGGAGATCGGCTAGCCGGGGCGCTGCGCAGGGACACGTCACGCGAGCTGTCTGCGTCGGAGAGGGCAAGAGGGTGATGAGACCGAGAGGAGGGTTGCCGGTTCAAAGCTTGAGGAAGGACGATAGCAGAGCTGTCGGCGAACTGGGCGCGTCGCTCGAGGTGAGGGTGAGGCGGGTGAGAGAGGCGGGCAGGTCGAGGTCGATGGTGGCCGGAGGCGTCGCAACCGGAGGCGGGGCTGCCTGCTTGACCGCACCGCGCAAGCGGGCGCCCGCACCCTGACGAAACATTGCATAGCCTGCCGTGGCACGCCAGACAGCAGTCGCAGGGGGCGGAATTCAGGCGACGTAGAGTAAGATGTAAACCAGCCCCGGGGGGGAGGGGGGGTGCTCAAGGGGGAGCGCAAGCCGAAGCGATGGATCTCGGAGCGACTGCGCGGGCTGTCATCGTCGACACGAGAAGGGCGTGGCAAAGGCATAGGGGTCGTGAAAGAGATCTACAGTCGTGGAGGGTGTGCAGGGCAGTAGAGGAGAGGGAGACGAGAGCGTGCCGACTTGCTCGCCGCATGAGCCCCTTCGCGACGACTGCCGGGCGCGGTGCATTTCGTCCTGCGTCTAGTCACATGTAGATCGCGCAAGGAGCTGGAGGAAGCACGTGGCGTGCGGGGGCAGCGGGGGAGAAGCCGAGCCGCCATCTCTACAAGGGGGGTCGTTGGGGTGAAGGGGGTCGGAGGCAGCGCGGCCGAGAAGGATCCGCGCGCGTACAAGAGGTTTTTCGGTTCGAGGCGACGAAAAGAGCGGAATGCGAGGGGCGAGTACTGTTATAACGGGGCGAGGGCGTGAGAGGCGCGCACACCAGGGGTGAGGTGTGGCCGACAGGGAAGATGGGCCCGGTGGTCGAGATCATGAACGAAGGAGGCGAGAGCGACGTCCGGCCGGCTTAGCGAAGCCACCAGCGCATGAAGAAGTTCTTGCCGACGAGCTCGGCGTCCTCCTCGGCCTGGAGCTCGGCTTCGTTCTGGTCGATCTCACGAACCTGTAGAGGAAGCAAGAGAGCAGCGTCAGTGATCATGTACGGGTCTCGAAAGGAGGGAGAGAAGAGTACGCACGCCGCTGACAAGGTCCATGGCCTCTTTGGTGACCCATTTTGACTATTCGAAGGGAAGGTTTGCAGGCGAAAGAATCAGCGGGTGCAGCGGTGAGTCTCCAGCGCAGGCCGGTCGAGGCGCACCTTGTAGACGAGCTTGTACGAGGCCCAGAACAGGAAGAAGATCGGGATGCCGATGTAGTTACTGGCAGAGGGAGCAAAGTTGAAGACGGGTCAGCAGAGGAGCCGCATCACAGCCTGCAAGAAGAAACTCTCAGGCGGGACGTACGTGACGAACGAGATCGGCTTGAACGTCGGGATGAACGCGTCAAAGCCCTTGAAGAGGATGACTGCGAGGGAGGAGAGAGAGGGAAGCATCGTCAGCAGAAGACGCAGAGTCAAAGCTGTCAGTGGGTGCGACGCACCGATCGAGGTGAGGACGAGGCAGATCCAAGCGCCGTACGGCTGGAAGGGACTGCGGAAGAGGAGAAGATCGGCTGTCAGCCGACCGGCACCGAGGAGCGTTCGGAGGCAGGTTTGACGCACGCCTTCCACGGGAGGTCGTCGCGACTCATGCCCTGGACAGCCATGGCCTGGCGGAAGCGGATCTGCGACCAGAGGATGCAGATCCACGTGATGCCGCCGAACATCGAGATGAGCGAGACAAAGTACTTGAAGACGGTGAGGGCCGAGGTGGCGCAGGCACAGTCTGGCGATGAGCGAACAGTGAATCAGCGACTGGCTCGCGCAAGAGAGATGCCGAGAAAACGAGAAGCGACTTACAGGCAAGGCCGCAGAAGAGGGTGCAGAGGGCGAGCGAGTAGTAGGGGATACCGCGGCTCGAGACCTTGGCAAAGATAGCGGGCGCCTGGCCCTCGATGGCGAGCGCAAAGAGCGTGCGGCTGCCGATGTACAGGTCCGAGTTGGCGGCCGAGAAGACAAAGAGGAAGATGCAGGCGTTGATGATGCCGGGCAGAACCTTGATGCCGGCAATGATGATGGCGACGACAAAGGGCGAGGCGTTGGCGTTGGCGGCAGAGCTGTTGGCGTCCTTGAGGAGCTTCGAGTTCCAGGGGACGAGCCAGCCGATGACGATGATGCCACCGATGTAGAAGAAGAGGATCCGGTAGAAGGTGCTCTAGAGAGGGCGACAGGAATGAAGGGTTCGTCAGCGGTGTGTTAGGCTGCGAGACTAGCAGCGATGCTCGAGAGCGGGTGCGCACCTTGATGGCCTTGGGGACCTGCTTGCGCGGGTTCTTGCACTCGCCGACGGTGACTCCGACGAGCTCGGTGCCGATGTAGGCGAACAGCGCGTTGGGGAACGCGTACCAGGCGCCGAGGAAGGTGCCGACGGGCGTGTCGCCGAGCAGGTAGTAGCCGAACGGTCCGGGGGCTGTGGCGGAGAGAGTCGCTTCAGCTCTAAGCACTAGCTAGCGAGCGCATCTGCCTTCGACAGCGGAAGCGTGACGCACTCTTCCAGTAGCGGAAGCCGATGCGGTCCTTGTTGGGGCCTCCTCCGAGGTCGAGGATGATGCCGAGGAGGATGAGGCCGGTGAGAGTGAGAACCTTAACGAGCGAGAGCCAGAACTAAGGCAAGAAGAAGCGCGCCGGATGTCAGCCGCCGAGCCGCCGAACTGCTGCCGCTCATGTCGTTGGACCCAGTACGAACCTCGACCTCGCCGAAAACACGGACGCCGAGCAGGTTGATGAGGACCATGACGCCGATCATGAGCGTGATCCAGATCGCAGGGTCTTCAGAAGGGCGGCAGAGGGAAGGGAAAGGGGTCAGCGGCCGGTCGCCCGAGGATCACGCAGGGCGGCGGGAACGCACTGTACTTCTTCTCCTTGTCCCAGTACCTAAGACCGGGCGGAAGAACGAGGCTCAGTCAGCCGATGCGCAAAAGACACCCTCGCCGAGCCGGCGGCGGAACGCACTGGATGGCGACGACACCGGCGACAATGTTGTTGGGCGTGACGATCAGGTACTTGAACAGGTAGTTCCATCCGAGGGCGAAGCCGATAGCGGGGTCGAGGTAGCGAGTCGCGTAACCTGGGAGACGGGCGCACGCATCACAGATCAGCATCTCTGCCCCCGATCCCATCAGGACACGCCAGAGCGAGCAGCAGACGCACCGGCAAAGCCCTTCTTGTGAGGGAGATAGGTGGCCATCTCGCCGAGCGAGATCATGACCTGGAAGGAAGAGGCCGATAAGGTCAGTCGCCAAGTCTGGCAAGCAAAGGCAGCAAACCTGCGATGGCCCGACTCACGCCGAAGCAGACGAGACCCATGATCGAGTAGCCGAGCAGCATGCCGACCGGGCCGGCCTTGGGCAGACCCTGGCCCGAGCCGATGATGAGACCAGTGCCGACGGCGCCTCCGATGGCAATCCTGAGAGAGGCGGAAGGAGCAGAGGAGGTCGGGGTCAGCCACCAATGCTGCCGAGTGAGTGCACGCCTTCCGGCCGCCCAAGCCTCTTTCTCGGGCTCGACCGGCCAAGAGACTTCGAGCAAGCGAGGCGACGCACATGGAGATGTGGCTGTAGGACGGCGGCGGAAGCGAGACGGCGAGGCGGTCGGAAGCGAGGAGAGGTCAGCTGACGAGGGTTTTGGTGGAGTCGAGACTTTGTCGGCGAGAGTGTACTTACCGAGCCTTGAGGCCACGGTGAGTCGTCTCGAGCTCGAGGTGAGCCTCGTACTCGTCGGTGTCGCGGACCGGGTTGATGTGCGGCTCGCGGCCTTCAGGCGAGTACTCCTTGCTGAAGTCGGCCTCGCCGCTGTGGCCATCCTTCTCGTAGTCCTTGGTGTCCATCGTTGCGAGTGCGGGGGATGGGCGGGGTGGTGTAAGGTTGCACGCTAGCTCGGCAGCTGTTTGCCGGGTGCGGGAAGGGGGGAAAGGAAAGCGACGCTCGACCTGTCGAAAGAAAGGGAGCCCGGGCTTGCTGGGGAGTGGGTGGGGGGTGGGAGGAGGAGGGCCGAAGGCTGGTGAGGGAAGGGGGGAAAAGGGCCAGGGAAGGACGCTCGGACCGGTGGCCTCTTTGGGCTGCTCGTCAAGGCCAGCAGGGGGCCGAGGCGAGGCGGGCGTTGGGCGAGTGAAATCCGGGACGAAGGCTCGGCGCTCGGCTACCAAACACGAGGCTGAATGCCCCCCTGCTGGCGATCGCGCCCTTCCGCGGCGGCGACCAATGCAAGGAAGGAGGCTGCTGCGGATTTTTTCCCTGCGAGAAAGTGCCGCCGCCGCGGCGAGCTGCACCCCTTGCGCAAGGAGCTCGGCTCGTCGCGCCAGGCCCCCGCACCCACCGGAGGAGCCCCCTACGGATAAGCTAGGGTTCAGCTCGGTCAGCGATACCGCTCGCAGCAGGCAGAGGAAGGGCGAGATAAGGAAGGGGGGGGCGGCTGCCTCGAGGCCACAAGGAGGCGTCGCGAGCTGCTGCTTCGACCAGGCCAGCACGCACAGAGTGCTGGGGTGCCGAGACCTCTAGCCGCAGCCTCGGAGCTCGGCTCAAAGGCCCCCTTTGGATCGCCGCCGGTCCGCTGACTGGCCCTTTGCCTTGCACCGCGAACCGAGTCCCCTGCAGAGGGGGGGAAACCCCCTGCCGGCCTGCTGCCGTCGGCCTTAGCGGGCCATCCAGCTGGGTCTGCTGGGCGACTGCGTCAGTCGGGGGATTGCCAACTCGGAGAGTTGGTCCAACACGGTCGAGCCAGCAGGCCAGAGCAGGTGACCGGTCGACCCAGGTCGAGCCCCGATACCCCCGAGCAGTCGCATCAGCCGGCCCCAGCCCTCACCCGGCGAGCCCGCCAGCGAGACGTCAAAGGGAGCGAGCGCCCCAGGACCCATCAACACTCGTCAGCCATCGTTGAGTCAGCCTGCCGGTCAGCCCGACGCGAAATGGCGCCTTCTCGGCGCCAGACGACGCAGGTCAACGAGGTGCCTTCCGTCTTGGGCCTCGGGGACCGGTCGACCCTAGCCCCGACCCTCTGGGTCCCCGGAGCCGAAGGTCTCTCAAAGGGAGGGAGAGAGACTGACCATAAGAGAAGGCGGCGCGGTCGCGTCGATGCAGAGGGCCGCCGGAGCGCCCGCACGCCACGGAGGGCCAGCCGCGCGCGACCTGGTTGGGACCTAGTCGATAAGCCGGAACGACATGGGCCGGCCGTTAGTTGGCGCCTCTTGATGATGGAGCTTGAGCAACTGCGAGCGCTGCTGAGGAGAATAAGAAAGGAGGAGGTCGGCCGGGTGTCGTGCACCCATGGCCGCAGCCGAAGCAGGACACACGCGCGCGCACGCGCAGCGAAGCGTCGGCTGGTCACGGCAGCGGTAGCGAGGACGACCCTGGCTGGGGGCCAAGGCGTCCGTCGCTCGAGACCGACTTGGTAGCCGGGCTCGAGCTGCTCGCTTGCTGCGAGAAGGGTCTGGGCAGGTTGGCAGCGAGGAGGGCGGCTATGCCGGCGGACGGCCTCGCCGGCGGGCTGCGCGCGAGGGATGATCAGGCAAAGCAAGGCGTCAGTCCTGCATGCGGCCAGAAGGTTGAGAAGAGGGTGACGGAGGAGTCGTCTGGACAGGTACCTCCCTCGTAGAGGTCTGGCTGGAAGGAAAGCACCTGGGCGGCATTCTGGAGGGGGCGAAGGTCGTGCGAGCAGTTGACGGGCGGCTGCTGTGAGCACGGCGGCGGCGATGGCGGGCACCTCTAGCTTCTCCAGCTGGTCAGTAGGCCGAGGGCGGGCAAGCGTCCCCTCGTGTGAGACGTCGCCCTCCCGCCTGGCATGCGAGACAGTCTGCTGTCGTCGTTCGAGGGAGGTGGATGGTAGGGGGTCGACTGCCGGCGGTAAGCCAGGAGGGCGGGTACCGCCGGCCGTCGGCGCGTCGTCGGCCGCCCGCGCCCGCTCGCCCGTGCAGCCCTTCGGCTCGTCGAACCGACGTCCCCGGCAGACGAGATGAGTTCCTCATTCGGTGCCCTTCAGCAGCAGCTCAACAAGGAGCGGTTCCGAGGGAGCAGGAAGCAGCCAGCCTTGTCTGGCCGCAGAGGGTTCGAAAACAAGGAGCGCATAAAGATTCCCGCAGCTCAGAACAGGAGCAGGCCAGAGTTGGCCACCTTGCTCATCCGCCAGCTGGCGGTCGTGTCGCCCGCATCGTGAGCGGCCCATACCCTGGAGCAGAGGGGTGAGCAAAGGTAGCGGCGTGTCAGCGCGGCCAGTTGACAGGCTCGGCCGGTCGAGAGGACGCACTCGGTCATGAGCTCGCAGAACTTTTGGTTCATGTCGAACGCAAACGGGAAGGCCGAGCTGAGGACGATGCGCTTGACGGCCGCCCGCTCCTGCTCGCCCTCGAGCATCGTGCCCGCAATAACGAGCGGCCAGTCGGAGCTGGCGAAGGGACAAGCGGGCATTGGTCAGCAAGGAAGGGGTGGCACGGGAGCATGCGAGGCCAGGGCGGCGCACCCAAACTCGTTTTGCCCGCGTTGCATCCGCTCGTCAAAGATGTTGACGACGTGGAAGGCGAGCGTCTGCATCTTAAGCGTCGACTTGGGCTCGCCGAGGAGCTCGAACAGCACGAAGATCTGCCGAGAGGCGGTAAGGAGCGGCATCGGCGAGGGTCGCTCTGCCAGCAGGCGACGTTTCAGGCGAGCAAGGGGCGCACCTCAAGAGCCAATGTCCATTCCAGGCTGGAGAACGTCAGCGTCGAAACCTCGGTCTTCTCGACGCCAGTCCGCTCGAAGGAGAGGTCTGGATGGCTGCGAAGGAAATCGCGCGACCGGACCCGGATCTCGAGGAGGAGGTCCTCGGCCTGGCGCTGGATCGACGGCGAGGCAGAAGTTTCGAGTGCATCCGAGTCGGCCGCCAGCTGGGCCTTTAGATGGTGCCCATGAAGTTGGTTGACCTACAAGGAAGCGAGCGAGCGTGCGAGATCAGCGCCAGCGTGCAGCATGCAACGAGCTTTTCAAAGGACAAAACGCACCCTGCAGCAGAGGTCGAAGATTGGCCGGCTCACGCACATCGTGTAGGCCAGCTGTCGCCCAGAGAAGGGAGCGAGCCTGGTCAGCTACGAGTATGGAGGAGGTAGCAACCGCTCATGCGGGGCGAAGGGGAGAACCGACAGTATCCCAGTCTTCCTTGCCCTCTGGCGGCGCACCGCCGGGATCGCCGACCGGCCCGGGTGGCGGCGCATAGCGGAAGAGCCAGTCCGAGAGGCCCTCGTCGGTGGCGACGCTGTTGACGCGGCAGCCGAGCGTCTCCCGGTTCGTCGTCAGCGACAAGCAAATGTCCCACGCGGCGAGGTCCTCGAGCAGCGAGCGGACGATCCGCAGCCGCTTGCCGGTCGATGTCCGTCGCGTGGCTTCCGGGAAGAGGAGCGACCGGCCGGCGACCTCAGCCTCGAGCATCGCCTTCGGCCCGCCGAGCGCGCGGACGACCTCGTTGGCGAGGTCGAGCATCGGGCCGTGGCCGGACGAGCCAGAAAGGCAGCGCGAGAGCACGGAGGCCGAGCATGCGGCCAGCAAATGCGAAAGGTCCTCTCGCCGGCTGGCGACCGAAGGGCCGCCCGAGCCGTCGGCTGCCGTCGACGAGAGCTGACTTAGGAGGAGCGACGTCTGGCCGAGGGCGAGGCTCGAGTCGTTGAGCGAGCTGGCCAGCCGGCCATACTTGTCGTGCGCGGCGAGCGAGACCAAGGCGAGAGCGTCGCCGCCCGGCTGGGCCTGAGCCGCGACGGCCGACTGCTGATGGAGGTACTGGAGGTGTATCGCGCCGACCGACATGCATGCGAACGAGAGCGCCTCGGACGCGGTCGACGTCCGGCGGGGCGTGCTGAGGAAGGCCGGGATGTCAAGGAAGGGGAAGAAGGCCTGGACGGACTGGCCGACCGAGTCGAGGGGCCGTTCGCCGTGCTGGAGGCTGAATGTCATCCGCGGCGGCTGCGTGCACACCGTCGGGACCATCTTGAGGAAGTGAGTCATCTGCGGTCGCAACGGGCCCGAGATCAGCTGCGGTCGGGAGAAGGACAAGGTGCCGTCGAGCTGAGCCGGCACGCACGAGGTTGCGCTCCTCTGGATCCGGCCAGAGCTGGACGAGCGTCGGCGTCGGCTCGAGGTACATCGGCGCAGGGATGGCGGTGAGCCAATCGCGGCCGTCCAACGAGAGCGCGTGCGCTCGGTCGGGCTGGACTTGGGATCCGATGAGCTCCATCAGCTCGAACGGCAGCGTGCCATTTCCGCTGCTGGCGCTGCTCCCCTCGGACTTCGGTCCGGCCTCGGTCTCAGCTGGCGCCTTGTTGCTCTGCGACGCCCAGGGTGAGCCAGCCCAGCTGCCGAGGTCGAGCGCCGGGTTCGATTCGAAGGCAGCCGCCGGCAGAGGTGACGGCCAGAAGAACGGCAAGGGCGATGCGACCGGCGCTAGCGCATGCGGTGAGGGCGCTGGAGTGGGCGCTGGCGGCGGCGGCGGCGGCGGCGGCGGAGGGCCAAAGGTCTGCAGGTAGGTGCCGCTCGAGCCGACGGGGCTGCGCGGCAGGAGATGGTTGAGCCAGTCGGCCGTCGGCGGCTGGTCGCTAGTCCATGGCGTCTCGACGGGCATGAAGCTGTGAGCGGCCGACACTGATGGCGGCGACGGGCTCGAGCCCGCAGCCTGTCCGGGCGGCGCAGCCGACGTACTACCACTGCTGTCGGTGCCAGGGCTGGTTAAACTGCTGGCGCCACGACCACTGCCGCTAGCGACGCCTGGCGCAATCGTCGGTCCGACGGCAGGAGCCGTCGCCGGGTAGGGTGCGAAGCGAGCCTCGAGCGGCTGGACGACGGGCCAGAGGCAGGTCTTGCCCGTCTTGAGACAGCGCGCGCACGAGTAGGTGCCATCGGCCGTCGCGTGCCGCTCGGAATCGCACTTGTGCTTGCGCTTGCGGCAGACGAGGCAGCCTGCGAGCCGAAGCGCGTCAGCTGGGTCCTGCCACGGACCACGAGGTCGAGCAGACGCACCGGTCCGGGAGCGCTTCTTTGGCGCGGCTTGGTTGCTCGAGGTCAACGCTGCTACGGCGTCGGCGGCTGCCTTCGGGGCAGCAGGCATGCTGCCAGGGTGGTCGTCGGGTCGTCGGTCTAGACGGAATGAGAGAGGTTGACGGTGCTGGAGGCGGCTGTCGGCCGACCGTCGCTACGATGACTCGAGAGAGAGTCGTGCCAGCAGGGGGCGGCGTCTCGGGCGGCGCGTCGTGGTGAGGCCGGCCGTCGCTTGGGAGCCGCAGCCAGCGGGGACCCAAGCCGAACCAAGCGGCGGGGCGACCAGGACGAGAACTGCTGGGACCAGGCGAGAGCAAGAGGGGGGGGGGGCGGACGGTCGACGGTGCTGCCACAGAGCCGCTGAGAGGGGAGGGTTGGAGGTGCGAGGTCGGTTGCTCTGCCCTGCTCGCCTGCCGACTACTACCTCTCTCTCTCGGTGCACCCGGGCCGTCTCGTCGTCGTCGCGTCGTTCGTGCAGTGCAGGCGTCCTCGAGCGACGGGCCGCCTGCCCGCGTCGACCCTCGCCCTCGAAACCAACCCCAATCCCTTGGTCGTTGTCGTCGCGTGCCGATTGAGTCGTAAGGTCTGCAGGGTAGGCAGCAGCCCCTCCGTTTGACGTTTCTGGCGTGGCCCCTGACCCTCCTTGACGGCAGAGGGATTAGAGCCCTGTCAGGGCAGAGCGATCGAGCAGCCGCGCTTGCGGGGCCGGCAACTCTTTCGACGGCCCTTGCCGGCAGAGCCTTGCCTCGGCGCGTCATGGCCTGCTGGCTGGCTGTACGCCGCAGCGTCGGCCCTTCCTGTTCTCACCAACCCCTCGCAGCCCTCTAACCAAGGACAGCAAGCAAGCCTCCGCAGACAGCAGCAGGAGCGACCTCGACCGGCGCTACGCCTCCCGTTTACCTCGACCTCCCGCTTTCGGTGGCCATCTTGCGCCGCGCCAAGCGTTTCAGCCCAGCTCGCTAGCCCCGACCTCCCTCCCCCTCCGGTCCGCCGACGCGAGGCGGCCTCGTCGCTGAGCAAGCAAGCATGGCCCTCCGCGAAGCTCGGGACAAGATCTTCCATGGCTACTGGCAGGACGCCCTCGAAGGCGACCTGCGGCGCATCAGCTCCTGGGGATCGGACGGGTATGACCTTCGTCTCGCCTCACTCTCGCCCGTTGGTCCCGTGCTCCGGCTGACGTCCTTGACCACACTGGGATTCCGGCAGATTCAAGAAGGACTCTGAGCACAGCAAGCACAGGCAACCCGTTCACGCTTCAGGCGTACAGCAGCAGCAGCAGCAGCAGCAGCACAGCGAGGACGAGCAGTCGTCCAAGGGCAGCAACAGCGGCCTCAGGCACCGCGTACTCGGCCACAGCAAGAGCCCATCGGCGAGCTCGCGCAAGTCGGCGACCAGCCAAGGTCCGTGCTCTCCCCCGGCTTGTCCTGCTTCGTGGACTTTCCGAGTCCGTCTGATCTTCGTACCGCCGCCGCCCCTTAGCGAGTCCGGCAGACTCTGGCCCAGACGCCCCGCCGCAGAACGTCTCGCTCCTCCCGCAGCCGCCAGACGTCCCGCTCGAGGTCGTCGCCCTCGTCAGCCAGCTGCAGACGCTGGCCTACCTTCTTCTGTTTGGGACAACGGTCGTCTGGCTTCTCATCGCCTTTGCCGACGGCCCGCGGTCGTTCGTCCTCCGCTCGCTCGCCTGCGCTGCCCTTGGCGCCGGCTCGACCGGCTTCGCGTGGTTCGCCGCGCGCTCGCTCGAGAAGGAGGCCGATGGCGAGCGCTGGCGGATCCACAAGGCGAGGGCCGAGGAGCACTCGCCGCCTTTTGTCGAGTCGGCCGAGTGGCTCAACGCCTTCATCGAGGGCATCTGGGGTACCCTCAACCCGGACCTCTTCGCCGCCGTCGGTGCGTACTCGACCTGGGCTTCCAGTCGGCGCTGTCGCCGCTCTCAATCCGGATGCTGACTGGCTGGCCCCTCGTCCCACTCAGTCGATACCGTCGAGGACATCATGCAGGCCTCGCTGCCGCAGTTTGTCGACGCTGTCAAGATCAGCGACATCGGCCAGGGCGTCCACCCGATCCGGATCACAGCGATCCGGCCGCTGCCCGACCGCGAGGAGGATGGCCGGACCAAGGCCGACGAGGAGCGCGAGGCAGAGGAGCAGGCCCAGCCGGGCGGCCGCTACTCGAAACGAGAGGAGACAAAGTTCATCGTGCGTCGCCTATGCGTCCTGCCTTTACAGCAGAGTCCTAACGCTGACATTGTCCCGCCGCCCACAGAACCTCGAGGTCGCCTTCTCCTACAAATGCGCAAAGTTTGGCCGCGAGTCGACCCGCGAGAGACACATCCACCTTCTCACGACCTTCTTCGTCGGTCTCGCCGGCTGGGCGCAGATTCCCATTCCGGTCTGGGTCCAGGTCGATCAGATCGTCGGCACGGTTCGCCTACGCCTCCAGATGACGCAGCACTTTCCTTTTGTCCGGGACGTCGTGCGTGGGCGTCGCTCGTGTCTTGCCTAGTGGACCTCGTCTGACGCTGCCTCCTCTGCTGCGCCGCAACCAGACCTTCTCGTTCATGGGTGTCGTACGTCTTCAGCCGCCGCGCGCCTGCAAATACGACGGGCCGCTGATCAGACTTCATGCCGCCCACCTCGCAGCCCGCCTTCCGCGTCTCGGCGATCCCGATGACGCGCGCCCTGCCCAACGTCCTCGACCTGCCGCTCATCTCCAAGTTCGTGAAGGAGGCCATCACGGCCGGCACCGCAGAGTTTACCGCGCCCAAGAGCATGACCCTCAACATGGAGGACATCCTCGGCGAGGCCGCGATCGGAGGTGCGCCGCCGTGCTTAGCCGGGGCTCTTCTTGCAGCAGTGGCTAATCTGCCGGCTGGCTGCCGACAGACACACGCGCGGCAGGCGTCTTCATCATCACGATCCACCACGCCGAGGACCTCTCGGGCCAGGACAAGTCGGGCTCCTCGGACCCTTACATCGTGTGCGTGCCCACCGGCGAGGAGCACCCTCGAGAATTGCGACTGACGCTCCTGCCGCCCTCCGTGCCGCCAGCTTCTCGTACTCTAAATTTGGCAAGCCCGAGTATTCGACGCGCATCATCCTCCAGGACCTCAACCCGGTCTTCGAAGAAACGTTCCCGATCCTACTGACGAGCGAGGAGATCAAGAACGAAGAGTCGCTCCTCCTGATGCTCTGGGACAAGGACAAGTACACGGGCGACGACCTGATCGGCCGGAGTGCGTCCCTCACCTGCGAGACCCCTTCGCGCCAGGCCCAGGCTGACTGTGCCCTCACCCAGTCCGCATTCCTGTCAAGGAGCTGATCGAGAAGCCGGGCGAGAAGATGCACCGCAATGACGAGGTGCAGGGCTTCGAGGGTGCGTATCTACCGCTGGAGGACCCTTCTGCCCGCTGGTGCCGCCGACTGACTGTGACCGTGCTCGGGCTCGCGACAGAGGGCGGCAAGTCGCAAGGCAAGCTCAGCTGGTCGTACTCGTACTGGCCCAAACTCCCGCTCAATCCAGAGCTCCAAGCCTCGCCCGACCTATCGACCATCACACCGTCGAAGACGCTGACCGAGATGGAGATGCGGCCGGGCGACATTGGCCCGAGCCCAGCCGCCAAGGACGGCCCGCCACCGCCTGCCACGCCGCTGCGTACGCCGCCCGACCCAGCCTATCCGTCGGGCATCCTCTCGGTCATCGTCCACGGCCTCAGCAAACTCGAGAAGGCCCACCTCGAGGGCTCAGGCGGGTCCGAGGGCGACACCGGCCAGGACACAGATGACCTCGGCGAGATCGATCTGTGCGCTTCAAGTCGCTCAGCTCCACTGTTAGATTTCCGAGCCGCCGAGACTGACGCGTTTGCTTCTGCGCGTCCTTCTAGGCCTTCGCCCTACGCCGAGATCCTATACAACGACCAGCTCCTCTATCAGACCCGGTGCGTCTTGCCGCCTGGCCATCGCTTGCTTCAGCTTGCTTAGCTAACCGCGGCCCCGTCTGCGCCGCTCCAGCGTCAAAAAGCGGACAAACGACTGCATCATCGAGGCTGGTACGGAGAAGTTTGTGCGCAACTACAACACGGCCGTCGTGCGCGTCGTCGTCCGGAGCAGTACACTTCGCGAGCGCGATCCGATCATGGGGTGCGTCCCGGGATGGAAATCGCTAGGGCTTCTGGCTGCCCGCTGACCACCCGTCCCTCGCGACCGCAGCATCGTCAACCTGCCGCTCAAGGACATTCTCAGCGAGGCGTGCGAGGTCACTCGCGATTACCCTGTGCGTCCGGTGTGGCAAATTGTCTTGAGGCATTCGCAAGCTGACCACACACCCTTCGCCACCAGCTCGAGCGCGGCGTCGGATTTGGTGCGTCACACTTGCTCCTCCTCCACTCGTGGCAGGCCGCTGACGCCAAGCCCCGCACCCACTCCAGGCCTCGCTCGGATCTCACTACTTTTCCGCGCCGTCGGGGTCGACCTCCCGCGCGGCACGCAAGGCTGGGAGACGGGTGTCGTCATGATCACCTCGCCCGTGACGGTCGACATCGAGCCCGCGCATCGCGAGCTGATTGGCGACTTCAGCAAGATCATCCTGACGACCGCCGACGGCACGCACACGCTCAAGCGCAAGGAGGCCGAGGGCGACGGCACGCAGCTCGTCTGGCGCGAGGAGCCGATCAAGCTGCCTGTCTACTTCCGCCAGCAGGCGGTGCGTCCGACTGCGGGCTCGAGCTGCTGTTTTGGCTCTGCTGACACCGGGTTCTCAATTTCGTCGCAGGCTCTCACGTTCGAGTTCCACGGCTTGCACCTGACCCAGTCGAATTTCGTCGCCCTGGCCGCGCTCTGGCTTCACGAGGTCGTCGACGACGAGGAGCGCGAGATCTCGCTGCCGATCTATCGGGCCAAGGATCTGAAGCAGCTCAAGCAGAACGTCAGTCCCGTTTGCGCGACGGTCATCGAGTGCCAACCGCCGGCTGACCGCCTGCCCCATCCGGCCATCGTCCCGCCTTTGCAGTACATCAACGACTTCACGCGCAAGACGCACGAGATGGAGGTCGTCGGCCAGATCAAGGTGGTCCTCACGCTCAAGCCCGGACTCGGACCAAGCCACTACCAGAGCCCAGCCAACGGCCCATCAGGCTCGCAAGGTCGGCGGCATGCGCTCGAGGCCTGGGACACGTACGACGGCCAGGCCCTCCTGGCCGAGCGAAAGGCCCAAGCGGAGCGCGACGGCGAGATGAGCCCTACGGTGCGTCGGTTGGCGCAGGCCCCGAAGCGCGCGCGCCCCCTGGCTGACTGACGAGCGCTCGTGGACCCTCTAGCTCAAGAAGGACCTCAAGAAGGCCGCGACGCGGCAGAAGATGCACCACCAGCAAGGGCGCTTTGAGGTGCCGGCTTACCGGTGCGCGACCCTCACCCCTTCTTGTGACGCCTGACGGCAGCAGCGTCGCTGACCTTCTGATCTCTGCCCTCGCAGCACGCTCCTCTGGGCAGCCAACGGCGTCCAGGAGCGCGTCACGCCGCACCGGACGACCAACAAGCGCCGGCCTGTCGTACTGTCGGAGCGCAATCTCGCCTGAGGGGTGTCGCCGCCGCACTCGAGACGTGCCTGCCGTCTATACGCTCGTCATCAGCCGCGCTTGCAACCCGCGTCCGGCCCCGAAACGGACGGCCTTCGACGACCTTCCTTCGCGTGGCCGATGGTACGGCCGACCGGGTCCGCTGCTCCCCTTCATGCAGCGCCGCCTCGATCGCCCTATCATTGCCCCCCTGCACCCCCCCCCCTCTCTCCTCGCATAGCAGCCTGTCGCCTCCACTCGCTAGCCAAACCCACGACTAGACATGACCTTTGACGACCTCTTCCTCGCTGCCGTGCGTTGCGATCAGGCTCGCGCGCCGGATCCGGGTGAGGCAGGTCTCGACGGACGCGCCCGTCTCTCGGCCTCGCGACCGACACGCGAGCGAGGGCGACGAGCCTGCCCCTTTTTCCTCCCTTGTTCTCCCCTCGTGCGGGACCCCGCTTTTCCTGCTCCCCTCCGACCCTTCCCTCCTGTCAGAAGGCCACTCCGAGCAGGCGTCGTCAACGACGACCCCCCCCTCCTCATCCCCTCCGCCGACAACTGAGCCCGCCGCAGCACGAGTCTAGCCGGCTAAAAACGCTCGCCCTTCCCGACGACAGGCCGACGAAGCTCTTCCTCCTTTTGGCCCCCGCCAACGCCCATCAGCCTCCCCCCTTCTTCCTGCCCTGCCCGACTCGTGAGCTCGCCGACGTCGCCCCTCCCAGCTGCCTCCTGTCAGCTCGACCTGACCAGATCTCAGTCACCCCTCAGCCCAGCCACCCCGAGTCTCCTTTGTGCGTCCCTCCACCGAGCCGTTCCCGGCCACGGTGACCACCGCCGGCTGACAGCGTGACCTCCGCAGCTCAGCCCCGACGACCTCTATCCCATCCACCCTTCCAGCTCACCCCTTTCATCCATCATGGTCTGTCTTTCGCCTCTCTCGTCTGCCGGTCTGCACACGCCCGCTGACGGCCTCTCCTCTTCGCAGGGCTGCGGCGCATCATCACCTATGGACGAGGACGCCGGCGCCAAGCAGCGGTCCGACAGCCTCGACCGTCAGCTGAAGGAGGACGCCCGGCTGGCCCGGAACGAGGTCAAGGTACGTCGGCGGCCAAGGGCCCCGAGCGGCATCTGTGCCCGCATCTGACCAGCGCATGCGCCCTCCAGATGCTGCTCCTTGGCGCGGGCGAGTCGGGCAAGTCGACGATCGTGAAGCAGATGCGGCTGATCCACCAGCAGCCGTGGAGCAGCGAGGAGCGCTACAACTTTCGCGAGGTCGTCTGGAGCAACACGGTCCAGTCGATGCGGTGCGTCGTCTCGTTCCATCGGCCTTTCGCTCCCTCTTTTGTTGACAGGCTAGATCTGCCTCCCCTCGACCAGCGTGCTCGTCGACGGTGCCGCCTCGATGGCGATCCCGCTCGAGCCCGACTGCCAGCAGCATGCCGAGGCCATCTTGAGCGCACCGCCGCAGATCGAGGGCGACGTCCTGCCGCGCGACCTCGCATCGGCCGTCAGGCACCTCTGGGCCGACGAGGGCATCCGCGAGGCCTTTGACAAGCGGTCACGCCTCCAGCTGAACGACTCGGCCGGCTAGTGAGTCGTGCCTGCCTTGCCAAGTTCTCATCTTCCGCGTCCTGACTCTCACCGACGCAGCTTCTTCGACGCGCTCGACCGGACCTCGACGACGGCATACCTTCCCTCAGATGACGACATCCTCCGCTCGCGCGTCAAGTCGACCGGCATCATGGAGTCGGCCTTCCTCGTCGGGGAGACGACGTCAGTTGCTGAGCACGCTCGTTAGCACTTGCAGTCAGGCAGCTGACCCCTTGGATCGCACTGGCAGCTTCCGTATCTTTGACGTCGGCGGCCAGCGTTCGGAGCGCAAGAAGTGGATCCAGTGCGTTGCCCGCGCACGCCCGATCGCCGTCCCGGGAGCGCAGACTGACCTCGACCCCGCCCCGCACACAGCTGCTTCTCGGACGTCAACGCGCTCATCTTCATCGTGCGGCCCTCGTCTAAATTTTCTGCGTCCGGCTGGCAGCTGATTCCCGTTCGGTGACCCCCGTCCACAGGTCGCAATAAGCGAATACGACCAAAGCTTGTACGAGGACGAGGAGGTCAACCGAGTGCGTCGCCTGTATCATCTCGCCCGCTCAGTGGCAGCATAGACTGACCTCGACCCACCTGCACAGCTCGTCGAGGCCCAGATCCTCTTTGACTCTGTCATCAACTCGCGCTGGTTCGAGAGTTCGACGCGAATCTGTTTCTTCAACAAGATGGACCTGGCAAGAGAAAAGCTCGCCCGGGAGCCGCTCGGTCAATTCTTCCCCGACTTGTACGTCCTTCCTGTGGCGCTCTCGGGGACGAGGGCCCTTGGGACCCGAGGCTGACATAAGTTCTTACGCTGAACAGCGAGGGTACCTCGATCGACGACGCCATCGCCTTCCTCACCCTCAAGTTCACCTCGCTCAACAAGACGCGCAACAAGTGCGTCGCCCTTGACAGCTACCTCTGCGCACTGGCCGTGCTTACCGTCCCACCCTATCTCGCGTCTCAGGGTGTACGCGCATCACACGACGGCGACCGACACACAGCAGGGTACGCTCACGGTCGACGTTCGCTTCTTTTTGGGCGCCGAGCACTGACCGGAGACGCCTGCCTCGACCTCTGCAGTCAAGTTCGTGATGCACGCCGTCCAGGACACGATCCTTAACCAGGTACCACCCCTCTTTCTCATCGGTCATTCCTCAATCCTGCTCGCTGACAACTCGTTTGCTTTGTGCGCGCCATGCAGAACCTCGCCAGTGCCGGCTTCGTGTGAACGCCCCGGCCCCTTCGTTGCGCCCCCTCGTTCCTCTCACCCGATCTAGCATCCCCTTTCGCATCCCTTCGCCCTTGCATACCCCATTTCCATCCTTACCCTACCTTGCCCACCTCTTGCCTCGTACCTCGCATCCGTCCTACACCCGCACGTCCCTTTCACTCGCTCAGCCACACTGCCCCAAGCCTCGTTGGAATCGCCCCCTGTCTCGATGCGTCATCGCATCCGGCCCATCTCGGGTGGGCATGCAGCAAACGTTCGCCGATGGGTCGGGACGACGGGAGTGGGCGAAGTTCGAGCGCATGCACGTCTCGGCCGACTGGCTGCTGCACGAAGGGCAGGGGTCTGCTGCGCGGGCCGTTCGAGAGCTCGCCCTCTCGCCGAGCGCGTCCTGCCCTCCCAGCGTCGACCTTTACCATCGACCCAGTAGCCACCGAGAGATGGCCGACGAGCCGCCCCCGCCGACCGAGCGCGAGCTCCTTTCGACCGTCTGGGTCTTCCCCGAATTCCTCCAGGTCCGTCCCGCCCCGCTCCCGGCCGTCGTGCGAGGCGTGCGCGCGCCGACTCTACTCGAGCTCGAGCTCCCAACGGGGCCCTGATCTCAACCCTGCCTACTGCTCGATTCTCGCGTCTCCAGGCCGTCGGGCCGCTCCATGAGGGCAATGTGTGCGTCCCCTCGCACGGACTGCTGTGCCTTGCCGTCGACCGACAGCGCCAGCTCTCCGCACCCTGCCCTCCGGTTCGCGCTCCTCGGCTCATCCCCCTCCTCCCCCCTTCCGTCCGCCGATGCAGGCTAGAATACTTCTCGCACTCGCCCTTCTTCGACCGCCAGTCGACCAACCAGCAGCTCAAGATGCAGACGATCCATACCGGCCAGCCGGTGCTCGATGAGGCCGAGGAGCTGAGGTCCGTCGCATCAGTGCGCTCGAAGGGGATCGCATCCGCCTGGCGGGCGACACGCGCTCGTGCTCTCACGGGCGTCCCGACGATCCTTCGCTGACTCCTGCTCTCGCTACCTTGCTCCCCTTCTTTCGCTAGACGCTTCACTGGCATCGAGTTTGCGCTCGTACACGCTCGTCCCCCGGCGCTCTTCCTCATCCACAAGCGCGAGCGTCACTCGCCCGAGCATAGTTTGTCCCTTCCCCCGTGGTCGCTCTGGTTCTACATCCGGCCG
>Ga0308160_10002322_pt1 | contig 23443 bp, 12 predicted proteins | sample PhyFR1_FD_201036 | JGI IMG/M metagenome (GOLD analysis project Ga0308160, IMG submission 201036) | Phyllosphere microbial communities from UC Gill Tract Community Farm, Albany, California, United States - DLSLF.R1 | ecosystem: Host-associated > Plants > Phyllosphere > Unclassified | place: USA...
ACGACGAGCAGTACACCGCCAGCGCCAGGCTGTACACCGCCGGGCGCAGCCACGGCCGCTCCGGGTACAGCGGCCGCCGGTCGCCCCACCACGCCACCGTGAACAGCAGCGCCGCGTAGCCGACCGATACCAGCAGCAGGATCCAGCTAGAAACCAAGGGCGAGGTCCCCGGTACGTTCGCCGCAGTCTAGCTCGCCGCCGCTCACGAGGCCGCCGCCGCGCCGGCGTGCAGCGGCAGCCGCAGGCGGAACACGCTGCCCTGCCCGGGCGCGCTCTCGACCAGCAGCGCGCCGCCGGCCGCGGCGATCAGGTTGGCGCTGACCGCCAGCCCCAGGCCGGTACCCTGGCCGCTGGGCTTGGTGGTGAAGAACGGCTCCAGGCAGCGCGCGCGCACGTCCTCGCTCATGCCGTGGCCGCTGTCGCGCACCGCGATCTCCAGCGTGGCATCGGGCCGCGGTGCCAGGGTCAGCTCGAACTGCCCGCCCTCGGGCATCGCCTGCTGCGCGTTGGCGGCGAGATTGAGCAGGATCAGTTCCAGCTGCGCGCGATCGAAACGCACCGGGCACGGCGCCTCGTGCAGCTGCAGGCGCACCTGCACGCCCAGGCCGAACAACTGGTCGAACATCGGGCGCATGCCGGCGATCGTTTCGGCCGGTTCGAACACTTCCAGCCGCGTCGCTTCGTGGCGGCTGAAATCCAGCAGCTTGCGGGTCACCGCCGCCGCGCGCCGCGCCGCCGCATCGGCGCCCTGCAAGGCGGCCTTGAGCTGCTGCGGATCGTCGCTACGCCGCGCGCGCGCGGCATAGCCCATGATCAGGCTGAGCAGATGATTGAAATCGTGCGCCACGCCGCTGGCCAGGCGGCCGACGCTCTCCATCTTCTGCGCGTGCACCAGCTGGTCGCGCGAACGTTCCTTTTCCTGCATCTCCAGCTGCAGCCGGTCGCGCGAGCGGGCCAGGTCGTTGCCGCGCTTGCGCGCCAGGTCCAGGCTTTCGCGCAACGCCGCCACCGACTGGTCCAGCACCACCGCGGCGATGACGAAGCCGGCGATGCCGAGCACCGCGCTCTCCAGCAACCGCGGCATCAACGTAGGCATGAAGAACGAGCGGGTCGCGTCGCGCCAGGCACCCAGCGCCACCACCAGCACCAGCCACGCCACCGCGCCCCACAGTGCGCGCCGGCTCAACAGCAGACCGCCGATCAGCACCGGCAGCAGTTGGCTCAACTGCCCGCGCAGCTGCACTTCCAGCCCCCATCGCACATAGCCCACGCTCAGCAGCGCCAAGCTCACCACCACGAACATCCGCGCCGCCCACAGGAACGCGCCGCGCCGCAGCAGCACGAAGCAGGCCCACATCGCGAGCGTGTTGGCCGCCGCCAGCCACAGCGCGACCGGGTCCATGGCCGCGCCGATCCGCCTCCACGCGAGCAGCATCGCCATCGGCTGGTACAGGCCCACGAACGCCAACACCAGCTGCAGCATCGCCGCGTTGCGTCGATCGACCTGATCGGTGACCGGAACGTCGCGCCACCAGTGGCGCAGGCGCGCCAGGACGCCTGCGGCGCGCGGCTTGGGAGACAGGAGTGCGGAGTCGGGACGGAGCGTCATGTACGGGCCGGCAGGAAGCGCACCGACGGGCGGATGCGGACTGCGGCTATATTAGCGACCTCCGTTCCCCCGCTGGCTGCTGACGCAGCGCCGAAAACCATGGCGCGGCGTGCATGGCGGGCCGATCCATCGTTCGACCGCTGGATACCTTTCGATGATGTCGTGTCGCTTCAAGCGCTTTGGCCGATTGCTGCTCCTGGCCGCCGCAAGCTTGCCGGTTGTGCCGGTGCTGGCGCAGACCATCCCCAGCGGCGATCCCTACGAGGGGACGCTGCAGCGCTGCCGCGCGGACCTGGGGCAGCAGCCGCAGGCGTCGCTGCGTGTGGCCAGCGAGCTGCTGGCCAGGCCGGAGCTACCGCTGCCGGTACGGGTGATGGCCACGGGCTGCCTGGCGACCGCGCAACAGTTGTTGGGCGACAGCGCGAAGGCGAGCGCATCCACCGAGCGTCTGCTGACCCTGCTGCAGACCCCGGGGCTGCCGCCGATCGTGCACAACAACGAGCGTCTGCAGGCGGCGCTGTTGCTGCAGCAGCTGGGCCAGTTGCCGCGCGCGATCAAGCTGCTGGAGCAGATCCAGGCCGACGCGGTGACCGCCGGCGATCTCGCCATGCAGATCAACGCGATGATATCGATCGCGCTGATGCGCGGCGCGCTGGACGACCCCGAGGGCGCACTGACCTACTTCCAGCAGGCGAACGCCCTGTCGGAGCGGCTGCAGCGGCCGCCGGGGCCGGGCGATATGATGCTGCACTACAACTATGCGTATACGCTGCTACTGCTCAAGCGCTACGACGAGGCCGATCGCGCGTTCGAGCGCGCCACGCAGACCGGCACCCAGCTTGGCAAGCAGGACGTCCTGCTGAACCGCATCGTCAGCCATCGCGGCGAGATCCAGCGCGCCAGCGGCCACCCCGAACGCGCCGAGCCGCTGGTGCAGCAGGCACTGCAATGGCAGCAGACGCATGGCGATCGACAGGGTGCCGTGGTCAGCCTGCATCGCCTGGCGCGGCTGCGTCTGCAGCAGAAGCGCAATGCCGACGCGCTGGCCTACGCCGAGCAGGCGCAGGCATTGGCCGTGCGCGGCAACTACGTGGTCGAAATTCGCGACGGCCTGGATGTGCTGGGCGAGGTCCATGCCGCGCTGGGCGATAGCGCCGCGGCCGCGCGCGACGCGCAGCAGGCACATGCGATGGACCGCGCCAAGGCGCGCGGCGAAACCTACGCGGCGCTGGCCAATCTGCAGGCCGCCGCAGCGCAGACGCCACGCACCGTCGATGCGCGCGTGGCGCGCGCCGACAACGCCGGCACCATCGCGATCGGCATCGCCCTGGCGCTGACCCTCGGCGTGGTGCTGGTGGTGCTGCACCGGCGCCGCCAGCGCCATGCGCTCGACCTCGGCCAGCGCGATCCGCTGACCGGGCTGTTGAACCGGCCGGAAGCCGAGCGCCGCATGCAGGCGCTGTTCGCCGCTGCGCCGGAGCAGGCCAGCGAAGCCGACAACCGCTGCGCGCTGCTGCTGGTCGACGTAGACGGGTTCAAGGCCTTGAACGCGCGCTACGGCCATGCTGCCGGCGACCGCGCGCTGCTGGCGCTGGCCACCTGCCTGCGCGAAAGCTGCGACGCCGACGACCTGGTCGCGCGCTGGGGCAGCGAGGAATTCCTGGTGGTACGCGCGGACACGTCGTCGGCCGCGGCCTTCGCGCTGGCCGCGCACCTGCGCGGCGCGGCGGAACGCTTGCGCGTGGACGCAGGCCAGGGCGAGCTGCTGCCGTTGACGGTGTCGGTCGGCGTGGCGCCGTTCCCCCTGTTCCATCGCCCCGATGCGCGCTTGCAGGACAGCGTGGCGCTGGCCGAGCGCGCGGTGCAGGCGGCCGGGCATGCCGGCGGCAACGCCTGGGCCGGGTTGTGGGGCGTGCAGGGCGATGCGGCGACCACGCCGCAGCAGGTGCTGCAGGATCCGCTGCAGGCGCGTGCGCAAGGCCGGGTCCTGCTCGATGGCAGCGATCCGTTGCTGTGGACGCGTGCGTTCGATGCGCCGGTCTCGCGGCGCGCGTGAGCGCGTCCGTATCCAACGCGTCGCCGTGGGTTGCGGCTGCCGTACCCTCACCCCAACCCCTCTCTCCCACGGGGACTTCCTTCGGTCGCCGAGGGGAGAGGGGCTATGTGCCGGATGCCGGCAGTGCTGCGCGTACGGCAAGCTAAGATTCGTGCGATGAACGCCCGCGCCCGCCCAGACCGATGACCTCCGTCCCAACCGAGTCGCGCGCGAGCTATCTGCAGCAGCAACGGCTGCGGTTGCAGACGCAGTTGCAGCAGGCGCAGGCGCGGCAAGCCGCGGCCGAGGCCGAGGTGGAGCGGCATCTGCCGGCGGTGGAGCAAGCCCTGGCCACGATCCGCCGCGACTTCGCCGCCAAGGCCGCGCAGGCTGCGAGCGCGGTGCTGCGCCGCGAACGCCGCCGCGCGTGGTGGCCTGCGCTGCTGCTGCGCCCGCTGCTGCCGGACTGGCGCTGGCGGCTGGCGCTGCTCGCCTTCCTGCTGCTGGCGCTGCCGTGGATGAGTGCGCACTGGCTCGGCGATGCGGGTGGCTATCTGGACTGGTGGCGCCAGCTGGGTCTGCAGCGCGACACGCTGCACCTGCTGCAGCGCGTGCTGCCGTCGCTGCTGGCGTATGCGCTGTTGGTGATCGGCGGCGCGCAACTGCTGGCCCGGCACGTCAGCCACGACGAACGCGCACGCTTGAACGGTTTCGCGCAACGGCCGCTGGCGCTGCTGCAGTTCGCCAGCGACAGCCGCCACGACGCCGCCTTTCCGTACCGCGTCACCCGCGCGCCATGGCCGCTGCGCGAACTGCAGGGCCGCTGGCAGATCGCCGCGGCGCACGGCGACCTGTTCGGCGCGCGCATGCTGGCGCTGCACGACGGCGCCGAACCGGAACCGCAGGTGCAGGCGCTGCTGGTGCTGCCGGACGCGTCCCACGCCGCGGCGTTGATCCCGATCGCCGCCGAGCTGGATGCCGAGGCGCAGGCGCAGTTGCACGACCTGGCGCTGGCCGTGGCGACGAGTGCGGCGACCGAGGCGCAGCCGATCGCCGAGCTGCACCGTCACGTGGACGTCTGGATGGAAGCGCGCAGCCAGCAGCGCATGCTGCAACAGCGGCTGCAAAGCATGGACGCCATCCACCGCCACTGGGCCGACGTGGCGCTGCCCGACAGCACCCTGGACCAGATCCTGAAGCTGGTGGACCTGTTCGTGTCCGGGCGCTCGCCGGCGCCGAAGGGCATGCTGCTGCACGGCCCGCCGGGCACCGGCAAGACCCTGATCGCGCGCAAGCTGGCGCGCCATGCCGGCTGCCATTTCGAAGCGCTGGGCGTGGCCGATCTGAAGGCCGCGCACGTCGGCCATACCGGCCCCAAGGTGCAGGCGATCTGGCAGCGCTGCCGCGCCAAGGCGCCGGCGATCCTGTTCATCGACGAATGCGAAAGCGTGTTCGCGCGCCGCGGCGGCGTGGACAGCGACAGCTTCGGCGCCGAGCTGGTGCAGACCTTCCTCGCCGAATGGGACGGTTTCCACGAAGCGCGCGGCCAGGTGCTGGTGATCGGCGCGACCAACCGCCCGGAACTGCTCGACGATGCGGTGATGTCGCGCTTCACTGCCAGCATCGGCATCGGCCTGCCCGATGCGGCGGCGCGCGCGCGCATTCTCGGCGGCGAACTGGAACGCGCCGGCTTCGCGCTGGCGCTGGACCCGCGCGTGGTCGCCGACAGCAGCGGCCTGTCCGGGCGCGACCTGCACACGCTGGTGGCGCGGGTCGCCGCCGAGTGCATGGACGGCGAACTCGACGGCGACGCGCTGCTGGCGCAATTGCGCTTGCTGCGCGGCAAGGGTTCCACCCGGGTGACGCCGCTGGACTGGAACGACATCGTGCTGCCGGCGCCGGTGATCGAGGAATTCGTCGGCCTGGGCAAGGAACTGCGCAATGCCGAGACGCTGGCCACGCTGGGCGTGCCGGTGCCGCGCGGGATCCTGATGTACGGCCCGCCCGGCACCGGCAAGACCCAGCTCGCGCGGATCCTGGCCAGCCAGTCGGGCCTGGCCTTCATCGCCCTGACCGGCGCCGACCTCAAGGCCGCCTACCTGGGCCAGTCGGGCCAGCGCGTGCAGGCCGCGTTCGAGCGCGCCCGCGCGCAGGCGCCGTGCATCGTGTTCGTCGACGAGATCGACATCGTCGCCCCGGCGCGCGGGGTCGATGGCGACGATGCGCTGACCCGCGAGATCGTCGGCCAGCTGCTGCAGGAACTGGACGGCGTCGCCAGCCAGGCCGGGCAGGTGTTCCTGCTGGCCGCCAGCAACCATGCTGCGGCGATCGACCCGGCGCTGCTGTCGCGGCTGGATCGGCAGATCGAGATCGGCCTGCCCGACCGCGCCGCACGCGGCGCGATCGTCGCGCGCCTGCTGCACGGCAAGCCGCTGGCGTTCGACGCGGCGGAAGCGGGTGAATGGTTGGCCGAACGCAGCGAAGGTCGTTCCGGCCGCGACCTGCAGACCTGGATCAGCCGCGCCATGCGCCGCGCCGCCCGCCGCGCGCTGCTGGAGAGCGACGATGCGGCGAACACCCGGCTGCAATGGGACGACCTGATCGAAACGGCGAGTGCATCGCCGTTGTAGGAAGGCTTCAGGCCTGGCGCTCGCATCACCAATAAGGCGTCGGGGCTGAAGCCCCTCCCACAGTGCACCCAGCCGTTGTCTGCGAACTCCTGTGAAGCGAAGGCGTCTTGCGCAGCGAAATTGTTGCCATTGCTTCGCCCGCTTGGCACCTCGCCGGGCACGCAGACTTTTGTGGGAGGGACTTCAGTCCCGACTGCAACCAACCCGACAGGTCCACCACTTCAGCAACCTGGCGCTACCGTGCCCAGGCGATCGCTCACCGCGATCTGGATTGGGAGTTCCGAACGCCCCGTCACGCCTCTGGCAACATCACCTCGACCCGATAACGGCGGCCGCTCTCGATACCCTCGATCCGCGCCACGTCCAGCAGCTGCCCGTCCACGCTGACCTGCTGCGCCACACAGCCCGCATCGCGCTGCATGCGCACCTCGAACACCGCCCCGCGAAACCGGCGCTGCACCGTCGCCTGCCTCCAGTGCGACGGCAACTGCGGGCGCACGCACAGCGCCTCGCCCTCGCCTTTCAGCCCGAACAAACCCTCGATCAGGCAGCGATACAGCCACGCCGCGGTGCCGGTGTTGAACAACTGGCTGGAACGGCCGGCGGTGCGCGGCAGCTCGCGCCAGGCGCCGCGGTAATAGTTCGGCACGAACACCGGCAGCTGGCCGCGCTGCAGGTAGTCGGCCAGGTCCGGCCCTGGGATCATCGCGCGCAGCACCCGCCAGGCGCGGTCGGCGTCGCCGATCGCGTACAGCGCATGCAGGTAGAACGCCGCGGCGTGGTTGTAGACCGAACCGTTCTCCGCCGAACCCGGATGCTTCTGCGTCAGCCGGCCCACATCCTCGCGCATCGCGGTATACGGCGGCGCCAGCATGGTCGGCCCGTACGGCGTGTCCAGCTGCGCATCGACCGCCTGCAGCAGGCGCGCGCGCCGGTCCGCATCGGCGGTGCCGGCGAGCAGCGCCCAGCTCTGCGGATTGAGATAGATGCGGCCTTCCGCATCGTCCTTGATGCCGAAGCGCACGCCGTCGTCGGTGATGCCGCGCGCGTACCAGTCGCCGTCCCACAATTCGCGATTGACTGCGGCGTTGACCTCGGCCGCACCGGCACGGCACGCGGCCGCCTGCGCATGGCGGCCATGGCGTTCGCACAGCGTCGCCCACAGCTGCAGCGCGTAGGCGGTGGCCACCGACAACCAGCCGGACACGCCGCGGCCGCGGTAGCCGACCATGTTCATCGGGTCGCACCAGTCGCCCTGCGCGATATAGCTCAGCCCGCGCGCATCACGCGCGCCGAGCAGCCAGCGCATCGCCGCGTCCAGCCGCTCGGCGACGCTGGCGCCGTGCCCGTCGGTACCGACCACGACCTCGTCGAGCAGCGCCGCATCGCCGGTCTCGTCCAGGTACGCCGACAGGAACACCGGCAGCCACACGCAATGGTCGGTATGCGGCACCTGGTTGATGTACTTCAGCTCCGCGCCCTCGATCAGCAGGATGCCGTCCGGCATCGCGCCGCTGGCTTCCTGCTGCGACAGCGCATGCAGCAGCGCCGCACGTGCGGTCTGCGGGCGCAGGAAGCTCATGCCCATATGGTCCTGCAGGAAGTTGCGGGTCTGCGGATCGGTGGTCAGGCGGTTGACGTCGCCGTGATAGAACACCTGCCGCGGCAGCCAGTGGTTGACCAGGTTGTCCAGGCACGGATCGGGCGTGGCGATGTGCAGGCAGCCGGCCGCCTCGTTCAAATAATCGCCGTACGCAGCCGCCGCTTCGGCGAAGCCGCCAGCGGACAGATAGCGCTGCCGCAGCGCAGCGATCTCCGCATCGTCGCGTGCCGGGCCGAACAGGAAACGCAACGTCTGCTCCTGCTGCGGCTGCAGCGTCAGGCAGTACTGCAAGGCCGCGGTGGGCGTTTCGTAGCGCGCATCGCTGCCGCCCAGCCGCGGCTGCAGCACCGCGCTCGGCGCATGCAGGCCGCCCTCGCCCTCGAATGCCGATTGCCGCGCATCCCATGCATCGGGCGCCTGCTCGTGCACCAGGAAGGTGCAGTCCTTGAAGTCGCGGTTGCGGAAGTAGTCCTCGACCTTCTGGTATGGCGTGACGCTGCGGCAGACGATGCCGCCCAGGTCGGCGCGGTACTCGCCGCTCTGGTGCATCCACGACATGTAGCCGACCGGGAAATACGCATACAGCGCGATCCGCCGCGCGCGCCCGTCCAGATTGCGCACCTGGCACTGCCACAGTTCGACCGTGTCATCGACCGGCAACTGCAGGCGCACCTCCACCTCGATCTCGGCGTAACGCACGCACCAGGCGATGTCGCGCTTGCCGACCGAGAAACGGAACGCCTGCGGCGTCGCCCGCACCGGCTCGTACGGCACCGAATAGACCGCACCGCTGTCCTCGTCCTTGAGATAGAAGAAGCGCCCCGGATGATGCGCGTAGTACGGCTGCTCCGGCTGCATGAAGGTCCTGGCCTCCAGGTTCGGCGCATGCGCGTACTTGGCCGGCTCCGGCTGCATGAACTGCGCGGTGGCGTAGCCGCGGCAGGTGGCCTGGATCATCATCCGCCGGTTCCACAGGAAGCCGCCGGCATTGGGCAGGGCCGTCGCGCTATGCAGCTCGTAGCGTTCGCCGTCGGCGCTGGGCGCCAGCAGATCGGTTGCCTCGCGGGATGCCTCATTGCCAACGCTCATGCGCTTGCCTCCTCCGCGGCGCGCTTGCGCACGGCCAGTTCCTGCTGGATACGCAGCAGTGCCGCATCATCGAGCGGGTAGAACCGCATCGTCCACGCCGCCAGGAACGCGACCGCGCCGGGGATCACCGTCAGCAGCAGCACGATGCCCAACTGCGAGGCGTCGCTCTGCGCCTGGTTCGCCACATAGCCCATGCCCGCCAGCATCCAGGCGATGCAGGCCGAGGCCAGCGCGCCGCCGAGCTTCTGCGAGAACGTCGCCGCCGAGAACGTCATCGCGGTGGCGCGGCGCCCGGTCTTCCATTCGGTGTAGTCGGCGGTGTCGGCATACATCGAGAACGCCAGCGGCGATTTCGGACCCAGCGCCAGGCCGATCAGCAGGTTGATCGCGAACAGCGCCCAGATCGCCTCGCGCGGAATGAAGAACATCGCGCAGCTGAGCACGCCGACCACCGCCATCAGCCACATCATCAGCCGGCGCTTGTCGCACAACCGGGTCAGCAGCGGCGTGGCCGCCGCGCCCACCGCCAACGCGATCGAATAACTGCCCAGGAACCAACCGGTCAGGTCGGGGCGGCCGATGTAGTACTTGAAGTAGTACACGCCGGCACCGGCGCGCATGACGATGGTGATCATGATGATCAACGCCAGCGCGAACAGCACCCGCCACGGCGGATTGCGCAGCAGATCGGCGATGTCCTGCAACACCGGCGTGCGCGGCTGCGGCAGCGGCTGCACCCGCTCGCGCGTGGTCGCGAACACGATCGCGAACAGCGCCGCCGCGGCGATGCCGTAGACCAGCATGGTGCGTTGCCAGCCCTGCGCATCGTCGCCGTTGCCGAACCAGCGCACCATGTCCAGCGTGGCGTAGTTGACCAGCGTGGTGCCGGCGAAGGCGGCGATGAAGCGGAAGCTGATCAGCGTGGTGCGCTGCTGGCTGTCGGCGGTGATCACCCCCGACAGCGCCGAATACGGAATGCTGATCACCGTGTACATCAGCATCATCAAGCCGAAGGTGACGTAGGCCCAGACCAGCCGCCCGCCCTGGCCCAGATCGGGCGTGGTGTAGGCCAGCACGCCGCTGGCGGCCATCGGCAGCGCGGCTAACAGCAGATACGGCCGGAACTTGCCCCAACGCGAGCGGGTGCGGTCGGCGATCGCCCCCATCAGCGGATCGGTGACCGCGTCGACCACCTTGGTCAGCAGGATCATCGTGCCTACGGCGGCCGCCGGCAGGCCCATGGTGTCGGTGTAGAAGATCAGCAGGAACGCGGAGATGTTGGCCCAGTAGAAATTGAAACCCATGTCGCCCATGCCGTAGCCGACCTTCTCGGTCCAGCGCAGCGGGGCATCGGCGCGTTGCGGCGGGGTGGGCATCGGCGATCCTGTCGAGTGGTCATGCGATGATTGGAACGGCGCAAGAACGTTGCGCCGATCGTGGCGTGCCGACGCTACACCACGCTGCGCGCATCGCCAACGCCGACGCGCGCATCATGCCAAACCCCGTGCAAGGTATAACCGCTCGTGATGGACGCGACATCCCAGAATTCCGTGCCGCAACGCAGCGAAGCCATCGTCGTGATGGGCATTTCCGGCAGCGGCAAGACCAGCGTCGCGCAGGCGCTGGCCGCGCACTATGGCCTCGCGTTCCTGGACGCGGACGATTTCCACAGCGCCGAGGCCAAGGCGCAGATGGCGCGCGGCGTGCCGCTCACCGATGCGCAGCGCGTGCCGTGGGTGGCGGCGCTGGCGCTGCGCCTTCGCCAATCGATCGATGCCGGCCAAAGCGTCGTGCTTGCCTTTTCCGGATTGCGTCGTGTACACCGGCAGCAGCTGCGCGACAGCGGCGTGCCGATGCGTTTCGTGTTCCTGCATGCCGCCGCGCATGTGATCGCCGAACGCCTGGCACGGCGCAGCGGTCACTTCATGCCGCCGGGCCTGTTGCAGAGTCAGATCGATACGTTGGAGCTGCCGCTGGAGGAGCCGGACGTGGTTTCGGTGGACGTGGACGCGCCGTTCGATGCGGTGGTGGCGGATGCAATCGCGCAGTTGGATGGCGCGGCGCCTGGTGGTGCGAACGTCGGCGCTGTGTAACGCGTCTCTCGCCTCATTTTAGCGATCGCTATCGAGTCGCTTGGTTGGTTGCGGCTCGAGCTGCTCCCATAGGGAGTTGCATCCAATTCGCTGAGGCGCACTGTAGGAGGGACTTCAGTCCCGACACCATCCGGTCGCGGCAACCCCACCGCCTCGCTCGTCGCGGCTGAAGCCGCTTCTACAAGGGCGATTGCCGCCAACTCGACGGGTGCACCGCGGGAGGGAATTCAGTCCCGACACCCTCCGGTCGCGGCAACCCCGCCGCCTCGCTCGTCGCGGCTGAAGCCGCTCCTACAAGGGCACTCGCCGCCGACTCGACGGGTGCACTGTGGGAGGGAATTCAGTCCCGACGCCTTCCGGTCGCGGCAACCCCGCCGCTTCGCTCGTCGCGGCTGAAGCCGCTCCTACAAGGGCACTCGCCGCCAACTCGACGGGTGCACTGTGGGAGGGACTTCAGTCACGACACCTTCCGGTCGCGGCAACTCCACCGCTTCGCTCGTCGCGGCTGAAGCCGCTCCTACAAGGGCACTCGCCGCCAGCTCGACGGGTGCACTGTGGGAGGGACTTCAGTCCCGACGCCTTGCCGGTTCCCGCCTGTCCCGCCGCGCCATGCGCCGGCATGCGTGGACCCAACGCGACCCGTCAGCTCGCGCGCGTGCCACTGCGCTTCGCTCCCGGCAGCGCAGGCCCCGACACGTTCGGATCGCCAGGCACATACCAACGCCACAACGCCTCCGTGGCCTTGCTGATGCCGATGCGCGGCGTGGCGACCGGATCCGCAGGTGGAGGCGTGCCATCCTCACCCAGCCACAGGCGCGAGCTGGCCTGGGTCAGATCCAGCCCGTTGTCCGCACCCGAAGCACCAAGCGCCTTTGCCAGCCGGCCGGGCCCGCGGGTGAGATCGGCGATACGTCCCGCGCCGCGCGCCAACTGCATCGCCTCGATTCCTGCGGCCGGCGCCAGCGCACGGATCAGCACCGCATGCCCGGGCGCGCCGCCGCACACCGCGTTGAGCGCCCAATGCATGCCGTAGATGAAGTAGACGTACAGATGGCCGGGCGGCCCGAACATCACCTGCGTGCGTGGGGTCATGCCGCGGAACGAATGCGCCGCCGGATCCTCGGCCCCGCAGTACGCCTCGACCTCGACGATGCGACCGCAGCGGCCGTCGTCGGCGATCAGCAGCTTGTTCAACAGCTGCGGCGCCACCAGGCGCGCGTCGCGGGCGTAGAACGTGCGCGGCAGCGGTGTCGGCAACATCGCCACAACCTACCGGGACGCCCGTGAAGACAGTTGCGACGCCTGCAGATCAGCATGCGCGCCGAAACGCGCGGATCGTAGCGCGCGCACCACGGCACCGCCTGGCCGGCGACGGACCACCGCGCATGGCGCCGCCCCCCGGATGCACGCTGCTCCATCCAAATGCCGTGCGCCGCACTCCGGCCGCCGGCATCACTGTGGAGCACCAAGCCCGGCACTTGCCGGGCACGGCCTTACTCATTCCGCAGGCAACCGCAGCTCCTGCAGCAACTGCGGCGCCGGATACACCTTCGCCAGCAGCCAGCGCAGGTAGCGCATGTCCACATGGATCGCCCGCTTGTAGCGTGGGTCGTACCACCAGCTGGCGCTGACCGCCTCCCAGTTGCTGTCGAAATTCAGCCCGATCAGCTCACCGCGCGCGTTGAGCACCGGCGAACCCGAATTGCCGCCGGTCGTGTCCAGATTGGTCAGGAAATTCACCGGCTGCGTCTTCAGCTGCGCATCGGCGGTGCTGCCGAAATCGCCCTTGGCGATCGCCGCGAGCAGCGGCTTGGGCGCATCGAACGGCTCCTGCCCGGTGTTCTTCTCGACGATGCCGGCCACCGTGGTCACCGGCGCGAAACTCACCGCATCGCGCGGCGCCAGCGGCTCGACCCGGCCGTAGCTGATCCGCAACGTGCTGTTGGCATCCGGATACACCGCCCGTCCCTGCTGCTTGCGCCAGGCGAACAGCGCACGCATGTAGGCCGGACGCAGGCGCAACTGTTCGCCCTCGCGGGTCTTGCGCTCGTTCTCCAAGCGCAGCTGCGCCGGCACCAGCGCCGCAGCCAACGTCATCAGCGGATCGGCCGCCACCGGCTTGCCCTCGCGGGCGGCGGCAAAGCGCGACAGGCGCTCTGCCTCCTCGCCCAGCCTGGTCCCGGCATAGAGCTTGTCCAAGGCCCGCTGCAACTGCGCCGGCGTGCGCCCGAACGCCGCGTCGAATTCAGGCACGCGCTGCGCATCGGGCAACTGCTGGTAGCGGGTCAGCAGCGCGCTCAGCAGCGTCTTCTCCACCGCAGGCGAGTAGCGCCGCTGCACTTGCTTCAGCGTGCCCTCGATCAGCGCCTGGTCGCGCTGCTGGTAGCCGGTTTCGCGCTGATCGTCGGATTTGGCCGACTCCAACCGCAACCGCTCCAGCGTCAACGCCGAGCGCAACAGCTGGGTCTGGGTACCGATCAAGGTCAGCAGCAAATCGCGCTCGCGCAGCGCCGACGCGTCGGCCAGCAGCGCCTGCAAGGCCGCGATGTCGCGCGCATCGTCGCCATGCGTGGCAGCGAGCATGCCGCGCTCGTCCTCGCCGCGCAGCCGCACCGCATCGCTGCGCTGCATCCCTTCCAGCTCACCGGCCGCACGCTTGCGATTGTTCTTCAGCGACTGCAGCTGCGACGCATAGCGCGTGCGTGCCTCCGCATCGGATTTTCCTGCCGCCTCGATCACCGCGATCATCTGGTCGAACACCGCCACCCGCTGCGGCAACGCCCAGTTCACCTGCTCGCCGAACTCCGCCGCCGTGCGATGCCGGTAGGTGATGCCCGGATACCCGGCCAGCATCGCGTAGTCCCCGGCCTTCGGCCCCTGCGTGGCGATCTGCAGGTGCGCCGGCGGCTGGTACGGCACATTGTCGGCGCTGTAGTCGGCCGGCTTGCCATCCTTGCCGACATAGGCACGCAGCAGGGTGAAGTCGCCGCTGTGCCGCGGCCACATGAAATTGTCGATCTCGTCGCCGTAGTTGCCGATCGCCCGCGGCGGCGCATACACCAGGCGCACGTCGCGCAGCTCCAGCTGGCGGATCCGGTAGAAGTCCGTGCCGTAGTACATGTTGGCGACGCTGCAGCGCACCCCGCCCTCGCGCTCGCAATCGGCCACGATGCGCTTGCTCGCCGCATCCACCGCATCGAAGTAGGCGCGCCCGGTCTTGCCCTTGGCCGGCCCCAGCACCGCGTCGGTGACCTTGTCGAAGCCCACCGTCACCAGTACCCGGAAATCCGGATTGGCCGCGCGCTCGTCGCCACGATCCTTGGCGATGAACCCCTGCTCGATCAGGTTGTCCTTGGCCGAGGTGTTGTACTGGATCACCCCATAGGCCACATGGTGATTGGTCAGCAACAGGCCCTCCCCGGACACGAACGCCCCGGTCCCGCCCCCCACCTTCACCACCGCACTCAACGGCGGCTGCGTCACCGCCGCCAGATCGCGCGGATCGCCACGGAACCCGGCCTCGCGCAGCGGCTTGGCCAGCTCCGGCAGCTGGGATGGCATCCACATGCCTTCGTCGGCATGGGCTGTGGCAGTGAGGGCAAGGCTTAGGGTGAGCGAAGCGGCAAGAGAATTGGGCACGGGCATGCGGAGATCGAGGCAAAGGACGTAACCGCGACCTTAGCCGGCCAATGCGGTCGCAGCAACCAAGATGCCGATCTATTCATCGATGGATGTGGTCTTTGACCTAGAAAGATCGAGAATTCTCCTGACAAAAAAAGCAAGCACCGCTCAGATCACTTCCCACGACCCGATACATAGATGCCTGCTATTGAATAATTGAACCTGCCCAAGACGGATCTTAAGAAGGTCAAAATTAATTGCGGTCATTTCTATTAAAGAAAGCTAAAATTCGTAATGAGTCAGTCCGCTATTGTATGTATGGAAACTTTACAAGTTAATGCCTCTCCAACCAAGCCCTCTAAATCATGAAGAAAAATTTTCAGCCCAATCGAAACATTTTGCGATTTTAATAATCTGATTTCCTTTATTAAATCCGGAAAATCCGTTAAAGGAATCTCAGCGTCCTCATAATAGTCAAAAAATGGTTCAAAGCATGAAAGACCAAGATCAGCGGCTTTGACGAGCAATTCACTGTGAACATCTAAATTTAAAGAGACAGTCCTTTCTGGCGAGCCACTTTTTCCAAGAATTGAAAAATCAAGAGCCACAGTATTATCCTATGGGTAGCCGGGAAATGCTGTAACCAAATCCCCGCTTGGTTTAGTAATCACACTCATAACAGACGTCTGTTGACCTGTTAAGCGATCGACACCGATTAAACGGCCAACGTCCCATGTACGCGCAAAATTACCATTAGCTTGCCTAGTCATCCACTGTTGAGTGCCGGAGTCAATTAGAGACGACAAGTTCTCGCCCTCATTAAATTTACTTTTCCCGCTATATTTTGCCACGTCATTAACAGTATGCCGCTCAACAACATGAGCCATACCCTTTTCAGTAATATTAATTGGGCCATTAAGAAGTAGCGGCGCCTCCCTTACTGCTGGCAATGCCTCCTTGGCTAAAACTTCTACGCCACGTAGTAGCTTAACTGGCGGAAGCGCTGCGGCAATTTCAAGTCCCGCGCTAGCTCGGTCCCCACCACTAGTATTCGACCAACCCTTGTCCGCAATCTGGCTTACGCCCTCTGCACCAAAAACCTTCCATGAGGCCTGCATCACAGCCCAGACGGCGCAGGAGATAGGACCACACCCTTCCGCCCCCAAATCAATTGACTGACCAACGCTCTGGCGGCCATCCGGATCTGTAAAGCGATAAGGGTTATTGTAGCCATAAGTATAACGATTGAACTGCCGCCAATTCTGACTACTGTACGCGGTCACTGGGTCAGCACTGAGAAAGCATCCGCATGCAGGGTCGTAGTAACGCTGCTGCATGTATGTCAAACCGGTCGAGGCATCTGTGACTTGCCCCGTGTAACCGGGACCATCCGTCAGGAGGCGATTCAGTAGACTTCCGTAGGGCTCGTATTCATTTCGCTCAACTATATTCCGGTTTTTGTCCGTCGTCAGAACGACCGAGCCGAGCCCATCAGTATGCACATACCGAACCGTCTGCGCCGAGGCACTGAATGCGACGAGCAATGAAATGGCCGCTGCAGCCGTGACGCGCAACATTGCCTTAACCACCCGGAATTTCAACATAACTCGTCCTTGCACTTTTTGAGTGATTGATTTCATTCACAAGAAGCATCAGCATGCGTACAATTAATATTACCCTTCGCCAAGGCCAACTAGAAGCGTGCTATCTCGTTACGGCAGTGCATAAGCGCAACATCGCTATTTAAGAAAATTCCCGCCTACGCACCAACTTTTTACACCCACCGCTACTTCAAGTATATTTCGACGATCTTGCAGCCGCTCGCCTGGACGTTGACTTTGCGCTTGTTAACCAAAGCCGTCATGACCATCGCGAGCATGGATTTCCCACCGGGCTGTGACTCGTCAAATTGCATGATCGGAGTCGATGGAGATTCAGTTTTACACTCACTCGTTATGGCCGTGAGCCAGACGAAGTGACCCGTTCCCGACTGATAGGCATTGACTTGGGTGATCTCGACATCATTCGCCCATTCATTGGCGAATGAGTTCCCGCTGACCACGCTTAAAAAAATCAGGAAAAACCATTTCATATTTATTGATCTCGCACCCTTTCGTTCATGTTGAATTATTTTTTCAAGCGGATTGAAAGAACTTTGGTGCGAGCGCCAAAAACACACTTCCCGGCATCCACAATGATCTCGACGTCCGCATTAGAGGCGTATGCTGACAACACCATTGCCACGAGCTCCTTGTACGCCGCATGGCTCTTCTCTATCCCAAAGTCATTCAGGGAAGCTGTGCATCCACTCGGGCCGTTTATCGAGCTATGGATGGCGATCCCTTCTCCATCCCAACCATTCTCTATATATGTGATCTTGCCCGGGCCTACTACGTCCGCTGCCTGAACTGTCTGAAAAAGGCTAATCCCAGCAACCAAAAACGATACCCTTAGAATTCTAAAAAACATCTTGCTCCCCGCTAATGAGTTTAGTTAAGCAACAATTGATAAAGAAGCGGCACGATGTCGAACGCCGGTCGTTGCGTGTGCGCCACGTTTGCAGCTGCGCTACATGTTCCGTCTGGCTTGCATGCCGAGACGCGATATGAATAGGTGCCAGAAGGCCTGGCCAGCGATGTCCAACTGGGATCGGCGCCTTCATAGACGGATGTCCACGTCACGCCATCCACGCTCTCTTCCACCACGTAGCGTGTTGCGCCACCGACCGCTGTCCAGTTCACATAGTCCTTGACTGCCGCCGCCTGCCCGAACGGCCAGTCCGCTTCGGCCACGAGGCTTCCGCCCAGCATGATGTAGTCGGTCGCCTTGGCCTGACGCTGATTCTTCTGATAGCGCAACGCTCCTGCCTGGTCATACATCGAGCCGATGGCACCGCCACTTTGCATCGCCAGGGTGCGGCGGCCGTAGCCGTCGTAACGGTATGTTTCCTTGCCCGTCGCCTCGCGCAGGCGATTGCCATAGTCGAAGACATAGCCTTGGCCGTTCTTGTTCTTCAGGTTGCCCTGCAGGTCATAGCTCATGCCAATGACCGTGCTACCGCTGCAGTTGCCGGTCTTGACGTTGGTCAGTTGCCAGTAGCCGTCATAGCAGTAGTAGTGGTCCCGGCCCGGTGCCACGACGTGGGTCAGGTTGTCGAGGACGTCGTAGCTGTAGGTCGCGGGTGCGGAGCCAAACATCGGCGAAGCGGCAGAAGTCAGGCGATCCAGGCCGTCATAGGCCATGGTGCGGTTGCCGCGCTGGTTGCGACCGGTCGCGCCGTCGCTGATCGCAGCCACATTGCCGTTGGCATCGTAGTCGTAGCCGTCGCTGAGGAAGGCGGTGCCACCATAGGCATCCTGGCTGGTGTCCGGCAGTTGCCGCGCATTCTGGATCAGCGTATGCACGATGCCGTTGCCGTAGGTGAACTGTTTGATCGCACCGTTCGGGTAGTAGCTCACCCCGGTCGCGTAGCTGCCTGCCTGCGTGGGTTGTCCCAAGGCGTTGGGTGCATAGTCGATGGTCTGGCCCGACGGATAACGATGCGCTGCCAGATGACCATTGGCGTTATAGCCATAGCCGATCGCCCAGGTCTCTCCATCGGCCTGACCCTGGCTTTCCCCCACCAGCAAGCGACGCTTGTTGTAGGCGAAGCTGTTGTAGGTCGAGATACCGTTGTTGACCGTGGTGATCTGCTTGACCTGGCCGTCGGGCCAATAGCTCCAGCGCTGGCTGCCGTTGCCGTCCGGAAAGGTCAGTGCCTTGATCCGGTTAAGGGCGTCGTAGCTACGGTCGACGCGGCGACCGGCTGCGAAGGCCGCATCGGCGTCGCAGGATGTCGTACTGGGCAGCGATAGCCCGCTTGCGGTCCAGACGACGTTACCCGCTGCGTCGTAGCCGTTTGCGCTCGCCCCCGTCTCCGGTTCGATCGTCTTGCACAGTTGTTGGTAGCCGTCATACACGTAGCTACGGGTCAGGGACACGCTACCACCGGCATCGCGACGCCGGATCGAGGTCGCTTTGCCAAAAATATCGCGTGCGATCTCGGTGATCGCACCTTCCGGATGCTGGATCCAGACCGGTGCATCATAGGCGGGTTGGTCGAAGACTTGGTAACCAGCGAGGGTTTTGTTGCCGCGCGGATCGGTGACTCGTATCTGGTTGCCCGGCAAGTACTCAGTCACAGCGGTCAACGTGCCCAGCTCCGAGTCTTGCGACACCGAAGTTTTCCGTCCCAATGCGTCGTAACTGCTCCAAATGCCGGTGCTCAGCACATCCGTGTAACCAGGATATGAGCTGAACGTCGTGCGTCCCGCATAGTCATAGGAGAAACGCTGGTAGCGCCGACTCAAATCCGGGTTGCCCGCATCGAACTCATAGGTGATGGCTGGACGCCACGATGCATCGAAATAAGTCACTTTGCGCGCATTGCCGGTGGCGATAGTCTGCCTCCAGTGGCCAGCTGGCAGACCATACTCACTTTGACTAATTTGCTCGAAGGTCTGTGTCGTAACATTCCAGGCTACGCTGTCGTTGGTGGGGTAAGCGATGCTCGCTAGCCGACCCATCCTGTCATATTCATAGGTGGTGGTGTAGCCATTACCATCGGTGACTGCAGTAACCAAGCCATAATCATTGACGCTTGCCGAAACTATGGTGTTGTCGGCGAGGCGAACTGATTGCGGTACTCCACGCTTCCAATTGACGAACGTCGTGATGTTGTTGTTTCCGTCGGCCACTGTCGCCAACGTTCCGTTCGGATTGTACGTAAGGGTCTGCTGCAACTTACCGAAGGCATACACCCTTATTGGAAGCGCGGTAGTCGCGTCGTACTCTGTTTGCGATTCGATCATCCCAGTGTTGTCATTCGTTCGCTTACCAACCTGACCAAGTACCCATTTGGACAAATTATCGAGATAGTCGGTGCCGTCGCTACGGCTATGCCAAGGACTTGCAAGAGTGAATGCGGTCGGCCGTGCAAGTTTATCGAAACTTCTGACATTATATGCGTAGACCGCTCCATCTTGAGAAATTATCTTATTGGAAATTGGCGAAAGCGCGCTAACCTGCGCACTGTTGATGTTATCGACCAATAAATCACCTAACAATTTAGGCCAAGGCCCAGCTGCTGGTTCAGAATAAGTATAATTTTCCGAGCGAATTAACGTAGAGCCGGCCTGACCCAGATATGTATCGACCTGAAGTAACTGACTTTCAGTATAATCGAAGCGATTACTGAAAGTATAACGGTTAACTGACCCATCAGGTTGCTGCGTGTCAGTCCACACGGTGGTGACGCAACCTGCATTACAATCCTTGCTCCAGCTGTGATTGGGGTCCGAATAGGAATATTTCCAAATCTGCTCAGCGACGCCAGGGCCGGATATTTTTTTTGCTACTACATTCAACCCCCAATATAAATTGGGCGTCATGAGACTTTTCTTAGAAATCCCGCGGTAATGAACCCCGCAATCATATGGAACATAAGAACGCCCTCTAACCAAGCCACCTATGCTAAAAGTTCCTAGAAGGCCTGAAGGGTGACGTATTGCAACATCAAAGCTACCAGATCTTTGACCAAAATATGGATCGCATTCATCATAACCTAGATATGAAAGATTTGAATTATCTCTGCGCTTGAAGAATGGGGAAAAACCTATATTCCAAGAGCTTCCATCCGGAAGAGTGACATCTGTTAAATGCCCCTCGTAATCTGCGGCGCTGCTATACGAATATTTCCAAGTTCTAGAAACCGCATCCGATGCCTGCAGTGTTGCAGAAATAACTCTGCTATATGTCGACTTGGAGATACTACTACTATGCCACCCCCCCCAAGTTTCATAGCTCAACACTAGCGATCTGCCATCGCTTGACTTAATGTCAAGGAGATTTCCAGATTCATCATAATGATAGGACAAACTATTGCCAAAGCGATCTTCGACACGGGTCGCCAGCATCACTGCCATTTGCCTCGCGACATTTGCACTATTAGCAGCAGCTGGCATTACGTCAGCATACTCACGATAAGTAAGCCAATCCATCCAGTACTTCGTGCCTTCGGGGGAAACCACAAAAAACCCCTCACCCCATTTATCGTTGTACCCTCTCCCCGCTGTCTCATTCGATATCTTCGGCAAACACGCCACTACCCAGTTCGCCTTAGTGACGATAGGAAATTCCATTAGCCCATTAGTCGACCCAGACATCTGAGGAATAATCCCATTAGATGGATCCCGCTTTAATAGATCTTGACGTCCAATGCCAGGAATTTCCAATTGATAACCACCCCACCAGTGCTCAGGTAGGAAAGTTACCGCGTTATAGTGTTCTTTAGCAGAAAAAGTAACCTGGGGAGCCTTGTTGAATTCAGTACAACGATTTCCAGTGAAGAATTTTTCTTCCGGTACTGTGATTGTTTGAATACTTGGCAATTCAAGCCGCCAGTCGCCAAACGCACGTGCATCCCAATTGTCTATCTTCCCTGTATCGGCAGGGTCAAACGTTCGCACCAACTGAATAGGTAGCCCGACCCCAGCCTGTTCGATATCTATTTGCCGAAACGTAATCGCGCCATTATATAAGTTGATATTTTCGCCAAAAGGGTGGTCGCCAATTGGCTGAATGCTCTGGGAAGTTCGAATTCGTTTATTGAATTCGTCCTCAGGCGTTACCGCCGCCATTGCCTGCTCTAGGCCCCATAACGACAAGAACAAAAATAGGACGACGCTGCGCCGCCCCTGCCGCTGAGTGAACATTCATCGCCCCTTTGGCTGCCAGCGTTGCGCTGGCAGAGGCTGCAATCTCTCAAATGCGTGAAGCCTTTGTCAAGAAGATTTTGCACATCAATCACGCCGATCTTTGCCTACTTCTCTTCCCTCATTTGATAGATGCACTATTCTCTCTCCGCATTGAAACCGCGACTGAGTACACGTTTAAGTATCAAGACCAGACTATTTCTGATAAATGACACGCCATGACTGATATATAGTTTCGGCAGGAGGAATTTTCCCAAGCCAGCGCCAAGCCGCAGAATGACTCGGGACTTGGTGGTACCGGCGTCTCCGAAGTCCATCTTGGCATCGAGTTGCGATCGAAGGACCACCTCTGCCGGTCTGCAGCGCGCTTACTGCAGCGACTGGCTTTATCAGCGTCGCCGCTGCTGGCTTCGGCCAAAGACGCGACCCAGCTCTAGGCAGGGACATGACGAATCCAACCACACGTCGGTGAATTCTGGTTCAGCTGTTGCTGGCGGTGACATCTTCTGTCTGCGATGAACCCCTACTTCTCCTTCCGCCAATTAAGCGACCCACGATTCTCCACCGTGCTCGATTCCACTTCCGCGTCGAAGCCGCGGCCGAGCAGGTATTTCAGGGTCAACACCGAACCGCTGCCGATCAGCGACACGCCGTAACTCACGTAGAGTTTCGGCGACAGATATTTGCCGAAACCGACCACCGAGCCGCCGAGGGTGCGCGACTGGCTGACGCCGGCGTCGTCGAAGCCGAGTTTGGCGCCGAGTTGCGAGGCGAGGATGCCGCTACCGGCCGACAGCGCGCTGGCCGCGGCGGTGACCTGGTCGGCTTCGTCGCTGCTGGCGTTGCTGAGGCTGCGGCCCAGCACCAGGTACGACATCGCTTCGGATTGTGACATCGACGGGTCCGACCACACGTCGGCGCGCGGGGCGGTGGCGCGGCCGGTGACATCGATGCCAGCGGTGACGTCGCCGACCTTACGTTGCGCGCGCATGTTGATGCGCGGGTCGGAGACGATGTTGTTGCTCCAGGTCAGCTGGCCGCGGGTGATGGTCAGGTCCTGGCCGTAGGCCTTGTACTGGCCGCTGACGTCCAGGCCGCCGGTGGCGGTCATCTCGCGGCCCTGGCGCGAGCGCACCTGCATGGCGCCGGTCAGCGCGCCCTTCAGGCCGAAGCCGGCCATCTTGACCTGGTCGCCGAGCACCACGCGCAGGTCCATCTCCAGCGGCGAACTCGGCGCTTCTTCGGGGTCGGCCGGGTCCAGCACCACTACGTCTTCGGACACCGAGGTGCCACGGTCGAGCCGCTCAAGGTCGATGTCCGCCGACGGCACGGTGACCTGACCGTTCAATTTCATGGTCTTGTTGGCGATGCCGAACTGCAGGTCCGGATTGGCCACCGCGCGCAGTTCGGCGGTATTGGACACCAGCACGTTGGTGCCGCGGATATTCAACTGCAGCGGCGTGGTGTCGCCGTACCAGGACAGGCCGCCGTCGACGTTGAGCGTGCCTTCGCCGGATTTGACCGAGGCGACGATGCGCGCCGAGCCGTCCGGCTGCGCGTCGAAGCGGCCCTTGCCTTCGCTCAGGGTCAGGCCCAGCGCCGGCAGTTCGCCGGTGAAGTCGCTGAGCGTGGCGTTGCCGCCCATCGACGGCTGCGAGCGCGTGCCGCGCAGGCTGACGTGGCCTTCGACCAAGCCCTTGGGCCGCACCAGATCGGGCGAGAACAGCTCCATCCAGTACAGCCGCGACATGTTCATGTAGATCTCGCCGGTGAGCGGCGCGTACGCATCCCAGCCGGTGTCCACGGTGGCGTCGATGAAGCCGTCGCCCTTGAAGCCGACGCCGAGCTTGGAGTGGATGTGCTGGGCGGTGAAGTCGGTGACGAAACTGAACTGGTCGTAGCGCACCAGTTCGCCGCGCGCGTTGTCGCCCAGGCGCAGGCCGCCTTCCGGCGAGGCCAGGCGCAGCGATCCCTGCCAGGCGTTGCCGGCCGGCTTGAAGCTGCCGTCGAG
>Ga0308160_10002323_pt1 | contig 23442 bp, 20 predicted proteins | sample PhyFR1_FD_201036 | JGI IMG/M metagenome (GOLD analysis project Ga0308160, IMG submission 201036) | Phyllosphere microbial communities from UC Gill Tract Community Farm, Albany, California, United States - DLSLF.R1 | ecosystem: Host-associated > Plants > Phyllosphere > Unclassified | place: USA...
CAATGAAGTTCTGACTGAGGTTCTCCAGTGAAGTCGCTTGCGCGATGAGCTTGTCTACTTGGTCGTTCACGCTCAATACTACAGAAGGCTTGAAATCTCGTCCTAGGATGAGAGACGCAAATTTGGCGTTGCGGAACGAGCTTTCGCATCGGTGTCTCTCTTCCCTGGCGCCCGCCAGAAGCGATATACGTACGGATGGCAGATCTCGCGTGGGCGCCCGTTGATGCAGCTGTCATGAGGCATACAAATTCGGGTGATTCTCACTTTCCAAGCGGTCCGTCCGCAAATTTTGTGCTCAGTCTACGTTACAGAATGGGTCGCTCTCCGGGCATGCTGCTGAGCTGTAGCAATACTAAACTGACATCAGACACTGACTGACGCTGTACCGGGCTTAAAACGCCTTGTCAGAACAAAGCCTGCTCAACGACAAAGTTGATCTTTGCGGTTTTGGTCGACCTTTCGGGGCGTACTTGCGTCGAACGCCGCCGTGTACCGTCAAATATCCCTGGGTATGACGACCGATGCGCCCGTCTACCAGCTTCATGAATATCTATGGGCTACGTTTGGAAGAGTGTCGGAATGAGGACAAAGTAAAGAATAGGCGGGACGGGGAGACTCTCAGGATCAAGATGAAGGACGTGGTAGGCTCTGTCGACCTAGTTTGCTATCTGAGGTAGCCTCTCAGGCGACTATGAGTGCCTCACTACTGAGTGCAGTACTCTATCGAAGCCGTCTCCAGAGCAAGTCTTTTCACCGCAGTATCGGACTCGTTCAAGGTGGGTCTGATAGCCTCTAGAGCAGATTCAAGCTATAGAAAGTTCGTTCGAGTGCGATTAGCCGCTCGGCGTGGGCAGCCCGGAAAGGGCACAACTCCCAAAGAGCGGCGAGAGGAGCTGACTTTGGGCGCAAAGGAGCTACTTTTGAAGTGTCAGCTAGCTATTGGTTCCATGTCGCCGCCAGTAGATTGTAGAGACCCTCAGCGTCAAGCCCAGACAAGAAGAGCTCCTCGTCAGCTCGATGATCTATAGCCGACGAGGTTTGTTTGCTTCGCTAGCTCTCAATACTCCTCCAGCAGGGACATTTCAGACGGCCATGTCAATGATACGGCTCACCAATCAAAAGGAAGAGCGAAAGCAGTACTATTTGATGGATCAATTTCGCAAGCTCTTCTGGATCTCAAACGATTTCGGCTGCTATCCTGACGAAGCGTACTCGCACTCACTCACATGCGACGCCTCTTTTTGACCGTGGGTGAGGAGCCTGTGATAGTGTTGTGCTGGACTGTCAGATCGCAGGCCGAGCACATCCGAGCTGAGCTGAGCAGCTTGTTTGCTTTTTCTCCTTCTCGCCTGTTTGTATCCGCTCTTCAGCCTATCTCGCCACATACCTGCGATAGGTCTCCTTGATAATATACTAGAGCGTATCGGATCAGCTCACTATTCATGAGCAAATTACTTCACAGGTCCTCGATTAAAGCTCATTCGAAGATCAAGCGAGCGCATTCCTTGTCTATTGGTCGAATACGGCGCTACGCACTTTAAGCGACCACTCGCAGGGTGCTGGGAGGTGTTGCCGCTGCGCAACTCGCACAGCCTCTGTCGAAGTTTTCTCACTCCACGCTTGATCCAAAATTGATTACGAGAAAGAAAGCAGCCATATTTGATACGCTACAACAGAGGAGACGGAAGGGTACGCGAGCCAAGGACAGCAGGGAAGCCAACTACGAACGAAGATGGGGTATATAGGAAGAGAAGAGGAGCCAACGAAAAGGTGAAAGAACAGAAAAAGTTCCGAAGTTCCGGGGGATATCGCGCCAGATTGGCTATTGACAGTAGGTGATAACGGTAGAGGAGCATCACCAAAACGGACACCATCTGATCGACACAAGCAAAAGAAGTCAGTACCGAATTCGAAAGAAAACAGAACGAAGCTCTCGAGTTCGTACCCAATGAAGTTCTGACTGAGGTTCTCCAGTGAAGTCGCTTGCGCGATGAGCTTGTCTACTTGGTCGTTCACGCTCAATACTACAGAAGGCTTGAAATCTCGTCCTAGGATGAGAGACGCAAATTTTCAGCATTCTAACTTCTTAGCGATCGTGAAGAAGTTAACTCACCAGTCAGCTTCTGTTGAACACGCTCAACGACTTGCACCGCACGAGCATTGATCTGACCCATAGCATCATCTGGTGAGCAAGGAAAAGTCAGTCGAGATCAAAGGAAAGACTGAAACCGAAAGCCTCACCATCGTGAATGTTTGTTTCATCACCTCGAGGTCGGCGAGCACCAGCATTGTTGTTCTCTCCACCTCGAGCAGCATTCTGACCTCCAACTTGTCGTCCTCCTTGCACAAGCCTCCAGTTGATCAAAGGATCGTGGACGAAAGCTTCGAGAACTGCAATGATCGATTCCTTGTTTTCCCGAAGGACTCGCATCGTATGTTGACACGTGATCTTGAAGGTACCCTCGATACCAGAGACCTATCAACATTTGCCTCGATGTCAGCACAACGCTCGATAGATTGAGGGAGTAAACGAGCGACTTACCTCCATCGCCGAGGTAAGCATTCGAGTAAGACGGAACGGAACTTTCTCGGGGTGTTTCTGTTCGAAGGTTAGAGACATCAGTAATAGTACAAGGCGGAGATAGAGAGCTTTCTATACCTCTCGTTGCATCGCGACCTCGAAACAATCTCCGAAATCGACATGAACGATTCTTCCACTGACTCGGTCCATGAGCAAATTGGAAGGATGACGATCTCCGAGACCGAGAATGTGACCAACCATCGACATGACGGCGAGTGTTCGACAGTAGTTGCTTCGTCGATCCAACCAAGCTTCCGAGTTTCGACTCTTGAGCCAAAGTACTCGATAGAAATCTTGTCCTGTAGTGTTGTCGAGTGAGTACTCGAATACTTCGAGCTTCTGCATCAAACAGAGATGTTCGAAATCGGGAGCCATCTGCGAGAGAGGAAGAGAGGAGATCGATCAGCTCTTGCTGAGGATGCTGATCGAATCGAAAGGAATGCTTACCTGGAGTATGAGTCGATGTTCGATGTTGAGCAAGATCTTGCGGCTGTCTCGGTAATTCTTGATCAAGACGTGCAGAGTATCGGTACTTTGAACCCATCCGAGAAGACCAGAATTGGGAGAAAGCGGGATAACAGGATACTTGACGATCGTGAGATGACGCTTGAAGGTTTCCGGATCCTTCTGAAGTAGAGTATTGACGAGACCGAAGAGTTGCATAACTCGTTCATCTTGTCGAAGATCCTCGTGACCTGTGAAGCGAAAAGGAGAGGTCAGCTGTTGTACTGGCGAGCTAAGGACGACAACAGATTACTCACCCTTGAGCAAGAAGTTGTACTCGACTCCGTCACTACCGTGGATTCTGAGCTTGCGAGGTCGTTGTTTCGAAGTGAAAACTTCGAGTGTCGGTCCGAAACTAGCGATACGAATCGTTCGTTTCCCAGTAGTGTAGGTACCTGGGATGGCGAGATCGAGGTCTTTCGCAGCGAGAAGTTTGGGTGAAACGTATTGCAGTTCGAGGAGAGTGAGAGTCGGCAGGTTCTTGTTGATCTTGCGGAAGACCTGGATAGAGTGATGAAGCAGTCAGTCTCCTGAGACGGCGAAAGCGGAGAGGCAAACCTTACTTGGTAGTACAGGTCCCAAGCGTGATTGAGATCGTTGATCTCTCCGTATTGACGATAGCGACGACAAGACTCCCTGGCATCGGCGAGATCACGACCGAACGTCTGAGCAAATGAGATCTCACGAAGAGTCTCGGGACCCTGTAGAGTCAAACGAACGAGTCGACAAAGGATCGAAAGAAAGCGGAAACCGAGAGCGTTCTCACCTTTTCGAGCATGTCGTGAAGCGGTTCTAATGTAGCAAACATCGCTTCGATATTATGATCTCCGTAGAATAGTCGTGAAGCTTCTTCGAGACCTTCGTGCCACAGTTCATGCCAAAGGATAGCGACTCGGATGAGTTCTTGACTGACCAAAACCGCTTGTTCGACGAGTGAAGCGCTGTGATCTCGCATCTTGTTCATGATTGAGAGAGCAGCTCGTCGACGATTTTCGCTCGGGTATTTTGATGCGACGGTGAGAGGGTAAACGAGAGCTTGAGGATGAGCGCGACCGACGTCCGTAAGAACGTGCTGAATGAGCTTGCGAACGTTGGCATCGGGAGCGTGAATACGGGCGATAAGCTATGAGATATTGGGCGTCGTCAATGAGTGCGATCAGGCTAGCGAGAATTCGAAACGGGAAAGTCGACGAACCTGAGGAATGACTTCGAGCCAGGTATCGACACTGACAGTTCGGAAACCCTCCATGATGGCAGTCGAGACTTCCGAAACGTGACCGTAGCGGAACCAGAGAGTGAGGAGACGAAGGGTATCTTGAAGCGAGTTCCCAGGAGATAAAGCGACAGATCGGAAGAAGGCTACGAAAGTGGAACATTCGAATCAGCATCTGCAACGAGGAGCGATAGTGCGGGACGAACTCACCTTGTACCGATGGAACGAGATGAACTGAGTAAGCTTGAGGCTTCGTAGCATCTTGTTCACCTTGAGCCTTTGCAAAGTGCGAAACGACTTCGGAATTGGCGAGAGCCCAAGCGTGCCACGCTTTGTACCAGGTAGGATCGAGGCTTGTAGCGAGAAGGTAGGAACGAAGGATATCGGGAATAACATCCTATCGAGAAAGACTGAGTCAGTTTGCGAGTAGCGAAAGGTAGTGAGCGGACTTACTGAACCCCAATCTTCTTGCATCGCACTTTGCCATTCGCCGAGCTTGTAGTGACATCGAGCGAGGAGACGAGTGTACTCGGCCTTCCGTCCAGGTGAAACGACTTCCGAAGTCGCGACCGCTTCTCCATCGGGATGAATCCCAAGATCTGCCGAGAGCTTGCCAGTGAATTCTCGTAACCACGCGAGAGTCTCTTCGCGAGCTCCAGTCGCCCACAGGTACTTGAGGTGAGCGTAGATGACTTGAGGAGGTCCCGAGACAGCCTTAGAGGGATGAAGGAAAGTCAGCTCACGCTCTGTTACCTTTCGAGCGAGAAAGCGAGACGTACTGGGGCACCCATCGGAGCATGATCATCACCGAGGAGAGAGTTGAGAGTCTTCTCTGCGAGACCCAATCGACCAGACTTGCGGCAAAGATTTGCGAATTTGACCCACATCTCGGTGTTTTCCCGAGGAGTAACGACGAGAGCTCGAACCTTGAGAATACGTTGCCAAACATCGACATCTCGTTTACATCCTTTCAGTCTATATAAAACGGAAAGATGCGATCAGCAAGTGAAAACGAAGAAGCTCGAAATGAGAAGAGTGGACTTGCCGTTTCATCCAAGTCTTCTGAATAACAGCTCGACGTTCGTTGTTCCCAACAGCAGTCGCCTCCTTGTACGAAATGATCTCTTCGAGTTCGGAAAGCATTTGAATACGAACGACGGCACTATTGACGAAACGAGTCGAGATCAGCACCACCTCACTCTCCGACCGCAGAAGAATGGGACTTACTCGTAAGCTCGATTGTAACTCTCACCGACGAGCGTAGTAAGTTCCGTGTCGAGAAGATCTCGAGCCTTGTTGATGTGGCTTTGCGCTTTGTGAAATTGACCGCGATGAATCGAAAGAATCGAGCGGAACCACGCTCTGTCAGCCGAGTCGTGCTTGAGTACACCGATGTAGTGATCCATTGATTCCCATTGAGCGAGACCCCAAGAGGCTGCTGCGGCGAGAGGAGCGATCTTGCGACGCATGTCGTGAGAAGCTCGAGTCCAGTTCTGTTGTGCGAGGTGTGCGAGCGAATCCCATTCTCCGAGAGCGTGCAAGCAACGCATTCGACCGAGAGTGACGTCGAACGAATCGGGTTGTTCCTGAGCTTTTCTTTCGAAAGCGGCCAAGGCGTCCTCCCAACGTTCGAGTTCGATGTACCATTCTTCCTTGAGTTCGAGGTTGTGGACTTGGTGAGCGTGAATGAGGATACCGACAGAGACGTCGGGTTGTTGAAGCGAGTTGTTGATTCGGATCAATTCTTCGATGGTTTGAACTGAGGGGTCCGACAAAACTTCGAGCTCCTTGTAATGCAGAGCCTTTGCGTATGCTCGACACTTGAGAGCGTATCCTCCGAGAGTCGCGATCGGAATCGGTAGAACTTTGTCGTCGTGCTCCATGAATTCGGCCAAGTTGAGCAAAGTTTGGGTGATTTCGGGAGGTAGAGTCGGTGAAGCGAGTGCAGTTTGAATTGCTCGAACGAGTTCCTCCTGCACGATCAACATTGCATTTGAGCTACTGCGACGTCGCCTTGAGAGAGCTGAGGGAAACTGACCTGATATTGATCGTAAAGTTCAGTCCAACAAGATACGAAAGCGGCATTGAAGAGATCCCTTGCGAGAGGTGGGTAGACTTCGGCGAGATTCGCGCATGCTCGAAGGGTGTGAGAAGGAGACGACTTGAGCAGTTGAACGCTGAGACGTTTAAGCCATTCTCGCCAATCGTCAGGTTTCGCTCGATCCACCGGTTCCCACGCACTCTTGAGATTGACTTGATTGACTGGCAGCTTGCTGACTCCTGCATCAGCAGCAACCATCGCTTCATTGTTCGGCATGATGATGCTGTGCGACAAAGACGGGGGTCAGGAAAAGAGCGAATAAGCGAACAAACGAAGCAAGAAAACGAACGGATCTCCGAAAGTCAAATCTTGTGGCAGAGGTTCTCCCTTGAGTAGCTTCGAGACGAGAGCATCGTATTGAGAATGAACAATTCGATTCCGAACGAGAGCCTGTGATTTCAAAGTCTTGTTAGTGTGGCGTTTCTAGAGAAGAAACAGCGAAGACCGCTCGCTCACCTTGTTGATCATTCCGACGAAGAGAACATAATCGGGACCCATCTGAAGGAGGAGAGCACAAAGAGCATCCATAGCTGGCATTCGAAGGTCGTAAGGGGAATTGGGAGAAGCGAGCACTCGGGCGAGAGGGTGAATGATAGCGGAAGCGTGATCAGCGAAATTGATCTTCCTCGAGAGTTGAGTCACCGTTTGCATAGCTTGTTTGCGGAGGATGATTGGAACGTCGGGTTGTTCGAAAGTTCGAACGATGGCGGGGATGATCAAGTGAAGGTACTCCTCGAGACTCGAACCAAAGATTCCGAATGCGTGCAGGACCTTGATGAGCGAAGTCTGTCGTCGAGGTTCTCCTAGGTCGCGGTCGAACGCTTGAAGCATGAGAGGGAGGAGATTCGGTAGGTAAGCCTTGAATTCGGCATCGAGTGCGAGAGCGATCGATTGAATCACATCGACGATGATGACCTGCAGTCCTGGATTCGTTGTCGTCGTCCAGAAATCTCGAATCGTCGACATGATCGGTCCAAGGTGATTTCGAACGTGTTGCTTGACCATTGAGATGAGTTGACCCAAGTTCTGGAAGTAGTACTCTTGAAGACCGACGGGACAGCTTCGCATGACGTTGAGGAAAGCGGGAAGAACTTGAGGAAGGAACGTGACGACTTTAAGGCGGAGGGAACGGAAAATGTACATGATTGCGTCGACGACAGCTGTGTGATGGTCGCTGAGAGAAGGATCGTTGAAGACGACGAGAAGAGCGGAGAAGGCGATGGTAGGGTAATACTCGTCGTGCTGAGGACCGATGTTGGAGGGATGGGTCGGATCTGCAGGGTTGAGAGCTTCGACGTAGGCATCGTTCGAGATACCTTCGACAACGCTGTGTCGATAAGGATCGAGCGCTCCTAGGATTCCCATAACACGGATAACCTCTCTTCTCGTGTGCTGTCCAACTTCCGTCTTGAGTAACCCGATAAGCATCCCGAGGAGAGTCGGGTGGTCGAGGTAAGGATCGATGACATAGCCTGCGTTCGAGGAGAGTTGACCGAGAGTTCGTAGAGCAGCGTCTCGTTTCGGTGTCGAAGCTTGATCGTGAAGAGTGTCGAGGATGAGCTGCATAAGAGGGTCGAGCTGGACGAGGAGGTCTTCTCCTCCTACTCTCGAGAGTTCTCCTAGAGTGGTCATGATACTCGAGGCGACTGCAGGAGAAGTATCTCGAGACTTGGGAAGGAGGACGTTGAGCATGGGGACGACATAGGGACGGGTGAGGCGTTGGGAGGCTCCGACGAGCAATCCAAGGAGAGTTGAAGCTTCCTCCTTACTCCGACTAGAGAACATCGAGAGGCTCAGTACAGAATCATGCGAATAGCGGTCTGGCGAGAACTTACCTCGAAGTCGAGTACTCCAACTCAGTCAATAGCTGAATGAGAGTCTTTCGAAGCGATGGCATGACATAGGCAGGGTTGATGCTCGCCAATCGACCGATAATCTTGATCGCAACCTCTCGGATCGCATACACCTCGTCGTTGAGCGCAATGAATAGTGAACGAACACATTCTGCTTGAGCGAGATGACGATCGAACTTCGGGTCGAGAGAAGAGATGGTCGCTTCTCGAATCGATGGATCTAAGTGAAGCAATCCTGTATCAGCTTGAGCGAGGAGAGCGGGGAGAAAAGGAGTTCTGACGAACCAGGATCAGCGATAGCGAGAGTCAAGAGCTTTTCGAGAACCTCGTTGACGAGACGAATAGCGTTGTTGCTCGTCTGACTGACGACGGGGTCACTAGCCAGAACAGCACACGAGGACAAGGCTGCCGCTCTCCTGATCTCCGCGTTGTCGTCCTCGACGTAACGAATCACTCGATCACGAACGAATTCGCCCAACGAATGCTCGGCGGAGATATCGGCTGTCGACGACGAGGAGTAAGTATACGCTCGAGGCGATCGAGAGCGACGAAAACGACTGACAGGGAGTTGCAGCTCGATTGATCTGGAAGATACCCTTGAAATTGAAAGATCCGAGGACTTCGAGAGCGAGGATGACTTGGATTTGGTCTTGTTGCTCAGGTAGTGGAGCGTGATGAGAGCGATGGTAACGATGAGGCGCTCCCGCTTGCACGAATGGTTCACCGGCCAAGATTTGAGAGATCAAGTTCAGGACTCGTTCTGTCGACAAGATCAGAGAAGTCAGTTTTCGTTTCGACTGAAACAACGAAGAGAGCGTACCTTGAATCTCGGGCAGGAGTGGAGGAATATCCTTTCCAAGCTGAGTGAGAGCAATCTCGAGAGCCGGACTCAATCCGTAAGCGAACATGAGATCGAGGAGTTCGTGCATGTGTTTCGTGAGAGCTTGTCCAACGGATTGCGCCAACATCCCGATACATTGGAAGATCGACTCTTCGGATGGAGCACCCTTCTTACTGCGAACGAGGGAAGATAGAATGCTCATCAGCTTCTGGAAGGGTGAAACGCGAAAGAATGAAAGGCATACCCGCGCTGCTGTAAACCTTCTTTCACACTCGCTAGGATAGGGTCGAGGTAAGGAGCCATGGCTGATTTGACCTGCATCGCGACATGTCCGATAGCGTGGAAGGCTGAGGAAGGAAGATTGTCGTTAGCCGAGATGAACAGGAAAGAGAGCAAAATGGTTTCGCACAAGTTGTTCTATCTCGATTGTTCTTCAATTGTCCGAGTAGGTAGAGCATCGTCTTGTGAAGGTAGTGAGCTGCAAAGTCGGCGTGGTTGTAAGAGGCGAGAGTCGGGATAAGCTCGACGACAGCTCGTCGGACAAGAGGATCTCGATGATCTTTGAAAGATAGAATCTGATCGCAAACTTCCGTATACCGTTCGTGCATGAACATCTTGCCTTCGAGGAAGAGTTCCTTGTAGCCGAGTAGAGATCCGTGAATCGCTTCAGGAGTGTTCGACTTGAATCCTCTTTGGGCTTGATCGTAAACCATGGTGAACATGTCGTTTCGGTATTGATTGTCTCGTTGACTGGCGATCAGCAGACATCCAGCTAGAGCTCCAGCAGCTGCTTCTCGAATCGCGACCTGTCGGAATGCGCTGGAGTCAGCTCTGCTATCGCGTGAGATTCGAAGGGTTTGTAGTCACTTTGGCATCTCGAAGAGCAGTCCACAAGTTGTCGAGTAAGTCTGGAACGTTGTCGTAGACGAGGCCTGGCGCCGCTCGAGTGAGCTCTCGAAGCACGAGTACCGCAGCGTACCGTCGAGATTCGATTCTCTCGCCTGCACAATCCAATATTCTAACGTTAGCTCTGTTCGAGCGGTCTCTCCAGCACCTGAGCTCACCTTGTAGCCATTCAATGCAACTCTTGACTTGAATGTCAACATGTTCCGCCATTTGCGAACCTCCTTGAGCAGCGAGTCGAGCTGGAGAAAGTCGTTTATTCAGCAAATCTCCTCTCCCGAAAAAACTAGGGAATACGCTCTCACCGAACACTTTCGCAGCTAATGTCATGACGAGTGGATCCGGACAAGGGAACGCTCTTTGAACGGACGCAGCGAGTCGAATCGCTCTCGACATGTCGTTTCCGAGTACATCAACGAGTTTGTCTGTTCTCTACACTCTGTCAGCTCCAAATCAACAGTTCCAATATAAATCAGGCGTACCGATCGCAGTGATTCCAGCAAGCTTGTCCTGTAGATCGCTCGAATTGACCAGTGCGAAACATCTTGCATGGATTTCGGCATAGGTCTTGTTGAATGCTTCGGCTGAGAGTGTCCGGGAGCTCGCCAGAACCTATTTACGATGCTCGTCAGCTATCGGAGCCCTGACTATCCTGAGAGGGAGGACTCACCAAGTTGGATAATTCGGTACTCGCTCTTGCCCTCACATCATCCGATCTAGTTCAAGAAGATTGATCAGCCAATCCAGATCGGTGCGAGTGACCCTTGCGAGTCAACAAAGATAGCATAGAGACGAGTGCTCACTTGCTTCGTAGATCGTACAGAATGGCATCAACCGGGCGATCTGGCGATGCCACTACGCCGACTGCCATCTGTAGCTAGTCTATCTTTGTTCAGGTATTGATCGAGCTATTGGAGGCCTGGCTGAATTGGGTGGTCAAAGTCGTGAAGTGGTTCGGTTTGAAGAAGAAGAGGGGGAAATCTTCGCAACGACTCGCAACTTTCGCTGTTTCGGGCAGACGGGGAAAACATCGCTATTGCATCGTAAAGGGCACTTCTGAGCGGGACAGGCGTTTGACTGTCAAAGAAAGCGATTCAAACCCCACTTCGCACGCAAAATCTCGAGTGTACGGTACATCGGTTGCTCTATTCCCCAGTCGAGCTCTACAGTAATACCTGAAGTGAAGCAGGGCAGGGCGGCCAGGATTGATGGACTAAGTGACTGGCTAGATCCGTCAAGAGAGCCCTATCCGTCCGAGGAAGTAGTAGGTAAGGATGCCCGAGATTCCAAAGATCCATAGTCGCATAACGCCCGGAGAGACGTAAGGATCGACGTATAGTCGATGAGCGAGTGTCCAGAACGAAGGGAGTTCGTTGGATTTCCTTTCCACCGTCTCGCCGTCTGCCTCCTTCCCCTCTTTTGCCTGATCTTCCCACGCAACTTGGTGCATCAGCATATTATGATAGAAGACGTCGAAGGAGGGTCCGACGAGGGTCATCCACCCGAGAAGATAGCGGAGGAACGACATGAAAGCGCCTTCGTTCGGGTTGTACGGAGGGACTTTGGCGTCTTCGTCTCTAATCGAGGGGTCGAGCATCTTGACACCGAAATGTGGATCGACTGCAGATGGTCGTCCAATACCGATCAAGTCTGCGACAGGCTGATCTTCCGAGCAAGCCCCCGTGAGCGCTCTTGACATTCCTTGCCTTGTTCGAAACCCGCCGGTGAGGAGAATGAGAGGTTTCGGAGACGGCAGTGTTGTTGGATCGAGTTCGTTATTGAGCATATCATAAGCTCGAGTCGAAAAATCGGCAAAGAAAGCTTCTCGTTTCGAGGTGGAGGGTTTCGTCGAAAGGAACGCTGCAACAGCAGTCTTTCAGCACTCGACTTGGGTATCACATCCAGAGAGGGAGAGCTTACCTGGACTCTCGTAGCTGCCACCGCTGATCTCGATGAAGTCGAACCCACCATGTTCTGCGATCCATCTTACGTTCTCCAAAGCGTCTTCTTCCTGCGAATTGATGGCATTGGTCAGAACGCAGGAACCTGTAAGCAGTGGAGAGATAACAAACAGTCAGACCGCCTTTCTGTGTGGTCAGGAAGAAAGCTGATCAGCGAACGAAACGACACGAGGATCAACGGCAACCTCGAGACTAACGATGTAATCCGAAGCGTTCAATTTGACTCCCAGCACGAACCCGCCTTTCAACGGAAACTCTTCTCTGATAGCGTCTGCAATATCGAATAGAAGCTTGATACGTTTCCGACCATTTCCACCGTAATCATCTGTTCGCAGGTTTGTCTGTTTCGATCTCGTCAGTTCCATCGCCGTCAAGGTGAACGATCGAAGTCGGACTCACCTGAGGACTCAAGAACTGGCTGAGTAGATAGCCATGTGAACTATGCAACTGAACCCCCTGGTATCCCGTTTCTTTCGCCAATCTCGCACCTCGACAAAACTGCTCAATCACTTCATCTATATCCCCCTGATCCATCTCCTTCGGTGATCCCCATACCAGCTTGCCAACCATCTTTCCTAGATACCCTTTTCCTGCAGTCATGGGCACGACAGAAGGAGCGAGAGCTGGCGAAGAGAATGAACGTCCCGTCATGATTCGCATTGATTGACGACCCGCGTGATTGAGCTGCATGATCCGGAGTGGTTGCAGTTCTGAATCTTCGACGTCCATTGATGAAGCCCACGAGGTGAATCGTTCCATCGCTTGCGAAGAGGTCCGAAGGGAGTCTGGAACCGCGACGTCGAAAGGAAGACCAAGATGTTTCGGTGCGACTTGTACATTCCCTATCACGCTTATCGTAAGTTAGCTGGATTTGCATCAATCGAAACGTCTCTCGCAGAGGTGAGGGAGGTTTAAACGGACCTGACAAGATCATTCCGTATCCTCCCTTTGCCCAAGCCTCGTAGAGCTGATTGAAAGCTTTGTTCGGTAGCCTATCAGTACTCATGAGCTCCTCCATAGCTGCCTACAGCTTACTAAAGGCTCAGTTCCGTTCTGGTGAGCAAGTTGAGTGAGCGGGATTTGAATTCACCTTGCAGAGTCGATTAGGGAGTCTCCGTCCACATGGAAGAGTGATGGGTTCTGCTAGAGCTTGCACAGCCGAAGCATCTTGCGCGATCGTCATGAAAAGTCGGGAAAGTGAAAGGTAAGAAGCGGGATCGCAAAGTCGAAAGTACCTCAGTCTGTCCGTCGACACAAGACACCATCCGAGCAGCTCGACCCGATCGAAAGCGAAAGTGCAAGAACAGCGGATTGCGAAGAAGGCAGACTGTTGAAACTTTGTCAATTTTCATTTCTGTAGAATCCGCGATTTATCTACAAAGGGATTCGGACGCCATGTTGCTCTGCGACCTTGATAGCGTCTCCGACGACACCAGCAGCGGTAACATCAGCTCCAGCTCCCGAACCTTGAACGGTGAGAGGGGAAGGGTAGCGTTTCGAGTGGAACGAAACGATGTTGTCGGATCCAGAGAGAGCAGAGGCGAAGGCGTGTGAGGCAGGGTACCTATCAGGAAGAATCGTGTCAGTTCAATTCGACTGTGGAAAAAGGGTATCGCAAGCGTACTTTTGGAGAGCGCATTTGACGGTACTCGACTTGCGGTCGATCAAACCAACGTAACGGAGGACCATACCTTCGCTCTCGGCCTCGGAGCGAAGCTTGTCGAACTCGGCATCGAATTCGGGGAGTTTGGCAACAAACTCTTCACCAGAAGCGATGGAGGCAAGGGCAGAGGGAATTAGCGATTCGGTGTTGAGGGAAGCGTAACCTTCGGGGAGGTCGGGAAGAGCAGGAAGGGAAGAAGGTTGGAGTGAGAGGAGACGGGAAAGGATAGTGAGCTTGCGAGCGACATCGGAACCGTTGAGGTCGTCCGCAGGGTGGGGTTCCTTTTGAAAGAATCGAAAACTAAGGTCAGCTTTCGCTCAATAAGACAAGAAGAAAGCGCACAGTGTAACCGTTCTCTTTCGCAATCTTGACCACTTCACTAAACTTGGGTCCTCCTCCACCAGGTTTCGAAAAGTTGTTGAAGATGTAAGAGAAAGTTCCCGAGAAGACTCCCTCAATCTTGGTAACCTCGTCTCCAGTCTTGAGCATATCCCTAAGAGTTGAGATGATGGGTAATCCAGCCCCTACAGTCGCTTCAAGGAAGACTGAACCTGCTCCTGGTGCAGATTGCGCCTCGACGATCTTTTTCCATAATTCGACACTCGACGAGAATCCCTTCTTGTTCGGGGTGACGACAGATAGACCTGAAGAGATGGCGAGAGGGTAGAGTTCGGTTACTGAGAGGTCTGAAGTACAGTCGATAAGGATAGTGTGTTGCTTTGTAGAGCGAGATTCGGAAGCGAGGGCTTTGACGACTTCACGAGGGTTCGCAGCGGAGTAGGAAGCGGCAGGGTGAGGGGATGAGGTCGGCAGAGGTTGGGAAGAAGGAGGAAGGAGGGAAAGGAGAGTTGCGGCATCGAGGGAAGAAGCGGAAGAAGAGATGGAAACGGTGTGCTTCGAGTTGGAGAGGGAAACGATGTTGAAAACCTTGGCAAGAGTAGGAGAGGTCAACTGTTCGACTACAGCCTTTCCGACGAGTCCACAACCGATTAGTGCGACATTGCAAGACACTGTGGAGGAAGAGAGAGAATGAGTCAATACGAGTGAGAGGTATAGTACGCTCAATACGACTAGCTCTAGTGTGAGCTTGAGCATGCGAGGGACTCACTTTTGAGTGTTCAAGTGAGAGGTATAGATTCGAGAAAGAGAAGAGAAGAATTTCGCAATTTTGTCATGATGTTCGCTTCGTTGAAGTCGCATGGAATACCCGAGACGGACTCGTAGAGCATTAATCCAGGATCCGCTATTTTCGCGCGCTAAGGGACTGTCGAGCACTCTCTCGAAAGAGGTGAGATGCAGAAAACGAAGCGTTCTCGTTCGCATTCGACGAGTGTACGATCCGTAATCAGCGTCTCGGACAAAGGAAACGTCCAAACAAGGCCGATGAGAAGAAGGGTGGAAAGGGTATGCGAGTTGCAGGATGGTACAAGTTTGAACAAGCGATACAGAGAGGAATTGAGAAAAGGCTGAATCGATCGGGCTCCACCTGTTTCGCAATTGATCAGTTCAATCCGTCTATGGAATCGTACTCTGTGGACCAGACATGCAAATTAGACCTGCACTGGTGGCGTAGGAGTCGAGGTGTCGGCCTCTGCCAATTTCGCCCGTTGCTCAGCTTCCCTCACTGCTCTTCGCTGACTTTGGAAATAGACAGACCCTCCTGTAGCAAATCGCAATATCGTCAGTGAGATATTTGAAGCTCGACGTGAAGGCAGACGAACCGAGGGCAGCGACTGAGGAAGGGGAGCAGAAAATCAGCGTCGTCAAAATCGCAGAATTTCGGTGTATTACGTACTGATAGTGAGGCCCTGCGCGGCGACACGGTACCTAAGCATCTTATTGAACTGTTGTCGGTTTCCCTTCTGTAGTGCTGAACTAGCAGCGAGCAATGCGACGACCGTAGCCAAAGATCCTGACGAAAAAGAAACGATTCAGCGACTGCGATGCGTCAGTTCCTCACCACGAACTCACCGATAGGTACGAGAGGTTCTTCCTTGAACTTTCTACTGAACTTTTCCCACATTCCTTTGGGTGGAGGAGGAACTTCAGGCGACCAAGGTTCAGTAATCGGATCTGGAGTGTATTGTCGAGGCATGTTGACTATGATTCGGCGTGTGGGATCAGATATGAAGTTCTATCGCCTGTCGAGTAGTTGAGTGTGGCTTCGGGTTACGAGGAGAGAGTGATTAAGAGAGCCGAATGGAGGGGGAGGAGAGATTTCAGCTCGAGATCGCCTCATTAGGTGAAAGTAAGGACAGACTCACTAGGTAAGTAGATAGTTCTGAATCCAATGAGCAAGTTTACGAAGCAGCAAGATGTGGTTCAAGTTATGGTCAAATCGAAGGATTCTCTCTCTTTAGTTTTCTCTTCTCCTCCATCTTCCAAATTCAACCAACTCCCAACTAACCTCAAAATGCCTCCTAAGCGCAACCAAAAGTCAAAGCAAAACTCAAAGCAGTCATCAAAGGCTCCTTCAAAGGCTCCCTCAGGCGCTGCCACTCCCGCTCAACGAGAAGAACCTAAAGTTCTTGCTGCAGGTCTCCTAGGTCTCAACTTTGGACAGTCCTTCTCTAGTGTCGCTATCATCGACAAGGTAAGCTCCAGCTATCTTCTGAGCCAAGCATTACTCCCCTCTGACGTCTCTTCGCTCTTGCACAGGAGGGACTCGCAGACTGCATTGCTAACGATGATGGAGAGCGACAAATCGCTTCCGCCTTGTCTTTCAACGGTACCGAGGTCGTACGTACATCCCCATGCGACCATTCCGCAAGTTCGTGGCTGATCTTTTCGTCGACTTTACTTTCAGTACTCTGGTGTTCCCGCTCGCGCTCAACTCGTTCGAAACGCTGAGAACACCATTTTGGCTTTCCGAAACTTGCTCGGCAAATCGTATGTCAATCATTCTGTCTTTGTTTGAACAAGAGACGGGCGCTGACGAGAAACCGACTCGATTAGATACGACGAAGTAAAGGACGTCAAGCAGCCTTGCAACTCCGCTCCTATCGTCGAATCGAACGGACAACCTGCATTCACCGTCACCATCGACGAGAAGCCCACTACCCTCACCGTTCACGACTGCGTTGTCCGATTCCTCCGAGTCCTCCTCTCCTACGCTACCGATTTCCTTGGTCGACCGGTTACCGATGCCGTTCTGACTGTCCCTTCCGCCTTCACTTCCGCTCAGACCGATGCTCTCCTCGCCGCTGCCAAGGAAGCCGGTATCACTGTCGTTCAAACCATCCCCGAATCAGCCGCCGCCCTCGTCGCCTACCAATCGACCGATGTTACTTCTGAACGGGAACCTCTCTCTATCGACCGAAACGTCGTCGTCCTCGACGTCGGAGCTACCACAACCACTGCCAGCGTCATCGCCGTCCGAGATGGTCTCTTCCACCCTCTCTCGAGCGTTTCCGACAACAGTCTTGGAGGTGACAAACTTGACGAGAAGCTCATCGACTTCTTTGGAAAGGAGTTCACCAAGAAGACCCGAATCCCCATCGACTCTTCGAACCACCGAGCTCAGATCAAGCTCCGTCTCGCCGTCGAAGTCACCAAGAAGTCGCTTTCCGCCTCAAACTCTGCTCCTTGCTCGATCGAATCACTCGCCGAAGGAATGGACTTCCACGGAACTGTCAACCGCATGCGATTCGATCTCGTCGCTTCGTCCATCTACTCTGGTATTATGTCAAAGGTCGAAGAAGCCCTCAAGGAAGCGAACCTCGACCCTCTTCAAATCCAGGAAGTCGTTCTCGTTGGAGGAACCACCAAACTCCCTGCCCTCACCGACAAACTCTCTTACCTCCTCTCCGAATCCGTTCAAATCACTTCCCAAATCGAACCTGATGAGGTTGTCGCCAAGGGAGCTGCTCTTCACTCTCTCTCCCTCAGCAAGACTTTCCCTTCCTCTTCCCCCAACTCTTCCGAACTCCTCAAATCTGCTACTACTGAATCTTCCGTCGTCTCCCCTTCCGCCCTCTCGAAACCCCTCGGATTCGTTCTCGAACCCGAACAAACCGATCTCTCGAAACTCGCCTTTGTCACCCTCATGGACCGAGACACCCCTCTCCCTGCTCGACGAATCATCGACCTCAACCTCCCTTCCGATTCTTCCGCAAAGGAGGTCGTTCTCGCGCTGTGGGAAGGAGAGGCTTACATCAAGGTTACTCCTCGGGAAACTAAAGTTGAGGCTGCCAAGGGTTACCTCGCGTCGATGGCGAGTGCCGTCAAGGGTGCCGTCGCTGGAAAGGCTGAGGAGGATGAGTTCTCGGATGAAGAGGAGGATGAGGATATCAAGACTGTCGAGGTCAAGCCCACACAAGCTATCGCAGATTTGGTGATCCCTGTCGATTCGAAGAAGGCGAACAAGAAGGTCCGAGTGACCCTCGTCGTCGACTCGAACGGAAAGGGTTCGATCGAGGCTAAGCAACTCGTAGACGGAGCGCAGGCCATTTCCAAGGATTTCTAGGTATCTGGCTTGACCCCCAAAATTATTAGACGTATCCATTTTCGTCGATCTTGTTCAGCAATAGATTATAACCCTTCCTTCGCTGTCATTTCTCTCAGGTCACTTTACAGAAATGAGAGAGAATGATTGTGAGAGAGAGAGATTGCAACTACTTCATTCATTCATTCTTTACTCAACAAGCAATCCAAAAAAGACAAACGATTTAAACTAAACACGACGAAACGACGAAGGGGGTATCATGCGAGGGTGTAGAAAAACAAAGGACAAAAACAGTGTCGATCAGCGATGAGAATCAGGGTTCCAGCTTTGCTGCAAAGGAGCTGGGGGAGGTGGAAGGGGAGGGAAAGTGGGAGGACCAGAGGGTCGAGGAGCAAAGGTCGCAGTAGGAGGGAGAGGTGGAGAAGTGTGAGACGCGACAGGAGGAGCTGAAAAGCGATGAGGCTGAGCGAGTGGGTGCGAGTGGGAGTGAGGAAGAGAATGGGAGTGAGAGTGAGAATGAGAATGAGAGGGAGGGAAAGCGGTTTTGACGTTGAAGTAATCGGGAGGAGTAGGGCGACGATAGAAATCTGCGATTGGAGGTGCTGAAGAAGCTCCGGGGGTCGCGGGAGAGCCGTAGGATGCGAAGGGAGACGCTACAGGAGAATGTGACCATTGACTGACGGCGGAAGCGGGAGCGGAGTGGTGAGGCATGAAATGGTCGAAGCGTCGATCAGGGAGAGAAGTCGGGAAAGAAGGGAGTTGGGAAGACGTGGGGAGATGCGATGAAGGTCGAGCCAAACCGTTCGATAGGATAATTCGGTTGTGCTGCAGGTGTTGATCGCGCGTTCCACGATGATCGAAGCGCTCCCCTGCAGTGACTGGTCGACTACTCTGTGCTGAAGTCGATTCGTCGTCGCTCATGTTCCCTCCATTCGGACCTCCTCCTCCTCCGAACCAATCCTCTTTCGCTGAGTTTGCATCTTCTTGATCGGGAGTACTTTCGTTGAGCATATTGCGAAGGTGCATTCCCGCTTTTGAAGCCATCGAAGCGGCTGATGGAATCGAAGGAAGTGGAGGAAGATGTTGAGCTTCGGAGACAGGGAAGTAGCTGGACTGAGCTGCACCGGAAGTACGATGACTCGAGACGGCAGGCTGTGATGAATGTCAATCAGTGGGTGTCTGATAGCGAAACGCAAGAGCATGAAACTCACCGAATACTCGTTTGGGGTCATAGCAGGAGATTCGTCGTCTTGATAATCGTCGTCTTGCATACCAATGCCATTGACGAGACTGCGAAGACCGAGCTTCTTTGCGTCTAGAATCGAGAGAAAGAAGTCATCAGCTGAGTGTGGTTGGATGAACGAAATCGGAGAAAGTTTAGCCTACTGTTCGTGAACCACTATTCATCCATGAATCAGAGACATCAGCAACAGTTCGAGAAGGAGGAATGAGCAAGTCGAGACGTACATTCTTGCACTGTACAGCAGTTTTCGTCCCCATCTCATCTCCAATCGCTTTCCAATTCTTCCCGTGCAACTCCAGCAATCTCACGATATCACTCTTCTCCGCTGCCGACCAATAAGAGTTCGTATTCGCTTTCCTCTTTGGCTTGAGCTTGTCCCCATTGAGGTTGTTGAGAGACGAAGAGAGGGCAGAGACGGAAGAAGGAACAGTTTCGATGGTTCCATCATCATCGAGATCCATTCGAACTTTGCGATTCGTTTTCGCTGCTCGAGGTCGAAGGGAACCAGGATTCGATCCGTCATCTTGATCTTCGTTCGGATTGTGAGCGAGCGCACCGAGTACTTCAGCTGCTTCCATCATTCCTTCCGAGTGGAGTTGAGAAGAAGCCGGGTTGCGAGGAGTCGTTGCAGGTCGAGAGGGCTTCGAAAGGGAAGCAGAGGGCGTGTAATCATCGTTGTCGTCTTCGAATAGCTGATCGAGAGGTCGTTGGAGAGGTCGAGGAGTAGCGGCAGTCGTAGTAGTGCGAGAGACGACAGGAGCAGAATCGGTTCCGTTTGGGAGAGGAGGAGGAGCACGAGTGTTGCGGGGCGAAGGAGGGATGCCTTGTTGTTGTTGTTGATCTTCGTCATCATCCTCCTCTTCATCCCGATCTCGATTACCCAACATTGTCGACTTCGCACCTTTGAGGTTCGAAAGCAATGAAGAACCTTTCCCTTTCCCTTCTCCCGGTCTCTTCTTCGTCTTCTTCCTCCGCCCGTCCCTCCCCCTCCGTTCCGACAAGCTCCTGAAATCGATCGAGTTCTTCATCCGGTAGTAGAACAAGACGCATTGTGCCGTAGTCTTGTCCGGTAATTCTTGAGAAATCTTGCCAAACTGTTTCGGATGTAAACTGTACCTCTTGCAATAAGTTTCGACTTCTGCTTCAGTCCAGGTTTCCATCGGAGTTCGAACTCCATACGTCTCGATCGGATCTTCGACTCGGTACCGTTCGTCGTCAAACGTGCACGAGATGATTTCTGCTCGTTCTGAAGGATCGACTGCGAGATCCGGTACGACGGCTGCAGTTCTCGCTGCACGAACATCGGGATCTCGTAAATCGGCATTCTCGAGACTTGCGAGAATCTCGAGGAATTCGGCTTCGGATCGAACGGCGTCTCCATAACCCCAAGTTGCGGAATTCGACAATCCTCCTCCTCCTCCACCACGACGATTCGCTCTTCCTCCTCCAAGGGCTGAAGGACCAGGAGTGACGGGTTCAGGATAATAGGGCATTCCAGAAGAATCGATCGAAGGAGTTTGAGCTGCGGTCGACCCGTTCGAGGTCGAAGAATGTTTGTTGTTCCCGGATTTACGTTGGATTCGCTCTTTCAACTTGTCGAGCCTCTTGACGTGTCCTTGCCAATCCCGATCGAACCTCTTGTACTCTTTCCTCAATTCGACCATCTTCTCCCCTCTTCGTTGATCTCGTTCCTCAAACTCTTCGATCAAGAATGGGATCATGAGTCCTTGATGAACCGAAAAGTCTTCCCAAGTCGGTTTGAACCATTCTTCTCGATCTGGGAGCGGAGAGATAGGCGCGACTACCTCTTCCTCCTCCATCCTTTCAACCTCGACGTTCGGCGGAATCTCATCGTCGACGACGGGAGCGGTGGCAGAGATTGATTGTTCTTCATCTTGACCAGAAGGAAAGTGTTTAGTGGGAGGAGAGATCGGTTGAGGTGGTGAATGATGATCGAGTGGAGTGGTCGAAGATGGATGAGGTGCGAGATCTTCTTCCTTTGATGAATCGACAGCAGGAGGAGGGGGTAGAACAGCTTCGACTCTTGGTGGCGTGGGGAGAACGGGTGAGATTTGAGGTGGAGCTGGAGATTTGTCGACGGGTTCAATGGCGGGAGTGTCGAGGACGGGCTGATCAATGTCCATCCTAATCTCCTTAATCGACTCCTCTTTCTCTTGCTGAACTTGTACCGGTTCATCTTCCTTCTCTTTGAGCGGTTCAAACATGTCCAAAGTTTCCTCCTCCGCTTCTTTCTCCAACTGCATTTCCTTCTCCCTCTCCAATTTCTCCCTTTCCTCCTCTCTCTTTCTCTCCTCCAGCTCCAATCGCTCCCTCTCAAGTTCAAGTTCCTTCTCCTTCCTGCTACCCACGTCCTCCCTCTTCTCCTCTCCTCCTTGCACCACCGACTCGATCTTCTCAGGTCTCGCCTCCTTCTCGCCAAGTAAGAAATCATGATCCATTTCCGAATCGATCTCACCTTCTTCCCTTTCCCTCGTCGAAACCTCCTTCTGAACCATCAGTGGAGGAGGGGTCTCAATCCTGTCTTGACGTGAGGGTAATGGTGGAGTCGATGATTGACGAGAGCTAGGAGGATTCGAAGAAGTGCGAGTAGGGAGAGTAATTTCACCTTCTTCTTTCTCTTCGCCTTCTTCCAATTCCTCATCTTCCTCTTCCTTCTTCATTTCTACTGTGACTTGAGTCTGAGTTTGAGAAGCGGGTGGAGGAGGTGGTGGTGGAGGAGGAGGTAATCTTCTTCTCGAGGGAAGAAGGGTTGAATTTGGTAGAGGAGGCCGAGGGGGAGTATCTGATTGAACTGGGAGGGGTGGAGTAGTGGATTGAGGAGCAGGAGGAGGAGCCGAAGCGAGTGGGTATCGATCAGGAGGTAAAGGAGGAGTCATCGAGACTTCGTCTTCTACAGGTTCGGGTTTCGGTAGAGGAGGAGGAGTGGTTGAACGAGATTTCGAACGAAGTCGACGTTGTTTCGAATGGTGGTGATTCGTCGAGATTGAGCGGGAACGTGATCTTGATCTTGGTCGAACAGGTGACACGGAACGCGATCTACCATTCAATTCCTTCTCTTCTTCCTCCTTATCTCTTCGTCGTCGCTCACCATATCCATCATCTCGTTCCTTCTCCTTTTGTCTCGGTCCTCGAGGAGTCAAACCCATGGGTTCCCTCGGAGTGATCTCAGGTGAGCGAGCTCGAGGAGTAGCAGAACCAGTTCCTTTCGGATAATGTGAACTCGTTCTTCTCGAGTGCAAATGAGAGTGAGAGTGAGAGTGAGAGTGAGGCGCCGAGGGAGGTGCAGGCGGGAGAGGTAAGGACGAGGAAGCGGTGGGAGGGAGGCGGAAACGAGAGGGTCCTGGATGAGATGAGGTTGAAGGGGCGGAGGGGAGGGGTAAAGGCAAAGGAAGATCGGAGGATAATGCTGTTGTGGAAGAGTTCGAATCGAGTGGGAATCGAAGTGGTGGTAAATTGCTGTTCAGACAGATCGATTTCGAATCAGTCTCTTCTCGTCGTCGCAGAAAGGAAAGATGCAAAGAAAGACGCACGATTTCGACGCTTCACCATTTGGAATCCTTTTGAACCCATTCGGAAGAGCACTCGCCGTCGTAGATGTCGACCCATTAACCTTTGTGAAACTTCCTCTATCCCACCTGCTCACTCCCCTCTCCCTTTCCCGTTCCCTCTCAGTCTCCCTCGTAGGTAGTTCAGGCGATGTTTGCCTACTACTGTTCCGACTCCTATACCCCTCATTCTCACTCTCTTGGTCCTCCCTCGTTCGCTTCCTACTCCTACTTCTATAAGGAATTTGAAACCCCGTACTAGTCGTCGTGATCGGTCTTGTGGAAGTAGAGGAAAGAGGTGGGAGGTAAGGTCTTGAAGAACTCGAGGAAGATGAAGGAGCCGGGGTTGATCTAGGTGAATTCTCCGATCGCGTCGAGTCCAGTCGAGCCCTTGAAGAGGTCGAGGTCGAGGTAGAGGTCGAAGGTAAACCAGTTCCAAACCTTTCAGCTCTTTCCAATCTCCTTGCTTCTTCTCTCGCCCTTTCCTCCCCTCCTCCTCCTGTCGAAACCACGATTGAACTTGATCTCGAAGTTGACGTCCTGTCTCGATCGAGTGGTAGAGGGGTATT
>Ga0308160_10002324_pt1 | contig 23434 bp, 20 predicted proteins | sample PhyFR1_FD_201036 | JGI IMG/M metagenome (GOLD analysis project Ga0308160, IMG submission 201036) | Phyllosphere microbial communities from UC Gill Tract Community Farm, Albany, California, United States - DLSLF.R1 | ecosystem: Host-associated > Plants > Phyllosphere > Unclassified | place: USA...
GCGCCACCGCGCCGCTGGGCGGGTGCAGGCAGCGCAGGAAGAACATCACGAAGATCGCCAGCGCGCCGGCCAGCGGCGCCGCCAGCACCGGGTTGCCGACCGCCTTGTAGCAGGCGACCCCGATCAGGGCCGCGATGGTGTTCCCGCCGATTACCGACCAGGGCTGGGCCAGCGGGCTGGCCGGCACGCAGAACAGCAGCACCGCCGAGGCGCCCATCGGCGCCACCAGGGCGGCCGGCATGGTGCCGGCAGCGCTGCCCACGATCTCGCTCAGGATGAAGGTCACGAACAGGCCGACCATGGCGCCGGCCACCGCGCGCGCGCGTTCGGCGCGTGAAATCGTCGTCGGCTGCGGCACGAAGGTGCGCAGCCAGTCCACACTTTTGTCCAGCATAGGGAGGGGCAAGATTATCGGGAAGGTAAGTGTATCACTTTGTGATATATTCGTGGCCATCCCAGCTTCACTGCCCGCCGTGACCCGCCCCCTGTCCAAAGCCGATTTTTCAGCCTTGTCCGAGTTCCGCTACCAGATGCGGCGCTACGAGCATTTTTCGGAAACGGCGGTGCAGGCCGCCGGCATCACGCCGCTGCAATACCTGCTGCTGCTCCACATCAAGGGTTTCGCAGGGCGCGAGTGGGCCACGGTCGGTGAGCTGGCGGAACGCCTGCAGGCCAAGCAGCACGGGGTGGTGGCGCTGGTGACGCGCTGTGAAGCCGCCGGCCTGGTAGAACGGCGCAGCCATGCCGGCGACCGGCGTCGGGTCGAGGTCCATCTGCTGCCGGCCGGCGAAGCGATCCTGGTGCGCCTGGCCGAGATCCACCGCACCGAACTGCGCGCCCTGCAGGGCGTGTTCACGATTCCCAGGCTGGATTGACGATTCTTGAACGTCCACCAACGGCCGAGGCCGCATTCATGTACGATTAGCCGGGTTGTGTAAACACCTCCCCTCTCGACATGAAGGACAAGAACATGAAAAAGACATTCCAGACCACCTTGTTCGCAGCGGTCGCCACCGCCCTGCTGGCCGGTTCGGCCCACGCCGCCGCCCCGATGGTGAAGACCCCGGCTCCCGGCTTCTACCGCATCATGGTGGGCGACATCGAAGTCACCCCGATCAACGACGGTACCGTCGACCTGCCGATGGACCAGCTGCTGCACCAGAAGCCGGAACTGACGCGCGGCACGCTGGAAAAGAATTTCATGAAAGCGCCGACCGAAACCTCGGACAACGCCTACCTGATCAATACCGGCACCAAGCTGGTGCTGGTCGACAGCGGCGCCGGCGCCCTGTTCGGCCCGACGCTCGGCAAGTTCGTCAACAATCTGAAGGCGGCCGGCTACCAGCCCGAGCAGATCGACGAGATCTACATCACCCACATGCACGGCGACCACGTCGGCGGCCTGGCCAGCAACGGCCAGCGCACCTTCCCGAACGCGGTCGTGCGCGCCGGCAAGGGCGACGCCGACTACTGGCTGAACAAGGCCAACATGGACAAGGCCCCGGCCGACAAGAAAGGCGGCTTCCAGGGCGCGATGGCCTCGATCAATCCGTACGTGCAGGCAGGCAAGTTCAAGACCATCGACGCCGCCGGCCCGCTGGTGCCGGGCGTCTCGGCCCTGCCGGAGCCGGGCCACACCCCGGGCCACACCACCTACGTGGTCGAGAGCCGCGGCCAGAAGCTGGTGCTGATCGGCGACCTGATCCACGTTGCATCGGTCCAGTTCGACAATCCGCAGGTGACGATCGGCTTCGACAGCGACGAAAAGGCGGCCTACGCGTCGCGCAAGAAGGTGTTCGACGACGCCGCCAAGAACGGCTACCTGGTCGGCGGCGCGCACCTGCAGTTCCCGGGACTGGGGCATATCGCCAGCCAGGGCAAGGGGTACCGCTGGATTCCGGTTAACTATACGCAGATGCGTTGAGGGCCGGCGTTCGCTCCAGCAGCGTATGAACGTCGTCCCCGCGCAGGCGGGGACCCAAGTTTGCTTGAGTACCCTTGGCAAACGCTGGCGGCCGGCGCCGAACTTGGGTTCCCGCCTTCGCGGGAACGACGTTCATCGGCCAACGTATTTGAGGTTGCACCTGATTGCGGCGCCCTACCGCCCGATCCCCGCCAGCACTTCCGTCAGCTTTTCCATATCCACCGGCTTCACCAGATGATGGTCGAAGCCCGCCTCGAGCGCCGCCTTGCGGTCCTGTTCCTGTCCATAGCCGGTGACCGCCACCAGCACCATATCGCGCGTGGCCGGGTCGGCGCGCAGGCGGCGCGCCAGTTCGTTGCCGTCCATGTCGGGCAGGCCGATGTCGAGCAGGGCCGCCTGCGGCGGCGCGGCCAGCGCCCGTGCCAGCGCGCTGCGCGAATCGTTTTCCACCTCGACCGCATAACCGCAGGCTTCCAGCAGCATGCCCAGCGTGGCGGCGGCGTCGACGTTGTCGTCCACCACCAGCAGGCGTAGCGGCGCTGGGGCGGCCGGCGCCGGGCTGCCTTCGGGCGCACCGTCGACCGACTCTTTCATGATGTCCGCCAGCGGCAGCGCGACGTCGAAGCGGCTGCCCTGCCCCGGCCCTGCGCTGGAACAGGCGACCGTGCCGCCATGCAGCTCGACCAGGTGCTTGACCAGCGCCAGGCCCAGTCCGAGGCCGCCCTGCGAGCGGTCGGACGAGCGCTGCGCCTGGGTGAACAGGTCGAACACGTGGGCGGTCAGCGCCGCCTCCATGCCGATGCCCTCGTCGCGCACGCTCAGCAGCAACTGGGTAGCGGTGGCATGCGCGCCGACTTCGATGCGGCGGCCCTCGGGGGAATATTTGGAGGCGTTGTTCAGCAGGTTGGCCAGCACCTGCACCAGGCGCGCCTTGTCGCCCATGACGGTGGCATCCGGGTCCGTCAGGTCCACCGCCAGGTGCTGGCGGCGCGCCTCGAACATCGGCCGCACCTGCTCGATCGCCTCGTCGACGATGGTGCGCGCCGCCACCGGCGCGCGCGCCAGCGTGACCAGCCCGCGCGTGACGCGCGAGACGTCCAGCAGGTCGTCCACCAGGCTGGTCATGTGCTTGACCTGGCGCCCGATGATGGCGCTGCTGTGGCGCACGCGCGCCTCGTCGAGACGGCCGATCTTCAGCAGCTCGGCGGCGGCGCTGATCGGCGCCAGCGGGTTGCGCAGCTCGTGCGCCAGCATCGCCAGGAACTCGTCCTTGCGCTGGTCGGCGGCGCGCAATTTCTCTTCGGCGCACTTGCGCTCGGTGATGTCGAGGAAGAAGCAGACCAGGCCGCCGTCGCGCGAGGGATAGGCGCGTACTTCGAGCCAGACCTGTCCACCGCCGGGCAGCGGGTGCAGGTACTCCGTGCGGCCCGCCACACGCTCGTTCATCGCCCGCACGTACATGCGGCCGGCATCGGTGTCCAGCGCTTCCGGCCACACATCCCAGTGATGGCGCCCGATCGCCTGCTCGGCACTGCGTCCTGACAGGCGCAATCCTTCGGCGTTCACCTGCAGCACGGTCCAGTCGCGATCGACCAGCACGAAGCCTTCGGCGATGGTATCGAAAATGGTCTGGCTCTGGTCGCGCTCGTTGCGCAGCGCGGCGTGGGCGCGCACCAGGTCGACCGCGGTCCAGAGGCGCTCGGCCATGCTGCGCGCCAGCGCGATCTCGCATTCGCTCCAGCGGTGCGAACGTCCGCAGGCGAGCGCCAGGAAGGCCACCAGCTGGCCGGCCTTGACCAGCGGTACCAGCAGGTAGCCGACCGCGCCCAGCGCGGCATAGGCATCGCGGAAGGCGGCGGTGCGGCTGTCGACGGCGACGTTGGCGACCGCGACCACTTCGCCGCTGCGCCCGGCCCGCGCCACCTCGGGGCCGAAGACGTCGAACGCGTAGCGGCTGCCCGCCAGGCTGGGCAGACTGGGCTGGTGCCAGTCGCGTTCCACCACGAAGGCGCCGCGGACGGCGTCGACCTCGCCGTAGACGACGCGGTCGACACCCAGCGTCTCGCCCAGCAGTGTGCTGGCGGTGCGGATCACGTCGGCGCTGGTCTTCAGCGGACGCAGCGCGTCGGCCAGCGCCAGCTCGAAGGCGGCGCGCCGTTCGGCTTGCACACGGCCGGTGGTTTCGATGCAGGTGCAATACATGCCCTGCACCTGACCGCGGCCATCCTGCAGGGGCGAATAGGAAAACGTGAAGAAGGTCTGCTCGCTGTAGCCCTTGCGCTCCATCAGCAGCGGCATGTCCTCGAAATAGGCCGACTTGTTGGACAGCGCGCGGTCGGCGATCGGACCGAGGTCGTGCCAGATTTCCCACCACACTTCGTGGAAGGGCGCGCCGAAGGCGGCCGGGTGCTTGTCGCCGAGGACGGAGATGTAGGCGTCGTTGTACAGGAAGGTGAGTCCCGAGCCCCAGGCCAGGAACATCGGGAAGGTGGAGCTGACCACCATCGAGACGGCGGTTGCCAGCTCGGGCGGCCAGCTGTCCGCCGGCCCGAGCGGGGTGGCGCTCCAGTCACGTTCGCGCAGGAGGCGCCTTGCTTCGCTGTCGCCGCCTACGCCGGCGGTAGTACGCAGAATATCAGCCATGGGGTGATTTTCGCATACCTGCCGCATAGATTCGCAATTGCAACATCGTGTCGTGAAAAGTGTTGTCTTTTGACACTTTGTACGATACGTTCTTGCAGTTTTACTTATTACAGCTTAATGAAGTGCTCGCGGTAGTAACGCAGCTCTTCGATCGACTCGACGATGTCGGCCAGCGCGGTGTGCTTCTGCGCCTTCTTGAAGCCCGACGCCAGTTCCGGCTTCCAGCGGCGGCACAGTTCCTTCAGCGTCGACACGTCCAGGTTACGGTAGTGGAAGAAGGCTTCCAGCTTCGGCATGCCGCGCGCCATGAAGCGGCGGTCCTGGCAGATCGAGTTGCCGCACATCGGCGATTTGTTGGCCGGCACGTATTGCTTGAGGAAGGCGATCAGTTCCTGCTCGGCCTGGGCTTCGGTCACGGTCGAGGCCTTGACGCGGTCGATCAGGCCCGACTTGCCGTGCGTGCCCTTGTTCCAGTTGTCCATCTTGTCCAGTGTCTCGTCGCTCTGGTGGATGGCGAACACCGGGCCTTCGGCGATCACGTTCAGGTCCGGGTCGGTGACCACGACGGCCACTTCGATGATGCGGTCGTTGTCCGGATCGAGGCCGGTCATTTCCATGTCGAGCCAGACCAGGTTGAACTCGTTGGGGCGGGCATTGGCTGCCGGGGTGGTGGGTTGTGACATAATTCTCTCTTTGAATCGGTAATCCTAAAAACAGGATTTTCTCACAGGCATAGAATGGTTTCATTCGCGTTTTCGGTTTTGTTCGTCTTTTTCTTCATGCTGACCCTGGTCCTGCGCTACTGGCTGGCCAGCCGGCATACCCGCCATGTGCTCGGCCACCGCGAGCACGTGCCGGCCGAATTCGCCGCCAAGATCCCGCTCGAGGCCCACCGCAAGGCTGCCGACTACACCGTCGCCCGCACCCGCTTCGGCCTGTTCCACGCGCTGTGGAGCGGCCTGGTGCTGATCGGCTTCACGCTGCTGGGCGGCCTGCAGGCGCTGTCCACCCTGTCGCTGCACTTGTTCGGACCCGGCATGGCGCACCAGATCGGCCTGGTCGTCGCCTTTGCCGTCGTGTCCGGCGTGCTCGACCTGCCCTTCGATTATTACCGCCAGTTCGTGCTCGAGCAGCGCTTCGGCTTCAACAAGATGCGTGTCAAGCTGTGGCTGAGCGACATGGTGAAGAGCGCGCTGGTCGGCGCCGCCATCGGCCTGCCGCTGGTCTGGGTCGTGCTCACCCTGATGGAAAAAACCGGCGCGCTGTGGTGGCTGTACGCCTGGCTGGTGTGGAGCGGCTTCCAGCTGCTGATGATGGTGCTGTACCCGACCGTCATCGCGCCGCTGTTCAATAAATTCTCGCCGCTGTCCGACGACAGCCTGAAAGCCCGCATCGAAGGCCTGATGGCGCGCACCGGCTTCGCCTCCAAGGGCCTGTTCGTGATGGACGGCAGCAAGAGGTCAAGCCACGGCAACGCCTATTTCTCCGGCTTCGGCGCCAACAAGCGCATCGTGTTCTTCGACACCCTGATCGAGCGCCTTGCGCCGCAGGAAGTCGAGGCCGTGCTGGCGCACGAACTGGGCCACTTCAAGCTGAAGCACATCGTCAAGCGCATCGCCGTGATGTTCGCGCTGTCGCTGGTGTTCCTCGCGCTGCTCGGCTACCTGAAGGACCAGGAATGGTTCTATACCGGCCTGGGCGTGATGCCGCTGCTGAACGGTTCCAACGACGCGATGGCCCTGCTGCTGTTCATGCTGGTGCTGCCGGTGTTCCTGTTCCCGTTCGCCCCGCTCGGCTCGTTTACGTCGCGCAAGCACGAATTCGAAGCCGACGCCTTCGCCGCGCAGCACAGCGACGCGCGCGACCTGGTCTCGGCCCTGGTCAAGATGTACGAAGACAACGCCTCGACGCTGACGCCGGACCCGCTGCACTCGGCCTTCTACGATTCGCATCCGCCGGCCTGGGTGCGGGTCCAGCATCTGCAGAACCAGATGGCGGGGGCCGCATGAAGCTGCTCGCCAGACACTGCACCCACGGCGCACCGGCCCTGGACGAGGCTGCCATCTCGGCCCTGCTGCCGCAGGTCCCCGCATGGCATGTCGAGGATGACCACCTGCAGCGCGAATACGCCTTCCGCGACTACCACGAGACCATCGCCTTCGTGAACGCGCTGGCCTGGATGATCCACCAGCAGGACCACCACCCGCAATTGCTGGTCAGCTACCGCCACTGCGGCGTCGCCTTCACCACGCACTCGGCCGGCAACCGCATCAGCGAAAACGACTTCATCTGCGCGGCCAAGGCCGATGCCATCTACACGGAACGGGCGAGCGCATGAGCGACCTGCAAGGCACCATCGTCGCGGCCCACGGCCGCCATTACCTGGCCGACGTCGAGGCCGACGGCCAACACCAGTTCCTGCAATGCGTCACGCGCGGCAAGAAGACCAACGTGGCGGTCGGCGACATCGTCCACCTGAAGCGCACCTCGCCCGACCAGGCCGTGATCGAAAAGATCGCCGAGCGCACCACCCTGCTGTACCGCTCGGACCAGTACAAATCGAAACTGCTGGCGGCCAACATCTCGCGCCTGTTCATCGTCATTGCCACCGAACCGGGCTTCACCGACGACCTGGTGTCGCGCGCGCTGGTGGCCTGCGAAGCGGCCGGCATCGAGGCCCACCTGATCCTGAACAAGGTCGACGTGCAGGAAGGCCTGGCACGGGCGCGCGAGCGCGCGGCGCTGTACACCGGCATGGGTTACCCGCTGCACGAAGTCTCGGCCAAGTCCGACCCGGCAGGCACGGTGGCCACCCTGCTGCCGCTCTTGGCCGGCCATTCCTCGATCCTGATCGGCCAGTCCGGCATGGGCAAGTCGACCATCGTCAACCTTCTGATTCCGGACGCCGACATCGCCGTGCGCGAAATCTCGGAAGCGCTGGATACCGGCAAGCACACCACCACGTTCACGCGGCTGTACAAGCTGCCGGGCGGCGACGGCACCATCATCGATTCGCCCGGCTTCCAGGAATTCGGCCTGTACCACCTGAGCGAAGGCATGCTGGAACGCGCCTTCGTCGACTTCAAGCCCTACCTGGGCGGCTGCAAGTACTACAACTGCCGCCACCTGGCCGAGCCGCAGTGCGCGATCCTGGACGCGGTGGCCGCGGGCAAGATCAGCAAGATGCGGCATGAGCTGTACGGGCAGCTGCTGCACGAATCGGCGCAGACGCTGTATTAACCGCCTGTGCTGACGCGCCGAACTTTTATTTTCTGAAACACAAGCGATACCGCTTATAATTCAGGAGATCACCGCATCTCCGACACGCAACTTCGACAGACTATGGCTGGCCAGACTCCCATCAAGCACTTCCTGCAGTTCTCCGATTTCACCCGCGACGAATTCGAGTACGTGATCGAACGCGCCAAGGTCATCAAGCGCAAGTTCAAGGCTTACGAGGTGTACCACCCGCTGGTCGACCGCACGCTGGTCATGGTGTTCGAAAAGAGCTCGACCCGGACCCGCCTGAGTTTCGAAGCCGGTATGCACCAGCTGGGCGGCGCCGCGATCTACCTGAACACCCGCGACAGCCAGCTGGGCCGCGGCGAGCCGGTCGAGGACGCGGGCCAGGTCATGAGCCGCATGTGCGACATCATCATGGTGCGCACCTTCGGCCAGGACATCATCGAGCGCTTCGCGGCGCACTCGCGGGTCCCGGTGATCAACGGCCTCACCAACGAGCACCACCCCTGCCAGGTGCTGGCCGACGTGTTCACCTATTACGAACACCGCGGCTCGATCGCCGGCAAGACGGTGGCCTGGATCGGCGATGCCAACAACATGCTGTACTCGTGGCTGCAGGCGGCCGAAGTCTTCGGCTTCCACCTGAACGTGTCGACGCCGAAGGGCTACGACATCGACCCGGCCATGGTCAGGACGACCAACTACACGGTGTTCGAGAACCCGTCGGATGCCTGTGCCGGTGCCGACCTGGTCACCACCGACGTCTGGACCAGCATGGGCTACGAGAAGGAAAACGCCGAGCGCCTGAAGGCCTTCGACGGCTTCATCGTCGACGGCGCCAAGATGGCGCGCGCCACGCCCGACGCGCTGTTCATGCACTGCCTGCCCGCGCACCGCGGCGAGGAAGTGGCGGCCGAGGTCATCGACGGCCCGCAATCGGTGGTCTGGGACGAAGCCGAGAACCGTTTGCACGTGCAGAAGGCGCTGATCGAATATCTTCTCCTCGGTCGCATCGAAGACAAATAAGTTTTATCATCACGCTTTAGCTTGATCGTCGGCCCGCAGGGGCCGGCTGACCATCACATCCCCCTCCAAAACACTGGAACCCCATGAGCGACATTAAAAAAGTAGTCCTCGCCTACTCCGGCGGCCTCGACACCTCGGTCATCCTCAAATGGCTGCAGGATCACTACAACTGCGAAATCGTCACCTTCACCGCCGACCTCGGCCAGGGCGAAGAGCTGGAGCCGGCGCGCGCCAAGGCGATCAAGTTCGGCATCAAGCCGGAAAACATCTACATCGACGACGTGCGCGAAGAATTCGTGCGCGACTTCGTGTTCCCGATGTTCCGTGCGAATACCGTCTACGAAGGCGAGTACCTGCTGGGCACCTCGATCGCGCGTCCGCTGATCGCCAAGCGCCTGATCGAGATCGCCAACGAAACCGGCGCCGACGCGGTGTCGCACGGCGCCACCGGCAAGGGCAACGACCAGGTGCGCTTCGAACTCGGCGCCTATGCGCTCAAGCCCGACGTCAAGATCATCGCTCCGTGGCGCGAATGGGACCTGCTGTCGCGTGAAAAACTGCTGAAGTACGCGGAAGACGCCGGCATCGAGATCGACATGAAGCACAAGAACGGCGGCGCGCCCTACTCGATGGACGCCAACCTGCTGCACATCTCCTTCGAAGGCCGCCACCTGGAAAACCCGAGCGCGGAAGCCGAGGAATCGATGTGGCGCTGGACCGTGTCGCCGGAACAGGCGCCGGACCAGGCCGAGTACCTCGACATCGAATACGAGCACGGCGACATCGTCGGCCTGAACGGCACCAAAATGACGCCGGCCCAGGTGCTGACCGAGCTGAACCGCCTGGGCGGCAAGCACGGCATCGGCCGCCTCGACCTGGTCGAAAACCGCTACGTCGGCATGAAGTCGCGTGGCTGCTACGAAACCCCGGGCGGCACCATCATGCTGCGCGCCCACCGCGCGATCGAATCGATCACGCTGGACCGCGAAGTGGCGCACCTGAAGGACGATTTGATGCCGCGCTACGCTTCCTTGATTTATAACGGCTACTGGTGGGCACCGGAACGCGTCGCACTGCAGACGCTGATCGACCATACCCAGAAGTCCGTCAATGGCTGGGTCCGTATCAAGCTGTACAAGGGCAACGTGATCGTGGTGTCGCGCGACTCCAAGACCGATTCGCTGTTCGACATGAACATCGCCACCTTCGACGAAGACGGCGGCGCCTACAACCAGGCGGATGCGGGCGGCTTCATCAAGCTGAATGCGCTGCGCATGCGGATTGCTGCGAAGGCGAAGGCCAAGCGCGGGCAATAAGCCGGTTTTACTGCGCGATAAGCGCTGGATGATAATAGCCGCTGGTCCTGATGGGCCAGCGGCTTTTTTTACACCGTCATTCCCGCGAAAGCGGGAATCCATGCTGAGCGTGCAGGGAGACGCCATATGGATTCCCGCTTTCGCGGGAATGACGTGTCAAAGGTCGGCGGGACTCGTTAATCTGACACCGTTCAAATTTAGAAATGGAAGTTCGCGGTCAAACTCGCCCACCGCGGCGCCCCCGGCGTATACCGGTAGCCGCTCTTGTTGATCGCCGCCACATAGCGCTTGTCGCCCAGGTTGTACACGTTCAGCTGCAGATCCAGCCAGCGCGCCACCTTGTAGGCGGCCACCGCATCCACTACCCAGTAATCGTCCGTGTAGGCCGGCGTGCCCACCGCCCTATCGCTACCGCGCAGCAGGCGGCCCGAATAGCGCACGCCGCCGCCGATGCGCAGGCCGAACGGGAAGGTGTAGTTGGTCCAGCTGGTGAAGGCCGTCTTCGGCGTATAGGTCAGCGCATTTTCGCCGCCCGCCGTGATCACCCTGCCCTGCTCGACGCTGGTGTCCATCCAGCTGTAGCCGGCGCTGAGCGACCAGTCGCGCGTGAGCTGGCCCACCGCGCTGAGTTCCACGCCCTGCACCCGTTTGCGGCCGGTCTGGTAATAGGTGGTCGGGTTCACCGGGTCCTGCTCGACCTCGTTCCTGACGACGGTGCGGAACAGTGCCGCGTTCAGGCCCAGCTTGCGGTGCAGCAGGTCCCACTTGGTGCCGACCTCGGTGGTGGTGCTCACCTGCGGGTCGTAGATCGGGTTGGCCGCGCTGTTGGCGTTGCCGCTCAGCGTCAGGTTCGAGCCCGGCGGCTGCTTGGAATTGGCCCACAGCGCGTACACGCTGCTGAAATCGGTCGGCTTGTACAACAGTGAGACCTTGCCGCTGGTGACGCTGTCGCTCAGCTCGAGGTGGGTCGCGGCCGTCGTGGCACCCGTGGCCGGCAGCGCATCGTAGCTGACGTCGAAGTGGTCGATGCGCAGCGAAGCGCCGAACAGCCACTTGTCGCCCAGCCTGATCGTATCCAGCAAATAGGCGGACTCGGTGCTCACCTCGCCCTGGTTGCGGGCGCCGCTGCGCACCAGCTTCAGGTTGGCCGGCGCCAGGTTCGGGTCCGGGTTGTAGAGATTGGCCGGTGGCAGCACGCCCAGGTTGCCGAGGGCGGGATTGGCGAGGTTGTTGACGTAGCTGTAGTTGACCTGTTTCTCGTTGCTCAGGTCGAGACCGCTGACCAGCGTGTGGCGCAGCAGGCCGGTGTCGAATTCGGTGGTCAGCACGGTCTGGTTGGCCAGCACCGTGTTTTCCTGGTCCTTGATGGTGCGGTTGCCGCGCACTAGCAGCCAGGTCGACGGGTCGTCGGCGCGCACGCCCGGATAGCGGACCGTCGCCGGCGCAATCGGCGCTTCCCGGGTGATGACGTTGGCGCCGCTGCTCATGAAGGCGCTCAGCAGGTAGAACTGCTTCGTCTTGCCGTAGCGGGTGGTGTTGCGCACCCGCATGCGCGGGCTGAATTCGTGCTCGGCGATGGCGGTGAACATGTCGGCCTTGACGCGGTCGAAGTCGGCCCTGTTGCCATAGAAGTTTTGCGGATCCACCGGCGCCGGCTTGTCCAGCTCGTGCCGGATCGGCGGCGGGTTGACCGCCGTGGCGCCGGGGATGGTCGGGTTGGTGTAGCCCGGCAGGCCGACCGTCGGCACGCCGCCGTCCGGCAGGTTGTCCTGCTTGACGTGCAGGTAGTCGAGGTAGAGCTGGGTCGGGCTGTTCAGGCCGAGGGCGAGCGACGGCGCCACGCCCCAGCGCTTGGACTTGACCTCGTCGCGGGCCGGGTTGCCGTTGTCCTGGTCGAGCGCGTTCAGGCGCAAGGCGATGCCGCGCCGGTGGTCGAGCACCGTGTTCAGGTCGGCCGTGGCGCGCAGGCGATCGGCGCTGCCGGCATTGATGCTGGCATTGCCGAAGCGGCGCAGCAGCGGCTGCTTGGTGCTCAGGTTGACCGAGCCGGTCGGCGCGCCGCGCCCGGTGTCGGTGCCGGCCGGGCCCTTGAGCACGTCGATCTGCTCGATGTTGAAGATGTCGCGCGAGATCGAGCCGATGTCGCGCACGCCGTCCACGAAGATGCTGCCCGAGCTGTCGAAGCCGCGCATGTAGATGGCGTCGCCGGTGTTGGTATTGCCGTTTTCTCCCAGGAAGAAGGTGCCGACGCCCGGCGTGTTCTGCAGCGCTTCGGTCAGCGTGGTGGCGCCCTGCTGCGCGAACAGCTCTTTCTTGATGACGACCACGGTCTGCGGCGTGTCGACCAGCGCCTCGGTGTACTTGGGCGAGGCGGCGCGCTCGGCCTTCAGTTCGTTTTCGCGCTCGCCGACGATGTGCACCTTCTGGTGGCGCTCGCCGTCGGCTGCGGCGGCAGCGGCCGTAGCGGCGTCGTCCGCGTGGGCGGCGAGCGGCAGCAGCATGGCGAAGGCGGTACCGGCGACGGCATGTTTGCGATGGGTGATGTGCCTGGAAGTTTTCATGTGGTCTGGGTGATGTCGTTTTGGAATAGTTATTGGAACGCCACGCACTCTAGCAAGGATTTCTCCGTATGTAAACGCGAATCATTATCATTTGCGTTACCAATCAAAACCTTGGCCGCTGGTTCTGCCCTGCGCTACCATGGAGTCTTCCCAAGCGGACGCGGGCGTGACGGTATGAGCGGCATCGATGATGGTGGCGGCAATCCCTGTCTGGCCTGCGGCGCCTGCTGCATGAGCTTCCGCGTCTCCTTTTACTGGGCCGAGGCGGAAGCGCGGGGCTTGCCGGCCGCGCTGACCGAGCAGCTCGGCCCCTTCCATGCCTGCATGGCCGGCACCAACAGCCGGCAGCCACGCTGCGCCGCCCTGCACGGCGCGGTCGGCGGAACGGTGGCCTGCAGTGTCTATCCTCATCGCCCCGAGCCTTGCCGCGAGGTGCAGCCGGGCGACGATAAATGCATCCGGGCGCGCAGCCGCCATGGCCTGGCAGCCTTGAAAACACCCGTTTAGGCATGCAATACAGATTTTTATTGCGTTAATGAACGGTTATGCAGCCGTGCGCGTCGCCAAAATGTTACATTTGCGAAGATTCCTTGCTACACGGAGCATGCATGCTTTCCAACCTGAGCCTCAAGAGCAAACTGAGCATCGGCTTCGGTGCCATCGTCGCCATCATCCTGTTGCTGTTGGGCTTCGCCTATAACAATTTTTCCCGCTTGCAGGAAGCGCGCGACTGGGACCGCCATACGCTCGAGGTCTTGCTGGAAACCGACAAGATCGCGACCTCGATCTTGCAGGTCCAGGCCTCCGTCCGCGGCTACCTGCTGACCGGGAACGATGACTTGCTGGCGGCGGTCGAGGCCGAACACGGGCGCGCGCGCCAGCACCTGCAGCGCGCCGTCGAACTGACGCGCGACAACAGCGCCCAGCAGGCGCGTCTGCAGCAGCTCACGCCGATCCTGGAAAACTGGATGACGAATTCCGTGCACCCCCAGATCGCCACGCGGCGGCGTACCGGCGCGGCCGGACTGACCGCGGTCGCGGGCCAGGTCGACACCACCGTGTTAGCGGGCAGCACGGCGATGGCCACGGTACGGCGCCTGCTGGAACAGGTCGAAGCCGAGGAAAACAGCCTGCTGGCCCAGCGCCAGCAGGAAACCACGGCCCTCAAGCAAGCCATGATCCGCGTGCTCGGTGGCGGCGGCGTCGCCTGCGTGCTGCTGGCGATCGTGATCGGCACCCTGCTGGTGCGCACGGTATCGAGCCCGCTGGCCAGCCTGAGTACGGCCGCGCGCCAGCTCGGCGCCGGCGTGCAGGGTGCGCGCGCCGAGGTCATGTCGAAGGATGAGCTGGGCCAGGTGGCGCTCGAATTCAACCGCATGGCACAGGCGATCGAGGACAGCCAGGCCAAGGAACTGGCGGCCAGCAATGAACTGCGCGCCAAGGTCGACACGCTGCTGGACGTGGTGTCGCGCGCCGCGCGCGGCGACCTCACCGGCGACATCGCCATCCGCGGCGGCGACGCCATCGGCCGCCTCGGCGAAGGCCTGGCCACGATGCTGGGCAACCTGCGCAGCCTGATCAACAACGTACAGCGCGCCGGCATCCAGGTCACCACCTCGGCCACCCAGATCGCCGCCTCCGCGCGCCAGCAGGAAGCGACCGGCGTCGAGCAGGCCCAGACCAGCGTCGAAGTGCTGTCGACCACGCGCGAGATCTCGGCCAATACGGCGCAACTGCTGCGCACGATGGAAGAAGCGACCGAAGTCGCCGACTACACCACCAATGCCACCGTCGATGCCCAGGACAACCTGAAGCGCATGGACCAGACCATGCAGCAGATGGTCGCGGCCACCGATTCGATCGGCGCCAAGCTGGCGGCCCTGTCGGAAAAGGCCAGCAACATCAATGGCGTGCTGACCACCATCACCAAGGTGGCGGACCAGACCAACATCCTGTCGCTGAATGCCGCGATCGAAGCCGAAAAGGCCGGCGAGGCAGGCCGCGGCTTTGCCGTCGTGGCCAGCGAGATCCGGCGCCTGGCCGACCAGACCTCGGTCTCGACCTGGGACATCGAGCAGATGCTGAAGGAGATGCAGTCGGCGGTCTCGGCCAGCGTCATGGGCATGGACAAGTTTGCCGAGGAGATCCGCCGCAGCGTGGGCGAGGCGCGCCGCGTGGCCGAACAGCTGTCCGGCATGACCGACCAGGTGCGCAAGCTGGCGCCGCGCTTCGACCTGGTGCTGCAAGGGATGCAGTCGCAGGCGGTGGGCGCGTCGCAGATCACGGAAACCATGACGCAGCTGTCCGACGCCAGCCAGCAGACCGTCGATTCGCTCAAGGCGACCAGCGAAGCCGTGCACCAGCTGCAGTACGCCGCCGGCGACCTGCAGCAGTCGGTGGCCAGCTTCGCGGTCAACCTGTAAGCGCCGCAGCGACGCACCGGTCCACCCATGAACGTGCTGGTCTTCCACATCGGTCCCGAACGCTATGCGCTGCCGCTGGCCGCCGTGCTGCGGGTGCTGCCGGCCGCGCGCCTGAAGGCGCTGCCCGGTGCACCGGACTACGTGGCCGGCCTGCTCGACCTGCACGGCGAGCCGGTGCCGGTGATCGACCTGTCGCGCCTGGGCGGCAGCCCGGCCGAGACCGTGCGCTACGACACCCGCATCCTGCTGGTCGACCTGCCGGCCGCCGGCGCCATCCGGCGCCTCGGGCTGCAGGCCGAACGCGTGACCGGCGTCGAAGCGCTGCTCGAGGCCCCGCTCGATCCCGGCGTGCTGGCGGCGCCCTGGCTCGGCGCCGTGGCCCGCAGCGCCGCCGGCGGCATGCTGCAACTGATCGAGCCGGCGCACCTGCTGGCGCCCGAGGTGGCGGCCCTGCTGTTCGGCAGCGAGGGAGCGGCCGCATGAACCGCCTGCGCGACACGCTGCACGCCAGCACCGGCCTGATGCCGACCGACGCCGACCTGGAGCGGGCGCTGCGCGATGCCGCCGGCCCCGGCGGCCAGCGCGCCCTGCCGGCGCCCGAGGATTACGCGCCACTGCCCGGCACGCCCGAGTTCGAGGCACTGGTCGACCAGCTGGTGGTGCCGGAATCCTGGATGCTGCGCGATCCGGCCGTGTTCACCGAAGCGCTGCGCTTCGTGCAGCAGCGCCTGGCGGCCCGGCCGCTACGTCCTGTGCGCATCCTGTCGGTGCCGTGCGCCGGCGGCGAAGAACCGTATTCGATGGCGCTGGTGCTGGCGCAGGCCGGCATCCCCGCCAGCCGCTGCCGCATCGACGCGATCGACCTGTCGCAGGCCGCGATTACACGGGCGCGCAGCGGGCGCTTTACCCGCAATGCCTTCCGCGGCGCCGACCTGGCCTTCCGCGAGCGCTGGTTCACGCGCCAGGGCGACGACTACCTGGTCGACGACGCGCTGCGCGCCTACGTCGGCTTCAGCCAGGGCAACCTGCTGGCGATGAGCGACCGCACCGGCTTGCCGGCCGGCGTCCCGGCGGCCGGCGTCCCGGCGGCCGGCGTCCTGCCACCCTACGACCTGGTGTTCTGCCGCAACCTGCTGATTTATTTCGACGCGCCCACGCGCACCCGCGCCGCCCAGGCTGTCGCCAATGTGCTGGCCGACGATGGTCTGCTGCTGTCCGGCCACGCCGAGGCGCCCTCGTTCTGTGCCAACGGGTTCGTGCCGGCGCATACGGGTTTCGTCCTGCGCAAGCGGATTGGGCCGGCCCAGCCGGCGGCCGCCATGGCGGCGCTGGCCGATCTGCCGCCGCTGCGCCGCCGCGCGCGTGCCGCGCCGCTCCCCATGCCGCCGCACCGGCCGGCGGCCGCCACGCCGGCGCCATCGACGCCACCTGCGCGGCCACCGGTGCCGCCGCCGGCGCCCGACGACCTGCTGGCCCAGGCGCGCAGTCTCGCCGACGCCGGCCGCCTGCAGCAGGCCGAAGCCGCCTGCCGCGCCTTGCTCGACATCGCGCCCGACAGCGCCGACGCCTGGTTCCTGCTGGGGACCGTGCAGGCCAGCGCCGCGCGCCCGCACGCGGCCGACACCAGCTGGCGCCGCTGCGTCTACCTCGCGCCCGACCATTACGAAGCCCTGTGCAGCCTGGCGCTGCTGCACGAAGGCCTGGGCGATGTCGCCACCGGCGCCGGCTTCCGCCAGCGCGCCGCGCGCATCTACGCACGCCGCGGGGGTGGCCCCGCATGAGCGCCCTGAAACCCGGCAGCATCGCTAGCAGCATCCGCAACAGCCTGTCGCGTCCGGTCGATGCGGACTACGGCGAGGATTGGGCGCGCGAACTGGCGCGTCCGGCCAGCGGCGCCGGCAGCACCGATGCCGCGGCGATGGTGTTCCGGGTCGGCGCCGAGTGGCTGGCGGTGCCGCTGGCACTGGTAGCATCGGTGGCGCCGGTCGCACCGGTGCACCGCCTGCCGCACCGGGGCGGCGGCGGGCCGCTGCTCGGCATCGTCGCCGCCGGCGGCAGGCTGTTGCCGGCGGTGTCGCTGGCGCGCCTGCTCGAGATCGACGCCGGCGCCGCCGTGCCGGCCGGACGCCACGCCTTTGCGCGCCTGCTGGTGCTGGCCGAATCCGACCCGCAACGCGGCACCGGGCGCAGCGCAGGCGCATTTGCGCTGCCGGTGGACGAGGTGCAGGGCGTGGTGCGCTACGCCGGCGCCGCCCTGCTGCCGCCGGCGGCCACGGTCGGGCGCGCACCGCCACCGCTGGTCAGCGGCGTGCTGGCGGATGCCGTGCGCGCTGCAGGGGGCAACGGCGTGGCGGGCAATGGCGCCGCCGGCCTGCTCGACGCCGGCCTGCTGATGACGGCGCTCAAAGGATTGCTGCGATGAGCCTGGACCACATGAGCGGTGACCTGAGCAGCTTCTCGATGCTCGACCTGTTCCGCATGGAGGCCGGCGAGCAGGCGCGCGTGCTGACCGACGGCCTGCTGCAGCTCGAGCGCGGCGCCGCCGATCCGGTGCTGCTGGAAGCGATGATGCGCGCCGCCCACTCGATCAAGGGCGCCGCCGCCATCGTCGACCGCCAGGCGGTGGTCGGCCTGGCGCATGCGATGGAAGACGTGTTCGTGGCCGCCCAGCAGGGCCGGACGACGGTCGACGCCGGCGCCGCCGATACCCTGCTCGACAGCGTCGACCTGATGCAGCGCCTGGCCGGGGCCGACGACGACGCCGGCACCGATGCGGCGGTGCAGGCGCGCATCGATGCGCTGGCGGCGCTGCTGGCCCGGCCAGCCGCTGCGCCCGCCGCCCCTGCGCCTGTCGCCGCGGCCCCAGGTCCTGCAGCGCTGCCGCAGCCCGAAGCGCCGGCTGCAGCGCCCGCACCGGCGGACAAGCCGTCCACGGGTGCGGAGGCCGCGCCCGTCCCTGCCTCCGCGCTGGTGGCCGCCAGCGACGAACTGCTGACGCTGGCCAGCCAGGCCCGCGTGCACGCCGGCCAGCTGCGCCCGTGGCTCGACTTCATGCAGCGCTACAAGCGCCAGCAGAGGAGCGTGCTGGGGGCGCTGGACCAGCTGCACGAGGCAATCGTGGCCGCCAACGACCCGCGCCTGCTGGAACTGGCGCTGGCACTGCGCGAGCGCGTGCAGCCGCTGCCCGGGTTCCTGCTGCGCTCGATCCGCGACGCCGAGAACTACGAGCGCCAGGCTTCCAACGTGTCGGCGCGCCTGGCCGACGAAGTGCTGGCGCTGCGCATGTGCCGCTTCGGCGACGGCGTGCACGGCTTGCCGCGCATGGTGCGCGACCTCGGGCGCAGCCTGGGCAAGGATGCGCAGCTGGTCATCGAAGGCAGCGCCACGCTGGTCGAGCGCGCCGTGCTGGCGCGCATGGAAGCGCCGCTGAACCAGTTATTGAGGAATGCCATCGACCACGGCCTGGAAACGCCGGCCGAGCGCAGTGCCGCCGGCAAGCCGGCCACCGGCACCATCGTCCTGAGCGCGCGCCACCGCGGCGGCATGCTGGTGATGGAAGTGCGCGACGACGGCCGCGGCGTCGATCCGGAACGGATCCGCCAGGCCGCCGCGCGGCGCACCGCCACGCCGGCCATCGCAGCCGAACTCAGCCTCGACGAGCTGATGGAATTCCTGTTCCTGCCCGGCTTTTCGCTGAAGGAGACGCCCAACGCCATTTCCGGGCGCGGGGTCGGCATGGACGTGGTGCACGAAGCGGTGCAGCGCCAGAACGGCACCGTGCGCGCCGAGTCGACGCCGGGCGCCGGCTTCCGTACCCTGATCACGCTGCCGCTGACCCAGTCGGTGATGCGCGCGCTGGTGGTGGAGGTGGCCGGCGAGGCGTATGCGATGCCGATCACGCGCGTCGAACACGTGCTGCGCCTGCAGCGCAGCGAAGCGCGCACCCTGTCCGGCCGCGAGTACGTCGACCTGGACGGCGTCCACCTCGGCCTGGTGGCGGCCAGCCAGGTGCTGGAGCTGGACGATGCGGCGGGCACGCGCGACGACACCCTGTCGGTGGTCGTGGTCGGCGCCGGGGCCGAACGCTACGGGCTGGTGGTGGACGCCATCGTCGGCGAGCAGAGCCTGACCGTGCAGCCGCTCGAACCGGTGTTCGGCAAGCTGCGCGACATCGCCGCCGGTGCCCTGCTGGAAGACGGCGCCCCGGTGCTGATCATCGACGTGCCCGACCTGCTGGTCTCGATCGGGCGCCTGCTCGACCAGGGTGCCAGCCTGCAGCCGGCGCGCGCGGCCGAGGCCGGGTCGGTGCGCCGCGTGCTGGTGGTCGACGATTCGCTGACGGTGCGCGAGATGCAGCGCAAGCTGCTGGCCGGCCACGGCTACCGGGTCGAGGTGGCGCTGGACGGCATCGACGGCTGGAACAACCTGCGCGCCGGCGAGTACGACCTGGTGATCACCGACATCGACATGCCGCGCCTGGACGGCATCGGCCTGCTCGAGCGCATCCGCCACGACCCGCGCCTGCAGCGCCTGCCGGTGATGATCGTGTCGTACAAGGACCGGCCGGAAGACCGCGCGCGCGGCATGGAGGCCGGCGCCGACTATTACCTGGCCAAGGGCAGCTTCCACGATGCCACCCTGCTGGAAGCGGTGCTCGACCTGATCGGTCCGGCCTACCATCGAGGGACATCATGAGAATCGGCATCGCCAACGACAGCCCGACCGCGGCCGAGGCGCTGCGCCGCGTGATCAGCTCGCACAGCGCGTACCGGGTGGCCTGGATCGCCCGCAACGGCCTGGACGCGGTGCGCCTGTGCGCCGACCTGCCGCCCGACCTGGTATTGATGGACCTGAACATGCCGGAACTCGATGGCATCGAAGCCACCCGCCAGATCATGCAGCGCGCGCCGTGCGCGATCCTGGTGGTGACGGCGGCGCCGCAGGACAACGTCAACGCGGTGTTCCGCGCGCTCGGCGCCGGCGCCCTCGACGTCACTGCGACGCCGGTGCTGCTGGGCCAGTCCGGCGGCGAAGCGGCGCTGCTGGCCAAGATCCGCACCATCGGCAAATTAATTGGAGGCGGCCGGACCATTATCGGCGGAGCCGCTGATGGTCCGGCTTCGGGTGCGGCCGGCGGCGACGCCGTCAAGCACCTGGTCGCGATCGGCGCCTCGACCGGCGGCCCGATGGCGCTGGCCAGGCTGCTGTCGCGCTGGCAGCCGCCGGCGGATACCGCGGTGGTGGTGGTCCAGCACATCGACGCCGCGTTTGCCGACCAGATGGCGAAATGGCTGGGCGACCAGATCCCCGTGCCGGTGCGCGCCATCGCCGGCGGCGAGGCGCCCGAGCCCGGCGTGGTCCAGCTGGCGCGCACCAATGACCACCTGTACATCACGCCAGGCGGCCGCTTCTGCTACGATAGCCATCCGCGCGACGAGATCTACCGCCCCTCGATCGACGTGTTCTTCGGCTCAGTCGCACTGCACTGGGAGCGCGCCGCCACCGGCATCCTGCTTACCGGCATGGGCCGCGACGGCGCCAACGGCCTGCTGGCATTGCGCCGGTCGGGCAAAACCACCATCGCCCAGGACGAAGCCAGCAGTGCCGTGTACGGCATGCCCAAGGCTGCCGCCGAACTGGGTGCCGCCGAAAAGATTTTATCGCTCGACAGCATCAGCCAGATGTTGTTGGGTAGAATGTCAGGTTTAGCGTGAAGCAACGCTCCGTTTCCAGTTCAGAACCACACATGTCCGCAGCCAGCCCGCACCCCGCCGAACCAACGAGCCCCGAGTACAAGGTGCGTGTCCTGCTGGTCGACGACCAGCTCATCATCGTCGAAGCCGTCCGGCGCATGCTCGCCAGCCATCCGGACATCGAATACCACTACGTCACCGACCCGCATGCGGCGCTGGCCAGCGCCCAGGCGGTGCGCCCGACCGTGATCCTGCAGGACCTGGTGATGCCCGGCGTCGACGGCTTCGACCTGATCCAGGAATACCGCGCCGACCCCGTGCTGCGCGAAGTGCCGGTGATCGTGCTCACCACCAAGGACGAACCCAAGCTCAAGGCCCACGGCTTCGCGGTCGGCGCCAACGACTACCTGGTCAAGCTGCCCGACCAGCTGGAACTGGTGGCGCGCATCCGCCACCACTCCAGCGGCTACATCAAGGGCTTGAAGTGCGAGGCCTGCCAGGCCAAGCTGGCCGGGGTCCAGGCCGAACTGGCGCAGGTGAAGGCGGAACTGGCGGCGCTGCGCGGGGCCTGAGCCGGCCCCGCCAGTGGTGAAATTCAAACGGTAACCGGCTCCGGCTCCAGCTCGACCCCAAAGCGCGCCCGCACATCCTGCTGGATCGCCCGCGCCAGCGCCATCACTTCCGCGCCGCTCGCGCCGCCGTTATTCACCAGCACCAGAGCCTGCTTCGGGTAGACCCCGGCGCGGCCCAGGGTCTTCCCTTTCCAGCCGCACTGGTCGATCAGCCAGCCAGCCGCCAGCTTCTCGCTGCCGTCGGGCTGGCGATGGTGCACCAGGTTCGGCCAGGCCTGCAGCAGCTGCGCGCACTGTGCGCCCGACACCACCGGATTCTTGAAGAAGCTGCCGGCGTTGCCGATCTCCGCCGGGTCGGGCAGCTTGCGGCGCCGGATCGCGATCACGGCATCGCCGACCTGGCGCGGGGTCGGATCGGCGCTGCCTTCCAGTGCCTGGGCCAGCTCGGCGTAGCGCAGGTTCGGGGTCCAGGCGCGCGGCAGCGCGAAGGTCACGTCCAGCACCACCAGGTCGCGCCCCTCGGCGTGCTTGAACACGCTGTCGCGGTAGCCGAAGCGGCAGTCCGCCGCCGTCATCGTGCGCGTCGTGCCGGTCGCGAAATCAAACACAGTCAGCGCGTGGAACACATCCTTGATCTCGGCCCCGTAGGCACCGATGTTCTGGATCGGCGAGGCGCCCACCGTGCCCGGGATCAGCGCCAGGTTTTCCAGGCCGCCCAGGCCCTGCGCCAGCGTCCATTCGACCAGGCCGTGCCAGTTCTCGCCGGCCTGGGCGCGCACCAGCGTCACCGCCTCGTCCTGGCCGACGATGGCCTTGCCGAGCAGGCCCATGTGCAGCACCAGCGCTTCGACGTCGCGCGTCAGCAGCAGGTTGCTGCCGCCGCCCAGCACCAGGCGCGGCAGCGCGGCCAGCGCCGGGTCGGCGGCGAGTTGCGTCAACTGGTCGGGGTCGGTGACGCGCAGGTAGCGGCGCGCACGGGCGTCGATGCGGAAGGTATTGAAGGCTTGCAGGGAAACGTCGGTGGACAGGGACAGGTCGGACATGGCATGGATCGAGTAATTTGTGCCGATTATATAGTGGCGCAGGCCAATGGAAGCCGCATGTCATGTCCGCTACAATACCGCCATTCTTCCCAAGCATAAGAAAAGGAAAACACAATGCCATCATTTGACGTGGTCTGCGAAGCAGACATGGTCGAGGTCAAGAACGCCGTCGATCAATCCAGCAAGGAAATCGAAACCCGCTTCGATTTCAAGGGCACCTCGGCCAAGGTCGAGCAGAAGGACAAGGAAATCACCCTGTACGGCGACTCCGACTTCCAGATCAGCCAGGTCAAGGACGTCCTGTTGAACAAGATGACCAAGCGCAAGGTCGATGTCCGTTTCCTGGACGAAGGCAAGATCGAGAAGATCGGCGGCGACAAGGTCAAGCAGGTGATGAAGGTACGCAACGGCATCGAGACCGAGGACGGCAAGAAGATCACCAAGCTGATCAAGGAAAGCAAGATGAAGGTGCAGGCCTCGATCCAGGGCGACACCGTGCGCGTCACCGGCAAGGACCGCGACATCCTGCAGGAAGCGATCGCCCTGCTGCGCAAGGACATCAAGGACTTGCCGCTGGCTTTCAATAACTTCCGGGATTGATCCGATCGTCGCCCCTGCGAAGGCGGGATAGCTGCGCTATCCCTCCAAGGTGTACGCGTCTCCACCGCGCATGCAAACTTGGGTCCCTGCCTTCGCAGGGACGACGTAGTGGAATGCTTGCACTACGGCTGCGCACGACCGTTCGGTAAATGGTGCTCGGCCCCCTCCTCTCCTTGCGGTAAAATGGAGAGTGCGCAAATACGTCATATAGCGACGTTGCTCTGCGATAAACAGTGATTGGTAGTCTAAGGATAGCAATGAAACGAGTTGATGATTTCCGCCTGCGTCTGGGCAACAAGGAATATGTGCCTATCATGATCGGCGGCATGGGCGTGGATATCTCGACGTCGGAGCTGGCGCTGGAAGCGGCGCGCCTCGGCGGTATCGGAC
>Ga0308160_10002326_pt1 | contig 23396 bp, 29 predicted proteins | sample PhyFR1_FD_201036 | JGI IMG/M metagenome (GOLD analysis project Ga0308160, IMG submission 201036) | Phyllosphere microbial communities from UC Gill Tract Community Farm, Albany, California, United States - DLSLF.R1 | ecosystem: Host-associated > Plants > Phyllosphere > Unclassified | place: USA...
GACACACTTCGACCACCGCTTCCTTGATCTCGGGTTCAATGGGAGGAATGGCTCAAGTCCTAGTCGGTCAACCACTCGATACCATCAAAACCAGGGCGCAGACGGCAGCGAGGGGCCCGATCCCAACTTCAGCGACTACAAGCCACTATCGACGCTTGTAGCTTCCTGCGTCCGCCTCCAACGCAGAGATGGCCTCTTGCAAGCTCGGGCGAAGCGTTGAGCTATCTGTCCTCCTCATCCGCCAGTCTTCGTTACATCGCCGAGCGAGGAAAGAGCTAGAACCCCTCGTGAAGCGACTTGTGCAAACGTGAGCGTCCTTCGACAGAGCGGAAAGCCCCGTCCAACATCGAGCATAGGTCGATCAAGTAGCCCGAAGTGAAGCCAACCGTTCGACATCTCCATGATTCTCAATACAAGACAGGCGTACAAGCCCACTCGAGCTTTATCTAGCAAGCTGTGAGATCAGCGAGTAGCAGTAGTGACAACAGAAGGAAACTACGCAAGAAGACAAGAAGCTGCGAAAAGACAAGGGAGGGGGAGAACGACAACAAGATGAGAAGACTGCAGTAACAAGGAGAGAGCAAAAGAAAGTCAAAGAGAGCAATAAGCGTACAAGATAAGGAAGAGCAGCAAAGTTTCTTCCCTACTCGTTCGGTTTCGTTCGTTTCTCCTCGCCTTCCCTCATTCCCTCACTCAATCTCTTCCTCCCTCTCCCAACTTGTTCCTCAACCATACCCACTCCGATCCCCAACCCATCCAACAACCCCATCTCTGAATCTGCCAGTCCCTCACTTCGCCGCCTATTACTGCTCTCACTCTCGAACGACTCGAACATTCCTTCAGAGAACGGATTCGCCGTTGCCTCTTGCTCAAGATTCGGGTTCAAGGGAGGATAAGAAGTTGGATAAGTCGGGGAGGGTAACAATCCATCCTCTAAATTCGACGTCGTCGTCGTCGTGGGAGGAGTTCTTGGAGGTTCCGTGGCGATTGGTGGTCTAGTCGGAGAAGGATTGATCGAGGCTGGTAAGGAGAGGGAAGTGGGTTGATCCAACACTGATTCTGTGGCGGATTCGGTTCGGGAAAGGGAGAGTAAAGAGGTCGATCGGAAATGTTGTCGAGAGGAAGGGCGGAGGCGTTCATTCTCTTTGAATGGAGCTGAGGGGGACGTGTCTCCTTCGAATTCTTCTTCAGTGGGACGAGGAACGGGAGAAGGTGGGAGAGATGAGCGAGGGGCGGGTTCGGACGATTCTTCATCGAAAAAGAAAGACCATGCTAAAGCATATTTCGAAAGATTTCGGGGTCAGTCGCGTCGGGGATAGATCGAATGACAGCTCGAGATGTACTCACCGGGTACTGGATCTTCCTGTTGAACTGATTGAACGCGTTGTCGAGGAGATTTCGACTCCTTTGATGCAGATTCTACGAAGAGATCGAGTAACCTCCTCGGTGGAGTCGCAGTCGTGCTTTCATCTGTTGGTAGTCCTTCTTGATGTTCCTCCTGTTCAATCAAGCGAGAGGGAGTGGAAGTGGAAGTTGATTGACGTGACCTCGAAGGACTCCCTCCTCCTCCTCCTCCGGCACCTCTTGAAGTGGTTGTTCGATCATAGATAGTCGATAGAGGACCTGCTGGAGCTCTTGGAGTAGTCGAAGCTAGGAATGGAGAAGGGAGGAGAGAGTTGAGAGTCATGAGAGATGAAGCGGATTGACGCAGAGGTGTAGGTTTCGAAGGCGAGGTAGAGTTGATAGGAATGAATTGGGATAAAGGTAGAGTTGACAAAGGCTGTCTAGACATGCGAGCAAACTCTGGAGAATTGAGAGTGAATGGAATGAGGTCAACCTTGTGAGTCTTCAGCTTCCTCTCTCTCTCTCTCTTTCCTCCCTCTCACTCAAGATGATCGCACCTCAATTCGCTACTCACCGCATTGGATCTCCTACGGCTAGTCATACAATCGAACTCTTTCTCGGTCAGTCTCCTCCTTTGTCACTTCGGGCGCCACCTCATCTCACACCATTCCCTCTCTCCCTCACGACAGATTTGGTCTGTCCGTTTAGCAAGAAACAATTAAATGGAGTGAGGAAGACTCTGATCCCTCTCATCGAGAACAACGAAGAAGTTCGCAAGCACCTCTCAATCGTTATCGCTCAAGGTAAAGCGCCTCTAATCCGTACTTCCCCTTCTTACTCTTTGCTGACCAAGTGCACTTTTCTCGATCTAGTCCCTCAACCTTGGCACGCTTCTTCGACTCTCGTTCATGAAGCCGCTTTGTCAGTATCGAAAACTCTCGTAGATCAAGGCAAATCCTACTCTGATCAAGACGTCGTAGAGCAATGGCAGAAATACTTTTTCGAATTGATGGACAAACAAGAGGTAAGTCCTCCCCATGTCCCTCGTGACTATGCAGGTAGGACTCGAGAGCGCTGATTCCTGGAATGAGTATCGATCTTTGATCTTTCTCGCTTTCAGGAATACTTTGATGAACCGACAGCAGACGAAGCTCCCTCAGCAACTCGTTCTCGACTCTCCTATCTCGCATACAAGGTACTCGGAATAGATCGCAAAGCTTTCCTCGACAACATTAGTACGGGAAAAGGAAACTCTGGATCGGCAGTCACGGATCTCTTGAAACTACAAGTCAAGTATCATCGATTTAGGGGGGTTCATGTAACTCCTACTGTCTTCCTCGAGTACGTTCTCAACCTCCGGTCATGTTTGAGTAAGGAGAGGATATTGACGAGCTTGACTTTAATCGCTTCAATATAGCGGTTTACCTGAAGGATCGGTGTCATCGGGATTCACGGAAGACGATTGGAAGAAGTTCTTGAAGGAGAAGATCTTGCCTGAAGGAAGTAAAGCTTTACTTTGAGGGAAAAGTTGGGAGAGGAAAGAAAGAAGGTCTCGAGGTGGATTCGCGAGCTAGCTCTCGAAGATATTGGAAGGAAGATGACAGTGTATATAGTGAAGGAGGTGAATGAGATGAGCTACACGCTTGTTGCTCGTCATCGAATGGAATGAAACGAGAATGCGATTTCTATTCATCCGTTCTCCGTCGAGATGAATCGCTCGCAATGGCGCACACACTCGAGTCGCTCTCTCCCACATCGACTCACCACTGTATAGACAAGCTTGAGAGCAAGGAAAGCAAAGTTGTCTCGCTGTAAATCTTGCGAAATCGCTCTTTCTCCTTCTTCCTCTCGCTGTTAACCTCGACTCACTCTTCGCCTCGAGTACTCTCTCTTATTCTTCACGCGCTATCGCCAGCTTCCACGTACTCAGGCTCGCCCCGTCCAACTTTGATGTCATCATCAAACGAGCCCTCTTCATCCTCTTCTCCACCTCAAGCGACTCCCCAAGCCTCCTACACGGTGGCAGAACCAGAGGATCTACCAGCTGAGCTTCGAGATCGCCCACTATCTTCCAGTACGAGTCCAAGAGGTCCTGAAGTTCAAAGCGGTGCAACTTCCGAAGCAACCGATGAAGGAGATGCGAAGGGAGACAGCGGAATGGACACTCGAAGAAAGGATAAAGGGAAAGAACGAGCGAAAGCCGAAGATAGGTTCAGTTGTTGCATTTGGTTCGTTCACTTCGCAATCTCTCCCCAACCCGACCTAATCCTCAAATTTTCAATGCAGCCTCGACCTCGCAGAAGATCCAGTAGTGACTCCTTGTGGTCACTTAACTTGTTGGCCCTGCCTTCATGAGGTAAACCTAGCTTACTCTGCGAAGAGAACCGATTCGTTCGTTTAATTCGAGATGCTCACCCTCTTGATCGTTCCACAGTGGCTCGTCACGTCAAACAAACGAACTTGTCCAGTATGTAAAGCGGCAGTTACGGTCGAGAAACTAATACCGATCTATTCGTCCTCGAATGATGGAGGTGAACAAGAGAAAGATCCACGGCAAGTCCTCCCTCGTCTCTCTCCTCTACCACTTTTCAGTCTCGTATTGACACCTAATGAGCACGTCAATAGGGAGAAGCCATTACCACCTCGACCGCGACCCGAAGTACCTCCTCTCGCAGCTCGATCATTCAATCCCTTCGGTTCCTTATTCCCAGCGTCCACTCTCTCCTCGACCACCTCCGGATTCTCCTCCTCCTCCTTCTCTTTCCACGCAGGAGGTCTCTTCCCCTTATCCGGAGTCTCCATGTCGTACACTTATCCTCCAGCTGAGGGTTCGAATCTGAATCCGAGAGCGACGACTTTGACGAGAGGTTTGGGAAGGGATCAGGAATGGTTGAGACAGGTGTTTCAACAGGTTTTCTTGGTATTGTTCTTTGCTGTGTTTGTGATGATCACGTTCACGGGTTGAGAGCGAGCGAGGTGGTGCGAAAGAAGGGAAGAAATGAGGTTTCGGAGAATTTTGTCGTGAAAGTAATCGCATGTTTTGGTTTCCCTCTACTCGCGCGGTGGTTCAGTCGTCGGGAACTTCTCATAGGGGTTATAGAGAGCGAGAGAGATCGAAAATGAAGTTGACAAATGTTGCGAAAATGACAAACTTGTTCGATCGACAAGGTTTGACCTCAACCCTCTCCTTCACCTCCGCCTGTTTAAGAGCTTGAATCAGACTAGAGCAGCTAGTTGATCCCACGACACGATCAAGGGACGGAAGAATGTCAGGATCTACTCGGTTAAGACCGCTGATTCAATCGGCATGGAATTCAACAACGACGACGACGACGACAGCGACTCGATCAGCATCCTCATGGAGAGTACAAGCTACTAGATGTTACACGACTTTATCTCGCCCTCTTCCCTTCGCTGTTTCATCTCGACTTCATTCTCCGATCTCATCAACAGTTTCATCATCTCCCTCTCCCTCTTCTCTCCCTCTACGGACACTAGCACTGCGAATACGAACAGCTTCAACAACGAGTAGTAAATCGAGTTCAGTCGTATCGGAGCAAGAGAAGCAGAAGAGGACAATCGAAGATGAAGCAGACAAGGAAGATGGAGTCGAAGGGAAGAAGGCAGAAAAGATAAAGATGGGCGAAGTGAAACGGTTAGCAATCTTGGCTAAACCTGAAAGGAAAACTATTGGAATCGCAATCGGACTCGTAAGTTAACACTCTTTCCCTCTCCCTCTCCCTCTGACCCTCATTGATCTGCTTCGTACAGCTATGCGTATCATCAACAGTATCCCTCTCAATCCCATTCGGTATCGGTCGAATCATCGATCTCTTCTCTGGCCAATCGACTGGTCTACCCGTCTCTGTTCCAACTGCCGCAGCTCTTCTAGGAGTTTTCTTCGCTCTAGGTGCCGCTGCAAACATGGGGAGAACCATCTTGATGAGGATCTCGGGTCAGAGGATTGTCGCAAGACTGAGAGAAGCCGCTTATACAAACGTTTTGAGACAGGTGAGCATTCTCAACTCCTATTTCTCTCTCTCTCTTCAGACTAGTTGTTGATGAGGATGTTTGCAATATCAGGATATCGGATGGCATGATCTTCAAGGTGCATCAACTAAACAAGTCAAGTCGATCAATCCTAACGAACCTCTACCTTCACCTACCACCGAATCCGAACAACAGCAACAACGACAAACCACGAAATCGACTATCGCATCAACTGAATTGATCCCCGTCAAGAAGACTGGAGTTCGTTCGACCGGAGACATCATTTCGAGGTTAGGATCGGATGCTGGAATCGTTGGAGAAAGTTTGACGAGGGAATTGAGCGAGGGTTTGAGGGCCTTGGTGACTACTTTCGTTGGAGTCGGTGCGATGCTCTATATCTCGACCAAAGTAACGGCAGTCATGCTTCTCATCGGTGAGTTGCTCGTACTTTGCTTTCCTCTTTGCTCGTAAAGCTGATCTTTCATTTCTCTCTTCTAGTCCCACCTATCTCAATCGCCGCTGTGTTCTATGGTCGATTCCTCAAGAAGCTCTCAAGGCAAACTCAAAAGGCTGTTGGAGAAATGGTTGCGGTATCGGAAGAACGACTCGGAGCGATCAGAACCGTTCAAGCATTCAACGCGGTCGAACCTACCGAAACCAAGGCTTTCAGGGACAAGGTTGACAAGATCTTCACTTTGGCAAAGACTGAGGCATGGGCTTCTGGTGAGTCTTCGAATTCTTACCTTCGACTTTTAGACAAGAGCTGACTCTTCGAAATCCGGAAACGTTTTAGGATTGTTCTTTGGTGGTGCTGGATTCGCTGGAAACATGACTTTGATCGCACTTCTTACTTATGGAGGATCTTTGGTCGCTAGAGGAGAAATCACTGTTGGGTGAGCAAGATTTATCATTTCCAAGGAGATGCTAACTGACTCAAGTGCATCTCCTACAGTGACCTCACCTCTCTCATGGTGTATACATTCTAGTGAGTCGTCTACTCCTTCAGTTCCGCGTTTCTACAGTACTAAACGAGTTGGACGATTTGCAGCATCGGAGGATCTTTGATCGGACTCACTTCGTTTTTCGGTACAATCATGAAAGGTCTCGGAGCATCTTCGCGTATCTTCGAACTCCTCGACGCTCGACCACTCGCTGTCAAGCTCGGTGTAGGACGTGTCCTACCCGTCACGACTCCTCCTCGTCGTCTCGTTTTCGACAACGTTCACTTCGCTTACCCTTCTCGACCCAACACCGAGATTCTCAAAGGAGTCAACTTGTCAATCGAACCAGGAAAGATCGTCTCGATTGCTGGTGGATCTGGATCGGGCAAATCGACCCTCGCAAACCTTTTGATTCGTTACTACGATCCTCAAAACGGTCGTGTTATGTACGGTGAAGATGATATTCGCTCCTTCACTCCCGAGAGTTGGAGGAAACAGATCGCCGTCGTTCCTCAAGATCCCGCTCTTTTCTCAACTACCATCGCTGAAAATAGTGAGCACTGCTCTGCCTGCTATACTTCTTCTGCTGCTCGAGCTAACGAGCTTGCGTTCATACAGTCGCTTACGGACGACCCGATGCTACGAGATATGAGATCGAAGAGGCTGCGAAGTTGGCAAACTGCGGTTTCATCGATTCACTTCCCCGTGGTTTTGATACTCAAGTCGGAGCTCGAGGTGCTCAGCTATCTGGTGAGTCGTAGTACGATATCCAAATCATTGTCTGACATTGAATGCTGACGTTCGATACGAAATAGGTGGACAACGACAACGATTGGCGATTGCGAGAGCTCTCTTACAAAAACCTAGGATTCTCGTCGCCGATGAGTGAGTCTCTTACCGTCTCGGTTTTTATGCGATCTGAATGCTGACTCTGACTCTCACCTGCAGGGCTACTTCGGCTCTCGACGCTGCCAGCGAGTCTCTCGTCAACCAAGCTATCTCGAACATTTCGGCTACTCAACAGCTCACCACCATCTTGATCGCTCACCGGTCAGTCTTCCCTCTTTCTCGTATTCACTCGAATCCTCTAGCTGACGAGTAAGCTGTGCATTGCAGTCTCTCAACCTTGAAGACGGCCGATACTGTTGTCATGATGGAGAATGGAAAAGTTGCTGAAGAAGGTACATACGAGGAATTATCGAGGGAGGGTACTCGATTCAACTATCTCGTGAGGAGTCAACTACTCGGAGGACCAACACCACCAGCGAGAGCGGTAGAGTCCGAGGAGGGAGTTGTCGAAAAGTAGATATTTTTTCGAAAATTGTGTTCTCTTTTAGCTGCATATTCCACGTTGTATCAGAAATAATGAAGTCTGTCCTTTCTCGCTTTGAGTACGAGCAATCGAGAGGGAGGAAATTCCCGTTTCTGATCTAAAAACGAATCTCCAGAGGAAACGCGAATCGCTCTTTTCCTCCATTCTCAGTCAACCTCATCGCCTTTCAGCTTTAGCTACCAGCTCGCTCACACTTTCAAGACTGCGCTGGACGCTCATTACACACTCATTTGAACAGTCAGGGACTCTAGCTAGTGAGTTTTCCAACCGTTTCTCGACGAGGTCCCTTCACGCGTTTTGCTGATCCTGGTCTCGTGGATCAGAGCTACATCGGTATGGTTCATACTGTGAAGCCTAGTGTAGACCTGGAGGGGGCTGAAGGTCAGACAATCTCGCGACGTTCACCTCGATTGATTGTTCGTCCTTCGCGTGAAAACCTCGCCGGAACACCTCAAGATGCCTCCAGTCCTCGATCACCAGCTTTCCATTCTCCTCAATACATCCCACCGCCTTCTCCCGTGACGAATGCGGCTCATCATTGGTCGACCCTTCCTCCTTCTCCTCCTCGTTCAACTCCTCCCTCTCCTCCCCTCGTCGTGATCGATTCTCAATCTTTGCCTCCAGTATCACGAAGAGATATACAGAGAGGAGCTTACCCGACTCCACCAGGCAGTACACCGGGAAGCATTCGGTCAAGAAGAGGTTTCGAAACCGGTACGTCCATCCTATCTCTCTTTCCGGTGCCCACTAGACGCTGATATTGAAACCCGAATGATGAATAGGTCTTGATCCGGTGAACGATGAAGTAGAGTCTCCGATGGAAAGGAGTGCAAGCCGTTCTTCATCAATCTTGCTCGGAGAAGATCTACGACAATCCGGGGATCCAGCAGCTCAGCGTCGCCCTTCTCTCATTCTCACCAGTGCACCTTCCGACGAACCTCAAGGCCTCGCTCTAGGAGTCGATATCGACCAATTGCCCCCCTCTCCTCGTCTTCGCCGATCTTATCCTTCGAATTCCTCTCCTTCGACCCCTCAAACACCCTACTTCTCGACTTCTCCCGTCGGCTCACCAGTTCTCGGCTCCTTTCCAAGCTCTATCCCCAGCTCCTTCCCAAGTCCCTTCCTTTCCGCTGGAAGCCCTACACTCGCTCCCTCCTCTCCCGTCGAAAAAGCTCCTTCCTCCCCTCGACTGTCCTCCTTCACAGATCCTCTGGGCCGCCTCGCAACAGGGATCGTACGAAGAGCATCAAACTCGTCTCTCAATGCAGAATTGCCGACATCGCGAAGCCGTTCACCTTCACCGAATCGAGCACCACCTTCTCCTACCCTCAGCAGTCCTTCTCTCAGTCCGAATATTGGAAGCGGTGGAGCGACTATCAGACGGTCAAGCTTTGCTGCACAGGCTCGAGAAAAGGAGAAGGAGAAGGAGAGGGAAGCGAAAGAGATGGAACAGAAGAAAAGAGAGGAAAAATTCCGACATACGCGAGGCAAGAGTTGGTCAGCGAAAACAGCAGGTCAGACTAAGGGGGGGTTTGGGTTGGGATGGTTAGCGAATCGGAAGCGCACTCTCGCTGGGTTAGTCGTTATCGTCGGATTATTCCTGATTTACTCTCGGGTGTCTGGAGGAGGAAACGATTCTGCAGCTCAAGTACGGCAACCAGTCGGTTCGGTTGGATCTCGGATGCGGCGTCCAGCAAGGGGAGGAGGGGGCCGCTCATTCATTCATCCTCACGTCGTCGAACGGCCGAAGCCATCTTCAAAAAGTTGGTTAACCGCTCCCTGGCGATGGATTCGAAGTATAGCTGTCTCTCAGCCTATCGAGCGATCGCGATTTACCCAGAGCTTACGTCAACGGAAAACCGCTGGAGTCACCACCGACAAGAACGACAAGACGAAAGACGCAAAACGAAGAAGCGTCTTCGTTTCAGCTCCGACTGTTCGATTCGTCGATCACGAAGCTCTTCCTCCACCCGTCGAACACTCTGCCGCACCAGAACGCGACACTCTCGTCCTCTATCGAATATTAGGAAACGATCTTCCCCCTCGTCACTCTCCCGGTCAAACCCTTCGCAACCTTCGATTCCTCCTCCAGCACGAGTCCGATTTCTCCGTCTTGCCTCCCCTCGGTCCTCACGGAGTTCATCACTCTCATCTCTATGGGTCAGGCTCGAAAGCAAAGCAAGCTCACACTCAAATGGGAGGTCTTCGAGTCGACAAATATTTCGTCCTGAATCGAATCGCAGAACCCGAAATGGTCAACGCTATAATCGGTCTCCTTCACCTCTATTCGGTACCCGACAGTCGAATCCTCATCATCCCTTTCGAATGGGACGAGTACCAACTTCGGGAGTTCCGATGGGATGGAGGAGTTGATCGAGCGTTCGGATGGGGTATCGGAGCGGCACCAGTGTACAAGCCGGTGTTCGGCGATGACAAGTGGCGAGCTGTTGATCCCGAAGAGGCCCTCGAGAACTCGATCGAACGAATGGCGGACCTTCTGGAGGAGGCAGATAGCGAAGAAGCGAAAGCTTTGCAAGCGAAGCATCGCAAGTCTCACACTCTCGCTCGTCTACGTGCTCTCGACTTCACCTATCATGAAAAGAACCTCTACGCTATGAACAATGTAAGTCTCTCCGTTCTGTTTCTTTCTTTTTGATTCGAAATTGCTGATCTGTATTTGCGCTTCGTTCCCAGAACGGTGGTCGAAACTTTGCACTTCAACACGGCAGAACCCTTCCCAACGCTCGATGGATCCTTCCTCTCGACGGCAACTCGTTCTTCACTCCCGCCGCCATGTTCTCGATTGTCAAAACTCTCTCTATCGCTGGAGAAGGCGATTCTGCCTCTCGCTACGTCATCATCCCTATGGCTCGACTTCTCGACAACAACGAGATCCGAAAGAACAACAGTGTCGCCCTCGTACCCCTCGATGCTATGGAGGAGGGAACTTCCGCTTCAATCGAATCCGAGATCCATCATCGTCCAGCAGCAGCGCCCGATACACCAGAAGAGCCGCAAATCGGTTTCCGCTACGACTCGACCGAATCTTTCCAGGAGGCGATGCGATACGGCCGCCGTAGCAAGCTCGAACTCCTTTGGCGACTCGGAGCGATTCCTTACTCCAGAGCACTCGATCGTCGAACACTACCTTGGGAGGTGACAGATCGAGCTCACATCACGGCAGACACTTGGGGATCGATTCCAGGAGCCGTCAACGAACACACGAAGAATTCGAAGATTCACGAAACTCACGGAGAATCGGATCCCTCTGGTTCACCGAATCCCGATCGAGGAGCTCTCGCTTATGTCAAAGCCGGATGGGTGTACCGTCTCTTCTCGGGTCACAAGAGTCAGGAGGAACACAACAACGAAGCCGTCACTCTTCGCAACATGAACCGAATTCGCGGCATTATCGCTTTCCTTGAACGACTCGACGAGAAGGTGGCTCGAGGGGAGGAAGGTTGCTTCGCCGACGAGCATCCGCACAACTGTGGCTTCACGCAAGATCGCTTATGGAACTTCGACCCTGTCGCCGTCGAACGACTTCGCCAGAAGTACAAGATTCATCGTCGAGATGCTTTGGAGAAGGTCGACCGCTACGAACGACTCATTCGACCAGCCTATGATAGTGTCGCGGCTCTCCTCAAAGCCCCTGGTGATGTCCTTCGACAATCGAACGCTCAACTCGCCGCAACAAACGCTACTCTTCTCGCCATGGCCGGTTACCTCACCTCGAACGCAACCTATTCGACAGCCGCAGCCGACTTGATCGGTCATCGTTTCGTTCGACAAACTCCTCTCTTCTACCGTCAATTCGATCAACGAGAGCAACTTCGCAAGTTACAGGACACCTTTGACGACCCAGATGTCGACACCGTCTCTCCTGGTTACACTTTCCCACCTTTCCCCTCCGATCAGTCGAGTAGCTGGAGTGCAGAGCTCGCTGCTCTCATGACTCGACCAAACGCACCTCCCCTTGCTTACGATCCCCTTGCTTTCGATGTGAGTCCAAACGTCTCGCTTCTCCGGATTTTCTGCTGCAGCTGTGCTGACCCTTGTCGACACTTTCCCTTAGCCTCTCCTTCTCCTCGATGCAGTCCGCCTCCTCAGCTCCAACAAATCTCCTCGGCCCGAATTGCTGAGCGCCGCTTCTCGCAAAGCCGTCACCCCTCTCTTCGCCGCCCACCTCTCCTGGCTCCTCTACGCTCCCGAAGCAGTCAAGTTCTCTCGCAAGCCTCCATCAGCCGAAGCAGGAGCGTTCTACGACGCGAAAGTCGCCGCGCTCGCTGCTTTCCTCGACGACGCTCGCCTGATGGGTCGAGTAGCGAATCGTGGACGACTTCGACTTCCCCTCGATGCAAGAATGGAGGGACTCATGCACGATGGGAAATCAGTGAGGGAGATTCATTTCAGGTTGATCCAGGGTACCGCCAACGTTCAACTTCGACCATGGCATTACGCGAGTGATCCAATCTCGGAAGGAATGTTCCTCGGTTCAGCACATGGTAATGAGACGCCTCTCGACGTGTTGGGGGTGTGAGGGAGGTTACGGTTGGCGTCTTGTAAACGATATCGATGGATTTTATCGAAAATTGTCTCCTTCTCCTCTTCTTGACTTCACCCATCTAGCTTTTCTTCACTTGTCCTTCTCTCTAGCATTATTTTTCTGTATCGCATACGTATCTGCATTCTGTCAAGTTTCATCCGCTCATTCGAATTATCGAGAGAATTGGATTTTGACTTTTTCGACTTGAAGAGTCTAATTCCAAAGGTACCTCGTTCCTCCATCTTTCATCGAAACACTCGCAACACTCTAGTCGACTTCGTAAACACTATCTGAGCATTCAGGAATACTCTACACATCAACTACTCAAGTCCACGCACCTTGAATCCGAGTTCTCCTTCTTCTTCCCTCTTGATCAAAAATGGCTCGCACTTGGCCCAACATCCTCATTACTGGGTCAGTCTATCTCCCAATAGCTTGCTAGAGGCTCCACTAATCAATTGCCACCCTTAACAGCACACCAGGAACGGGCAAGACGACTCACGCTGCTCAATTAGTTGAACAACTTCAATCAACTCCTTCAACTTCCACTGCAAGTTGGCAGCATGTCAATGTAGGAGATTTCGTGAAGGATAAAGGATGTCATTCGGGTTACAATGAGGAGTGGCAGAGTTGGGATGTCGATGAGGATAAAGTCAGTTCTCTCTTTTGTTCTTGTTCGGTTCATTCAGGCCATACTGACAGAGTGAGGAGTATGTACGTTGCAGCTGTTGGATGAACTGGAAGTTGTACAACAAGCGGGTGCGAAAGTACTAGATTGGCATACTTGCGATATCTTTCCAGAACGATGGATCGATCTCGTAGTCGTCCTTCGATGTGATCACTCTCAGCTCTGGTCTCGGTTGGAGAAGCGGTGAGTCTCTCATCCTCATCCCGCGTCTCAAAGTAAAGCTGATCAAGGAGGCCTCTCGATAGTGCCTATGCTCTGCCAAAGATTCAAGAAAACAACACGGCAGAGATCATGGAAGTGGTGTTGAATGACGCGAGGGATTCGTATGCTGAGGAGATAGTCGTCGAGTTACGTAGTGAGAGTCCAGAGCAGATGGAAGAGAACGTAGCACGGATAGTCAGTTGGGTCGAAGCGTGGAAACAGAATTCAACGAGCGAAGGCGACGAAGAGTAGACTACACTCTCAGTAGACACTTTCTTAGATAATCATTAATATGCAGATCCTATGTATTACGGTAGTTGCTACGAGAGAGAGAGACTACACAATGAAACAGAATGAATAAGATAAAGTTAAAGAATGATCATCAGTTCCACCACGACGAATCTCCTCTCCGATATCCTCTAGATCCATGACCACTCCCTAGCCGAGGTGTCGTGTTTGTTCCAACGACTGGCGTAGAACCTCCCGAAGAATTACTTGAACCACTTCCAAAATTGACCGGTTCGACTGGTGGTTGATCGTCGGGACTCAATTCCTCCTCCTCTTCATCTTCTCGTCGACCTGCTCCTCTTCCGAAATATCCACCTACTCCTGCTTCTCTACTACTGTTGATGCCAGCATCCGCCGTCCAATACCCTTGTTCTCCTTCTGTTGATGTCCTGCTCTCTACTCCTGGTGTCGATAAGGGGTAGCCTGATGTGATAGGGCGAGCGAGTCGAGCAGTCAGACTCTCGTTCGATTCGTGAGATTGATCGTAGAGGGATTGATCGGATCCTGATGAGAGAGAAGCGGGACGTCGAGTCGGAGGCGGAACTGCAATGATCGAAGGAGCTTCCTGGAACGGATCTTGGGCCGTGACGGGTGAGAAAGGTCGGGGCATTCCAGGTCGGTATCCTCCTTTACTGTTGTATCCTCCAGTTCCTCGATCGATAGAAGACGCGAGCGATTCTTGACGAGAATGCATTCCTCCTCGTGGAGTTGATGGCGAGGGAGTGTTGGGGTTGCCCGAACCGGAAGAACCCATCATGACTCCTCCAGCGATCGCCTCGACGAGTGATCTCCTGCCCCATTTCGATCGAGGTTCGCTCACGGCAACTCCGATCGCAGAAGGTGTCGTCCCGAAACTCTCGTTCGAAGCGTTCCTCCCCCTTCCTCCTCCTCCTCGTCCTGAACGTCCAGCCGCCGCTGCTCCTGCACCAACTCCCGCTACCCCTGCTCCGGCCGTCGAAGCCCCGTAGTTTGCTGCGAGTCGGAGTGGACGAGGACCACTAATCGTTTGCCCGTTGTATCCTCCTCCAGCGTCTCGTCGTCGTTTTCGTCGTCGCCAGCAGAAGAACAGCAATCCCAAGATGAGGAGGAGACCGATGGGTATCACCACTGAGGGAACGACAATATTTCGAACTCGATGATTGTCCCTATGAGTGATCAGGGGAAAAAGGTCAGAATTATTTGAAGACAAATGTAAAGGGAGACGAAGAGCTTACGAGGAAGAACTGTTTTCTGGCGTGCTTGAAGAAGAAGGAACGGGAGCAGACGAAGAAGTCGATGTGGAGGAGGCAGATTGAGTGGGAACAGAAGATGTCGAAGGGGCGAGAGAGGAAGAAGGGGAGCTCGATGGTGTTGTCGTTGCAGTTGCGGCCACTTGTCGACTCGAGATCACACTTGCTGCATCGGAGAAGATTGAGCTGACAGAATTGGCCAAAGCTGCTCGCGAACTACTCCGACTCGCGACAACTGAATACGCTTCACTGAAGATTTGATCGACATTGGAAGCGAGGGCTGCCGTGTTCTGTGGGTCCGCCGTTAGAGAAACAGCTGCGATTCTTGCCAGTCGAGATTCTGCCGCGACTTGATCAATTTGACGGGCCCTTGGGGTTGTCCGACTCCTGTTCGCCGTCCTCCTGGTTGTGGTCGAGCTAGCGACCGTGCTCGTACTCGTCCTTTCCGTTTCCTCATTCCGACTCGACACGATTGCCTCCCTCACTGCTTTCGCATAATTCCTCCTCACTTCCAGGATATCTTCATCTCCCTTGTACTCTCTCACTACATCCCTACAATTTGTATCTTCATCGATCTCTACCTCCTCCCCTCCTATCGCAACCGGCGCCCTCTTTGGAAGTAAGTTGAAGAATTTCGGTCCGTCTCTTTCCTGTTCGAAATGATTTGAAAGTTTCGCGTGTCTTTTGGCGATTTGAGGGAGTCGAAGCGCTTTGAGAGTTACGAAACGCGGTTCGAGAGCTCTGTAACGCGAGGGAGAGGGAGGGGAGGAAGCTGGAGAATCGGAGTCGTTGAATTCGAGAGGGAGGGAAGATTGCGCGTTTGAGAGAGTGTCGATGTAGAGAGTGTTCTTGTTACGTTGTTGATGTTGTCGAGTCTTGAGGAGAGGCGCGTTTTCGAAGTGTGACATGCAAAGGAGGGAGAAAGGGAAAAGAGAAGAGAATGTGATGGGAGAAGCTGAGGAAAGGGATTCGACAGCTGGCCGAGGAGGGAAACGGGATCAAAGGAGTGGAAGGTGTAAACGAGTGTGTATGTAATAGAAGGAGTCGAGGAGATTTGATCTGCAGGAAAGAAGAGGAAGAATTTGATGGGCGTATCAGCGTGGTCAATCTCACGAGCGATTTTGCTCTGCCCTCCTCCAAAAGGGGAAAGACTTGAATTTTTTGCTACTCACCCTTTGAACTAACTCTGATCGACTGGTGCAAGCTGCCACTCACTCACTCTATCTCCTCCACAACGAACGTCTAATGGAAGAGCCCAGAGAGCGCAAGGGAAGAGAATTGGAGGAAAGTTCCTAGCGTCACTCAACAAAAGGTCAGCGAGCGTTCAGAGAGAGTACGGATAGCTACCCAGCAGTCGAGGAGGGATATGAGACTCACCTCAATGAGGGGTAAGGGCTCTAGAGGTTGAGTAGGTGAAGCGGAAGAAGGGTAGAAGTCGAAGGGGATTTTTTTTGGAGAGTCCGATCGTAATCACTCAACATGTCTGATGCGGATCCCCCTTTTTGAGCTCTTTCGCACTGGGTGAACGAATCTCACTCTTTGGTAGATACAGAGCTAAGCTACCTCGAGAGGAGCGCCCCGAGAAACCGGAAAAATACTGATCCGATTCCTCATTCTCGTCTCTCGACCGCTCTCCTGTCCATTCTCGGTCAGACTGGTCGAGCCAATGGACAGAGAGCACCCTACAAGACGGGCGAGCGATCGGCGAGACAAGTTTAGTGCTAACGAAAGAGTCGATAGCTTTCGGGAACTCCGGTTGTGAACGACGACTCGCTCTACCTATCACCCCTCGAGGCTCGTGAGCGAGTCCTGACAGCTTTCGAGGTCTTCAAAGGGAGATGACTGAATATGATATTGCCAGTACATACAATACAAAAATGAACAAAAGTGATACTGCTCTGAAGATTCTTACTTTCCAACGATGCCCCGATATTGTTTACTTGGGAGAGATGACGACAGTAGCCTCCTTGTTTGATTCCTTCGTCGTAACCTTGACTCGTCCCTTTCCATCATCGGTAACCTCGACTCCTTCTCCTTCGACGGTAACCGAGATTCCCTCCTTGTACATTCGCTTCGTATCGTATTCGATCTCGAACGTCTCATCGGTCTTGGAGCCTGTTGTGAGTACGCAGCGGTATTCGCGAGGGTGTGGGTCTCCAGCAACGCCGGGTGGGTCGGAGAATGATTCAGTTTGGAAAATGATCGAGGGTTCGCCGGAGGGAGGAGTGAGGCGGATGAAAGGAGCGTATCCATCTACAAATGGGACGAGTCGGTTACTATAACAGAGAGAGTGAGAGAGGATGGTTGTGAACTCACGTTCGTAGTAGATATCTCGAGCACGGCCAGTGCAAAGAGGTGTTTCGGTTGCTAGCATTGAAACCTAGTTCCGACAAGCGAGCATGAGTATCAACAAGGAGCAGAAGCATCACTCAATACGTGTGCTTACCATTGCGTAAGGAATGGATCCGTTGAGAGCGATATTGACGATATAAGTTACTCTCAAGTTGTCACCTTCGGGACTGTGAGTTAGGAGTCGTTAACTCCACCTCTCGCCCGCATAGTCACACCGAGTTGAAGACTCACACAAGCTTCCATCCACTGACTTTGAGCGTAGCCCTCGTCTTGCCTTTCTGTTCAGCCGCGAGATCCGACTCTTCGACCGAAGTTTGAATCACCATTCGTTCCCCATTCTCGGTTTCGCCTCCGTAGTTCTTCTGAATCCCGACAATATCTCGAGGGTAGACTAACCATCCCATACCTTTCATCTCGGAGTAAAAACAGTACGAAGTTCTTGTGTACCTTTGGATTTGAAATCCTTCGACGAATCTCGTATCCCATAACTTTCGCATTCCCGGAAGTTGAATGACCCCGCTTAGGAACTGTTGGATATCAGTCGCCCTTAGATTGGTCTACTTGCGATGTTCTGAGGAAAGAATTGAACCAACCGCATCCGAAGTTACTCCTTCGACGACAGTCTCTCCTTTCACGGTCGGTACAGCATCTATAGCTCTATACAATCAGTATATTGTAGTCTGTCGGATAGCAGCACCGTAGATAGCTTACAAGGGTTCTACAAGGTCACCGGAGATGATGATTTCGATCAGCTCTCCAGCTTCGACATCATCAGCGAGCGACTCGATGGACGTACCTCTGGATCTGTCTTCTTGTGTAGCTTCACTCCCTCGCGCTCTCCCTGATCCTCCCATTCTTCATCGGGACTTGCGAGCTCCTTTTCAAATAACGCCTTTGCTTCCTCCAACTCAGACGAATGTGCTGACGTGTTAGGATAGTCGGAGACTGCTGGACGAGAAGGGCGCTGTACAGACATGCTGATTGAAGGGAAGTGCAAAGGAAGAGGAGGAAGAGTTCAATCGCAGGTGGGGCGGATTTCAATACTGAATTTCGCAAAGGGAAAGTTTTCACTTCCTTGGATCATGGTGAGTAGGCTGATCGGTTGCAGCTCACGATGCTCAATTGAGACCCCGGTCTTTATTCTCTCGCTCAATTCGAGCAAAAAACCTTTCGCAAGCCCCGCGAGATCGTTGCTTGCAGTTTAATTCCTCGCTTCTATCACGAGACAGGCTCGCAGGGTGAGGATACTCGACCAAGCATACCTACTGAAGCCTCAGAGCGTTGGTTGCCGTCACTATTCTCAAAAAGAGTTGATTTCTTCGTTTCACGCCTCGGTCAAATCTATTGGGGTATCAGCGTATACATACAACACGAAAGAGACATGCACTCCCGACGAGAACGTCGAAGGTATAAGCAGGTAGTCTGTTGAAACGGCTGAGCAGGTCAGCAGAGGTCGAAAAGAAGAGATCGAGAAAAGCACACCTGTTTCTGACGGTTCCAGCTTGGTCGGCGACATGACTACACCACAAACAAGATCAGAATACGGCTCTGTCGTTTGTATTCGCTTGTGAAATCTTCCATCTGAGGAGGCTTCGAAGAGCGATAAAGCGATCGGGAGAGGTCCCTCAGGAGTTTGTAGACGAGCCCTACCACCCTCATAGCTTCAGTGTGCGGGTCCAGAAGTAGTCTCAGAGAACAGCGAACTCACCTCAGGACTGCCGACTTTGCAAACTTGAAGCGGTAGATCGGATTCCTCATCAAATCGTGACTTCCCCCATCTTTGCCTTCGTTCCAAGCTCCTCGTACGCATCGAGAATATAGACCAGCACCTTCCGATGGTATGGGCGATACGCTGAGCGGTAGAGATGATCTCACTGTCAAATCGAAAGTGTCTTCGTGATGCGCCTGAAACGAAGAGACGACGAGAGTGTAAGATCCCGCTAAACGTCTGCGTACATCAGCTACTAGTCGAGTCGAGGGGAATACAGGAGAGAAGAAAGCTCACGCTTGAGAGTACCGACGTGTCGAGATTGTCGACCGTAAGAGTACGAGGGAGGTCCGGTCAAGACGTCTCGAGATTCGAAGCTGTGACCACAGCCGTTCAGCTCGGCAACTTCGAGACAAGAGCACAGAACTTACTCTGCGACACGCTTTCCACCGTTCACGACTAGCTTGACATTGATCGGGGTATCTTTCGAAGTTTGAGCGTGAATCTCGAGTTCACCAACGGGAGAATTTCGATCGGGTGGAGCTGATAGCGTTATTCGATATTGAGGATTATAGACAAATGTCGAGGAAGTATGATTCCCTCCTGCAGTAATGCCTGACCAAGCCCCTTGAGACTAGAATCGACAAAGGAGAATCACTCAGACTTCGCTCGTCGAATTGAGAACAGCATCAGAACTGACCGTGTTCGAGTATGGTAGCGGAGGCGGACCGTTCTCGATCCGAACCTTATCGTTGCCGAAGACTTTGAGGGTGAAAGCGAAATCTGTCGAAGGTCCTTCATGCGAAATGACGAGATCGAAAAGAGAGGTATCGGCTGGCGTATGAAGGCGATACTATACCTACTAATCGTCAGTGAAGATATACTGTACTACTGAATGGTAAACGAACGTACGAAGAGGTAAGGATTATCGGTCATGAACGACTGTAAAGTTCGAGAAAGTTCAGTTTCTCCTCGGATAGACTAGGTCGACTCAATTAAGCGTACAGCTTCATCGACTGCTAGGCGTGTCGAGCTACCAGTATCTCCCTCTGTCGCTCGAGAGACCTGTAGCCCGACATGTTCTTGCTTCTCCTTCCCCGTCTTCGCATGTCGAGCGACGAAGAACCAGATTTCTGAGGATCTCGTCGTCACCGATGCCACTCTCAAGCGAAGCGTCTTGCTATTTCGATGAGCTGCAGAAAAATGCTCATCAGCCGATCGAAATGGATTTTGATGATACTGGCGACGAACTTTTGGAGTTCGACGGTTCGCTTGTACGCGCAGGAACGCTCCTGGGACGGGAGTCTCGATCAGCGTACGCACTGATACTTAAAGGAAGCGAAAGCTCACAGATGCACCGTATCCGAGTGATCAAAAACTGTAGGATCCCAACTCGCATGAATCGCAGCGAAATGATTGCCAATCTCGTCCCAGTCAATAAGTAGAGTTCGAGAATCTACAGAGGCGAAGTCAACAATAGATGGAGAGAGAGACCGTTGTTGAAGGCTCACCTCGATCACCAGGTAGCGAAGAACGAAGATCATTCGACCAAGTTGAGCGCGAATTCGGCCAGGGGTTGATCACTTCGACTTCTCGCACGCCGTTACGCTCGCGCATGTCTACGACGAGCAAGAGGTCAGCCTCGAGTAAGCGGTTACACAGGCTCCTGAACTTACCGAGAACAGCATAGTTGTGAGAAGGAACGAGTCCAGCTCCCTCGAGGAAATCGTCGAGAACTTTTCCCGTTCCGACGGTCAAGACGCATTTGCCCAGCTCGAATGCCTTTCGCAGACGCAACCAGGTAGCCTCACTCCGAAAACCTTGCCTATCGGAAGTCGAAAACAGGAATTAGGGGAACTCTAAAATGGATCGAGAGGGTTGCTTACCGTAGTGAGATATGCTCGGGTAACCACCCGGAGAGAGCGCTGTGATGAGGTCAGCCCCGTATTCGAAGTAGTCCGGGCAGAAAGGGAGGGAAGCGTACTAGAGGTCATCTGCCGAATTTCTGCGAAACGACGGGTCAGTGTTCGTCAAATCTAGCACAGTCGAAGCGAGGCTTACGATCCCGGATACTCATAGCTGCCAGATAGCGAGAGATACTGCATGTAATGGAACAGATCAGTCGAGGAAGGAGAGCAGAGACCAGTGAAAGGTTCTCACCGCTTTCTCGATCAAAGCAGGCCAAAGCTGATCTTGCGCTACAGTTGAAGCGCACACCATTCTACCAGTTGGAGTGGTCGGGAGTTGATCGTCGACGTCTACTCGAGCCGAGGTCAGATTCAGAATCGCCGTGAGGGATCGCGCGCGGCTCACCAATCTGTACAATTAGAGTGAGCTAGAGTTCATCGACGAAAGAATATAAGATGCTCACTCCTCTCCAAGTCCCATTGATACAGCATCGCATAGAGTAGATTCCTGAATCGCTCGTAACGGGCCAACCTGCTGCATTTTGAGGGTGAAGACTGGAAATCCCGAGCTATGAAGCGTTTCCGTCTTTAGCTTAAGCTGCAAGTCTGTAGAGCGGAAATACGCACCTTTGACCCGAACTTGGCATGGTGTTCTGCCGAGACGATGAGAGCAGCGACGACAGAACAATCGGAAAGGTTGTCTTGAATGATATCTCTGCCGTTGACCAATCCCGCATCTGGAAGAATGACGGATACTCTGCCAGAGGGACGCTTCCATACGCAGTCTTGCTCGATGTGTCTGGACGAGAGCGCTGGACGAGGAAACAACCTGCATATGAAGAATTGTCAAGCAAAATCGATCACGAACGACAGGACTCGAACTCACTTGACGTCTCCCCGTGCGGAAGTATTATAGCTAGTCCATCGAGGTAGCCTCTGACCGTTGTACACTCCCGACTTGACCAGTACATCGTCTTGTTCCTCTGTGAAACGAGATTCAGAGTTAATTCGAGCACTGCACGAGCTGTGCGAACGGCTCACCAATCGCCAGACTGTCTCTCTGTATAGGTCCTACTTGTGACTTTCTCGCCTGCTTGATCTTCTCCGCCCGTTGCACCAACTTACTCGACACGGTTCTCAGTTTCCCTTTCATCTCACTGTCCGTCGTATGTCGGATGAGGAAGAGGTAAGCTTGAGCTGCTTGTATGTAGAGTCGAAATGCTTGATCATAGGATCCAGATAGCTCTAGCTTCGTCGCTCGTGTACCAGCGGCCTAGGCAGCGAGGTGGGGAGATGAAGCGGATTGAGATCAGCGAGCACTCGATGAGAGAGGTTGAGAGCAAGCCTACCTGCGCTTCTTGGTACTTTTGAGCCCATTGCTCTTGCGTAATAGAGTCGGCCAGGTTGTGCTGAGGTGTAGAGTCGATCAATAGATGAGAAGACAGAGTGAAAGTTTCGTTTCGCAACCTCGCAACTTTCATTTCGACATGCCAAGAAACACAGAGGACAATGACCAGGCACGGCGCAAAGGGAGAATAAACGAGGTTGCAAATTTGCAGGAGAGAGTCGTTCCGAAAACTGACAGCGAAACAACCAAGGTATTTGGACAAATAAGAAGAGGAGTACTAAAGAACGATCAAAGGACGAAGCAAAAAGTGACAGGTACTGATAAGGAAGAAAGCAGGTACGAATGAAAAGAAGACAGAAAAGGAAGTACGAAAAAGAAATCTCACGAAGGTATACATAATCAGGTACTGAGGAAAGAAGCGATAATGAGCGGAAATTGGTCGGGGAGGCGGTACGGATGTTTGCGATGTGTGGACAGGCGGAATGAGGGACGAGGAGGCGTGTATAAATGCTTGTAAACGAGCGATGAAGGTCGGTTAGATGGGAAGTCGTCGATAAGATTGAGATAGATTGAAAGGTGGCGTGAAGAGATGGCTGGATGATTCGTACAAGGGTGAAAGTCGGCGAATCGAGAAAGCTAAGATGAAATTGAATTCGAGGGAGGGAAGAAACCGACGAGGGGGGCCTTCGATTGAGGGATTGTAGATGCTATTGAATCCCTCGTCGCCGACTCTTGAGCACTCCTTGATAATGAGCCAAATCCACTGTCTGTTGAACGAATTTGAGAACGACTAGGACCTGAAGCGGGCGAACTGGAGAGAGATGCAGCCGAATCGGATTCTGAAGGAGAAACGTGTCGTGGAAGAGGTGTAGGGCGAGCCATGGTAGCGAGGTGAGATGCTGTAGTGGTCGAAGCACCGATGTGCGGGAGAGGGATTAGGTGTGGTGATGGTGAAGAATCTCCGGTTCCTCCCAAATCCAAGTCGAACATGCCATCTTCGAGTGGTTCGTCCTCCTCCATCGTGAGACTCAAACCTTCAGCAGCAGGTGAGCTTCCCTCGTCTTCGTCGTCGGAATCGTCGTCGTCCATCGACATTTCGGAACGAGATGAAGGGAAATCACCGTTGTCTGAGAGGAGGGACGAGGGAGTGAAGCGAGGTGATGAAGCGGCGAGTGCGTGGATGTTGATGCCGAGATCACGAGAACCGAGAAGACCAGATGCGGGAGGTGAAACGGCAGCAGGCCTGTGGGTCCTCAAAAACAAATGTCAGTTTCCGGAGACGACAAGTTTGTAGTTTGCGTCGAGAACGCACCAGTAATGCTTCTCGTCAGGGAGGGAAGTTCCTGCTGAGGCAGCAGCGAGGATAGCGGCACCTTCGAGGAGTTGAACTTGTTGATGTTTCGAAAGAAGGAGTTTTGACGCTTCTTTCCAATGCTGTCAAGTCGCAGAAGCCGAATCAGCATTCACGTCACAAAATAGGCTGAGCTCGTGTCGAACAACTTACGCTGGTGTGCTCCTAAA
>Ga0308160_10002328_pt1 | contig 23364 bp, 39 predicted proteins | sample PhyFR1_FD_201036 | JGI IMG/M metagenome (GOLD analysis project Ga0308160, IMG submission 201036) | Phyllosphere microbial communities from UC Gill Tract Community Farm, Albany, California, United States - DLSLF.R1 | ecosystem: Host-associated > Plants > Phyllosphere > Unclassified | place: USA...
GTGATGGGGACTGCGGCACGTGCCTTCAGGCTGGAGCTGAGGGTTAGTGGCCAGAGACGGCCTTGATGTTCACATGACCTGACCTCCAGGGCCTCACAGAGATTCTCAAAGCAATGAAAGACGGCAAGATCTCGCAGGAGGATGTACCATCCGCCATATTGGGATTGGCAGAAGCTGTACGTATCGATATCGAGGCGAGCAGCATCGCCTTACTGACTGGACGATTGAGATAGATGGAACGCGCTATGGATGGCACATCCGGAGCTCTATACTCGATCACCTTCAATGCTCTGGCTGCGGGTTTCGTCAAGCAGGACAGCAGTGAGACGTGTACAGCCAAGATGTGGTCGATCGCTCTTTCTCACGCGGTCGAATCGTTGTACAAGTATACTAACGCAAGGCCGCCCTCGCGAACGCTGGTCGATCCTCTCGACGCCTTCACGAACACTTTTGCTGAGTCTGAGGGCAATGACCTTGACAAGTCTATCGCAGAGGCGCGTACCGCTGCCGAAAAGACGAAAGACCTTGTCGCAAAGGCGGGCAGGGCGGCTTACGTCGGTCAGGACGCTTTGAAGGATCGACAGGTCCCCGATCCTGGTGCATGGGGGGTCGTGAAGATTCTGGAAGGGATACAAAAGGCCCTTTCTACGTAGCCTTCGGAGTATAAGATGTAACACAAACGAGATCACTGTGCGATGAACAACAAACATGTGCTTTTTCCAAAATGTGCGGGCGGCTCGATGGAAGCAAAATATAAGAATACCCCCGGTTCACTAGCGCGTAGATTGGAAAACGGTTCGGACGGAATTGACGGCTTGCCAAGCTGCGAATGGGACGATCGCCGACGTCAAGCGGAGGATATCCAATGAAACTTGGAAATTCGGTACAAGGCTGACCAGCTCCGCGTGACCACCCTCAGGTATATAATGGCCAGGCTGTCACGATCTTTCGCCAACACCCGCTGGATCTGGCTGAGATACATGTATTGTAATGCACACAGTCGTATCGCCAAATCCCACTGATTAGCCTGTGCACTGGGGGTGGCGTTTTAGTCTATAACGAGCTGGAATTCTTCCTTTATCCTTTCCCTTCGACCCGCACACTCCGCCCGTATTAATTGGCCACAGGAAAGCCAGCTTAGCGAAATCAACCAAACGTCATGTCCAGACACCTACGCCAACATATGAGTAGTTTGAGAAGGTTCCTCAATCACCAAGTCCGACCATCGACAAGCGCGATACCAAAGCTACGCGGGCACCAATCGCTTCTCATGTCGACCGCCGTGGCGTTGCCCATCGTTCTCGGTCAGACTCCAGCGAATGATCATGCGGTACTGAGCGTATTTGGTACGCCATTTCGACCTGGTTCCCGAATCTGCTCGCTGACTGCGGTTTTGCGCTATCGCGTATAGATCTCTTCTCAATCGGGGTGGGACCCTCCAGCTCGCATACAGTTGGTCCTATGGTAGGACGATATCTCTCAAGTCCCTAAGCTCGCCGAAACTGAACCACGATTTTGCGCAGAGAGCGTCAAGTTCGTTTGTCAAAGTGAGATTCACCATCACCTATTCTGGTTCATCGACACTGATAACCTGGAGACAATGCAGGATTTGACCGAGACAAATCTGCTTGAAAGAGTCAACAAGATCAAAGTTCATATCTATGGTAGCTTGGCCGCAACCGGTATCGGTCACATGACACCAGAAGTGCGTACAAGATTGCCAAAGCGACTGCAATACCTCTAACTAATCTATTCCCAAACTCAAGGCGATTTTGATGGGGCTGGAAGGTATGTGTGTGACCGCTCTCCGGCGGGGATGTCACGACAATACAACCGAGTTAACCAATCTCCCACACAACCAGGTGACACTCCCGAATGTATTGCGTTCGTGATCAGGTCATAGGGTCAAGCATATTATTGCAGCCGCTAATATCCCGTCCGTGATTTAGGGCTGAAACGATCCCTCAGCGTTATCAGGCTATACGTAGCACCGCTCTACTGCGTGTAAACGGAATCAAGCCAATCAAATTCACCTATGGGCATGATTTTGTGGGTCCTGATCGAGTCAAACCAAAGTTTGAGGGGTTCTCATAATTGCAAGATCATGCACAGAACATGTCCTTGCAGCCATTGCCTAGGCATCCCAATGGCATGACGCTGACCGCTTTCTGCGAGGGAGGGGACCTACTGGCAACGAATACATATTATAGTGTTGGAGGAGGATTTGTTGAGAATGATCCTACCAGATGTATGCCTTGCGGTGGAAAAAGGAACGGTGATGAACGCTGAATACTGTTTTACTCGGACGCCAAAGTTGCAGCAGATGTTGTATCCACGACAGGGCACGCTGATGTCGCCACATCGGCCGACATTATGCCAGCCCTGACATTCACAACAGCTTCGGACCTTCTCAGGATATCAACGGATTTCGAAGTGAGCTACCTCCTTCGTGCCTTTTACAATATACGTATGTTGACCTTCTATATATGTCGGTTAGTTGGAGATTCACGAAATGTAAGTGTCCGGGAATGTCACGCAGCACCAAAGCTGATATCGATCGCTGATCAGCGTCAAGAGGAATGAGCAAGCGTGGAGGGACACCTCCGAAATCGAATTTAGTGTTTCAAATGTGAGACTATGTCTGCAGTTGCGGATGGGTCAAAGTGCACTGATAATATACCTCAAGCCAGTTGTGGAAAGAAATGGAAAGCAGCATACAAGCTGGGCTCTCCTCAGGTACGCTTGCGCATGGATGGAGTTTCGCTCATTCTAATACCAAGTACCATCGTCAGAGGACAAGATTCTGCCAGGTGGTCTGAACTTACGACGCCGAGCACCAGACCTTTATCGCAAGTGGGAGGAACTGGATATTCCTGGAACCCTATCTGTACGTCGTCAGCCAAAGCCCTCGTACCAATCAGTTGTTCAACTCCGTGTGGATAGGGGACCTCTAAACGTCGCTTCATGCCAGAAATCCACCTTCTCAGTTGCTTTGCAATCGCAGTGAATGAGGTGCGTTGCCGCTTTTGCCCCGGTCTCCGTATACGATCAAGCTCACCTTCGGGCGTGGAAGACCAATGCGGCCGGAGGGAGAGTCGTCACGGCACCCAGTAAGTTTATATTTCGCGTGCTGTGTCGGTTGTAGTCCCAGAGAATAACAGTTCCGACCTGGATGCTTGATACAAAATAGCAAACGGCGCCGCTGGAGTAGGTTCTGGTGGCGAGTCGGCCACTGCGCGTCCAAGATAATGATTGAGCCCTTTTGCGTTTGCAGGTGATACCCGCTGTCCTGAAGTACTTTCTGGTTACAAGCGCCGAGGGATATGAAAGCGCGAAGCTTGTGGAGAAGGTGCTGCTTATACGGCTGCAGATTCCACTGGACGGGGACTGACGAATACATTTCCCCAGTTTCTTTTCACCGCTGCAGCGATCGGAATGCTCTGCAAGAAACGTGCATCTATCAGCGCGGCAGAAGGGGGTTGTATGGCGGAGATTGGCGTCGCAACCTCTATGGCAGCAGCAGGCTTGACCGCTTGCATGGATGGGTCAGTCAAGCAAGTCTTGATGGCGGCCGAAATCGGCCTTGAACACAGCTTGGGTTTGACTTGCGACCCGATCAATGGGTGAGCACGCAGCACCAATTTCAAGCGCAAACACACGATATTTCTGCAGAGCACAAAGCTAAACTGTATCTTTTGACGTATTACGCTTGATTTTAGTCTCGTTCAGGTGAATTCGCCGGTCCTCATCACTGGATTGCTGGTCCAGTGAGAGATAGCTGATCGGTCGCGTCGACACAGGTGCCCTGTATTGAAAGGAATAGCTTAGGAGCCATCAAGGCGGTCGCAGGTGCGTTGTCATCGAAAGTTGGGTACAACGCAATCGATGTCTCACCCCTCCGCGCGGGAAACAGCTTCGCAATTGGCATTAGCTGGTCACGATGATCCCAAAGTTTGCCTTGACACTATCATTTCCGCGATGAGAGGTGAATCTTTCACTCAGTGAGCAAAAAGTACGATCTGACCTGACTATCTCCAATTAATGACGTGCTAGATACCGCGATGAACATGCATCCGAATTACAAAGAGACGAGCTTAGGGGGTATAGCGGTGAGTGCAAGACAGAGCATGAAGTTTCATAAAGCATTGACTTGATTTTGGGTTGTGACGACTCAGACGGCGTATCGGTTGCCGACGACAGTACCGATCTGTTGATGAGCGGAGATGGATCTGAGTGCTCGGTCGGGGTCGTTGTGTCGGCCGTTCGAGATTTCGTTATGTTGAAGGCGAAGTTTGAGCTTGATTGTACATCCAGGATTCAACGCATATTATTAGTAGCGATGGGACCGGACAATTCGGAACTTCAAGGGTTCTTGTGCTGCTGCCGTTCCCTTCTCATTCGCTTGACAGCCTCCAACTTCGCCTTGAGAGCTTGCACCCTCTCATCCGCGTCCTCTCTAGAACCATCATGTGAACATCGATTAGCGAAGCTCTGCTAGAGCATTCCGAAGCTTACTTACTGAACTCGGGTCTCTTCCTCAAGGCGATCCATAATCTCTTCCCGCTCTTCCCTTTCCAAACGCGCTCGACGTTCAGCTTCCGTCTCCTCCTCGTCTTCCTCTAGCATAGCCGGCGAAGGACCCACTGGACCTTCGACATCAGGTGCCATTCGCCCTGCAAAAGGATTGGTCGCCGCACTCGGCGCGGCGGCGATGGTACCCTCTGCGTCGGGAATGATCAGCATAGGAGCTGCCTCAAATTGCGTGATCGTCTCCGCTTGAGACGGCTTGTACGGTTTCTTGGCTGGCTTGGAACCACTCGCTTTTGTGTTCAGCGGGTCTGAGGTAGAGGGCGAATCCGACACTGTCTCGGCAAGCGATGAAAGGAAGGAGTCCAATTCATCGTCCACAGTCTCGGCACCAAGCTTGTTTTTGTCTGCGACCTGTTCGCGCTTCGTTTTCTTCGCTATCGATGGCATCTCAGCAACGCTGTCCGCTTCGAATGCTTCACTTGCTCCTGTGCTCGGTGCAGGTAAACCGATGTCGGTTGAGGGGCCATCTGGTTTCCTACGCTTGACAGCCTTGGCTGCTGCCTTTTCCTCCTCGGCCTTGACTCGTTGTATTGACGTTCTATGTTGTTTGCTGGCGGTATGCGCAGCCCAGTGCTTCACTAGAATTTTTCGAATGGGAGCTGAATGAGAGTCATCATCGCCGAGCATTGCATTCAAGAGACAGGGACTAACCTGGCACAACGCAAATAGAGCACCTCAATTCCCCTCGACTCGTTGTAGTCGCAAATGGATCTTGTACACTTTGTGACGTGCTTGCCTGAGCTTTATGAGCCCGAAGTAAGCTCCTAGCGTCCGACATAGTGACCTTGAATTGTCGGTATGTATGAGTGCAAGCCTTGTTGACCTAGCAGCTCTCAGCGAAAGGGTCTTCACTGCCTTTCTTGAAGCTTTGAGAGGGTCCATAGACATCCCAACCCTCGGACCTCGGGCATAAAATCGCATAAATCTTGTTGATGCAGGGGGCTTATGCATTATCAGTGGGCGGCATGGAGGTCCGGCCTTCTTCGATTGCAGTCGTTCAGCCATCATGAATCCAATTCCTATTCCCCGGTCCAAAGAAGGAAACGAAAACAGGATCATACTATACGCAGACAGAAAATCATCCTTGGCTCACACACTCCGCCAGGTATCAGTAAAACTTCTCGTCTCAGCGGACTCATGGTGTCTGCAGGAAGATCCGCTCATGCCAAAGCGCTTCTGGGCCAAGAAGCCTTCGAGAAGATTCGTCATTCGAAGGTCCTTGTCGTCGGCGCTGGCGGTATCGGCTGTGAACTCTGTAAGCAGACTCTGGCAATGCATATCGTCTCTGTCTCGCTCATAAGTGATGTCCTTCTAGTGAAGAATCTGGTGCTGGTCGGTTTCGGCAACATCGAGATCGTAGGCGCTGAACCGCAGGTGCAATCGAAGCCTCTCCTTTCACTGACCCGACGCTCTGACAGATTGATCTAGACACCATCGACCTTTCGAATCTGAACAGGCAGTTCCTCTTCCGTAAAGCCGATATCAAGAAGTCAAAGGCTCTGGTCGCTTCGGCATTCGCTCATCAATTCAATCCTGGTCCTGGACCACGAAGCGAAGCGAGCATACAAGGTCCAGGTACCAATGGCAGTCAGCTTATTGACGAGGGCAAGGGAGTGAACATCAAAGCAAGGCATGGTAACATCAAGGAACCAGAAAATGACATCAAATGGATGCAAACTTTCGATCTAGTCATGAGCGCTTTGGACAATATGGGTCAGTACTAAGAGATCTTGTTGACACGGCTGATTCGGCTATTTACATTCATGCGTGGCTGCTGGGTTTTGCATTGCAGACGCACGAAGGCACGTCAATCGCCTTTGCGTGGCTGCGAAAGTACCTCTTATTGAGTCGGGTACCCAAGGGTACCTAGGGCAAGTTACACCAATGCTTAAGGTATGGGGCGAAAGCTGTTTCGTGCGAGCCCATTCTATGGTCGGCAGCTCACCCGTCTTCATGACCCGAAAGGACCGGACGGAATGCTACGACTGCGTGAGCAAGCCAAGCCCAAAGACCTTCCCGGTCTGTACCATCCGAGCGACGCCCTCGGAGCCAATCCATTGCATTGTTTGGGGGAAGAGCTATTTGTTACCGTGAGCAGATCTATCTGCCGAGACTCGCTTTGTGATGTTCTGACGCTAGTGGTTTCTCGGTTGAGTCTTGTGTAGAAAACTCTTCGGCGAAGATGATGAAGCCGAAGACGATCAAGAGTTAGAAAAGGCGAGAGTCAACGACAAGGATGGTGAGTACGGCATGTCCTTCTGCGCCAACCTAGCCGACCCATATTGTTTCCCCGCTTAGCCACTGTGGCGGAAATCGAGGAATTGAAGAAGGAGGCTGCGGCTTTCCGAGAAGTCCGAAAGGGCTTAGGCGAAGAAGAGGGGGCCAAACGTGCCTTCGAGAAGGTTAGTCCTCGGCCGCACCGAGAGTCGAGCGTATGAAACAGTAATGGATTGTGGTTGGCCTTTAGGTTTTTGGCGACGACATTCGACGCTTGCTGAAGATGGAGGATATGTGGAAAGTTCCGGGACGGACCAAGCCCGTGCCTTTGGATTACGAGACCATAATGGATGGCTGTTTCATTGCCCCTCCGCTAGCGAAGCAGACTGTGGCGGTTGCTCCATCCGCATCTTCCTCAACGAACCAAGAGCGAGCTCAAATGCAATCTTCCTCCGACGCTCCTAAAGCTCAAGGTAAGCTGAAGGATCAGCTGGACCTCACACTCAAACAGAACCTGGAGCTGTTTCTCGAAAGGTAAGTGAAAGTCGGAGTCTGTAAACTATATTACGACGATTTGCTGACTTGTCGTGAACAGCTGCAAGAAGCTTTCAGCCCGAGTGATTGCCAATCCTAGTACTTTTATCGCTTTCGACAAGGACGATGACGATACACTGGATTTCGTTCTGGCCACAGCGAACCTGCGAGCGACGGCTTATGGTATCGCGTGTAAGACACGCTTTGAGGTGAAAGGTACGTCCTGTGGCCTGTCGGAAGTACAATTCGCTCAGCTTTATTCATTTCATAGAAATGGCTGGTAATATCATTCCCGCGATCGCGACAACCAACGCTATCATTGCAGGTTATATTGTGATGCGCGCCATCAATATCCTTCAGGACAATTGGGCGAAATGCACTAATGTCTATCTGCGAGGTGACCCTGCTCGGCTTATCGCCCCAATCGCCTTGCAACCACCTGAGAAGGATTGCGGAGTCTGTTCGGACGTTTACATCCCGCTTGCATGTGATGTTCAGAGATTGACTCTGGGCACATTCGTCTCCGAGATCGTGAAGACGTGGCTCGGCTGGGAGGATGTCGAGGTGCTTGTCTATGAAGATAAGAGACTGCTCGCGGATCCGGATTTCGATGATAACTATGGTCGCAATCTCGCCGATCTCGGTCTGGCAAGAGGAAAGACGCTTACGATCACCGATGAAGACAACCAGTATCGCAACGTGAACTTTTCTATTTGCGAACTGTGAGTTTCGTGCAATCACAAGCCGCGTCGCATCGTACGCTAAAGCTTAGAATCTAGTCCTTCGAGCATGACCAACGAAGCGTTCTCCTTGCCCAAGACGCCGCCTCATGTTCCGAAAGCGGTGCCAGCGCAACCGGCTGTCGATCTATCGGCGATGGCTGGCACAAAGCGTTCAGCTGAGAGCATGTCAGATAGCGAGCAGCAGACGACTAAGAGACAGAAGCTTGACACTTCCGAGCCGCAAGTCGACAGTGGGGCAGCCATCGATCTCAGCGACGACGAGATCGAAATCCTATGAATAGCAAACATTTACCGCATCCCATTTACGAATGTTGTCTGTTGACGGCTCGAGTTGTAAAATTACGCTTCACTCTGTATATACGTATATAGATATATATGCATAGAGGTTTCGCCGACACGCTTCGCCAACATGCTTTAACCCGTGTGCGACAGCAATCATTGCAAAGCTTGCCGAAGCATGTATTCTTGATATGGTTACTGTATAACGAGCTTGAAAAGCCATCCTAGGATGATGTATGAACCGCTCTATCTTTCTTATGGGGTTCTAAATGGTATCGAACGGCCAACAATTTTGGGCCAGACGAAATCATCAGAGGCCCGTATGATTGACCCATGCCATACTTCCCCGAATTCCGTCAACCGTAGCCGCTGCCATGGCGTTTGGTGACTTTCCCCTCTCGCACCGGAGAGCAAACCCGCTAGGCGCTCGACGCTGGAAGTCAGCTTGAGGGTTACCGTCTCAAGATTTGCCAAGGCTGACGGGATGCCTCGTAAAGCTGTGGAGCTGTCTTGTAGCCACGACGAGTCTGACGTGAGCAGAGCGACAGCTTCTGCACATTGCCTTGCTACATCAGCGTGACCGAAAGTGACGGGCGCAATTGGAAGCGTAAGATTTCTGAGTAGAGGGAAATTAGCTCTGATCCTCTTCGCAAAGGATATCTATGAGGATACGTGATGCCAAGCGGATAGTGAGCCAAAGTCGGAGTGACAACGTGTACGGACAAACTGACCCATTGCGTTCCTTGGATGATCTCGACTCCCCCAAAACATGAAATCGACAGGTCGCGCAAATGAGGCAATATCCCGCAGCAATCAAGAAGCCAGTCCAGAGCGATTGTGATACAATGATTGTCGACAGGATCCGTCGGATCAAGCGATACCAGTTTAGGCTTGCGCAGATTCAGATGTAAAACTTCGAGACTGGTCCGGTGCGAAGCGAGGTGTTCTACCGCTGTCATAAATGCCCTCATGTCCATTGGTGCTCCGCTCAGATCGATCTCCATTAGTTCCGAAGAATACGCCAATAAGCCAGGAAGGTTGCCAGCTGCGGTACTTCCCGAGGGGTCGCCTTGAGAAACGATACGAAGCCTCGCCAGCTTTGGCAGTAACACGCATTTGGGTTCAGACTGTGGTGAGGAAGAAGGCAAGAATATGCCGCTCGGTACATTTGCTAGCTGGTAGCGAGCCGGAAGGCCTGTGGGAGTTTCATTGCTAGTGCTGTGGAAGCGGAAAAGCAAAGTATCGAGTGATTGTCCTAGGTGCTCCAGCAATTGCAAAAGCTTCGATGCACGGAAGTCGTCCGTCGGCGCAATCGAGATTTCTAAATCTCTGCCATGGCGCATGCGATCCTGCTTAGCGATTTGCAAATTCGCGGCGGGGAAGAAGTCAGACCAACCTGACGTAGCGTTGCAGCGATGTGACACGGTCGGTGAGATCCTTGTGTAAATCGAAGGAGTGAGATTGAACGACAGCAAGGGGGATGCTAAGGGTGCCCGTGATGTAAGGCCAGATCAGGCTGCGCAAATGGCGACATGTCCGGGAAAGTGAAGACAATAATTCTCTAGGCTCGAAAACCGCTTCCTCGACCGCCGGCTCACGAGAGCTTACTTTCCAGCCTGACAGTACATCGATTTCAGGCTGGGATATTCCCAGCGAGATAGCAGGAGTTGCAGCTCCGCTTGCAGCGGTACCGCTGGCCAGGAGCTCCACATCATGACTATTCCTCGTGTTGTGGTTGTCATCTCTTTGGGGTGCGGTCAAGCTGAGGGTGCCCTCCTCGTGTCTCGATCTCCTCCTACTCCTGATGGTTTGGACACTAAAGTAGTCGGTTGAAAGGGTTCTTTCTTGAGCTCCTATCTCGGAGACGCTACCAGTCACAGGTCCGAGCGGAGTCAACGGTGCGGAGCCCGGGGTAAGATTCGACGAGGGTATATTATACCGCAATGCTGGGCTATTATCGAGAGGAGTCGTGCGAGCCTGCTCGCGATTGGCAACTAGGCACCTAGTGTCTGAGGCTGCGATCAGGGCTATGCGAAGCCATATTTCGATTGGAACCTTTGAAACGGCTTCGACATATGTACAGCTGCTGCTTGTCATCCCGGCGATTGGGCGTGCAAAGGAGAATGCACATATGCAGCGATGGCTTGACCTGCAGGGCTAGTCAGCTCCTTCCACGTTTTAGGAGCAAGAAGCCCTAATCGCTTGACTCAAAAAAGAAGGCATGTGATGACTGACCATGTCCGATATCCGGTGCGCCTTTGCAGCACCAGATCGCTCAATGGTCCTTAGATCCAACAACATCTATTCTCCCACGCTGATCCCAATCTGTCTTACGTCATCTTTTCCATCCGCGGATTTTCGCTCCCGCCGTGATCTTTTGGTTTTCTCCTTTTTCAACTTTCGAGGCGAGCGCGAGCGAAACACCATGCCAATTATTGGCAGTTCAACATCTCGCCAATCTGGAACGCACTCATCGCACCCACAAAGCTTTCCACAGCAGCCCTTCAGCTACTCCAAAAACTCACATACGGGACTTGATATACCTCCTTACGACTCAACATCTGACAATACCAGGACGAAACTTACAACATGGCTCCTTCCGCATCGAAACAAAAGGTGTGTAGCAACTGAGTTCTTGATCTTCCGTACGAGCTACACAAAGCTGAATGACTTTGGTTCGACACGCAGAGATTGGCAGAAAAGGTGACTTGCTGCAGGATCTGTAATGCATTAGACTGCTGCTCTCTGTCTTACTGATATTGTTCTTGAATGACTTGCAGGCTGCTAAAGCGTCCGTTTCCGGCAAAGCGTCTGTATCTACTACTGGAGCCAACACCCCTCTCACATCTGTTTCGGCCGCCGAGTCCCTTGACACTGATGCAGGAGTCAACTCGGCTGCTGCGGCCATGGCTAAATTGTCATCGGCTACCGACCGGTGAGTCGAACCGGGTTATATAGGCAAGCAATTGTCATGCTGAACTATCGCCCTTCAGATCCGCAAACGGAGTTTTGGTCTCGGATGTCAAAGGACGTGATATCAAGATCGACTCCTACACCCTGTCTTTCCACGGACGTCTTCTGATTGAGGGCGCTGAGATCAGTCTGAACTACGGTCAACGATACGGTCTTTTGGGAGAAAATGGAAGCGGAAAATCTACGTTCCTGCAGTCCATTGCCGAGCGAGATGTGGACATTCCGGAGCATATCGATGTAAGTCGAGACTAAAATAAGATTGTCGGATCTGGTTGCTGAAGTAGCCCTACAACGGCCTTTGTAGATCTATTTAGTCAGCGGTGCTGTCGATCCTTCTGACATCAACGCCGTCGACTACATCATTGCTTCTGCCAAGGAGAAGATGGAGCGTCTTGAAAAGCAAATTGAGGATATGTCGGTTGCAGATGAGGTCGACGAGTTGGGTCTAGAGGCCAAGTACGAGGAGCTAGAGGAGATGGGTGATGTCAACACTTTCGAAGCCAAGGCCGGTGCCATTCTTACCGGTCTCGGTTTCACTCAACCGATGATGAAAAAGCCTACCAAGGACATGTCTGGAGGTTGGAGAATGAGAGTCGCTCTTGCCCGAGCTCTGTTCGTCAAGCCCCACGTCTTGCTCTTGGACGAACCTACCAGTCATTTGGATTTGGGTGCCGTGGTCTGGCTCGAGGCGTACTTGGCAACTTACAATCACATTTTGGTCTTCACCTCGTGAGTGAGAACGTGGCTTAGGAGGAAAATTCGTTCGACCGTTAACGACCGGCAACCATAGGCATTCGCAAGATTTCATGGACAATGTCTGCACCCAAATGATGGACTTGTCATTGCAGAAGAAGCTTGTCTACTATGGAGGTAACTACACCACCTACGTTCGAACCAAGAGCGAGAACGAGGTCAACCAGATGAAGGCATACACGAAACAAAACGACGAAATTCAACATATCAAGAGTGAGCGGGTCTATGCATAGCGTGACGCCACGTGCCGAGCTGATGGTCATTGCTCGGACAGAGTTCATTGCTTCTGCTGGTACTTATGCCAATTTGGTGAAACAGGCCAAGTCTAAACAGAAGGTATGTCTATCACCCTACCCGTGACTGCGCCGGCCAACACGCTGATGCTGTTAGTTTACCCGTTCAGATTATCGATAAAATGGAAGCCGCTGGTTTGATTGAAAAGGTCGAACAACCCAAGGTCCTTCGTTTCAACTTCGAGGACGTTGCCAAGCTGCCGCCTCCCAACATCGCCTTCAATGATGTCGCTTTCTCCTACTCCGGAGACAAGAAAGACTTCCTGTACAACGGCCTCAGCTTCGGTATCGACATGGACTCCAGGTAAGTCAATACCCGCCTGTCTCCTTCGAGTCCAGATCGTAGAAGTAGAGTCTCATTCGAATCGCTACGAACAGAATCGCTATTGTTGGAGACAATGGTACTGGAAAATCCACCCTATTGAACCTGATCACGGGCCAGCTGTCACCCGTTTTGGGAACGGTCTCCAAGCACCCCGCCCTCAAGTTGGCCAAGTACTCTCAGCATTCTGCCGATCAATTACCTTACGACAAGTCGCCTGTCGAGCATCTTGAAGCGACCTACAAGGCCAAATACCCCGAGAAAGACATTCAGTACTGGAGGCAGCAAGTCGGTCGATTCGGTGTGACAGGCGCTCACCAGACCAACCCCATTGCTGAGCTCTCTGACGGTCTTCGAAACGTGAGCACCGGGCTCTCCCCTCACCTCTTCTGTATGAGTATCGTATTGACCACGACTTTTGCTGCAGCGTGTCGTGTTCGCCATGTTGGCACTCGAGACTCCTCATATCTTGCTCTTGGATGAGCCTACCAACCACTTGGACATGGAGTCTATCGATTCCCTCGCGAAGGCGATCAACGAGTTTACCGGTGGAGTAGTCATTGTCTCCCACGATTTCCGTAAGCATGCCCAGCTGTTGCACGCATGTAGCTCTACTGAAATATACTTCTTCAACAGGTCTTATCAGTCAGGTTGCGCAGACTCTTTGGGAAGTAAAGGACCACAAGATCATGGACCTTACCAAGCAGGATATCTCGATTGTCGATTACAAGAAGCAATTGGCTAAGCGAAGTAAGTTCTCGCAATAGTGACGATACGTTGAGTCGAGTTTGATGGTCTCCCATTGTCACAGGTCAAGCACAAATTGAAAAAGCCGCGCTGTTGTCTAAAACCTCGACCGGTGGCAAGCTATAGAGCAGCTGGGATGGTGATATAGTTGTTTTCGCGTCGGGATGGTCCTGTAGCGGGTACTTGTTGGATCTTGTTTCCGGTTTGGCATTCTCATTAGAACTGGCTGTGCTTGTATAATTACTCTTGGATCAGGTATGCACGATGATGCACACGGATTGATTTCCTTGTCTTCGACCAAGACGTCAGGGCCTGCATTTCGCGTGACGGCAGTTGTTCAGACGGCTCAGCGATCAGAGGTGAAAAAGAAATGGAAATTGCTCCGCATGACAAACGGGTCGAATTCGGTTTGTCGGGATTTCCGCGCGGAAGCAAGATTGGAAATGATAATCGATCGTTTCGCCTCGCTCCAGGATCCAGGATCATGTCCATGCAATGCCACTTTCCGGATCGTTTGGCCCGGGTAGATAATCACGAACACTGGGTTTGATCTCCAAACCTGGTCAAAGAGATACGCAGGATCAACTCAACAGCCAGCACAAGCAGATATCCACACGATGACAGTCATCAAGTTCGAGAGTCAATTGCGGGTCGCCACCTCGGGTTTCGTACGCGATGTAAGTGTAGCCCATCGGGTGATCGGCCAGCGGATATTGACAGAACCCGACCGCATTACGCTACTTCATATCCAGGTTCGCCAACATTCTGGATGTGGATACAGGGCATTGGCTACCGCCGCTGGCAGTGATAAGCAAGGTCAATTTGCGCGGAAGCTGGCAGACGGCCCGTCTTTTGGCGACTTTGTCGGGGGGGAGGAGATCGCGCAAGGAACAAGAGTCAGTTTAGGGAATCTCAAGACGTGAGTCTTGATGCAGTTGTGCCAAATGACAGCCCCGATCGCCCCGACTAACTGGTGCATGTATAACAAGTCCGCGTCTACCTTCCCATCTCAAAGCCAAAATTCCAACCGGCGGTTCTTATGCCAGCATCAAGAAAGACCTGAGAGGTCTAGGACTTCACACGGTTTGCGAAGAGGCGAGGTGTCCCAACATCGGAGAATGTTGGGGCGGTGGTAAAGACGGAGTAGAGGGGAAGCGAGGGGCTACGGCGACGATCATGGTTAGCATTCGAAAAGCGTGTAATTTGCTGTTCCATCTCAAAGTGACAATCTCTCCTCAACTTGCAGCTGATGGGTGACACTTGTACTCGAGGCTGTCGTTTCTGTTCAATCAAGACATCTCGCGCGCCTCCCCCATTGGATCCTCACGAGCCGGAGAACACTGCTGAAGCAATCAGTCGTTGGGGACTGGGCTACATCGTCCTTACCAGTGTTGACCGGGACGATCTGGTAGATGGAGGATCAAAACATATTGCTGAAACGATTATGAAGATCAAACAGAAGTAAGCACCCGCTCGGCTACTTTATTCGTGAATCCCGTTTCGCCTTGTGCCAATACCAGAAGTCTACAGGGCTCCAGATATCCTGGTCGAAGCGTTGGCACCGGACTTTTCCGGTAACCTCGAACATGTCAATACCGTGGCGCTGTCTGGGCTGGATGTGTTCGCTCACAACGTCGAGACAGTCCCCCGATGTACTCCATTTGTGCGAGATCGAAGAGCCAACTTTGACCAAAGCATTACGGTGTTGAGGAACGCCAAAATTGCTTCGAGAACAGCCGGCCGAGAAGTCATCACCAAGACAAGCATCATGCTCGGCGTCGGGGAGACGGAAGCAGAGGTCAAGGAGGCTTTGGCCAGTGAGTTCCACGAACCGCCCGTCTTCAATTGACGGATTTTGAGATCGACTCTTTCGTAACTCACAGGACTGAGGGAGATCGAAGTCGATGTTGTCACATTCGGGCAGTATATGCGACCCACAAAGAAACACATGAAAGTGGACCGCTATGTCGATCCCGCGGAGTTCGATACGTGGAGGACTGTGGCAGAGAAGATGGGCTTTCTCTACGTCGCATCAGGCCCTCTTGTGCGCAGTAGTTACAAGGTGAGTGGAAAGATGATATGCCAGCTAAATCTTGTATATGGACTGAGCTTGTCCTGTACCGTTGATAGGCCGGCGAATTTTTCTTGCACAATGTCTTGAAGAAGCGAAGGGAGGCTGCTGCCAAGGTGGACGCTGGCCGTCTTGTGACAGCGGGAGAGGCAGCCGTGCAATTGGATAAACACAAGCAATAAGAGTTTCCACCATGTAACTAAATATACCCGAGCCACATCCAGACTGCTTCCAGTTGTTCCGCGTAACATTCGGCTTCATAATTTGGCAAGGCTGCAAGGGGGGTCTTCGCCTCCTAAGAATATGCTTTAGATGGTGCTTGTGGGCGTGTCGATCGTGCAGCTTGAGTTGACGGTAAGGGTGTTCGTAATCGGCTTAGCAAAACGCTGCGAACAACACGAAGCATAATAGTTGATATCATTTAGATAGATTCGCGTCGGGACGCGACGATATGCGCGAGTGAGTTGCGGTTTGGCCTTGCGCCTTCCATCTTTCATCAGAGGGTCCCGAGCCAGTTGACAATGCGATGTGGTAGAATTGAAGGTACGCCTCATTCTAATCTGCTTACTGCCACTGCCCCCCAATCGGGACGTACCGGAGCAAAAGACCGGCGATATCTCGATCCAATCGCTTGCATCAGCCTGAGCTGCCTCGCTCCGAATATCTATAGCTAGTCCTGCGAAAGAGATAGCATCAAACGCCACGAGTTGGCTGAAGTAAGGTCGTTTGACACTCTTGCAAAAGGTCATCGAAACGATGCTACTCGCCTAAGCCATACGTCCGAGAGCGATGCTTCCTATCAGCGGCGCAGATATCGAGCCGCTACGCAATTACACCACAGCTACTCCTAATCTTATCAAGTCAGGTCGGCAATTCGGTTGCAAACGATTGAAATCTTGCGGTTTTTAGCTCTTGCTTGGTCAGTCGTCTAGATTATGCTTTGACATGTGGAGGCTTACATGCTGACCTGCGCCGACGTCTATGCTGTCTTTCTTCGTAGAGCGCCCGCTCAAACCAATATGCAGGGAGCAGACGTTCTGGGAGACGAGACTCCAGACATAAATCAGGTCTTTACGATGTACGGGCCCACTGAAAGTAAGAGGCCTTACACCTCCGGAACCGTCTCACCCAAACCTATAGAAGCTCTCAGAAAGACTCGGCATTCACCTTCGCCTTTCTCGATGGGCAGTTCGTCCCTAGACACGACGCCTTCCGTTGTCGGGAAACCCCGATCAACGAATTTCGGACTCCCGATCTCATCTTCGCCCAGGCATGTAGTCGAGCGACGGCAGAGGGAAAGAGGTCGAACAGATAGCGTTCGATCCTCGTCTTATTCAAGCCTGGCGCCCGCTCCACAATCACGTCGTACTTCGGCAGGGGTCGCCCCTGTAACGACGGAAATTTACAGTAACGATGGAATTATCCAAACTCAAGATTTGACAACTCAGGAGTGCAGGAGCCCTAACCCACGTCAGACCACTTTAGCTTCCCAGCCCGTAGATCCGACGGGTTCGCCTGAGTATGGACTCCGTCGAAATCCGTCCGTCAACTCTGTGGGCTATCATTATACGGCCAGCTACAGTCCATCTTTGACGGAGGAACTGTTTCAGAGCCAAGCGCTGGAGTTGGCTGACGAGGGGCAGAGCAAGACCATAGATGCCAATCGAGTTGCACAGTGGGGTGGAATCGAGCAATTAGGAATGAGGTTAAGAAACGAAGTCTCGGGCTACTTTGATGGTGGCGTAGTGGAAGATCTGAAAGGTGAGTCAGCAAAAATAATGCTCGTACGCAGCAGCTAGGCTATGAGCTAATTTGAACCGTTGGACTTTCTAGGTTCAACTCATGTACTTCTTGCTTCGCTGTCGAATCCGCTTGCCATGTCCTCCCTTTTGGACGTCCTGTTACCTATTATCGAAAACACGCTGGTCGTCTTGGATGTACACGCAAACATGCTGCGAGAAGTTCCGAACGCGCTTGCCCGATGTAGGGAGTTGGAGGAGCTAAACCTGTCGGAGAATCCTATTCCAGCAGTTCCTAAGTGGTTGGGAGATCTTACGGAGTTGCGAGTCGTCATTTTGGATCGCTGCAGCTTGCGGGCGTTGCCGGCCACCATGATCGCCGCCCAGCAGTTACACACGATCTGCAGTAAGCTCATACTCGCGTCACTTGCTGCATCATCTGTCCCGCTTACCACGATTTTCGATTACAGTACGGCACAATCGATTGATCAGTTTGCCATCGTGGCTATCTCAGCTTCCCAGGCTAGAAACGCTACTGATCGAAGGAAATCCGTTTGTCGGACCCTGGAAGACTCTGAGTCGGACCCTTACGATATCGGCCTTGCAGACTGCATCGAGTTTTCCGATCGGAGAGCAAGATCAGAACGGACATGCGGCACCGGATGCTACTACGCTGCAGCTCATCGACGGTCGGTTTGAATTGCCGACCACTCAATCTCCGTTGGCTGGAGTTTCAGCACTAGGCGACCCACTTGCCACGGCGGAGGGGTCTCACGAGCTACAGGGCATGGCCCTTGGTACCGACCAATTATATGCGGGTGATCGCGATGCTCGTGCACCTCAGAGCCTCAGGCGGATGCAGAGTGCAGGAGCCTTGTTCGGACTGAGATCTCTATCGGCTAGTCATGTACCGATAAGAGGGAACACATACAGCAGAACGGTATCTAGCCAGATACCCTCAAGAATAGGTTCGACCTCTACGGCTCTAGACATACCGTCAAGTGATGATGGGGACGAGATGGAAATGCTTTCAACACGGGAAGACAAAGCATCGTCTGATGCGGACGACGTCGTCCCGACAGCCACAACCACCAAGTCAGGCAAATGGGGTTTCTTGCGAAAGATGAGCATGAACAGAATGCGGACAGCGACGATAGAGCCGAAACAAGGGACAGGTCAGACCGAAGCTAGGAAATTGACTGGTCGCGAAGGCAGAAAACCCATCAAGAAAATGCAATCCTTAGTGTCAATACCGTCTCACGATGATGTCGAGCGTTCAGCCAGCAACAGCCGAATGAATGCGTTAAAGCATCCTTCGTATCAGAGCGGCAAAAGAAGAAGCTTTCTGCCAGTTTTGGACGGTCCCCCCTCGCTAAACGTAGCAATCCCTTCCTTCTCTTCGTCTCCCTTCAGCATGTCAACCTTGTCGTTGCACAGCCTTCCGACGGGCGATGGCACAAGAGATACCGCCGCTGGAAACCCTCTGGGAACATTGTTGGCTCCACCGGGTTCCTCAATCAGCCAATCCGACCGTTCGAATCCTGTACAATCTCGCGCGCTTTCGTCCTCGACCACAAACTACGAGATGGGTTTTAAGACCATCATGTCTTATCTAGGTGACCTGTACGACTTGTCTTTGCCCGTACCAACGGTCCAGGGTGGAGCTGAAATCGTCCAGGGCGATCTGGGCACAACCTCGGCATCCGTTTCTATTAGCTCCGAGAGCAGATCAGGCGCTTCTTCGCCGCAAATCTCCGGGAATCATCATACTAGCAGATTCACGCCCACCGTGCTCAAAGCGACGCAACATTCCGGATTGGGTTTTGCTCGGGATGGGTCGCCAACCGCACCAATTTCGCCAGCAACATCAGATGCGCAAGGAGGCTATGACATACGGACACAATCTCGACCTGCCTCTGTCGCAAAGGTAGCGGATGAAGATACCATGCCAATCAAGAGGTATAAGGATGATCCCCTCGCACGTCTAGGCGTTATCAAGCACATCATTGAGTAAGCGAGGGATCATGGCTACCTAGCTGTAGCCCATCTAATTCTGGTCCTTGCTTTGCAGTACGGAGAGAACATATGTACGAGGTCTCCAAGATCTGGTGGAAATCTACGTAAAACCCGCATCGCAGCTCGTATCTAAAGGCGACTCCGAAACAGTTGTCCCAGCAAACGAGCGGAAAATCGTGTTTGGCGGACTGGAAGGCATCCTTCAATTCCACAGACAAAGTTTTCTGCCTGCCCTAGAAAAGGCCGCTGGCCTGGTCTCTGACACGACTTCAACGTGCAAGGAGACAAACTCTCAGGACACGGCAATGCACGTCGCCAATGTTTTTAAGCTATATCATCCCTTCATGCGGCAATACTCTTCTTATATCAACAACTTCGACTACGCCCTGATGCGGCTACGCACCTGGTCAGACAAGACAAACCAAGGTGGTTTCTCTGGCGCTTCGCAATCACTTGCTCACGAGACCGTACCCACAATCTCTGCTGGAGCATTGACAGCTGGGTTGGGCATCGGTGCAGCGAATGGCCCGCAGTCAAGTCGCACAAACGCGACAGCTGGCTTGACAATAGCGCAAAAGAAACGCATACGCTCTTTTTTGAAGGTCAGTACGGCCGTTAGGGTTTCCAGTGGTACGCGCGACCTGAGACAGGTCCCTCACTCATAGCATTGCCGGAAGCACCCGCGACATTCGCAACTGAATCTGGAAAGCTACCTACTGATGCCTGTGCAGAGAATTCCACGTTATCGTATGCTCGTGAGTATAGACGTGGTCAGGTCAAGAAGATTGGACTGAGATAAGTCACCCTAGTTGGAGGATCTTGCTCGTTGCACGCCGCCATTGCATCTCTCGACCGGTGAGCCCATTGAAGACGCTCTCCAAGAAATGGTCGCACTTGCTTCGACTATGAACGAGGAGAAGCGTGATTCAGAGTCCAGGCGGAAACTCGTCAAGTAAGTGAAGCGCGAACCGATCAGGCTGTAAACAAGTATCTGATGTTTCGATCAGATGGCAGCAGCGTATCCGCGGACGGTTCGCGACTCCTCTTGTGCAGGCTCACAGGCGCTTGCTACTAGACGGGCAGCTTATGATCACTCGCAATGTCAAGCGCTCAGCGACGCTCGTTGAGGTTCCTGGCAGTCTTCTTGTGGACGAGAATGCCGATCGAACCATAACGAACGCAAAGACTGTTGTTCAGGTCGAGACCCTCATTCCCGAAATTATGGAACGACCCGTCCTTGTGCTTCTTGCGAGCGACATGATGCTGCTGTGCAAGGATCCATCACAGGGACAGGACCCGGATTGTGCTGTGGAGCTCTTCGCAGTGCTGAAGTTGCAAACCAAACCAAATCCAGCGAGTGTCATCAACGGGAGTGGGATAAGATTGGTGGACAACCGGGTATGTTTGCAAATCCCCCCTCAGCGATGCCATGATGTCTTAGCAGATCTTTTTCTCCGCACAGAACATACTGTATCTCGCTGCGAGTAGCAATCAGGAGGCAGTGGCTTGGGTTGATGTAATCAACAATGAATTCGACCCGACGAAGTGATACAGCACTTTTTTGCGCTCTGGATTTGAAGGAGGCTAAAAGGCTCAAACAGGCGTACATCTATGTTTCTTGCCGCTGCTATATCAATCTCATGTGTCAGTACAATGACAGATATCTACCGATCACGAGGGATTATTCCTCTTTTTCCATTGCTAAAGGGGAACAAATAAGCCCAGCAGCTTAGCGCGCGTGCTGATGTCTCTACTCACGCCGTGGTCTTTTGCCGTGAAATCCTCGCACGCAGCCAAAGTTTTCAGCTAAGAGAAGAGAAGCCTTGAGCTTCGACGTCACTAGGCTTGGAATGCATTTCCAACTCACATAACGAGAAAGTTTGACCAGTTGGTTATCTTCCTGTTGTGAGCTGGCTCCGTGATACGCTCGGATCTGATTTGGCGAGCGGTATGAGCAAGTCTGCTTGGTTCGCGGGATCGAGATCACCATGTAGCAATACCTTTAGGCCTTCACCCGGATTCATCGCAAAATTGCGGCTCAGCTAGATGGCCCACAGTTGAGTCACCCTTCGAGGCTGTAATCTGTGTACAATTGACTCACATCATCGATATGAATGGTATTTTTCGCGCTCCTTCGGGGGGCGAGCTGTCTCGTCAGAAGCGAACGGTCAATCGATCTCGGATCCTCGTAACTGACCATTGGTTCCGAAACGCCGGCTGCTGCCACAGGAACGAGAGGGGCTTGACCTGGGAGCACGGAATTGGTAGCATTAAGCAACGGTTCTGCCACGTTGCCTTCCTCTGCCTTACTTCGTGCTTAAACACCTGGCCATTTCTTTCCCCGAATATGGGAAACATACTCTTTCGGTCGCAAACGCATAGTAACTGAATAGAAGAAGGTGCAACGTTGAGAACGAGAGTCAGGTCCAGTGAATGCGCCTGACATACCTTGTAGTTCCTCGCTTCATCCCCGATTATACCGCACTCAGTCAACTTGCTCTCTAGCCACCTGTATTTCGCTGTCTCGTTTCAATAGACCTTCCATTTACTGGATATGAGGAGACCGTTACCATATGCTAGTCTGTGACCAAACGACAATGTCATAATCCAAGTACTACGTCTCGGGAGAAATCAGCTACAGGCGAGCCACGACATGGGCCACCTTGTCTTACTGCTTGCTCCAGGAAGTCATGCAAAAATGGACGGAGGCATTCCATGGGGGGTAGCGCACCTGCCAGTAAAGGCTTGGAGTCCACCAGAGCTTTGATATGGGATGGGATTCGAGTCAGCTGAACTGTGAGATGTTCCGTCCAGAAATACATACTATAGTCGAGATCCAGGACGAGCAATTTTTTCCCCGGCCGGGGTGGGTTCATGATCTGGGGACACAGTCGATCGGGTCTTTGCAGTACGAAGGCATTCTATACCAATATCTCACGTTGATGGGGCACTGCTCGATCTTCTGTCCGACCAAACGAATATTACGAGGATCGTCAGCCGGCCGCAATCTGGGAGCGGTGGTGTCGTCTACAGCAGACAGGGTAGTCAATAGCTTGAACGATTTTTTGTCCGGTACTCGTCTCACATGCAATGTCGAAGTTATCAGCCACATCAGGGGTGTCCGCATGATTTAGAAGGTGAGGGTCCTTGAAGGTCTGATCCTCCGGAGTTCCGACAACTACAAACTTGCGTTTCATAGCGGTGATGCCCAATTCGCTCCTGTTGTATCTGGCTTTCATCAAAAATTTCCGATGAGGACTCCAATCGAGATGGAAGGCCCACTCACAGTATAGCATCGTCGGGGGGCAACTTCCCTTTCACTAGACCGACATATTTCTGTCTTTCGAAGGGAACAGCCGTTCTCGACTGGACTTCGGACTACCTCGCGCATTCTCGGTTCAGCGATGAGCTCACAACAGAACGCCCCCTCACATGAAGCCCTCACTCTGAGATCATGAATCCTGAAGATACGAAGGCTAGTCAGTGACAGGCATCGGTGTCATGCCTTTCAAGCCTCACCTGTCATCCCCGTGCATTTCTACCTCGAAGCTCTTGCCCGACCAAGAGAATACAAACCGATACAATGAGCTGGGTCCTTCGGCTGAGCTTCCAGCATTAGCAGGAGGAACAAGTTTTGAGGAGCCCTCCGTCTCATCGACTCGTTCTTGAGCATCATTCATCACGATGGGAGTCTCCTCGACCTGCAGATCGGGCACCGCTTCAATTGCAGACATGTTGGAGGGCGATGAACAGCTTCGTTTGTCGGACTCTCAGGTTGTTCAGCGAAGTCCCAGGTGGACCTTTCTGATTAGAACTTTATGGCCCTCTGTAGGCTGGTCATCGGGACCAAGAATCCGTCCGTCATCCAATACAGTCGCCTCCTTTGTTACGATCTTCCTGTGACGGCTCGAACGTTGATCATTGAGCCGCGACAAGCGAGCAAGTCGCAAGTCCTTTCGGTAGATTCGTCATAAGCTCACAAGCAGTGACATCGTAAACAAATTGGCTTGAGTGCTTCAGCCGCGTCCCGGATGCCAGCTGGCCGCTATTAACCCGATAGGAAGCTCTAGCAGGGGCCACCTTTTGT
>Ga0308160_10002330_pt1 | contig 23353 bp, 21 predicted proteins | sample PhyFR1_FD_201036 | JGI IMG/M metagenome (GOLD analysis project Ga0308160, IMG submission 201036) | Phyllosphere microbial communities from UC Gill Tract Community Farm, Albany, California, United States - DLSLF.R1 | ecosystem: Host-associated > Plants > Phyllosphere > Unclassified | place: USA...
TCGCCAATCGGCCTGTCGATGGTCACCAAGCTGGCCCCTACCCGCCTCGTCGGCCTGGGCATGGGCGGCTGGTTCCTGTCGACGGGTATCGGCAACAACCTGTCGGGCATCTTCGCCTCGCACGTCTCGGGTGAAACCGGCATGACGGTGGCATCGGCACTCGACGGCTACAACTTCGGCCTGATGTCGCTGCTGGGCGGCGGCATCCTGCTGGTGCTGCTGGCACCGGTGATCCAGAAGCTGATGCATGGCGTGAAGTAACAACGCTACGCACCAATAAAAGAACGGCGGCCCGCGGGCCGCCGTTTTTGTTTCAACAAAAGCCGGGGTCAGGTCTGACATTCGGACACGATCTCAACCAAAAGCCGGGGTCAGGTCTGACATTCGGACACGATCTCGACCGTTGGGGAGTCGGACGTTGCGGTCACAGAGCCATGCCAATGCTGGCAACACGGCGTTGGACGCGGCTAAGGCTGAGGTCGTGTCTAAATGTCAGACCTGACCCCAGCTGTTGCCTTGGCCGTGCGCGTTACTTCACGGGCTTTTCACGCGCTACCCAGAACAGCAGCGCCACGATTACGGCGTATGGCAGCATGCTCAGCACGTTCGCGCTGTCGCCGGCGAAGAACGGATTGTAGGCCTCTGCCCAGCGCGCCGCGGCGGCGTCGAAGTCCGTCAGGACGCCCGCCGTGATCGCGATGATGATCCCGGCCAGTGCGCCGCCGGCGATATAGCCCGAAGCCAGCAGCACGCCCGAACTGCGGTCGTTTGCGGCCTGGCGCTCTTCTTCGTTCAGGCCCACGTTCTGCGGCAGCTTGTTGTTGCGGCGGTCCGCCAGCCAGCGCACCGTGCCGCCAATCGCGATCGGCAGCGTCGCCACCAGCGGCAGGTAGACGCCCACTGAAAACGCCAGCGATGCGATCCCCGCCATTTCCAGCACGATCGCGATCATCACGCCGAACAGCACCAGCGTCCATGGCAGCTCGCGGTCCAGGATGCCCTTGATGATGTACGACATCAGCACGGCTTTCGGCGCATCGTATTTCTTTACTTCGGTGCCATCCGGGCGCGTCTTGTGGTGGCCGTTGATGCCCGGGTCGACCAGGTACACCGCCTTGCCTGCGTTGTCGACGAAGTACTTGCCGGCGGGGCCGCCGACCGTGTCGGTCTTGTGCCAGACTTTATAGGTGTTCTTGTCGGTATCGGCTTGCGGACCATGCAGCGTGCCGGTGTCGGTCAACTTCGACGCATCGACCGTGAGGCCTGGCGCCACCTGCGCTGCCGGCACGTAGACGGTGCCGGCGTCATTCAGCTTGAGCAGCACCGGCCCCAGGATCAGCGCCGATGCGAATGCGCCGCACAGGATCGCGTACTGCTGCATGCGCGGCGTCGAGCCCACCAGGTAGCCGGTCTTCAGATCCTGCGACGTCGTGCCGGCATTGCTGGCGGCGATGCAGACGATTGCGCCGACCGACAGCGCCGTCACGTAATACTGGCCGCCCGTCCAGCCCATCAGCAGGAAGATCAGGCAGGTAAACAACAGCGTGGCCACGGCCATCCCCGAGATCGGATTGGACGACGACCCGATCTCGCCCACGAGCCGTGACGACACGGTCGCGAACAGAAAGCCGAAGACCAGGATCAGCACCGCACCGAGCACGTTCATGTGCAGTGGCGCGGCCAGCGAGATGACGGCGACGATCGCCAGGCACCCGATCACGACCCACTTCATCGGGATGTCACGGTCGGTACGCAACGATGCATCGGCGCTGCTGCCGTTCTTCATGCCCGCCAGGCCACCACGCAAGCCATTCCAGATCGTCGGCAGCGAGCGCGCCAGCGAAATCAGGCCACCGGTGGCCACAGCACCGGCGCCGATGTAGAGAATATAGGCGCTGCGGATATCGTCGCCCGTCATGTCGCGGATCGGAATCGTGCCGGGCGAGAGCGGCGTGCTGGCCAGCTCGCCGAAGAACTTGATCATCGGGACCAGCATCAGCGACGCCAGCACGCCGCCGGCTGCCATCGTAAACGCAATGCGCGGCCCGATGATGTAGCCCACGCCCACCAGCTCGGGGGATATCTCGGCGCCGATGCTGCCCGTCTTGAGCGGCGCGCCGAACTCGAAGTTGACCGTGTCGCGCCAGCCCTTGAACGACACGCTGAGCGTCTTGTACAGGATGCCGATGCCAAAGCCCCCGAAGATCAGCAGCGCGCGGCGCTTGGCGATGCGCACTGCGTCGCTGCCGGCGATGCGCACTTCGCCCGCGGCATCGCGCGAAACGTCGGTGGCCGCGGCCTTGAGCACTTCGGCGCACGCCGTGCCTTCCGGGTACTTCAGCTCGCGGTGCTGGTCGACGATCAGCGTGCGGCGCAGCGGGATCATCATCAGGATGCCCAGCAGGCCACCGAGCACGCCCACCAGCAGCACGCGCGAGATTTCCAGGTCGAAGCCCAGGATCAGGATCGCCGGCATGGTCACGCCCAGGCCAAAGGCCAGCGATTCGCCGGCCGAACCGGCCGTCTGCGCGATGCTGTTTTCGAGGATCGTCGATTCGCGTGCGCCGAGCTGCTTGGCCACGCCGAACAGCGTGATGGCGATGACCGCCACCGGGATCGAGGCGCTGACGGTCAGGCCGACCTTGAGCACCAGGTACAGCGACGACGCGCCGAAGATCATGCCGAGGATGACGCCCATGATCAGGGCGCGTGGCGTCATTTCAGCCAGCTGGGCGTGGGCGGGAATATAGGGTTTGAAGCTTGAATCGGGCGGCATGGTGTCCTTGTTGGCGGGCGTAGCTCGCCACTGCGGACGAACCGAAAGCAGGAATATCGCACATGCACGTACGGAAAGAAAGCGCGCGCCGAAAGCGGACTATAATCGCCCGATCCTGGCCCACCACGTGGTGGGCAGCAAGTTTTACAGTGAGAGTTCGGCATTGAAAGCGACCAACCAACAGCCCGCAAAAACCCTGCTGGGCATGAAGCGCGCCTACGCGTACGTACTGATCTTTTTCGCCGCGCTGGTGCTGATTGCGGCCGGCCTGGCCATCGGCGTGTGGAGCGCGATCAGCCCCAAGGTGCCGGCGATCGACGCCGTCACCGACTACCGCCCGAAGATCCCGCTGCGCATCTACACGCAAGACAATGTGCTGATCGGCCAGTTCGGCGTCGAGCACCGCGACTTCGTCCCGATCGCAAAAATTCCCGCGATGATGAAAAGCGCCGTGCTGGCCATCGAGGACACGCGTTTCTATGAACACGGCGGCATCGACTTCATCCGCGCGATGGGCGCGGCCCGCGCCAACCTGCGCGGCGGTTTCCGTCAGGGCGCGTCGACCATCACGATGCAGGTCGCGCGCAACTTCTTCCTCACCAACGAGAAGACCCTCTCGCGCAAGCTGACCGAGGTCGCGCTGGCCTACAAGATCGAGCGCTCGCTGACCAAGGACCAGATCCTCGAGCTGTACATGAACCAGATCTACCTGGGCCAGCGCTCGTACGGTTTTTCGAGCGCCGCGCGCAGCTACTTCGGCAAGACGCTCGATCAGTTGTCGCTGGCCGAGACGGCGATGCTGGCCGGCCTGCCGCAGAATCCGGCGCGCACCAATCCGGTATCGAACCCGAAGCGCGCAGCGGCGCGCCAGCACGCCATCCTCAAGCGCCTGCTCGAACTGGGCACGATCACGCAGGCGCAGTACACTGCGGCGCTGGCCGAACCGCTGCGCGTCAAGCGCGACGCCGGCCAGAAGTTCGATACGCCGGCCCAGTATGTCGCGGAGCTCGCGCGCCAGGCGGTCTACGAACAGTTCGGCGAAGAAGCCTACACGCGCGGCATCGTGGTCACGACGACGATCCGCGCGGCCGAGCAAAAGGCCGCGTATGAATCGGTGCGCCGCAACGTGCTGGCCTACGATGGCCGCCATGGCTACCGCGGCCCCGAGGCGCGCGTCGAGCTGCCATCGGAGCCCGAACAGCGTGACGAGGCGATTGCCGATGCGCTGCAGGCGCGCCGCTCCAGCGACGGCTTGCTGGCCGGTGTCGTGCTCGCGGCCAGCCCGAGCCAGGTGCGGGTGACGCTGTTGTCCGGCGAAGACGTCGTCATCAAGGGCGCCGGGCTCAAATTCGCCAGTCCGGGCCTGCAGCCAGCGGCGCGCGAAGCGCTGCGGATCACGCCGGGCGCCGTCATCCGCGTCAGCAAGGACAAGGCCGGCGACTGGGCGATCGTGCAGGTGCCGCAGGTCGAGGCGGCATTCGTCGCGATCGACGCCGATACCGGCGCCTACCACGCGCTGGTCGGCGGCTTCGACTACAACCTGCAAAAGTTCAACCACGTGACGCAGGCGTGGCGCCAGCCGGGATCGAGCATCAAGCCGTTCGTGTATTCGGCTGCGCTTGAAAAAGGCTATTCGCCTAGTACCCGCATTCTCGATGCGCCGATCGAACTGCCCGGCGCCAGCGAAGACAATCCGTGGCGCCCGCAGAACGACGACGGCGTGTTCGACGGCGAAGTCACGCTGCGCCAGGCGCTGGTCAAGTCGAAGAACGTGCCGACCGTGCGCGTGCTGCGCGCGGTGTCGGTCGATTTCGCGCACCAGTATCTCGAGCACTTCGGCTTCGACCTGGCGCGCCATCCCCGCAACTACACGATGGCGCTGGGTACGGGCGCCGTCACGCCGCTGCAGCTGGCCGGCGCGTACTCGGTGTTTGCCAACGGCGGCTACCGCGTCAAGCCCTACCTGATCCAGCGCATCGTCGACGGCAATGGCAGCGTGATCGCCGAGGTGCCGCCGTCGCAGGGCCCGCAGGAAGCCAACCGCGTCATCACGGCGAGAAATGCGTTCGTTGTCGACAGCATGCTGCGCGACGTGGCCCGCTTCGGCACTGCCGCCGGCTCGGCCAAGCAGCTCGGCCGCACCGACCTGGCCGGCAAGACCGGCACCACGAACGATGCGATCGACGGCTGGTTCGCCGGGTACGCGGGCAAGGTGGTGGCAGTATCGTGGATGGGCTATGACGAACCGCGCTCGCTGGGCGGCCGCGAATTCGGCTCGACGCTGGCGATGCCGATCTGGATCGACTACATGCGCGTGGCGCTGGCCAAGGTGCCACCGCAGGAGCGCACGCCGCCGGACGATCTGGTCAACGATGGCCGCGACTGGCTGTATCCCGAATACGCCGACGCGGTCGAGACCCGCACCATCGACATCGCCGTCGCGCCGCCGGCGGCGCCGGTCGACGAGTTCCAGCAGCCGCTCGACGACGCGCCGCTCGAAGGACCGTCGCCGCTCGAGGCGCTGCCCAATGTCGCGCCTCCAACGCCGCCGGCGCAGCCGCCGCAGCCGCAGCCGCAGCCGCCAGCACTACCCCCGCAACAGCCCCCGCAAGCGCCACCACCCGACAACAGCCTGTGGTAGCCTGAGGTTCCCGACACCACCGTCGGGAACCTCGTGGGCCGTGTACTGGTGGGTCACAGACGCGCGCCGCGCATGCAACCGTCCAGGGAGATCCACATGGCATATGTCGATGGTTTTGTCCTTCCGCTTCCTACTTCCAGCATCGAAACGTACCGCGCCCAGGCGCAACTGGCCGGCGCCGTCTGGCGCGAGCATGGCGCGCTCGAATACCGCGAATGGATCGCCGACGATGTCCCGTCCGGCGAACACACATCGTTCCCGCGAAGCGTACAACTCGAAGAAGGCGAAACGGTGATCCTCGCCTGGGCCGTCTATGAATCGCGTGCTCACCGCGATGTGGTCAATGAAAAAGTCATGAACGATCCGCGCCTGGCCGCCATGATGCAGCCGGGCGGCGTGCCGTTCGACGTCAAGCGCATGTTCTTTGGCGGCTTCGAGACCTTCGTCGCGCGGTAGCTGCTCACGCTCCTAGACGTCGCTGTCGATGATCCAGTCGGCCAGCTTGCCGCTCGCCCCACGCGGCAGGCGCGGCCCGAACGAATAGGCCGCCGGGCATTCGGGCGCCGTCAGGCGCTCGCTCAGCCAGGCATGCAAACCGGCCTGCAGACCGGCATCGAGCGTAACGCCGTCACGCACCACCACGAAGGCCTTGAGTCGCTCGCCTTCGTCAGGACGCATGCGGCGCACGCTCGCCTCCAGCACCGCCGTATGCAACCGCAGCACATCGGCCACGTAACCTGGAAACACATTGACGCCACCGACCTGCACCGCCTGGTCGATGCGCCCGTCCGGCTGAAAACGCCCGTCGTCACGCCACGCCAGCCGGTCCTGCAATATGGCTGGCTGACGCGTCCCGTCGGGACACTGGCGCACCAGGCCATCGCCCTGACCGTCAGCCTGACCAGTGCATGACCAGTACGGAAACAGCGTATAGCCGCCCTCGGGTTCGTCGCGCCAGCCGACGCCGGCGGTCTCCGAGCTGCCATACACCTGCACCAGCCGCGCCAACCCCGTGCCGAGCGCGGCGCGGGCCACATCCAGCGGACACGGCGCCGTCGACGTCACGCCGATGACGTCCGGCGCCAGCGGCCCCGCAGCCTGACCGAACGCGCGCCACAGATCGGGATGCCCGATGACCAGGTCGCCCGCCGTCAGCTGGGCCGCAAGCGCCGCCGGTGCATGGTCGCGCAGGTCGCACACGGCGTCGATGCCCAGGCGGCGTGGCAGCAGGACGGTAAACAGGAAGCCGTAGATATGGTGCGCCGGCACCAGGCTGACGATGCGCCGCCGGCCCGGCAGCAGCGTGGCAAGTGCCTCGACCTCTTGCCACAGCAAGGCCAGCCGATGCGTGCATGGCTTGGGCGCGCCGCTGCTGCCCGAGGTACGAAACGTCAGCGTGCTGCCATTCGCATCCAGTCCAGCGCGCGCCGCGTCCAGCCAGTCTGCCAGGCGCGTGCGCGCCAGCAATGGCGCGTCCGCCGTCCCCTGCAGGTGCAACTGGGTTTCCAGCGCCGACGCCAGTCCCATCAGCTCGAGGGAATCGGCGCCCAGGTCCGCGCGCAGGTCGAGCGACGCCGGCCAGGGCTGCGCCAGCGCCTGCCTGCCGGGCCGCAGCGCTGCCAGTTCGGCGCCCAGCAGGTCGGCAACCAGGCGCTGCAAGCCTGTTCCATTGCGCCACCAGCAGGCCACATCATCCGGTGTAAGTGTCATGAAATGTGAGAACATGAAGAGGGAGGCATGGTGACGTTGAATTACGGGGCTGTCAATTTGCCGCCGACTGTGGTGAAAGACACATACTCGCAATTAAATAGTGAATTGTTGCAATCGGGCAATTGACACGTGTTTATTGCACATGGCAACATCGATGATCAATATCCAATGGCCGCGCGTCGGCACCCAATTCATGACTTTTGCCTTTGACTTTCCCGAGCTGGCCACCCGACTCGACGCGTGTTCCTCCGAAGAACTGGACCAGCTCGACTTCGGCGTCATCGGTTTCGACGCGAACACCGAGGTCACCCGCTACAACGCATTCGAGTCGCAAGCTGCCGGCCTGTCGCCACAGCGCGTCCTCGGCCAGCCGCTGTTTACCAACGTGGCACCGTGCATGAACAATTTCATGGTCGCGCAGCGTTTCGATGACGCACTGGAACAGAAAAGTGCGCTCGATGAAACCATCGACTACGTCCTGACGCTGCGCATGCGTCCGGTCAAAGTCGCCCTGCGCCTGCTGTCCACCCCGGGCAGCGCCACGCGTTACGTTCTTGTCAAGCGGCAGCCAAAGTGACTGACGACCTCGCCCAGCTCAGCGCGGAATACGAGGCGCTGATCCAGTTCCTGTACCTCGCCCCGGTTGGGCTGGTGCAGCTCGACGCCGATGGCGAAATTGCCATGATCAACCCGATCGCGGCCCAGCTCCTGATGCCGCACTCGCGCAATGGCGGGCTCGATAATCTGTTCGTCGCGCTCGAAGACATCGCGCCCGACCTGCGCAACCTGTGCGAGCAAAGTACCGTCCAGAGCGGCAAGATCTGCGACGGCATGCACGTGCACCTGCATGCCGGCAGCGGCTGCAGCAAGCGCATGCCGCAGATCCTGTCGATCACCCTCCTCCGGCTCGACGCCAGCCGCATCATGGCGGTCATCGACGACATCACCGAGCAGGTACGGCGCGAATGCCGCCAGCGTCAGAACGACGCCTGGCTCAATGCGGTCCTGACCGGCATCACCGATTACGCATTGGCCAGCCTGGACTCCCAGGGCCGCCTGTGCGAATGGAACCCGAGCATCGGTCGCGTGACCGGCTTCGGCCCGGACGCCGAGGGCCAGAGCTACACGAAGTTCTATCCGGACGATGCGATCACGCCCGAGCGCGCGCTGGACCGCCTGCGCGAAGCCGATGCCGATGGCTGGGCGCTGGACGAGAGCCGCCTGCTGCGCGCCGACGGCAGCGCATTCTGGGGCAGCGTGATGATCGCACCGCTGCCGGAAGCCGACCGCGCAGCCGCCGATGGCGGCCCGAGCCTGCCCTGCGAGGAAGGCCCGGCCTACTGCCTGATCCTGCGCGACGTGTCCGACAAGCGCGATATCGCCGAGCGCCGCCGGCGCGAAGCGTTCAGCGACCACCTCACGGGCCTGGCCAACCGCCGCGCGCTGTTCGACGCCGCGAGCCAGGAGTTCGAACGCAGCCGCGCCGCGCCGCGGCCGACGGCGATGATCATCCTCGACGCCGACCACTTCAAGGCCATCAACGACCGCTTCGGCCATCCGGGCGGCGACGCCGTGCTGCAACACCTCGCGGCCATCCTGCTCGACTTCTTCCGCGAAGTCGATGTCGTCGCGCGCATCGGCGGCGAGGAATTCGCCGTGCTGCTGCCGTCGACCGACCTGGCGCATGCGCTGGATCTGGCCGAACGCCTGTGTGCGCGCGTCGCGCTGGACGCCAAGAGCTTCGACGGCCAGGCAATCGTCTGCACGATCAGCGCCGGCGTGGCAGTCGCCGTCGACGGCCACGCTGGCGTCGACCTGCTCATCAAGCAGGCCGACCAGGCCCTGTACACGGCCAAACGCGCCGGCCGCAACCGCGCCCTGGCCTGGCAACCCGACACCACCGCCGCCGCCCAGGAGGCGCTCGATGGAGCCTAAAGTGCAGCACGAGGCGGTCGATGCCTACGAAGCGCTGGTGCAGTTCCTGTACCGGGCGCCGATCGGCCTGGCACAGACCTCACTCGACGGCACGGTCGATATGCTCAACCCGATGGCGTCGCGGCTCCTGATGCCGCTGGCCACCGCGCAGGGCCTGGACAATCTGTTCGACGTGCTCGCGCCCGTGGCGCCGCATCTGGCATCGATGGTCGAGGCATTTCTCGAGCCGTCCGGCATGATCTGCGAAGGCCTGCGCCTGCCGGTGGGCGTGCCGCACGCCGCCAGCGGCAGCCTGCAGGTACTGGCACTCAACCTGATGAAGCTCGACCCCGAGCGCCTGATGGCAACCGTGGCCGACGCCACGTTCGAAGTGCAGCGCGAGCAAGAGGTGCTCTCGCGCCGCCTGCGCAATGCGGCGCGCACCGACACCCTGACCCGCATGCCCAACCGCGAGGCGGTGCGCGACGCGCTGCAGCACCTGCTGGCGCAGCCGGTGTGCGACGTCGGCTTCGCGGTGCTGACGTTAAATTGCGACCGCTTCCGCCAGCTCAACGACAGCCTGGGCCAGGCCGTCGGCGACCATCTGCTGATGCACATGGCCGACCGCCTGCGCGGCGCGCTGCGCCCGGCGCTGGGCCGGATCGAGCCGGGTACGCAGGCCGGCCAGCTGGCAGCCCGCACGGGCGGCGACGAATTCGTCGTCCTGCTGGACGGCCTGCGCGGGCGCGCCGACGCTGAACGCATCGCGTTGCGCCTGCTCGACGCGCTGGCCCACCCGTACCTGGTCGATGGCCACGACATCGTCTGCGGCGCCAGCGTCGGCCTGGCCTGGAGCCTGGACGACCCGGAGATCGCACTGCGCGAGCCGGACGACGTGCTGCGCGACGCCGGCATCGCGATGGTCGAAGCCAAGCGGGCCGGCGGCAATCGCCACGTGGTATTCGCGCCGAGCATGCGCGAACGCGCCGCCCGCCGCGCCGGCATCGAAGCCGAACTGCGCCAGGCCCTGGTCGAAGAACAGCTGTTCGTCGTGTACCAGCCGGTCGTGCGCCTGCTGCCGTGTGGCGGCGTCGATTACGCCGCCGGAGTCGAGGCCCTCGTGCGCTGGCGCCATCCGGTACGCGGCATCGTGCCGCCGATCGACTTCATCGAGGTGGCCGAGGAATGCGGCCTGATCGGCATGCTGGGCGACTTCGTCCTCGAACGCGCCTGCCGCGATTTTCTCGACTGGCGCGCGCGCCTGGGCGACCGTGCCCCTGGCCTGATGGCGGTGAACCTGTCGCGCGCGCAGCTGGCGCAACCAGGGTGGATCGACGGCGTGCGGCGGATCCTGCGCGACACCGGCATGCCGCCGGGGTGCCTGCAGCTGGAAGTGACCGAAAGCCTCGCTGCACAGGACCAGGATATCCAACAGCGCCTGCACGATCTGAAGGCTCTCGGTATCCAGCTGGCGCTGGACGATTTCGGCACCGGTTATTCGTCGCTCTCGAGCCTGCACCTGCTGCCCGTGGACACGGTCAAGATCGATCGCTCGTTTGTTTGCCAGGCCGACACCAGCGCCCACCATCGCGTGCTGATCGAAGCCACGGTCAAGGTTGCCCGCAGCCTGGGGATGACCACGGTGGCCGAGGGCATCGAAACGCAATCGCAGCTGGACGTGGTGCGCAACCACCTGTGCGACAAGGTACAGGGCTACTTCTACAGCAGGCCGTTGCCGGCCCCCGAGCTGCTGGCCTGGCTGGCCACGCATGATGCGGAAGTTCACTGACACCGGTACTGAGCCCTGTACTGACGCCTGCGCTGACGTGCGCTGAGCGTATCGTCCTACAAGAATGAACTCTCCGTTCCTATTCGTGCAAACCCGCGGTTGCTTGATGATAAGACAACTTAACCATCACGGAGACAACTATGACACGCACCCTCGGAACCGCACTGATCGCAGGTATGATGGCTTTTGGCCTGGCAGCATGCGATACGCCAAGCAAGACGACCGACAGCATGTCGGGCTCGAGCAGCACGATGTCGACCACCGGTTCGGTGCAGACCCCAAGCACCACCGCAGGCCAGGGTAGCTGGAATTCGGGCGCCACCGGTGCTACCGGCGTGAACAGCGCTTCGGGCACCACCAGCAACAACGAGCCAGTCACCAATTCGGCCACCGGCCGCTGATCCACAGGCAGGAGCAACATCCCACGGCTGCATACCGCACGCGTGGGTGGTCCGGCGGTCACCTCCCGGTGACCGCACCTGACCATGTCATTCCACTCTCAAGGAGCAATGCTATGAAAACTCTTCACACTGCACTCATCGGCGGCATCATGGCCTTCGCACTGGCCGGTTGCAACACCACCGACACCATGGGCACCAGCAGCAGCGGCTCGTCCTCGATGGGCACCACGGCTGCCGGTTCGACCGGCAATGCGACGGTCGATGCGCAGATGGGCATTACCCCGACCGATGGCGGCAATACTGGTTCGGCTACGGCCACTGGCACCGCCAGCACGCCAACCAACACCGGTCACACGACGACCAGCTCGGACACGAAACAGTAATGTGATTCACGCATGGCCGGGTCGCCGGTCGTGCGTCGGGCTGGCGCGGTAGAATCGCTCCATGCCCATATCTCTTGTGATGCCCTCCCCATGAAGCGCTGGCTCGCACGCCTGTTCGGCGCCGCGCCCGCGGGGCCTGTCGACCACCATCCCTCCCCGTCTGCCTTGCCGCCGTCCGCTGCGGCATTCATGCCAATCGCCGACGCTCTGCCCGTACTCGATCTGGACCTCGCGTTTTTTCACTGGCTGGCCGGTCCGCATGTGACGGGCGCTGCGGGCGACGAAACCCTGGTGCTCGACGAACTGGCGCGCCTTGTACGCGATCCGCACACCGCCAGCACGCTTGTGCCACGTGTGCCGGCCGTGATCCCGCAAGTGCTGCGCAGCCTGCGCAGCGATGGCGCCTCATCGGCCGACCTCGCGCGCCAGGTGGCGCAGGACGCCGTGCTGGTGGCCGAAGTCCTCCGCGAAGTCAACAGCCCTTATTACCAGCCAGGTTCGCCCGTGCGCAACCTGGAGGGGGCGCTGCTGCTGCTGGGCCAGAACGGCCTGCGCATGCTGCTGGCGCGCGTGGCGTTTCGCCGGATTATCAGCTTGCAGACCAGCCGGCTGGCACGCCTCGTCGCACCGCCGTTGTGGAACCAGTCCGAAAAATGCGCGCAGGCGGCCAGCCTGCTGGCCCCAAACCACGGCGCCGATCCGTTCGAAGCGTATCTGGCGGGGCTGATGCACAATGTCGGCCTGGTCGTGGCCCTGCGCGTGATCGATGGCCTGCTGCCCACCGGCGGCCTGCCCGACAGCGATGCCTTCGGCCTGCGCCTGGTGCACGCTGCGCGCCTGATCTCGGCCGGCATTGCGGGCGAATGGGAACTGCCACCGGCCATCGGCCACGCCATCGCGCATCTGGGCGACGCCGCAACCGTGTCCACCCGCCTGCCCGCCGCGCTGGGCGAGGCCGATCGCCTGGCCAAGCTGCATATGCTGGCCGGGGGTGGCCAGCCGGCATTCGTGGGCGCCGTGGCCGCCTTGCCAGCAGGCCTGCGCCAAATCTACGATACCTTCGACAACACCGACAACACCGCTCAACAGGACGCCTGAATGCCGTTTCGCATCGAAGAAAAACTCGTGATCGGCGTCGCCTCCAGCGCGCTGTTCGACCTGTCCGACTCGCACCAGGTGTATCTGGACGAGGGCCCGGAAGCCTACCGCAGTCACCAGGCGCGCCAGCGCGACGTGATCCTGGCGCGGGGTGTCGCGTTCCCCTTCATCCGGCGCTTCCTGAGCCTTAACCGGTGCTTCCCGCAGCAGGCGCCCGTCGAAGTGGTGCTGTTCTCGCGCAATTCGCCCGAGACGGGCCTGCGTGTGATGCGCTCGATCGCCCACTACGGCCTGGACATCTCGCGCGCCGTGTTCATGAGCGGCAAATCGCCTTATCCGTATCTGCCGGCATTCAACACGGCCCTGTTCCTGTCCGCGAACGAAGAAGACGTCAAGAGCGCGATCGCGGTCGATTACCCGGCCGGTCTCGTGCTGCCGTCCGCGATCGCCGACGAAGACACCGACATCGAGCTGCGCGTCGCCTTCGACTTCGACGGCGTCATCGCTGACGATGAATCCGAATCGGTCTACAAGCGCAACAACGACCTGGGCGAGTTCCACGCCCACGAAACCCTGCACATGGCGCGCCCGCACCAGCCTGGCCCGCTGGCCGGGATGTTTCGCAAGCTGGCCATGCTGCAGCAGCTGGAGCTCGATGCCGAGCGGGCCGACCCGGACTACCGCCGCATCGTCCGTATCGCCATCATCACGGCGCGCAGTGCACCGGCGCACGAGCGCGTCGTGACGACGCTGGGCAGCTGGGGCGTCTCGGCCGACGAGACCTTCTTTCTGGGCGGGATGGACAAGGCGCGCGTGCTGTCGGTGTTCAAGCCGCACATCTTTTTCGATGACCAGCTCACGCATCTCAAATCCGGCCCGGGCGGCACCATTCCGATGGTGCACGTGCCGTTCGGCGTCGCCAACCGGCACGTTGTCGAGCGCACGGACACAATTCCCTAAAGCCGCGGCAGCGCCATCAGGCGATCCAATTCCGGCTGCATCGCCTTCGCCCAGATCGCGTAGCCCGCTTCGTTCGGATGCAGCAGATCGGGCATGATCGTTTTGCTCAACGTGCCGTCCGGCGTCAGGAACGCGCGGTTCACGTCCAGGAACACGACGCGGCTGCCATCGGCCAGCGCCGGCAATTGCGCATTGATCGCCTCGTTGGTGCGCCGGAGTTGGCTCTCGGGCGTCGCATCGCGCGGGAAAATCGCCACCAGCAGGATGCGTGTGCGCGGCAGGCGCTGCTTGATCTCGTCCAGGTTGCGGCGGATCCCCGCCACGGTACTGGCCGGGAAATCGCCGCGCAAGCCCGTGTTGTTGGTGCCGATCATCAGCACCGCCACTTTCGGATCGAGCCCGTCGACGGCGCCGTTCTGCAATCGCCACAACACGTTTTCGGTACGGTCGCCGCCGAAACCCAGGTCCAGCGCATCGAACTTCGCATAATGCGTCTGCCAGACGGGCGCCCCTTCCTTTTCCCAGCCCTGCGTGATCGAATCGCCGATGAACACCAGTTGCGGGCTGCGGCCCGTGCGCACCATCTGCTGCGCCTCATCCAGTTTCTGGCGATGGCGGGGCAGCCACCAGTCGATCGACCAGGCTTCGTCGAGCCTGGCCGGCGTGACGGCCACCGTGCGCCAGTTTGCGCACGCCGTGTTGGGCGTACCGGCCGCTTCGATGGCCACGTTGGCGATGCTGACCTGGCCGCTGCCCGTGCCTTCCAGCGCAAACGGCCGAGCCACCTGCGAGAAATCGTCGCCATCGCGGGCGAAGCACGACAGCGCCAGAACGACGCGCTGCCAGCCCTTGCCCTGCGCGGCGCGCCCCGGGAGCACGTACGGCACCTGGCGTTCGCACGACGGGCCGCAGCCGACCTTGACCATGAGGCCACCGGCGTCGAGTGCATCGACCTTCAGGTCGAACGCCAGCGTGCCGCGCGCCAGGAATGGCCGCAGGTCGTGCGGGGCCGTCTGCAGCGCCACGCCGCTTTTCCAGATCTGGCGCCATTGCAGCGTGAACGCCGCGCCGCCGTCCGGCCGCTTGCTGCGCGCGAGTTCGATGGCGCTGTCCGGGAACGTCGTGCGCAGCGCGGCGTCAGCGGTAACCATGTCGCCATCCAGCCGGTGCGTGGTATCGGGCGCCAGCGCCAGTATCTCGACACCGGGTCGCGGCGTATCGCCCAGCAGGACCACTGGCGCTGGCGGGGCTGCGCTGGCTGCTGCGCTCAGCAGGCATGAAACAAAGAGTGGCAAGGCCGTACAGGCAGGGCGCATCGTAGCTCCGTGGTGTTTATGTTAGCGCAATCATGCCCGTGATTCCGCTTTGCGACAAGCTGCCGATCGCCACGCTGCGCGGCGGGCGGGCACGCGTTCGACTATAATTGGCCACCACTTTTCAGCGCATTTTTCACGGATATCTCACGCACGCGGCATGCCTTTCGACCTCGAGAAACACCTCCCCAAAGCAGGCCATCGTTTCGTCCTGCCGCTCCTCCACGGTTCGTCCGACGCCTACGCGCTGGCGGTTGCCGCCCTTGCTCTCAAGGCCCAGGGCCAGATGCTCACCGTCGTCGTGGCCAATGCCAGCGACGGCCAGCGGCTGCTCGATGAAATCCCGTGGTTCGCCGATGGCAAGCTGGCCTGCCACCTGCTGCCGGATTGGGAAACGCTGCCCTACGATGCGTTCTCGCCGCACCAGGACCTGGTGTCCGAACGCCTGGCCACGCTGCACGAGATCCGTAATGGCCAGTGCGATGTGTTGATGGTGCCGGCGACCACGGCGCTGGTGCGCCTGGCGCCGCCGTCCTTCCTGGCGGCCTACACCTTCTTCTTCCGCCAGGGCGAACGCCTCGACGAGGCGCGTCTGAAAGCGCAGCTCACGCTGGCCGGCTACACGCACGTGTCGCAGGTGATGTCGCCGGGCGAGTACTCGGTGCGCGGCGGCCTGATCGACCTGTTCCCGATGGGCTCTGCCCTGCCCTACCGCCTTGACCTGTTCGGCGACGAGATCGAATCGATCCGCACGTTCGACGCCGACACCCAGCGCTCGCTGTACCCGGTGCGCGAAGTGCGCCTGCTGCCGGGCCGCGAATTTCCGATGGACGAAGCGGCGCGAACAGGCTTTCGAGGCCGCTGGCGCGAACGCTTCGAGGGCGACCCGTCACGCTCGCCCATTTACCGCGATATCGGTAATGGTATCGCCGCAGCCGGTATCGAGTACTACCTGCCGCTGTTCTTCGACTCGACCTCGACGCTGCTCGATTACCTGCCGGACGGCACGCCGCTGGCACTGGTCGGCGATATCGAAGGCGCCATCAACCGCTTCTGGATGGACACCGAATCGCGCTACCGCTTCCTGAAAAGCGACCGTGAGCGCCCGATCCTCGAGCCGACCGAACTGTTCCTGAGCGCCGAGCAGTTCTTCACCTGCATCAAGCCCCACGGCCGCTGGAACATCGCGCGCGACCCGCTGGCACCGGCGTCCGAGCTGTCGGCGCCGATTCCCGACGTCGCCGTCAACCGCCGCCTGGACGACCCGCTGGCCAGCCTGCGCACGTATCTGGAGCGCAGCGACACGCGCGTGATGATCTGCGCCGATTCAGCCGGCCGGCGCGAAACGCTGCAGCAGTACTTCAGCGAATACCGGCTCGATCTGGTGCCGGTCGAAGGGTTCGAGGGTTTCCGCGCGAGCGACGCCCGCCTGGCGCTGGGCGTGGCGCCGCTGCAGGCCGGATTCGAGCTGCTCGATGCGGGCGCCGGCCACCTGGTCTTCATCACCGAGACCGAGCTGTATGCCGGTTCGGGCCGGCGCGCCGGCAAGAAGAAGCAGGAAGCGACGAGCCAGGTCGAATCGATGGTGCGCGACCTGTCCGAGCTCAAGATCGGCGACCCGGTCGTGCACATCAACCACGGCATCGGGCGCTACATGGGCCTGACCAGCATGGACCTGGGCGAAGGCGAGACCGAGTTCCTGCACCTGGAGTACGCGAAAGACACGAAGCTGTACGTGCCAGTGTCACAGCTGCACGTGATCGCGCGCTACTCGGGCACGGCCGCCGAAGACGCGCCACTGCATTCGCTCGGCTCGGGCCAGTGGGAAAAGGCCAAGCGCAAGGCCGCCGAGCAGGTGCGCGATACAGCCGCCGAGCTCCTGAACCTGTACGCGCGGCGCGCGCTGCGCCAGGGCCATTCGTTCGAGTATTCGAATGTCGACTACGAAAACTTCGCACAGAGCTTCGGCTTCGAAGAGACGCCAGACCAGGCCGAGGCAATCCACAACGTCATCAAGGACATGACGTCGGGCCGCCCGATGGACCGCCTGGTATGCGGCGACGTCGGCTTCGGCAAGACCGAGGTCGCGCTGCGCGCGGCGTTCATCGCCGTCATGGGCGGCAAGCAGGTCGCGATCCTGGCGCCGACGACGCTGCTGGCCGAGCAGCATGCGCAGACCTTCGCCGACCGCTTTGCCGACTGGCCCGTGAAGATCGCCGAACTGTCGCGCTTCCGGACCGGCAAGGAGATCAACAACGCAATCAAGGGCATGGCCGACGGCACGCTCGACATCGTCATCGGCACCCACAAGCTGCTCTCGCCGGACGTGAAGTTCACGCGACTGGGCCTGGTGATCATCGACGAAGAACACCGCTTCGGCGTGCGCCAGAAGGAAGCGCTGAAATCGCTGCGCGCCGAAGTCGACGTGCTGACGCTCACTGCGACGCCGATCCCGCGCACGCTGGGGATGGCGCTGGAAGGCTTGCGCGACTTTTCGATCATCGCCACCGCGCCGCAAAAACGCCTGGCGATCAAGACCTTCGTGCGCAGCGAAGACGGCTCGATCATCCGCGAGGCCTGCCTGCGTGAACTCAAGCGCGGCGGCCAGATCTACTTCCTGCACAACGAAGTCGACACCATCGAAAACCGCCGCGCGATGCTGCAGGAGCTGCTGCCCGAGGCCCGCATCGGCGTGGCGCACGGCCAGATGCACGAGCGTGACCTCGAAAAGGTCATGCGCGACTTCGTGGCGCAGCGCTTCAACATCCTGCTGTGCACGACCATCATCGAGACCGGCATCGACGTGCCGACTGCGAACACGATCATCATGCACCGCGCCGACAAGTTCGGCCTGGCACAGCTGCACCAGCTGCGCGGACGCGTGGGCCGCTCGCACCACCAGGCGTATGCCTACCTCTTGGTGAGCGATGTGCAGAACCTGACCAAGCAATCGCAGCGTCGCCTGGACGCCATCCAGCAGATGGAAGAACTGGGCAGCGGCTTCTACCTGGCGATGCACGACCTGGAAATCCGCGGCGCGGGCGAAGTCCTCGGCGAGAACCAGTCCGGCGAGATGCTGGAGATTGGCTTCCAGCTGTATTCGGACATGCTGAACGAAGCGGTACGCTCGCTCAAGGCCGGCAAGGAACCTGACCTGGCCGCGCCGCTGTCCTCGACCACCGAGATCAATCTGCACGTACCCGCCCTGCTCCCGGCCGACTACTGCGGCGACGTGCACGAGCGCCTGTCGATCTACAAGCGCCTGGCCAATTGCGAAAGCGCGGACCGGATCGACAGCATGCAGGAGGAGCTGATCGACCGCTTCGGCAAGTTGCCCGAGCCCGTGAAAGCGCTGGTCGAAACGCACCGGTTGCGCATCGCCGCCAAGGCCGTGGGCATCGTCAAGATCGACGCGCATGGCGAAGCGGCCAGCCTGCAGTTCATGGAGAAGCCACCGATCGATCCGATCAGGATCATCACGCTGATCCAGAAGAACCGCCACGTGAAGCTGGCCGGCCAGGACAAGCTGCGCATCACGGCCAGCATGCCTGACTTGTCGGCGCGCGTGAACCAGATCAAACAGACCATCAAACAACTACTCGCATGAACACGACGATGAATCTGGTGCTGCAAGGCCCGCAGGCCGAGCAAGCCACACTGGCGCGCCTGGCGCAACTGGCCAATCCGCAATGCACCACGGACCTGGGCGCGCATGCGCTGCGCTGTGAAGGCGTGGCGTTTTCCGCCGAGCTGAAAGAGCGCATCGACGCTGCTGCGTTCGAGGCGGGCGTGGACGCGACCTTCATCGCCGCCGGCCGCTCGCTGGCCGACGTACGCCTGGTGGCGATGGACATGGATTCGACGCTGATCACGATCGAGTGCATCGACGAAATCGCCGACATGCAGGGCCTCAAGCCGCAAGTGTCCGAGATCACCGAGGCAGCGATGCGGGGCGAGCTCGATTTCTCGGAAAGCCTCAGGCGCCGCGTGGCACTGCTGGCGGGATTGGACGCGGGCGCGCTGCAGCGGGTGTATGACGAGCGCCTGCGCATCTCGCCGGGCGGCGAGGCGATGCTCAAGGCCGTGCAGGCGGCCGGCATCAAGACGCTGCTGGTGTCGGGCGGGTTCACGTTCTTCACCGAGCGCCTTGGCGCGCGTCTGGGCCTGGATTACACGCACGCGAACGTGCTCGAAATCGAGGATGGCAAGCTGACCGGCCGCGTCGTCGGCGGAATCGTCGATGCAGAGGAAAAGAAGCGTACCGTCGAACGCGTGTGTGCTGAACTGGGCATCTCCCCATCGCAGGCGGTCGTGATGGGCGACGGCGCGAACGACCTGAAGATGATGGGCATTGCCGGGCTGTCAGTGGCGTTTCGCGCCAAGCCAGTCGTGCGCGCGCAGGCCGATGTGGCGTTGAACTTTTCCGGGCTGGATGGGTTGCTGACGATTCTCGCTTGATGAGCGGTCACGCACGTGTAGCGGTTGTTTGCGCGCTGTAACAGGGTGTAAAGCCGTGCGCCGCCTTGGCCCCAAGCTCGTATGATGGCTTGATCAGGAGGAGCGCCATGAAAAATCTTGCCATCATTATCGTGTCTCTGGGTGCGCTGGCCGGTTGCGCCGCGCCAGGCCCGTACTACAGCAATCAAGGCTACGCCCAACCGGCAGATCCGAGCCAATGGCGTGTCGTGTCCGTGACGCCCGTGCCAGTAGGCACCGGTGCGCGCGTGGCATCGTCCGGTGGCAGCACCGTCACCTCGACGCCCGTGCCTGCGACCAGCTATTCGACGCCGTACTACACGCCGCAGCAGCCGGTGTATGTCCAGCAGCAACCCGTGTATATCCAGCAGCAGCCGGTGTATGTTCCGCAGCCGGTGTATGTCGAGCAGCCGAATTACTGGTATCCGCCAATCTCGATCGGACTGGGCTTCGACTTTGGCCGCAGCAGCTGGGGCGGCCACCGCGGTCGTGGCTGGGGCGGACATATCGGGTCGCATTTCCCGTACCGCAGGTAATACCCAACGAAAGCCGGCCGATGCCGGCTTTTTTCATGCAAAAAAGCGAGGGTCAGGTCTGACATTCGGACACGGTCTCGACAGTTGGGTAGTTGGAACCACCTGGCACCGGGCCATCTTCACACTGTTTAAGACGCGCTTGCATGTGCCTGACGCTGAGGTCGTGTCCGAATGTCAGACCTGACCCCGGCTGTGCCATGAGCTTGCGCTTACGACAAATCGTGCAGATCTTTCTGCAGTGCCGGTTGTACCGAGAACTTGCTGAACACTACCTCCAGCCCGCCACGTTGTGGCGTGCAGCACATGGGGCCGACGAGGTAACGGGCCGCGATGGGAAACGGTGCCAGGCGCAGCATTGGCCACACGATGCCATCGACAGAATATTGCGCCCTGACGGTGCCAGAACCAACGGTCACGCGGATCCAGAAGCCGTCGCTGATGGGTGGTGCCGGCATCACTGCCCAGTCGGACTTTTCATCGGTCAACACGGTGCTGAGCATCAGTTGATCGTCTGAGTACTCCACACCGATCTTGATCCAGCGGGTCTCGTCGATTCTCACCATCAAGCCGGCCTGGTCGTACAAGGCCTGGAAGTCAGCGCGCACATGCAGTTGGGCGGTAAATGCATGATCGACCGGCCTGCCAAAGAAGTGGCCGTTGTCATGAATGAAATCGTATTGGGTGATGCGCCAGAAATCCGTCTTTTCGCTGGTGATGACCTTTAACGTGTTTTGGTCAATCCGGCATTCGGGTGGCGTGTGAAGCCATGTGCATTCGTTGAACATGTCACCTCTCTTTCGTAGTGTGTCGCTGCTTCGCTTCAAAACGCTGGATCGGGAAGCCGCGTGCGGGCTCTTGCCGAAGGATCAGGCGTCGCCAGTGCTTTCAATACTGAGAACTAGAACGCCGACAAGAATGATGGCGATGCCGGTCAGCTTCTGGAGCGAAGCCTGCTCTTGAAAGACCGCGATGCCAACGAGCGCGGTGATGGCAGTGCCACTGGCGGCCCACACCGCATACGTGACACCCATTTCCAACTGGCGCAAGGCAATCGCCATAAGCCAGACCGCTGCGATGTAGAACAAGCCTGCTAGCAGCGCTGGCCCGATCCTGGTGAAGCCGGCCGATTGCCTGAGCGCAATCGTGCCAGCAACTTCTGAAATAACGCTGATGCCCAGAACGATCCAGGCCATGAAAATCGCGCTCATGGATTCCTCTCCATTTGTTCATGGACCACTTGTACCGAGTGGCGTGAACAATGTAATAGAGCGGTACCTTGAAGGCGTCAGTGTAGACCATTCACCGGAAAATTTGAACGTTGATCGCGAACGCCGCCTTCCGGTCAACTGCCAAACAGATCATGCGCATCGAGAATTGCCCAGGCGATCTCGGGCCGCAAGCTCAGGCAGCGCCGCACTGCTGCCGGGACCGATTGCCGTACCTTCTTGCACAGACCGGGGCGATCCTCGAGCACGATCACGATGCCGCGCACGCTGCGCACCTCGTTCGGGCCCGGCGCGATGTGCAGCGTCGCGCCGATGTTCTTGTGGATCAGTCCCTGCACGTGCTGCAGGTCGGCGTAATTCTCGACGCGCTCGATCCGCTCGATCAGCTTGAGTTCCTGCTGACGCGTGATCATTAACGGGCGCTGATCCAGCTGCGGGTCGGCCAGCACGCGCGCCCGATCGCAAACGCAGGCGCCTGGCGGGCACTCGACCCGTAGGGGCATGGCAGCAGGCTGCGGGCCTGCAGTCGGGCCCGGTTGTGGCTGAACAGCGGTGGAGGAGTTCACTCGAATGGCGCGGTGACGTTTCGACCCGCTGATTCTACCCCGCCCCGGTCGCCCGATGAACCCACTTCATGCCCCATCAGTTCGAGCGCATTGGGCACGGCTGCGCCCTCCGCTGTATTGTCGAAGATGCACCACACCGTGCGCCCTGCTGCGACCTCACGCTCGATGCGGCTGCGCCAGCGGGCAATCTCGTCGCCCCCATAGGCCGAATAATAAATGCGCGGCGCGCCGTGCAGGCGCACATAGACATGCGTGTCGCTGGTCGGCTCATGCTCCCCAGGCTGGCCGGCGGCAGGATCCGCGATGACGCGCACGATGCCGCACTCGCGCAGCGTCGCCGTGGCAGATTCCGAGAACCAGCTGGCATGACGCGCTTCGAACGCGATGCTGCAGCCGAACCGCTCACGCACCTGCCCGAAGAATGCATGCGCCAGCACGTCATCGAAACCGAAGCGCGGCGGCAGCTGGACCAGCAGGCAGCCCAGCTTGTCGCCCAGCATGCCGGCTTCGCGCTGGAACCGGTCGAGCAGCACATCGACATCGCGCAACCGGGCGTCATGCGTGATTGCGCGCGGTACCTTGACCGCGAAGCGGAAGTGTTCGGGCACGCTGGCGGCCCAGCGCGCATAGGTTTCGGCTTTATGAGGCCGGTAGAACGACGAATTGATTTCCACGGCCGGGAACACGGCGGCGTAGCGTTGGAGGTGGCTTCCCTCTGCCGGAAATGCGGCGAAGTCCTTGCTTGCAAGGCTCCACCCGGCGCAGCCGACCAGCAGGCGGCCAGGCTTCTTCTGCTCAGGCATACAATCGTCTCATTTATATTATTGCAATCATTCTAGCGAGCCGAGGCAGCGGGCGGCGCATGGAAGCGCAGGCGACGTCAAGGCGGGGCCCCGCTTACAATAGGGCCATCGTATCGACCGGAGGAAGCCAGCATGACCGAACCAACCCACATCGTTTGCCCACACTGCGACGCCGTCAACCGCATGCCGCAGTCGCGCCTGCAGGATGCGCCAACCTGCGGCAAGTGCGCACAGTCCCTGTTCACGGGGCGTCCGCTGGACGTCGACAGTGCGCGCTTCGAGCGCCACATCGGCCGCAACGATATTCCGGTGCTGGTGGACTTCTGGGCCGAATGGTGTGGTCCGTGCAAGATGATGGCGCTGGCGTATGCCCAGGCCGCCGGGCAACTCGAGCCAGCCGTGCGCCTGTTGAAGGTGGACACCGAGCGCGCGCAGGACCTGTCGGCGCGCTTTGCGATCCGCAGCATCCCAACGCTCGCGCTGTTCAAGGGCGGCCGCGAAATCGCGCGCCAGTCCGGCGCGATGGACGCGGTGCGCCTCTCCGCCTGGGTGCGCCAGCACATCGGGTAAAGCGGCAGGATCATTATCGCGAATTGTGCTGCTACAATGGCAACAAAGGGGGTTGTCCCCGCACGAGGAGACGGTATGTCGCAAGAACTGATTCTGGAACGAGGCGTCGAAGACAACAAGCACTGGGCGCGCATCCTGTACGTGATCCACGCGCTGACGTTCTTCTTTTCGCTCGGCATGCTGTCGATCGT
>Ga0308160_10002332_pt1 | contig 23341 bp, 17 predicted proteins | sample PhyFR1_FD_201036 | JGI IMG/M metagenome (GOLD analysis project Ga0308160, IMG submission 201036) | Phyllosphere microbial communities from UC Gill Tract Community Farm, Albany, California, United States - DLSLF.R1 | ecosystem: Host-associated > Plants > Phyllosphere > Unclassified | place: USA...
TGGAATCGACCGCAGGTACCGGTCACTTCTACACCACGACCAAGAACAAGCGCACCATGCCGGCGAAAATGGAAATCACCAAATTCGACCCGAAGGCTCGCAAGCACGTGATCTACAAAGAAACCAAGATCAAGTAATCTGGTTCTCTCGTAGTGAAAGAAAGCCGTCCATATGGGCGGCTTTTTTATTTCCGAAATTTGTTTCCATGTTCCATCGCATCCGTTGACACGGATCAGCCCGCTTCTACATCCCCGTTTTCCGCTTCCGGCGCGCGCCTATAGTCGAACGTCCGCCGACCTGGAGATGAGCGATGAAGACGACGCACCCGTTCCGATTGCTGACGGTGATGTTTGCAGTCCTCCTGCTGCTGTCCGGTTGTTCCACCCCCTACCGCCCGGCCGTCGTCGTGCGCGACAGCACGCCCTTCCCCGGCGTCGCCGACATCGCCGCCGCCAACGGCACGCGCCCGGTCGACCTGATCCTGGTGCATGGCATGTGCACCCAGGATGCGGACTGGGCCGAACGCAGCATCGGCCGCATCGCGGGCGCCGTCACCGAACATGCGCCGGCCGCCACGCCGGCGCCGGCTGCGGACGGCAGCGGCATCCAGGTTGTCGAGCGCACGCAACAGATCGCCGGCGGCACGGTACGCTTTCATGCGCTGCTGTGGTCGCCGCTCACGGTGCCGCTGAAGCGCCAGCTCGACTACGACAAGACGGCCCAGCCGACCGACTGCGCCGCCGACCAGGTATGCAAGCCGGTGCGCGCCGTGCTCAACGGCATGGTGAAGGACAGGCTGCTCGACGATTGCCTGGCCGACGCCGTGATCTACGAAGGCGCCAGCCATGCGGCGATGCGCGATGCGATGGTCGAGACTGTGTCGCGCATCGTTGCCGCCAATCCGGATCCTGACGGCACCCTGGTCGTGGTAGCCGAAAGCCTGGGCAGCAAGATGCTGTTCGACGCCCTGTCCAGCATGCTCGAATCGAACCAGCCGCGCACCCAGGCGCTGGGCCAGCTGGCCGCGCGGCGCCTCGGCCTGATCTATATGGCGGGCAACCAGCTGCCGATCCTCGGCCTGGCCGAACAGGGCCTGGTGGCCAATGTCGTGCCGGCCCAGGATGCGCTGCAGCGTTTCCTGGAATTGCGGCGCCGCCAGCCGACCCAGCGCGCCGGCCGCCTGCAGCGCCTGGCCGTGGTCGCTTTTACCGATCCGAACGATCTGTTGTCGTATCGCCTGCTGCCGGCACGCTATGCGGCGCCGGACGTGGCGGTGGCGGATGTGCTGGTGTCGAATGCGCGCACCTGGCTGGGCCTGCTCGAGAATCCGGTGGCGGCGCACATGAACTACCTGGCGAATCCGGATGTGGGGGCCTTGATTGCCTGCGGGTTTCCGCGGGTGGCAGGGTGCAAATAAACGCAAGAGCAATGAACAACGGCTCCCAAGGGAGCCGTTGTTCATCAAGCGTTCACTGTACTGCTCGCTGTATCAAGCAGCGAAGCGCTTACGCATAGCTACGCAGGCGCATCGAAAACTCCTGCAGCGCCTTGATACCGGACGCTTCCGCGCGTGCGCACCAGTCCTGCAGTTGTTGCAGCAACTGGTCGCGCGTCGAATGCGAACGCTCCCAGATCGCGCCCAGTTCCACGCGCATCTCGTGCATGGTTTCCAGCGCCTTGCTGTGTTGGAACAGCTCGACCAGCTGGGCCTGCTGTGGCGAATCCAGCTTGGCCGGCTCGCGCTGCAGCAGCTTGCGGGTGCTCTTCAGAAAGCGTGCTTCCAGCTCGGCCTTGTGCTTCAGGTGCTCGACTTCTTCGCGGAACGCGGCCTTGACCGACTTGGCATACTTGGCCATCACGTCGTAGCGGTTGGCGATCACGGCTTGCAGGGTATCGAAGTCAGCTTCCATCTTGTTCTTGGCCAGGCGCGGCTTCGGGATGGTCTTCTTGACCTTGGCCAGGCCCAGGATTTCCATCGTGCGGATGTACATCCAGCCGATGTCGAATTCGTACCATTTGCTCGACAGTTTGGCCGAAGTGGCAAAGGTGTGGTGGTTGTTGTGCAGCTCTTCGCCACCGATGATGATGCCCCACGGGATCAGGTTACAAGCGGCATCGTTGCAGTCGTAGTTGCGGTAGCCGGTGTAGTGGCCCAGGCCGTTGATGATGCCGGCCGCGGTGATCGGGATCCACAGCATCTGCACGGCCCAGATCGTGATGCCGGCCACGCCGAACAGCATGACGTTGATTGGCAGCAGGGCGGACACGCCCAGCCAGCTGTATTTGGTGTACAGCTTGTTCTCGATCCAGTCGTTCGGGCAGCCGTGACCGTACTTGTCGAGGGTTTCCTTGTTCTTGGTTTCGGCGCGGTACAGCTCGGCGCCTTCCAGCAGCACTTTCTTGATGCCGCGCGTCACCGGGCTGTGCGGGTCATCGACGGTTTCGCACTTGGCGTGGTGCTTGCGGTGCACCGCGGCCCATTCCTTGGTCACCTGGCCGGTAGTCAGCCACAGCCAGAAGCGGAAGAAATGGCTGACGATCGGATGCAGTTCCAGCGCGCGGTGCGCCTGGTGGCGGTGCAGGTAGATGGTGACGCCGGCGATCGTGATGTGGGTCACGACCAGGGTGTATCCGACCATCTGCCACGCCGACAGGTCAACGAGACCACCGTCCAGGAAGGACAGGACAGCGTGGAAGATGTGACTCAGAAAATTCATTAATGCTCCAAAAATGGATGACTTGGCAATGCTGTTCTTTGTGCGGAACAATCGCTGGGACGGGGCGTCGTCGCTACAGCTGGATGACGCACCCCACATTTTACGCGTATCCAGTGACGCACGGAACCTCAGAGGACAATCAATGCGACGTGGACCCGGAATCCGTGCCGGGCTGCGTGATCCGCGCCACAATCGACGCTATATGGGAGTCGAGCAGGCGAGTATCAACTGATGGATAGCCAAGTTTGATGTCTCCTGCTTGCACCAGATCATAAATCTTCTTGTTGATTGCAGAAACGACACCGCCCTGCCCGTTTTCCGGATCGGCGATCCAGAAGCCGAGGTCGAGCTCGTAGCCGTCGGGGCCGAAGCGCGACAGCGAGCAGCCCGGCGCCGGCTCTTCCAGCACGCGCGGGGTGCCGGCCGCCTGCACGATCAGCAGCGGCATCACGACGTCGAGGTCGGAACCGTAAGCCACCGTCACCTTGGTCGAAGCGCGCACGCGGCGGTTGGTCAGCGACTGGTTCTGCACCGTGCCCGAGATCAGCATTTCGTTCGGCACCACGGTTTCGACGCCGTCCAGGCCCTGCAGCACGGTATAGCGGGTGTTGATCTGGGTGACTTTACCGGTGAAATTGGTCACCGAAATCATGTCGCCGATCGACAAGCTGCGCTCGAGCAGGATGATGAATCCGGACACATAATTGCTGGCAATGCGCTGCATACCCAGGCCGAGACCGACGCCAAGCGCCCCGCCAAACACCGACAGCACGGTCAGGTCGATGCCGACCAGGTTCAGGCTCAGCAGCACAGCGCCGACGATCAGCACCGCGCGGCTGACCCGCGCCAGCGCCGCCCGCAGCGAGCTGTGCAGGGCCGTCATGCCCATCAGCCGCTCTTCGAACGCCGTGCCGGCCCACAGCGCCAGCATCAGCAGGACCGCCACCGTCACGATACCCTGCAGCAGATCGGCCAAGGACACCTGGCTCGACTTCTTGGGCCCGTATTTCAGCGTGTAGCTGTCGAGGAAATCGAAGATGTCCGGCCACATGCCGGTGATGTACAGCACCACCGCGATCCAGACGACCAGGGCAAACACCTTCTCCAGGGTAAGAAAGGATTCGTCCAGCGGCCGGCGCCGCGCGAACACGCGCCGCAGCAGGTAGAACACCAGCCGGATCACGCCCAGCGACCAGAAGATCGGGATCGCGACCTTGACGATATTCGTATGGAAATGGAATTTCGCCAGCAGGAATTGCGCCAGGCTCAACAGGCCGACCACCAGCAGTGGCCCGACCACGTGGGTAAAACTGTCCACTCCGGTATGCAGGCTGTCTTCGCGGCCGGGACGGCTGCGCCACCACACGCGCACCAGGCGCGCCACCAGCCAGCCGACCAGCATGCTCGCCACGATCGCCCCGATCTGCCACGGCATGCCGGGGCGGCTCAGGTCGTCAAGCAGGTCGTCGATCAGGCTGGTGAAAGGCAGCGCCGTCACATCGGTCCTTATTCGGCCGATGCGTCTTCAGCGACGTCGTCTGGCGCAGGCTTGGCCGGCTTGGCCGCGGCCTTGCGCTCCAGCACGGCGGCAAAGAAGCCGTCGGTACCGTGCTTGTGCGGCAACATCTTGAGGTAGTCGCCCATCTCCAGCGCGATGCGCTGTTCCGCCAGCACCTTGTTCATCGGTACCAGTTCGAAGTCGGGATGCGCGGCCAGGAAGGCTTCGACGATGGCGTCGTTTTCCTCGTTCAGCAGGCTGCAGGTGGCATACACCAGGCGGCCGCCGAATTTGACCAGGCGCGCCGCGCTGTCCAGGATCGCGGCCTGCTTTTCCGTCATCTCGCCGACGCCGTCCGCCTGCTGGCGCCACTTGACGTCAGGATTGCGGCGCAGCGTGCCCATGCCCGAGCATGGCGCGTCGACCAGCACGCGGTCGATCTTGCCAGCCAGACGTTTAACCTTGGCATCGCGCTCGTGCGCGATCACGACCGGATGCACGTTCGACAAACCACTGCGCGCCACGCGCGGCTTCAGCTTGGCCAGGCGCTTTTCCGACACGTCGAAGGCATACAGGCGTCCGGTATTGCGCATGATGGCGCCGATGGCCAGGGTCTTGCCGCCGGCGCCGGCGCAAAAGTCGACCACCATCTCGCCGCGGCGCGCACCCAGCAGCTGGGCCAGCACCTGGCTGCCCTCGTCCTGGACTTCGATCGCGCCTTCCTTGAACAGCGGCAGGTTCTGCAGCGCCGGCTTCTTGAGGATACGCAGGCCGGTCGGCGAATACGGGGTCGGCTCGGCGGCGATCGGGGCGGTCGCCAGTTCGGCAATCACTTTCTCGCGGTCAGCCTTGAGGGTGTTGACACGCAGGTCGAGCGGCGCCGGGGTATTCAGTACCTTGGCCAGTTCCAGGGTCTCTTCGTCGCCGTACTGGGCGGCGAACTTGTCGTACAGCCAGTCCGGCAGGTTGGCTTGCTGGCGCGCCGGCAGCAGCGAACGGTCGATGTCCTTGATGCGTTCCAGCAGCGCGGTCTCGTCGTCGGACAGGCCGCCCAGCGCATCGATGCCGACGGTTTCGGCCATGCCGAGCAGGACCAGGCGGCGCATGGTCGCGCCGCGGCCGCCGCCGGTGAAGTCGGTGTAGAAGGTCTTGTTGCGCAGCACGGCATAGATGCACTCGGCAATGGCGCCGCGCTCGCGTCCACCGAGGCGGGGATGGTCTTTGAAGTAGCGCGACAGGGTGACGTCGGCCGGCGCGGTAAAGCGCAGGATCTCGCGCAATACCTCTTCCGCATTGCCGAGTATCGCGGGTGGCAATCTCATGGTGTTCCTTGAATGATTCTTGAATTAAATACTGATGGTCTCGGCGATGCGAACTTCGCCGTCTGCGATGTTGAGCCTGTCTTCGACAAACAGGCGCACCGCTTGCGGATAAATGACGTGTTCCCGTTCCAGCAGGCGCTCGGCCAGGCTCGCTTCCGTATCACCCGGCAACACGTCTATGCGCGCCTGCAGCACGGCCGGGCCGTGGTCCAGCTCGGCAGTGACGAAGTGCACGGTGGCGCCATGCTCGCGCACGCCCGCTTCCAGGGCCTGGCGGTGCGTATGCAGCCCCGGGAACAGCGGCAGCAGCGACGGGTGGATATTCAGCATGCGCCCCGCGTAATGCTCGACAAAGGGCGCAGTGAGGATGCGCATGAAGCCTGCCAGCACCAGCAGGTCCGGCTGGTAGGCATCGATCGTTGCCTGCAGCGCCGCATCGAAGGCTTCGCGCGAAGCGAACTCCTTGCTCGGCACGACTGCCGTCGGGATGCCGTGCGCCTGAGCGAATGCGAGTCCCTGGGCGTCGGCCTTATTGCTGATCACGGCAGCGATGCGCGCCGGCCAGGCTTCGGCTTCGCTCGCCCGCACGATGGCTTCCATGTTGCTGCCACGGCCAGAAATCAGGATCACGATATTTTTCATAAGCGGGCATTGTAACCTGAGCCCCCTCATTCGAACGGCCGCGCGCCCACCCAGCCCACCGATTGCAGCGACTGTGGCTCTTCGAACGAATAAAACACCCGGAACGGCACTTTCTTTTCGGCCCAGAATTCGGCGGCGTCGCGGAACACGTCGAGCAGGGTCTCGCGCGCTTCCTTGTCGAATTTCTGGGTATTCGGCAACTGGTCGAGCACGGCAATGAAACCCGGTTGCGGTCCCGCGCCGGCGATAATTTCGGTCATGCAGTTACGCAAGGCATCGAAATTCTTGCTGCAGGGCTTGGAAAGATAGAATTGTTCGCCGATGCGGGCGCAGACTTGCTGCTTGGTCAGAGCATCCGAGCACAATGCGTAGAGGAAGTGATGGCCCAGGCGCAACGCCTCCCTCTGCAGCTCCGGAATGCGGTAAGCACGGATGGACTGCACAAGATTCGGCGGTACTCTCATCAACAAACTCATTTTTTCCTCAAGTCACCCGGCCCGGCGCTGAACCTCCAGGTTCATATGCCGGCGCGTGGTTTCCTGTGGAAGCGTCGGGCTTGTTCGCTTTCTCCTGGTCTCGTTTCCACGCGCCAATAAAACCCTAAGTCACGTAAGGGTAACGTTTTGTATTAACTGAATCAACCCGAATATGGCTGAGCATGCCTTGATTTGTAAAAAAAGGATGGTTTTTACGTGGATTGATGGCGCTTTTACACACAATCCTGCCATGAGTCCGTTGCCCACAAGTGCATACCTGCTGTTACATTTTGTTGCCACGCGGATCAGCTAAGGGGGCCGAGTGGCGCTACCATTCAGTTGTGGGCAGTCCCTTTTACTGACAATTGATAGCCAAGCGTCACCAGACGAGGTAAATAACATGAACTTCAAAGCCAAACTGATTCTCTCTGCCCTGGGCGTGTGCGCCCTGCCGCTGGCCCAGGCCCAGTCCGGCGATTTCGAAGATTTCGGCCGCGTCACCCGCGTGCAGCCACGCGTCGAGCAAGTCCGCACGCCGCGCCAGGAATGCCGCACCGATTACGTGCAGACCCAGGTGCAGCCACAGCGCAGCCAGGGCGGCTCGGTGGTCGGCGGTATCGCCGGCGCCCTGCTGGGCAGCCAGGTCGGGAGCGGCAACGGTAAAGTCGCCGCGGCAGCCGCCGGTGCGATCGCCGGTGCCGTGGTCGGCGACCGCGTCGACAACGACGGCCGCAACTACGCCCCGCAAACCCAGGAACAGGCCGTGCGCCAGTGCCGCACCGTGGAATCGGTCGAGCAGCGCACCAATGGCTACGACGTGACCTACGACTACCGCGGCCACAGCTACACCACCGTGATGCCGCGCGACCCGGGCAACCGTATCCGCCTGCGCGTGTCGGTGGAACCGGACCGCTACCAAAACTGAACTTCCGGCGCGGAGAACCCCTCCGCTTTTCCGCGCCGTCGGATACATTCCGCAGCCCTGTCATGCTTGCGCTGCGGAAGTCCATGCCTTGATAATAGGATGTTCCCTTCAGGTCATCCTATGCTCATCAAACGCAAATCCATCGAACAGGCCGAATCCTCGCGCCGTCCCTCGCGCAAGCCCAAGTTCGCTCCCGTCACCCTGTCCGAACAGGACGGCGTGCGCTATCTCCATTTCGGTACCGAATGGGTGCAAGGCGCCATGCGTATCCGCAAGCCGGACTGGCCGGAGCTCGAGTATGCGCAGCAGATGATGGCCTGGATGCTGTTCATCGAGCAGCCTCGGGCAATCGCCCAGCTCGGCCTCGGCGCCGCCACCCTCACCAAAGCCTGCTACCGCCAGTTTCCCGGCGCCAGCGTCACCGCGGTCGAACTGAATCCGGCGGTCATCGCCATCTGCGCCTCGATGTTCAAGCTGCCGCCCGAGGACGAGCGCCTGCAGGTGCTGGAAATGGACGCCATGGATTTCGTGCTCGATGAAGCCAACCACGGCGCCTTCGACGTACTGCAATGCGACCTCTACGACGCCACCGCGCGCGGCCCGGTGCTCGACACGCCCGAGTTCTATGCCGCCTGCAACGCCTGCCTGAGCGAGCACGGCATCATGACCGTCAATCTGTTCGGCGATCACCCGAGCTTCAACAAGAACATCAAGGCCATGCGTTTCACCTTCGAGCACGTGATCTGCCTGCCTGAAGTCCACGAAGGCAATGTGGTCGCGCTGTGCTTCCGCAGCAAGCCCGATCTCGATCCGGCACGCCTGGCCGCCCGTGCGGCGCAGATCGTGGCGGCGACCAAGCTGCCAGCCAAATCCTGGGTCAAGGGTATCCAGGCCGCCTGACCTTTTATCCACCAGCGAGCGTCCATGACCACCGCCGTCTCATCTTCCGCGCCTGCCAAGGCGAAACCGGTACCCAAGGCACTCGACCTGCAGACCTTGTTTTCGTGGCTGCTGGCCGACGGTATCGTCGAAAAATCGACGGTCAAGCCGCATTACGCCCAGGCGCAGGGCATCCTCAAAAGCGCGGCCGGGTCCATGCACCCGCTTACCGCCATTGCACAGTGCAAGATCGTCTCGGCAAAGGCGCCGCATAAACTGCTGACCCTGGACGTGCTCGGCGAATGGTGCGCCGGCAAGGTCGGCCTGCCCTTCCTGCGCATCGATCCACTGAAAATCGATTTTACGAAGGTGGCGGACGTGATGTCGGCCAGCTATGCGGCGCGCTTCAACATCCTGCCGGTGGAACTCAGGGGCGATTCTCTGCTCGTGGCCACCGCCGATCCCTTCCACACCGAATGGCAGGACGAGATTGCGCGCATCTCGCGCCGGCGCATCGAGCTGGTGATTGCCAACCCGCTCGACATTGCGCAATACATCTCGCAGTTCTTCAGCCTGGCCAAGTCGATCCGCGACGCGAATAAATCGAGCGGACAGGACCTGGCCCTGCGCAACAACTTCGAGCAGCTGGTCGAGCTGGGCAAGCTGAACAAGCAGGTCGATGCCAACGACCAGCACATCGTCAACATCGTCGACTGGCTGTGGGGCTACGCCTTCGACCAGCGCGCCTCGGACATCCACCTCGAACCGAAACGCGAATTCGGCATCATCCGCTTCCGCATCGACGGCGTGCTGCACCAGGTGTACCAGGTGCCGGCCGTGGTGATGATCGCGATGACGGCGCGCATCAAGCTGCTTGGGCGGATGGACGTGATCGAAAAGCGGCGGCCGCAGGATGGCCGCATCAAGACGCGGACCAACGGCGGCCAGGAAGTGGAGCTGCGCCTGTCGACGCTGCCGACCGCCTTCGGCGAAAAGCTGGTGATGCGTATCTTCGACCCGGAAGTGGTCGTGAAGACATTGCCGGAACTCGGCTTTCCACCGGACGACGCCGAGCGCTGGGATGCGCTGACTAAACGTCCGCACGGCATCATCCTGGTGACCGGCCCAACCGGCTCCGGCAAGACCACGACGCTCTACACCACCCTGAAGGCGCTCGCCACCAGCGAGGTCAACGTCTGCACCGTGGAAGACCCGATCGAGATGGTGGAAGCGGCGTTCAACCAGATGCAGGTGCAGCCGGGCATCGATTTGTCGTTTGCCGACGGCGTGCGCGCGCTCATGCGCCAGGATCCGGACATCATCATGGTCGGCGAGATCCGTGACCTGGAAACGGCCGAGATGGCGATCCAGGCCGCGCTGACCGGCCACCTGGTGCTGTCCACCCTGCACACCAACGACGCGCCCTCGGCCGTGATGCGCCTGCTGGAACTCGGCGTGCCCTACTATCTGCTGGAAGCAACCCTGATCGGCATCATGGCGCAGCGCCTGGTGCGCACCCTGTGCGCGCATTGCAAGTCCCCGGACGGCGAGCTGAACGACGACGTCTGGCAGAGCATCGGCGGCGCCTGGAACATTCCCAAGCCGGCCGCGGTGTACCGCCCGATCGGCTGCCCGGAATGCCGCCAGACCGGCTACCGCGGCCGCACCGGCCTGTACGAACTGCTGGGCGTGACCGAAGCGTTTGCCCAGCGCATCCAGGAAGAAACCGACCTGGCCGCGCTGCGCCAGCAAAGCATGGCGGATGGCATGAAGCCGCTGCGCATTGCCGGCGCCTTCAAGGTGGCCGAGGGTGTGACGACGGCCGAGGAAGTGCTGAGGGCGACGGCTGCGCTGGTTTGATCATGCAGCGATGCGTGCACCTCTAGCGTAAATCAAAACCACCCGCTATAATGCGTGCCTTCTTCGGGTCGTTAGCTCAGCTGGTAGAGCAGCGGACTTTTAATCCGTTGGTCGCAGGTTCGAATCCCGCACGGCCTACCAAAGAATTCCAGTAGTTTTGTTCAAAGCCCACGCACTTCGGTTCGTGGGCTTTTTGCATTCCGGGACACTGTCTGACACCACCGACTTGCCTGTCGGATTTTTTTACACTTAAGAAATAAATTTTGAAGTCGTAAATACAAGGCCTTGATTTGACTAAGAATTACAAAACAGGCCCGATTTTTGCTAATTGGAAAACAAGCGCCGGCCAAAGAGCTGCGTGAGTTACCCAAAACTCCAAACTAGGAAAAATCATGAAATTCTCCAAGATCTCGCGTGGTTTGCTCGCTGGTGCTACTGCTCTGCTGTTCCTCGCGCCTGCGGCCCAGGCTGCGATCATCTCTGTCAGCTTTGCCAGCTCGCCGGTCGTCGTCCCGAACAACATCGACGGCGTCTATTTCAACTTCGTCACCGGCGCGCGCAGCACGACAGAAATCACTGGCTACGATTTCAACCCTTACAACAACGGTGCCGGGATTACCTTCTATGGCAATGCCTCGCCTTCTGGCATCCTTGCCACCGGTACGCCCGGCACCCTGGCGGAAGCCCGTGCGCTGCAGTTCGGTGACCTGATTTCCGCAGCCGGCCAGTACAACCAGTACCAGACCCGCGGCACCGCTTTCGATGTCACTGGCCAGGAATACGTCGGCCTGCGCTTCCTGAACGAAGCGACCGGCATCCTGAACTACGGCTGGGCATTGATGAGCACGACCGCCAGCAACGGTTTCCCGGCTTCCGTCCTCGCCTACGGCTATGAAAACACCGGCCTGTCGATCACGGCCGGACAAACCGCAGCGGTCGTGCCGCCGGTAGCCGTTCCGGAACCTGGTTCGATCGCCCTGGTGGGCCTGGCACTGGGCGCGATGGGCATCCTGCGCCGTCGTAAAGCTTAAACCTTGCACCGATGGGGCAGGCCGGCTATAATGCCGGCCTCTTCGGGTCGTTAGCTCAGCTGGTAGAGCAGCGGACTTTTAATCCGTTGGTCGCAGGTTCGAATCCCGCACGGCCTACCACGAATTTGCAGTATCAAATGAAGGCGTTACGAGTGATCGTGACGCCTTTTTTGTTTTTGCGGCAGTCCCCCTCTTCTACTTAGTGTGCCGTGCTTGTGACGCGCCATGCGTGCCGACCAAGTGCGCGTACCGCCGCACCATCGCGGTCAAGACTTCCAGCCGCCGAGTCCTGCAGTTCGTACAACGGTGTGCCGTTTTTGATCAGCCAGCGGGTCCAGGTGTGGCGCAGGTCGTTTCAGCGGGAGTCCGTGATGTCAGCCTCCTTCGAGGCCTGTGCTAGGCCTCGTATTCGCGTACCTGATCCGTTTCTTCCATACGTAAAGAAGCGCTCCCGATATTTGACACGCTGGCGTTCCAGCATCCCTGCTTCTGGTTCATACAGCGAGACGTGGATGTGCCCGCTGCTATTTGCCTCATCGACTGCGACTCAGGCCGTGCAACCCTCCAACTCAACATGATGCTATCGAACACGTAGCCACATTGCTCTGCTTTGGCCAGTTACGAGCACGAACAGTGGAATGTTTCGCTGAGGCGCAACATGCCCAGCTATCAACCATCGAGTAGTTCCCCCCCTTGATTTCACATGCTTATCAGCAAGTTGCGTTTGCTCAAGTTCCATCTACGAGTGGGCTTGAATAATTACATGGCTTTCATCATACGGATACTTCCCAACCGAAGACGGTCACTATGGCAGATACGGCATTTCGCGAGCTTGGTGTAGAACTTGTACCTCGCGCCAGCACGGTAGCGACCTTGGATGGCCTGTCCTACTCTGCCAAATTCCGCAATCAAGGGGCACTGGACGAATGGAGCGTCTGTTCAGAACCCACGAATGGAACCAGCGTCCACCTAACTGGGCTGACGCTGCGTCTGCCACCATCGTCAGGTGGGCCGCCAATATGCACTTCGCAGGTAATAGCAGTGCCCTACTGTGATGCGCCGCCGGGAACACCGCGAATAGTCAGCGCCCTTAACCCAACAGGAACTGATGACAGATGGCAGATAACGACATAGCAAATGCTCTCGCACAGTACAAGCTCGCAACACGCGACCGCCCACTGCGCCTGATTCTGGACGGTATCGACGGCACCGGCGACGAGTCACTGCTTCCGCAACGGATAGTCGGCAGTGAAGCCGTTTGCGGCGGCTTTGAGTTCCAGATGCTTTGCGTATCCGAAAGTGCGACACTGCCGCTCAAGAGCTTCATCGGCGTGCCTGCCGAGCTTCAGGTCGTTACCGACCGGAGGCAGCTACGTCGCATTTGCGGCATCGTCACTGAGGCCGCGTCGGGACAAAGCGACGGCGGTCTGGCGACTTATCAACTGGTTATGCGCGACGCGCTGTCGATACTGGAAAACAGGACTAATACCCGGGTATTCCAGGATAAAAACGAGCTGGACATCATTGAGATACTTTTCTCGGAATGGCAAAGAAGTATGCCGGTCCTGGCCTCGACTTTCGACCTACATATCGACGTCGGCCTCACGAGCCGCCAATTCCCTCGCCGCCAATTCATCATGCAGCACAACGAGTCGGACGCCGGCTTCATCCGTCGGCTAATGCAGCGGCGTGGTATCGCCTGGTTCTTCCGTTCGGGTCTGACGAACGAGAAGAATGTCTCCAGTAGAGGCCAGCAGAAATCCAGGATTGGACACACCCTGGTACTTTTCGACGATTCCAACCGGCTCGACCAGAACGCAGCTGGTAGCGTGCGTTTTCATCGCGATACCGCCACAGAGCAGCGTGACGCCATTACAGGCTGGAGTGCGGTGCGTATTCTTCGCCCCGGTGTTGGGTCGCTACACAGCTGGGATTACTTACAGCCGCGCAACACGACCTTCATGGCAGCCCGAACCCCATCGCAAGCTGAACAGGGCGAACGTGGCAACCAATTGGCAGCCGGTCTCGATGATTACCAAGTTGGCGCCCCTCACCTTGGCGACAATCCGCGCGATCTTTGGGACTTGGGCGATACGCAGATAGCACACCACGAATACGCCGCCAAATGGTTCAGAGGCGAAGGCGGCGTTCGCGACCTGGCCGTCGGCGAATGGTTCAGCTTGGAAGGACATCCTGAAATTCGTACCCATCGCGACAGCGAACGCCAGTTCGTTGTAACGTCGCAGCAGATCGCGGCCGAGAACAACCTGCCAGTGGAAATCGGGGCGCGTGTTGAGCGGCTATTCGAACGTAGCGGTTGGCACCGCGGCCCAGACACGTTTCCACACAAGAGCGACGGCCCACGACTACGCTATAAGACCTGTTTCACGTGTGTTCGCCGGACTATCCGTATCGTCCCTCCGCGCCATGTCCTGCCTCGTCCTCAACTGCAGACCGCGATCGTAGTCGGGCCCAAGAACGAGGTAATCTGGTGCGATCATCTTGGCCGCGTCAAAGTCCGGTTCCTTGGCACACGACCGGAAGACCACGCACATGCGGCTGGCGCCGGCAGTTCCGATTCGGACCGCGACTCGGCTTGGGTGCGCGTAGCCTCCAGTTGGGCTGGTAACGGCCTCGGCAACAGTGTCCAGTGTGGCACGCGCTTCCTTCCGTCCGTGGGCACGGAAGTGCTCATCGCTTTTGCTGGGGGTGACCCCGACAAACCCGTCATCATAGGCCAAGTGTACAACGGTACTGCACCGCCACCGGCATTCGTTCGGGAGGACGGCCTGCCGGAAACCCGATACCAATCTGGCTTGCGCAGTCGCGAAGTGCGCGGCCAGCGCGGCAACCAGCTTCGACTGGACGACACTTCAGGTCAGATCAGTGCCCAACTGGCAAGCGACCACAGCGCGAGCGAACTGAACCTGGGATATCTCACGGAGTCGCGCCGGCAGGATGGTGTTCGGGCGCGCGGCGAAGGTGCGGAGTTGCGCACCGACGAAGCAATCGCATTGCGGGCCGCGCGCGGCATCTTGCTGAGCGCGTGGAAGCTGCTCGGCGGTGCGGGTGCCAAGGGCGCCCAGCTTGCCCGCAACGAGTACCTCGACCTGCTGCGCGAGTGCGGTGATCTGTGCAGTTCTCTCGGCACCTATGCTACCGAGCACAATGGTCTGGCGATCGACATGAAAGAACAGGAGGCGCTGCTTGCACGCTTCACGCAGTGGGAAGACGGCAGCAATACCGCACCCCATGCTGCCGGGCCGAGAGAGCCTGTCATCGCAGTGACCTCACCCGCCGGAATCGGGTTCGCCAGTTCCAAAGCCATCGTGAGCTACTCAGCAAGTACCATCGATACGGCCGCCCAGCAGCACCTCCAGCTCACGGCCGGCCAACGCTTCGCGGTCAATGCCGGCGACGGGGTTTCATTGTTTGCCCGCAGTGGCGGGCTCAGTGCCATCGCACATACCGGCAAGCTGCTGCTACAGAGCCAGCACGACGACATCGCCGTTAACTCAGCGAAAAACATTCAAGTGACGGCGAGCGAGGGTTCGATCACCGTATCGGCCAAAAGCATTCTGCTGATGGCGGAAGACGGTTCATTCCTCAAGCTGGGCGAAGGCTCGCCCGTACTGGGAAGCAAGCAAGCGCTGAAGTTTCATGCGCCCGATTTCATTTGGGAGGGTCCCGAAACGATGAACGCCCAGCTTCCCTCATTCAAAAAAGACGGGACCGATCTCAAATTCGAGCCTCGGTTCTACCCTCATCTAGACGGCGGCGTGCCTGCAGCCGGCATGGCTTACAAGATCGAATCGCCTGCGGGCAGCAGCGAGGGCAGCACGGACGTCACCGGCGCGACCACGACCTTGAGGCACGAACAGATGCATGTTGCAAATATTCGCCTCGAGGAGAAAGGACAGCCATGACTGGAGCAAAGAGCTCAGGGTTTTATAAGAAATTACCCTTCGACAGAGGCATAGGAAAAGGCGTGACTCTACCGGGGCAAGATAACAAAAAGATTGTCGGGGTAAAACACAACCTGCCAGGTTCAATCATTCTCGTACACGGGGTGAATGACATTGGGGTCAGTTACGACGCAGTGGAATCGGGCTTGTGCGAAGGTCTGGCGGAGCGCCTTTGTGGCGATCTGGCGCCGGGCACTTATCGCATGCCGCAAGAGGCCGACCGCAACAAATTGGAGGAAGATCCTGACGCCGTTTTCTACAAGCGTACGATCTCGGAAGAAACTCACAGCCCGGTGATTCCGTTCTATTGGGGATTTCGAGAAGAATCCGCGCATGTAAGCGATTGGAGGAAGACAGCCCATGGCCAGGCGACTGACCGCTTCGGCAACCGGCTAGACAGGGATTATTCGAAGGAAGGCGGTCCATTCGCTAACGCGACAACGTCCCTCCCGGAGATGTGGAACCGTGGCAAGAGCGACGCGATGGGGACTATAGACTGGGCTGCGCATGATGCAACTCATCCACTCCTTAAAAGTCCAGGCCGACTCTACATGATTTTGGCGGCAAGACGCCTCGCCGCCCTCATTTCGATGATTCGTGATTACGACGAAGACGAAACAGTTTCAATCGTCGCGCACAGTCAAGGTTGCCTACTGAGCCTGTTAGCTCAGGCTTTCCTGCTCGACCCCAATTTGCAGAAGGACCAGCCTGGCGCACGTCCGGCCGACACCCTAATCCTGTGCAACCCGCCGTACAGCCTGATCGACGAGCTACCAACCACGGCAGCTCTTGCTGACGGCTACGCCGGCGAAGATCCCCTGATGACGGCGGGGAAAAAGGACCGCTACCAATTCATTAGCGGCGGACAGACATTGCACGCGCGTTTAACGACACTGGCAAACATTGTCAAAGGCATCCATACCAAAAAACATCAAGCGCCTGAGTTAGCAGAACTGACTAATACAAAAAAGCATCTCGGTGCAGTTGGCCCCAAGTGGGCAGTAGCCAAGGATCGCGATAACCGAGGCAAAGTCTATCTGTACTTTTCGCCGGAGGATATGACAGTGGCATTCGCCGGGGTCGAGGGCATTGGCTGGCAAGGCGTGCCTGACTTCCTGCGTGGTCACCGCCTTGAAACCCGCCAGACCAGTGCGCGCCCAGGCTTCAAGGATTTCGTCCCACAGCCAAGCAAAGCGGTCACAGTACCCATACCGACAATACGCAGACCGCTTTCAGAGTTAGGTGATGGTTTCTTTCAGCGCGTTTTCACTTTGAAGCGCCGACCGGATTTCCGAAACGGGCAGCTTGCCCTGGTCGGACAGGCACCGCATGATTTTACGCTACGAGTTCCCGGCGAAGACGATCACGCCCACACGGCTGCGAGCGATTCGTGGACGAGCAATCACGCCCTGCGCCAGCATTTGCCGCCCCCTGGCGGCGCTTCCGGCGACGCACCTGCCGAAGAGCGAGCCCGATATGGGCTTCGCCGTATCACCGGCGAGGCTTTGGCGAAGCCCATTGTTGCCAGCATGGGTGAGGGCGCCTTCCCCGATGCAAAAAACCGTTTCGGCGCCAGCGAGAATGTCGATCAGATCGACGCTGCGGTGTCCATCACCAGCGATTACGGTATCGACAACCACTACTGGGAATGCATAGCAGATCCAGGCGGCTTTTCGGCGGCATTGCGTGGCTACCAGCCCGTTCCCAGTCCACGCCCTGCTCTGCACAAGTACAAAGTGGCGAAATATAACGAACATCGGGCAGCCTTGACGGAAAAACTCAATCGCGACAAGGAAACGTCCGACAAGTGCGATGTCAAAAATGTCTACGTCTGTCTGGAATTTGGCTTTGATCGCCCGAGCAATCCACCCATGCTGTTGATCGAGCGGACCGAGACGCCGAACGAGGCGCGAAAACGCTGGCAGAACACAACCGTGTCGCGCTCGTTTCATAGCGCGATCTATGGCGGGCGCAAGAACCACAGTCATGTTACGGCGTACGACGTGCGATTGGCGGAGGAAAGGCGCCGACTCATCCGCTGTTTTACCAATACCTGTGCGCGGTGGCAGATTGGCGGCTGAAGGAGCCCGGCAAGACCGAAATACGGCGGCCCGGCATTCTCACTTGGGCAAAATTCCAGACTCTTTTTGCAGCCTACTGGGTAGACGAGCGCCCGTGGCGCAAAGCACTGATCGAAGGTAACAAAGTTTATTACTCGACGGGGCAACTGCCTGCCGATCTTCCGCTCCCACCAGAGGGTATTCCACCTGACGTTGTCGTGGAATCGATGTTGGGAACGGTCGGGAAGGCTGACCGGGTGACCTCATGAGCAGATGCAATAAATTGCAAGATTCGGCAGCAAAACGATCGTTAACCTATGCGGGCTTGCATCTGACGCTGGTGTCGCTCTACACAATTTCGGTTGACGCAATCGCCGCATCTAATCAAACGGAGATGACAATGAGCAGAACATGGTGGCTCTTGGCAGTCGCCCTAGCACTCGGGATGGTACTTGGGGGGCGTTGGGTGTTGGGTGTACGTGAAACTAACGCGCGTCAAGCACAGGCCGAGGCTGCAACCGCGAAGGCGCATGAGCATTTGATGGCATCGCACACCGAACAAGGACGGCGCGAGTATGTCCTGGAGGTGATCAATCTAGGGGTCACCCTGGACAAGTACCGGCAAGGCAAACTGTGGGATGCTCTGCAATCCGGTAATCCTTACTCCTCGATTCGCGAACATGATCCAAAGAAGTATCCATGGGCTGACACCGACAAGCTTGGCATGAGCGGTGGTCGAGCTCTCGACGCCTTGCTCAACGGCGCCGGCTATTCGGTGACCGATTGGGGCACTCCGGTCTTCAACGCAAATCCACCTTACATGGGCAAATATCCGGACAGCCCCTTGTCACCCAATATAGGGATTGCTGACTCGGCCGAGGGAGAAGGAATGTCCACAAGCCTGTTCGTCGCCGCCCCCCGCCGTTTGGCAGAGCGACCTGATCGTATTATTGAAGACGTTTTTGAGTTCTTTGACACTAATCCAGACGTTCCATATATTGTTTTGAACTCAGACGACGGCATGGCCACCCGGGAGTCGTCGCAACCGCCTGGAGCACCACCCCTTGTAAAAGACGGCTACTACGTGCCCGAGATGCCCGACTCAGCAGCCCTATTCATTCTGGCCCGCCGCGAACGTGTCGATCCAATCCGTCCGTTCGCCTACGACGATATCGACGGCGTTCCCCCTCTTGTTCCCATGGAAGTGCTCAACCGCGATGGCGTCGCACGCCGTCTCTTCCTCGGCTACCTTGACTTGAGGAAAACGTTGCCACGTTCAGACAAGGAGGTGATCAATCGTCCACCCACCGTCGCCGAATGGCTGGACTTCGCCGCAAAATTCAGCGTGCGGCCGGATATCCGAGGTACGGGCCAGATCAGCTTTCTCGACCGGCAATTGAACGCAAAGCACCGCCCTCCGGCAGACTGGAAGCCAACGCCATGGTTCCCTATCCCGTGGAGCAAGCTGCAACTCGGACAATTCGACAGAATGTCGACGCGCGGCTTCGTTCATCGGCCCATATTCGTGAAGACCACCGACGAGCACGGCAAGCCGCTAACCCGGCGCGATGCCCGCCAAAAGGCACTCATGGAAGGCTTGCAGAAGGTATTACTTACCCTGCCTGAAGGCGAGCGAGCGAAGGGTCCGGCACGTGTCATCGTCGCCACGAACAATCAAACCGAGCAACTGGTCGCTATCGAAGGCGTGTTGCACCAGTATGCCGCACAGGGCGGCCCAGAGATCGATAGCGGTAAGCTCGACCAGTTCGTCAATATCGACCGGCGCCTTGGCAATACGGGCGCAGCCACGTTATTCCTGGAAATGGCGATCGGCGTGATCGGAAGCTATCGCGCTGGCGGCCCAAGCCTGGCGATCAACTTGCGCGACCCGCACGAGGCGACCTTCGTTTTTGTCAGTCCGCCCTCCGAAGAAAAGCGCAGGGCCCAGGAACATTTGGGCGACGTGTTCCGCAGCATCAGATCCCCAGCGATCAATCCCGAAAACTACGCAACGCCCGGGGCCAGGTAAGTATGAAAAACGTTATCCGGCTTGGCGATGCTACATCACATGGCGGCAAGGTGATCAGCGCCAGCGCCTCTAACTTCAAGGTCCAGGGGATTCCAGTGGCTTGCGTAGGCGACACGTGCAGCTGTCCCATCCGTGGACATTCTGGTTGCACGATTACGACCGGGTCCCCGTACCACAAAATCAGTGGGAAGAGCATCGCTTTTGATGGCGGCAGTCTTAGCTGCGGGGCAAAGCTCATCTCAAGCTTCAAGCACTTCAGTACGAATATGTAGCGCTGGGCCGCGCAGCGGACTTTAAACCGTTGGCCACAGCTTCGAACCACGGACGGCCTACCAAGGAACTCTGGTAGTTACTCACCCAGCAAGTGCCATAAAAAACGCCAACCTGCGGTGAACTGAACCCCAAAAGTTGATGTCAAACTTTTTGGGCTCAGTTCATCAGCCCGGTGTTTTGTATGACAGCCTCCTCACTACGTCTTCACCGCTGCGCCAGCCTGGCCGTCGCCGTCACCACGACCACCTGCGCCGTACGCGTATCCGGCACATAACTCATCAGCATGTCCTCGCCGCTGGCACCACGGTTGAATTCCATCCACACGTTGCCGTCACGCGAGGCGTAGCGGTTCTGCGATACCGCAAGCAGGCGTAGCGGAGGCCGCTTGTCGATCTGCGCGACGATGCCGTCCCTGCTCGGGTCGACCTTCATGTGCCAGCCATTCGACATGGCATAGGCGCCGCTGACCCACTCGGCTTCATAGTCCCAGAACTGGAAAGGCTGGGGCGGGGCCGTCACCTGCACCCGGGACGTCTGCTCGGGCTCGGTCAACGGATAGGCCTGCGTCTGCGCGCCGGCATGGGATGCCGCCAGCAGCAACAGGGAGGCGGGAACAATCAAAGATAGGGAACGCATGATCACTCCTTTGCAAAACAGGATGGGCGATCGGCCAGGCAACGCGCTCTGCGGCGAACGCGCTGCCGGCCCTCAAAGCCGCAATACTGGCCATGCCAGAAGCGGTGAACCCATTCTAGGGCGGCGTCCCCGGGCCGCAAGGCATTCGATCCGGGTATCACGAAACGGTCTGAGTGCGGGGGAATACAGATCGATGCGAAATGTTACTCAACGGGCGATACATATGCGGATTTGTGTATCAAGGCGCCAGCGCGATCACCTCATCGCCCGCCATCGGCGTGCAATCGGACCCCAGCTGTTCCCAGCCGCGGTGCACGACGATGCGCGACTTGTCATGGCACAGTTCGACCCGCTGCGTGCCCGGCACGCGGCGGTGCACGAAGTCCTCGATCGAAGCCGGCACGCTCACGCGCAGCGACAAGGCATGGATGTCGTCGACCGGATGGTCGCCCACGTGCACCAAAGGCACGAATTGGCCGGCAAACATCATCCAGTGCGACGGCACCTTGACCGGACCGGCGGTATAGCCCTGCTCGCGCAGCCAGGCTTGCGCGTGTTCGCGGGTGCCATCTTCGCCTTCGAGATGGCCCCAGGCACTGGCGATCAGTTCCGCCACCCACTGGTTGCAATTCTGGTAGCGGGTGCTGAAAGCGTAGGCGTTGGCGCTGTAGCGGCCGGCCAGCAGCGCCAGGGCGAGACGCCTGTCGCGCGCCGCCTGTTCCAGCAGCGCACTTTCATCGTCGGGGAGGAAGATCAGCGAAATGTGGCCGCGCGAGGGCGCGTCGGCACCGAGCGCAAAGCCGGCCATGCCCTGGTCGAACAGGCGCGGGCGCGATTCGTCGCAGGCATAGTAGAGCTGGCGCACCGCCCATGGCCCTTTAGCACTTTCCTTGAGGGCGATGCCGGCGTGGGAATACAGCAGGTTGAAGCGGCTGAGGTCGAGGCCGGCGCGGGAGATCAGGGCGACACGGGCGCCTGTTCGTTCCAGTTCCCGCTTGGCCACGGCCGCGAACTGCAGGACGCGGTCCTGGTCCTCGGCGTTCATGTTGTTCGAGCGGTCGCAGAAGGTCGGGATGCCGGCCCAGGCACCGGCGCTCGCACACAGGGCAAGCGCGGCCAGCAGCAGCCGCGCGAACATCAGATAGTCACTTGGCGCGAACCCAGTTCGCGGTACCAGTCGTCCTGCAGGGCCAGGAAGAACGGGCGCTGGGTGTCGGCGTGGGCGAATTCGTAGCCGTAGGTACGCACGTTCACCTGCACCAGTTCGCCGCTGGCGACGCGGCGCTCGGCCAGTGCGCGGTCGGGCACGTCCAGATAAAACGCCTGGGCGCCGGCCAGTGCCTGCAGGGTCATGCGGGTGCTGCCGTCCTTGCCCGGGGTCTGGGCGACCTCGATGACGCGGTACTGGCCCGCGGCCACGCGCTTGTCGTTGTTCGAGCTGTTGCTCGAGCCGCCGATCGAATCGGAGACGCTGCCCGACGATGCCGAACCGGCGCTGGACGCCGACGAGGCAACGCTGTCGGCACGGGCAGGCACGGCGCAGGCGGCGACGAGGGTGGCGGCGCACATCGTGCGCGAGATGAGCGAGATGGTCATACGGGTCTTTCGTTGTCGAGCAGAATGACTCTTATAGTACAAGCCGCGGCGGCGGCTGAGAAGGCGACCGTCTTAAGCCAACCTTATATAGGCAAATATGCGCTCTGGATTCAGCCCAAGTGTTGTTTATGCGTCATGTGCAATGCGCCGGGACATGCACCACCACGCAGTTATGCCCTTCCCCCTTAGTCACCGACAGAGTCGTACTGGAAGCCAGAGAGTGGTCGCGACGAACATTTGCCCATCGCAACAAACATTTGTTGATTGCCTGTACGAAAGTACTTGGCTGGGGAGGAGGCAACCGCTATAATTCCGCCCGTCGGGTCGTTAGCTCAGCTGGTAGAGCAGCGGACTTTTAATCCGTTGGTCGCAGGTTCGAATCCCGCACGGCCTACCACGAACAAGCAGTAAAGTATCAAACAAAAACGCCAACCTTCGGGTTGGCGTTTTTGTTTTCGATATTGAAATGCAGTAAGCTGTGCCATTTTCCGCCCAGCCCAAGGTCGCCGCAGGTCCATGCCGCAAACCATCCTCGCCCCCGTCCACCACGAACTGATCATCAAGAAAAGCCGCTTCCTGGCCTGCGTCCAGCCGATGCCGGACCGGGCCGGCGCCCAGAAGATCGTGGCCGGCCTGCGTGCCGCGCATCCCGGCGCCGCCCACGTGTGCTGGGCCTTGCTGGCCGGCGGCCAGTCGGCGGCGGTCGATGACGGCGAACCCAGCGGCACCGCAGGACGGCCGATGCTGGACGTGCTGCGCCACCAGGACCTGGAAGGCGTGCTGGCGACGGTGGTGCGCTACTTCGGCGGCGTCAAGCTGGGTGCCGGCGGACTGGTGCGGGCCTATACCGACAGCGTTGCCCAGGCACTCCTGAGTGCGGAGAAGGTGGCGATCGTGCGCCTGCGCCAGCTGCGCTGCCAGGTGCCCTACCCGCTCGAAGGCTTGTTGCGGCGCGAACTCGATCTGGCCGGCGCCACCCTCGACGAGGTCGAGCATGCCGACCAGGTCGGCTTTACTTTCTCCCTGCCGCAGGACAAGGCCGATGCGCTGGTCGCGCGCCTGAACGAGGCCGGGAATGGCCGCGTTGCCTGGCTTGGCGAGCCCGACATTCCTGCGCGGCATTGAGCCGCCGCCAGCAAGCTCGGCCTGTTACCGCTATCATCCACGCACATACCGGACATCACGACTCAAAAGCGGACTGACCGCTCGCGAGTCGCTATAGTGACCGGTCTCATGCTCGCATACACGTCTCTCATCCGTACGCGAGCTCATCCTTACATCGCAAAGAACAATACATGATCAAGAAGAGCCTGGCCCCCCTGGCCCTCGGCGGATTCGGCATTGGCCTGACGGAATTCGTCATGATGGGCATCCTGCCCGATATCGCCACCGGCCTCCACATTTCGATCCCGCAAGCGGGTTACCTGATTTC
>Ga0308160_10002334_pt1 | contig 23323 bp, 20 predicted proteins | sample PhyFR1_FD_201036 | JGI IMG/M metagenome (GOLD analysis project Ga0308160, IMG submission 201036) | Phyllosphere microbial communities from UC Gill Tract Community Farm, Albany, California, United States - DLSLF.R1 | ecosystem: Host-associated > Plants > Phyllosphere > Unclassified | place: USA...
AGCCTGCTGCTGCAACCGATCGTGGAGAACGCCATCCAGCACGGCATCGGCCGCCACGCCGGCGCCGACTGCGTGGAGATCGAGAGCCGGCGCGAGGACGGCCAGCTGCGCATCGAAGTGCGCAACCGCAACAGCACCCTGGGCGACGGCAGCGGCACCGCCGGCCACGGCATCGGCCTGTCGAACACACGGCTGCGGCTGCGGGAACTGTATGGCGACGCCGCCGAGATCCGCCTGGACATGATCTGGCCGCAAGGCGTGGCGTGCCGCATCCGCATGCCGTTCCGCGAACTGGAAGACGCCGAAGGCGCGCCGGAGCACATGCCCGCATGAGCATCGCCGTGCTGGTCATCGACGACGAACCGATCGCCCGCCACGCCATCGTGCGCCTGCTGCGCGAGCATGCCGACATCGCCCTGCTCGGCGAATGCGGCGACGGCGCCGCCGCGGTGGCGGCGATCCGCGAACACTCGCCGGACCTGGTGTTCCTCGACATCCAGATGCCGGAAATGACCGGCATGGACGTGGTCGCGCAGATCGGCGCCGAGCGCATGCCCGCCACCGTGTTCGTCACCGCCTACGAGCAATACGCCGTGCGCGCCTTCGAAGCCAACGCGCTGGACTACCTGGTCAAGCCCTTCAGCCGCGAGCGCTTCGCCGCCACCCTGCAACGTGCCAAGGCGCGACTGGGCGGCGCCGGCAACAACCCGGCGCAGCTCCTGCAGGCGCTGGACGCACTGCGCCAGCGCGACGCCTACCTGCAGCGCCTCGCCGTGCGCGTGGACGAACACGTGGTGTTCGTCGCCGTGGACGACATCGTCTGGATCAAGGCCAACCGCAACACCGTGCAACTCCACGTGGCCGGCGCCGTGCACGAACTGCGCGAGACCATGGCCGCCCTCGGCGCGCGCCTGGACCCGCGCCACTTCGCCCGCGTGCACCGCTCGGCGATCATCAACGTGCGCCGGGTCAAGGCCATCCACCCCTGGTTCAACGGCCACCACGTGGTGACCATGGACAACGGCCAGCAGCTGCGCATGAGCCGGTATCAGCACGAGGTGTTCCTGCGGTTGGTGACCAACGGCAGTGGGGAATGAGGGAACGTTGTAGGCGATAGAAGCCTGCACCAGCGCTGCCACCGGGCTGGATCGACACGCGCGGCCCACCCAATTACATTGGGCGTCTCGCTTCGCGCCGTGCCACCGCAGCGCCACGCGCAGGACATCCCAGGAGAAGCACATGAAGCCGTGGCGCATCGCCGTGCAGATCGCAGGCCTCTTGTTTGCCGCAAGCGCATGCAGCATGGTCGACGCCGCACCCAAGACCCCCATGGCCTCCGACGTCCTGGCCCTCCCCGCCGACCTGCCGACCCAGCGCCTGTTCGACTGCGCCGAGACCAGCATCGCCCACTTGTCCGAGACCAGCAGTTCCTGGCCCAAGGTCACGCGCAAGGACGCCGCCAGGGGCGTGCTGGAATCGGGCAACTTCGAAGACGCCAACCGCAGCGGCTTCCGCATGCGCATCGAGCGCGCGCAAGGCGCCGGCCAGGCCAGGATCGCCCTCAAGGGCGCCGGCGCCTACTTCGCCGACCTGGGGGTGGCGCAGGCGATGCAGGACCTCAAGACCGCGCTGGGCAGTTGCATCGCCACCCCACCGCGCTAGTCTCGAGCAGACGGAAAGAAGAGCCCCATGCGCGACCATTCGATCGAAGCACGCTTGCTCTGCATTGCCGGCATCGCCGGTCACGCCTACTGGGTGCTGCGCGACGCGCGCGGCAACGCCCTGGCCGAACTGCACGGCCTGGCCACCGACCGGTACACCGGCACGCCGATCCCGATCGGCACCGACGCACGCAGGCACGCGCTGCGCGCCTGGCACTACCCGCACGACGCCGATTACGCCAACGCCATCGGCGCCCAGCCCAACCGCACCAGCTACCTGCGCGACGGCCAGCCGGCGCGCACCGCCGCCAGCGGTGACAAGCACGAAATCCTGGCGCGCTGGCACGCGGCGCTACGCGCCATGCCCGAACTCAACGCCCAGGACCTGGACTACCCCAACTACGGCTTCAAGCTGCTCGGCGCCACCATCAACAGCAACTCCGCCTTTCGCACCTTCGGCGAACTGATGGGCGTGCCGGTGCCGGGTTTCTCCCGCAGGCTGCAACCGGGCATCGGCAACTGCATGTTGCCGCGCGAGCGCATCGAGGTGCTGCGCTATCGCGAGCAATCGGTGCGGGACAGACCACACCTCACATCGGCCAGCGAAGTCTTTCGCCAGAGCTCACCAAACCACGCCATGCCGCAACAGACTCGCAGCAACAGCTAAGGCGCGCCTGACAACAGGCGTGAACATGGATCAGTTCCACGACTCGCCAGAAAAGGAATAAACAGCGTGAAAAGCAGTTCCAATCTTCTACTGGCCTTGGTGCTCGTTCTTTCGCCAGCCTCCTACGCAAATGCTGGTCAAGCAGCCCGCGAAGTTCACGGAAGCAACATGATCGCTAACACTGCGGTGACTCCGGCCGATCTGGGGCATCGCTTTCTAGCGATGATCAAGAACGTCGACAACTTCGACGACCTATCAGCGGATTCAGTGCAGCGCCTCCTGGGAGTTCCGTTCACCACGAATGGGGACAACAGTTCCGGCTTTTACGTCTTGAAAGCCCGTAACGCCCATTGGGAATACAGCCTGACCTACAACTTCGACAAAAAGTTCCGCAGGTATTCCAATGTAAAGCTGGAAATACTCGAATCAGAAAACGCAAGTGAAGCAATCCCACCTCCGTGCGACCTCATACTGAAAGAGTACGATGCATCGCTAAAGGAGTCAGGATTCAAACCCGAACCGACGTCATACAACGAATTCGCCTGGGCACTCGCCTTCTATTATTCGCGCAACAGCATCTATGTCCAGATCGTCCCGCAGAACAAGGCCTTGAAATCCCCCGAAAGCGCAGATAAAAGTTGCGTCGAAGAGATCAGCATCCACGACGCCAAGGAATGACGAGGATGTCGACTGCCAATGTGTCTCCATTGTCGGAGGCCTCCACTGACAGTCAACGCCGACAGCCCCATGCCGCAGCAGATCCGTAGCAAGGCCGAAGGACCGACTGGACAGCCCCGACCATTCGGTCGGTTCGTGGCCGTGGTCTACGACAACAGCCTGGCAGCGCAGTACCATGTTGTCACCTGTACTTCGGCCGCGCGCCCCCTGGACGCGTTGCCCATCAAGCTTGGCGTTCACCAAGAGGCTGAAGCATGAAGATCGAATTCGGCATGGAATGCGTCCACTTTCGCGGTGGCGCCAAGAAGGAGCACGCGACGTGACAAGAATTTCAAATGTCCTACTAGCGTTAGCGCTGACCACCTCTTCAACCTCCTGTGCAACCACTGGTATGGCAGCCGATGAAAGCCAAGGAAGAAACATGAACGCGAACATTGAAATGACCCCGGCCGACCTTGGGCATCACTTCTTATCAATGATAGAGAGCACCCAGAATTTCAACGATCTATCGGCGGACTCCATCCAACACGCCATAGGGCCAACCTTCGAGGGAGACGAAAAATCAGGATCTTATGCACTGAAGCTGCCGGACGGAAAATGGCAGTACGGAATAACATACAACTTCGATAAAAAATTTGAAGAATATTCAAACGTAACAATTGAATTGATCAAGGCAACCAATTCAGTCGATGAAAACAACCTTCCTTGTGACCTTGTTCTTGACGAATACGACCGCGCATTGAAGGCGATGGGCTTCAGCACCAGGCCAGGTACGCACAACGAGATCGGCGGGCTCCTGGCGCTGCACTACACGCGCAACAACATGCATGTCCAGATCGTTCCGCAGCGTCAAAACCCAACCTGCGTCAAAGCGATCAGCATCCAGAAATTCGGGGAGTGACAGGGATGGCAAACGCTAACGCCCAGCTAGAGGCCGCCTTGGCTCAGTTTGCCAACCAGCCAGGAGTGACCGCCGATCAAGAAGCGAAATTGCGCGCAACCATCGCAGCAGACCGGGACCTTACACGACGCCTCAACCAAGAGGCCGACAACGGCCATTTGACCGGGTTTGCATTGGGCCCAAGCGGTTCAGAACCATTGACCGGCTCTTACGACAAGGCGTCCGGCGTCGTCACCCTCCCGGCTCTCCAATCCGGACCGGCCGCTGCCGAAGAACTGCGTGGCGCCCTGCGCCTGCAGGAAATGAGCATGCGTTTCGCTCACAGCACCTATGTAGACGCCAATCAGCAAAACCAGGCGGTGACCCAAGACATGGTCACCAATCTGCAAGCAACGATCAACAGCTCGCCCACCTTGGCAAATGAAATGAAACGGGCGGTCACCACGATCGACAGCAATTACAGTAGCGACAGGCAACAGCACATGTTGCTTGAAAATTTCGCACCGCTTAGCGGGACTGTCGCAGGCGGGACGTTCAATCCAGCGAACAAGACGATGAGCATCCCACCTGCCACGCTGGGGCAGTCGCCCAGCCAGTTCAATGGGTACGACGCCACTGATCTCACGTTTGTGTTGGGACACGAGACCCAGCACGCCTTCAATCAAGTCACCATGGCCGGCGCTTATCGCCAGTTCGATGAAGCCGCCAAGGCGATTGCCAGAGACAACAACCCGATCAACGACTACACCTTACCGATTGAACGGTTGGTCGAAAGCAATCGGCAGGATGAAGCCAAAGCCCAGATTTCGGGATGGAACGCATTGCTGGACAGGGTGAAGCAACGCACGCCTGGTGCCGACCTGACGTCCATGATGGCGCTTCGGAATAGCCGCATCGATGACTTTGTCGAGCCCAATCCATCCAGTATCAGGCAGGCCCAAGCAAAACCAGGCTTGACGTTCAATACCGACGGCTCGCTTCCGATGACACCTGAGAACATCGCCACACAAGCTAGCTACTACTTCGACAAGAGCCCCAAGGGCACTCCCGGCCTGTCGCCAAGTCAGACGACCAGCATCGGCTTCCACGGCGATTCGGACTACCCCAATTACTACGGCGCCGGCGCCGTGAGCCGCGCGATTGCGATCGATCGCGCCTATGCGCACCCGGTCGGCGGCGTCGCGCCGCAAATGCACCTGAACATGCAGCGTCTGCATTTCAATGAGACCTTGCTGGAGCACAACGGCATCACCTTGCCGCAGGCCACCGCGACCACCCCACAGGCATATTGGGATACCAGCACCACCCCGCCAACACCCGGCCTGCTGCAACACACCCGGGACTCGCACCAGCACATCAGTCCAATACCAGAGCTTGATCCTCCACAGCCAGGACGCGCCCAGCCGGGCGACCCTGGACATCCCAACACCCCATTGTTCGAGAAGATCCGCGATGGCGTGCGCGGGCTGGATCAACAAGCCGGCAAACCGTGGGACGAGAACAGCGAGCGGCTGAGCGCGAGCCTGTTGCTGCTGGCGGGCGAAAAGGGCTTCACGGCAACGGACGACCTGAAGATCGCGGCCAACACGCCCACCGCCACCTTGGGCAGCGGCGAGGTGGTGCACCTGTGGCGCACCGGCCATCCGTCGCCCGACCCCGCAGCGCACCGAGCGCACATGCCAATGCAGGAAGCGCTCGCGGTGCCGGCGGAACAGCGCTTCGCGCAGTTGGATGTGGTGCAGCAGCAATCCAGGACAGAGGAACTTCAGCGCAGCCAACAGCAGGAGACCGTGCAGGCGCAATCGGCGCCGGTGCGTTCGATGTAGTCGCCGCAGACCCTCCTACCGTGCGCCAGCGCGAGCAAGGCATCGGCCCGACCGCGTTGGTGCCGGCAGCCGCGAGCGACGGGGCCGCACAACAGCGGCGACTCCATCACCCAAAGACTGCACGCAGGGAGCGAATGGCGACTTGCCTACTGCAGACGATGACTGGTCATGGCACCCCGCTATCGGCGCCATAACCCTGTGCCTGATATGGGGACTGACGCTGCGCCGGCCACGACACCTCGCGCAGCACCATGTCCATCTGCTCCGCGAGCAGTTCCATGCACACCGCCAGCTCGCCCGCACGCACCTTCGGCGCGGCCTCGCGCTCCTCGTCCACGCTACGCGGCTGTGCGAGTCGCGCCAGGAACGTGATGAACTCGCCCAGCCGCACCAATCGGAACTGGCTTTCCTCGGGCAGGAAGTAGCCAGACATGTCGTCGAGATCCTCATGCATCCCGACGCTCTCCTCACGAACGGATTGTGGCATTGCGCGCCCTCCTGGCTTGGGCCGCGCCTCGGCCCCGCAATTCGTTCTACCTACAACCCAAACGTCAGTCAACTATTTTTATTTCATCAAAACGATTGATGCAAAATTATTTTGACATTCCAAAAAAAGCAGACCATGATTCGCTTCATGGCAAATCATGCAAAACAAGTCCTGCTGTCGGCCGCCGCCCAGATCATGCTGGGGCACCCGTTCCGCGGCGCCATTCCCAGCGTGCCGGACGGCTCGACTAAGGTTTTGCAACTGCGCGATATAACGCCTTCTGGTCGCCTGGCTTGCGACAACCTCGTCACCACCGAACTGCATGGCCGAAAATCACCGGACTGGCTCCGCACCCAGGACATCGTCTTTGTCGCCCGCGGCGACAACACGTTCGCCGCACTGGTGATCGATCCCCCGCCACGCACCGTCTGCTCGCCGCATCTGTACATCATCCGCGTCAGCCAGCCGGACGCCATCCTGCCCGCCTTCTTGGCCTGGCAGCTCAACCAGACGCCGGCACAGCGCTATCTGCGCCAGTCGGCCGAAGGCAGCAACCAGCTGAGCATCCGCCGCAGCGTGCTGGACATGACCCCGATCCGCATCCCTCCGCTGGCCCGGCAACACGCCATCATCGCGCTGGACCGAGCCGCCCAGGCCGAGCGCTTGGCGCTGCATGCCCTGATCAAGAACCGCGACACCGAGCTGGCGATCCTCGCCGAGCGCCTCCTCGCCTAATCTTCCGGAAACCGACATGAGCAAGACCGACATCGCCCAGGACACCATCAACGCCGCCGTCTGGGGTGCCTGCGACACCTTCCGCGGCACCGTGGACCCCAGCGTCTACAAGGACTACGTGCTGACCATGCTGTTCCTGAAATACGTCTCCGACGTCTGGCAGGATCACTACGACGACTACAAGGCCAAGCACGGCGACAAGCCTGGCCTGATCGAAGAACTGCTCAAGAGCGAGCGCTTCGTGCTGCCGCATACCGCCAATTTCTACACCCTGCACGCCCAGCGCCACCGCCCCGGCAACGGCGAACGCATCGACAAGGCCCTGCACGCCATCGAAGACGCCAACCTGGGCAAGCTGCGCGACGTGTTCCAGGACATCAGCTTCAACGCCAACAAACTAGGCGAGGAACAGCAGAAGAACGACCTGCTGCGCCACCTACTGGAAGACTTCGCCAAGCCGGCGCTCAACCTGCGCCCCTCGCGCATCGGCCAGTTGGACATCATCGGCAATGCCTACGAATACCTGATCAAGAATTTCGCCTCCAGCAGCGGCAAGAAGGCCGGCGAGTTCTACACCCCGCCGGAAGTCTCCGCACTCATGGCGCGGCTGATGGATCCAAAGCAAGGCGACGAGATCTGCGACCCAACCTGCGGTTCCGGTTCACTGCTGCTCAAGTGCGGCCGCCTGATCCGCGAACGCACCGGCACCGGCAAATACGCGCTCTACGGCCAGGAGGCCATCGGCAGCACCTGGGCGCTGGCCAAGATGAACATGTTCCTTCACGGCGAAGACAACCACCGCATCGAATGGGGCGACACCATTCGCAACCCCAAGCTGTTGAACGTCAATGCATTGAAGCAATTCGATATCGTCGTCGCCAACCCGCCGTTCTCGCTGGAAAAATGGGGACATGAAAGCGCCGACAACGACCCGCACGACCGCTTCCGCCGCGGCGTGCCGCCGCGCACCAAGGGCGACTACGCCTTCATCCTGCACATGATCGACGTCATGAAGCCGCGCACCGGCCGCATGGCCGTGGTGGTGCCGCACGGCGTGCTGTTCCGTGGCGCCGCCGAGGGCCGCATCCGCCAGAAGCTGATCGACGAAAACCTGCTGGACGTGGTGATCGGCCTGCCGGAAAAGCTGTTCTATGGCACCGGCATCCCTGCCGCCGTGCTGCTGTTCCGCAAGAAGAAGGCCGACGACAAGGTGCTGTTCATCGACGCCAGCCGCCACTACCAGGACGGCAAGAACCAGAACCTGCTGCGCGAAAGCGACCTGCAGCGCATCCTGGACACGGTGCAGGCGCGGCAGAACGTGGACAAGTACGCCTACCTGGCCAGCCCGGCCGAGATCGCCGGCAACGACTACAACCTCAACATCCCCCGCTACGTGGATACGTTCGAGGAAGAGGCCGAAATCGACCTGATGGCCGTGCGCCGCGAGCGCGAACAGCTCAAGAGCGAACTGGCCAAGCTGGAGGTGCAGATGGCGGCGCATCTCAAGGAGCTGGGCTATGAATAAAAAGCACACGCCGCCTGACGTGCCGGCCAAGCCCGTAGCGCCTCCCATCGGCCGCGCACCCGCGCCGCACGGCGAACTGGTGCTCTACGCCACCGACGACGGCACCGCCCGCTTCTATCTGCGCGCCGAGAACGGCAGCGTCTGGCTCAGCCAGCTCGAACTGGCGGCGCTGTTCCAGACCACCAAGCAAAACATCAGCTTGCATGTCAAAAACATCTTCTCAGACAATGAGTTGCAGGAGACCTCAGTTGTCAAGGAAGACTTGACACCTGCTGCCGACGGCAAGCGCTACCGCACGCAGCTCTACAACCTGGACATGATCCTGGCCATCGGCTACCGGGTGAAATCCCCGCGCGGCACCCAGTTCCGGCAATGGGCCACCACGCACCTCAAAGAGTACCTGGTCAAGGGCTTCGTCATGGACGACGAGCGCCTGAAAGACCCAGCAGGCTGGGACCACTTCGACGAACTGCTGGAACGCATCCGCGACATCCGCACCTCGGAGAAGCGGTTCTACCAGAAGATCCGCGACCTGTTCGCGCTGTCGGTGGATTACCGCGACGACGACACCGCCACCGGCCAGTTCTTTGCCATGGTGCAGAACAAGATGCTCTACGCCGTGACCCAGAAGACTGCCGCCCAGTTGGTGGTGGAACGTGCCGACCCCGACCAGCCCAACATGGCGCTGACCGGCTGGAAGGCCGGCCGCGTGCGCAAGACCGATGTCATCGTGGCCAAGAACTATTTGCACGCCGAGGAAATCACCGAGCTGAACCGCATCGCGTCGATGTTCCTGGACTACGCCGAAGACCGCGCCAGCCAGCGCCAGGACCTGCGCATGGACGACTGGCGCCAGTACGTGGACCGCTTTGTCGCGTTCAACGAACGGCCGCTGCTGAAGGATGCCGGCACGGTCAGTCACGAACGCATGCAGCAGATCGCGCATGAGCGCTATGCGGTGTTCGATGCCAAGCGGCGCAAGGCGGAAGCGTTGGCGGCGGATGTGGAGGACATTGAGGCGCTGGAATCGGTGGAGAAGCTGGCACGGAGGGGAGGCAAGCATGCGACCTGACGACTGGCAATGGATGCCACTTCAGAACTCCGCTGGATTGCCCAGTGCGATCATGCAATATGTGGAAATGGTGACTCATGCTGCACCGTTGATGGAATTGGGCAAGCCACTCGAGAGAAAGGGAGGGCATGATGCTGCCTGAAGGCTGGAGCCGTTCAACATTGGGCGAGATTGCGAAAATCGCATCAGGCGGTACGCCCGACAGAAGCAAACCGGAGTATTGGGGTGGGGATGTGGCTTGGGTCACGACTGGCGAAATCCAGTTCAACACCATCGTCGACACTACAGAGAAAATCACGATGGCGGGGTTGCAGAACTCGTCGGCCAAGTTGTTTCCGCCTGGCACGCTCTTGATGGCCATGTATGGACAGGGAAAGACACGCGGCCAGCTAGCAAAGCTGGGAATTGAGGCAACGACCAATCAGAACTCTGCCGCCATCTTGCTCAATGACGGCTATGAGCCGGATTTCTATTTCCACTACCTGTCGTCGCAGTACGAGAACATCCGAGACCTTGGTCAAGCCGGGGGAATTTCCCATCTAAATGCGGGACTGCTTAAGCAAATCCCGGTTCCTGTCGCACCCGTTACCGAGCAGCGCCGCATCGCCCACATCCTCTCCACCTGGGATCAAGCCATCGCGAGCACAGAAGAAATTCTTGAAATTACAAAAAGGTGGAAGAGAGCAATAATTTTTTCAATTTTTTCTAAAAGCCAAATAAATCATTCCTGGAAAGCATCGACCCTGGGCAAAGTTGCCACTATCGCGCCAAGTAACGTGGACAAAAAAACCAAGGAAGGCGAACGCGAAGTCAGGCTTTGCAACTACACCGACGTTTACTATAACGAGAGAATTTCCAGAGAAATTCCATTCATGCGAGCGACTGCGACAGATAGCGAGATAAAAAAATTCTCTCTACTACAAGGCGACGTACTCATAACCAAAGATTCGGAGAAAGCAGATGACATCGCAGTCTCTGCACGAGTCACGGAGGATATTTCGGATCTAGTTTGCGGCTATCACTTGACTCTCATTCGCCCAGATCAAAGAAAAATAGACTCCACATTCCTTCACTGCCACTTCAACTTACCGGAAACGAAAAGTTACTTCTCATCGAATGCAAATGGAGTAACTCGCTTTGGTTTACCACTTCCCGCAATTAAAGAAGCTCCTATTTTCTTCCCAAGCATCAATGAACAACGGAAAATTGGAAAAATAATTTCAAATGCAGAACTTGAAGTTGAAAATCTAGCCAGGGCCATACAGCTACTGAAAAAAGAAAAATCCGCCCTCATGTCCCAACTCCTCACCGGCAAGCGCCGCGTGCGCCTGCCCGCCGACGAGACTGCATCCGCATGAGCTACAGCGCCCCCGACACCCGCGAAGAGGCCAGCGCGCAGCTGCCCGCCCTGCATCTGCTGTGCAACCTGGGCTGGCACTACCTGAGCGCCGCCGACTGCCTGGCGCTACGCGGAAGTACCCGCGAGGTACTGCTGCTGCCGCGGCTGCTGGAGGTGCTGCAAACCCGGCGCTATGCCTACAAGGGCCAGGACTACCCGCTCTCGCCCGGCGCCATCGACCAGATCGTGCGCGAGCTGTCGGCGCTGCCGCTGGGCGAGGGGCTGCTGGCCGCCAACGAGGCGTTGTACAAGCGGCTGGCGCTGGGCATCACCGTCACCGAGTTCATGCCCGACGGCAAGAAGCACCAGCCCACCATCGCGGTGATCGACTGGACCGACCCGGCCGCCAACCGCTGGGACATCACCGAGGAATGCCAGGTGCTGTCCGCGCAGGGTACTCATGCCCGCACCCCGGACATCGTGGGCTACGTCAACGGCCTGCCGCTGGTGGTGATCGAAACCAAGCGCGCCGATGCCGGGCATGCCGGAAAGTCGATGGTGGCCGAGGCCATCAGTCAGCAGTTGCGCAACCAGCGCCCGGAGGAGATTCCGCAGCTGTTCGCCTATGCGCAGCTGCTGCTGGCCATCAGCCTGACCGAGGCGCGCTACGGCACCACGCTCACCCCGGCCAAGTTCTGGGCACGCTGGCGCGACGAGCAGGTCGACGAGGCGCAGCTGAGCCAGATCAAGAATGCGCCACTGCCCGCGGCCACCACCGATGCGCTGCTGGCCGGCAAGCCGGCCGCGCTGCGCACCTACTGCCAGGCGCTATGGGCACAGCCGATGCTGCCCACCGAGCAGGACCGGCTGCTGGCCGGCTTGCTGACCCCGGCGCGCCTGCTGGAATTCCTGCGCAACTTCGTGTTGTTCGACCGCAAGGTCGGCAAGCTGGTGGCGCGCTACCAGCAGTTCTTCGGCATCCGCGCGCTGCTGGCGCAGATCCGCAAGATCAGGCCCGATGGCGGCCGCGAGGGCGGCGTGCTCTGGCACACCACCGGCTCGGGCAAGAGCTTCACCATGGTGTTCCTGACCAAGGCGCTGCTGCTGGACCCGGCCCTGCAGGAATGCCGGGTGCTGGTGGTCACCGACCGCACCGACCTGGAAACCCAGCTGGCGCGCAACTTCATCAGCGGCGGCGCGTTCGGCTCGGCCGTGGCCACCCGCAAGGAAGGCGAGCGCAGCAAGGCCACCACCGGCCGCGACCTGGCCCAACGCATCGGCCAGGGCAACGAGCGCATCACCTTCTCGCTGGTGCAGAAGTTCACCACCGCCGCCAAGCTGCCCGAGTGCCGCAACCCCTCGCCCGACCTGATCGTGCTGGTGGACGAAGGCCACCGCAGCCACGGCGGCGAAACCCATGAACGTATGCGCAAGGCGCTGCCCAATGCGGCCTATCTGGCCTTTACCGGCACCCCGCTGCTGAAGGACGAGAAGACCGCCAACAAGTTCGGCCCGATCCTGCATGCCTACTCGATGCAGCGCGCGGTGGAAGACCAGACCGTGGCGCCGCTGCTGTACGAGGAGCGCGTGCCGGAACTGGACGTTAACGAAGCCGCGGTGAACCGCTGGTTCGACAAGATCACCGCCGGGCTGTCCGAGGCGCAGAGCAGCGACCTGAAGAAGAAGTTCGCCGGCAAGCGCGCGATCCACGGCGCCGGCAACCGCATCGAGTTGATCGCCTGGGACATCGCGGCGCATTACCACGAGCACGTCAAACCCTTGGGCCTGAAAGGCCAGCTCGCCACCGACAGCAAGCTGGATGCGATCCGCTACAAGCGTGCGCTGGACGAGACCGGGCTGGCCAGCAGCGCGGTGGTGATCTCCCCGCCCGATACGCGCGAGGGCAACAGTGCGGTGGACGAGGACAGCTTGCCGGAGGTGCAGAAGTGGTGGAAGCAGACCATCCTGGATGCCCGCATCGCCCCGGAGGACTACGAGCGCGAGACGCTGCATGCCTTCGGCGGCGAGGGCGACCCGGAGCTGCTGATCGTGGTGGACAAACTGCTCACCGGCTTCGACGAACCGCGCAACGGCGTGCTGTACATCGACAAGCCGCTGAAAGGCCACAACCTGATCCAGGCGGTGGCGCGGGTGAACCGCCTGCACGATGCCAAGCGCCACGGCCTGCTGGTGGACTACCGCGGCATCCTGCCGGAACTGGATACCGCCGTGCGCGCCTACCGCGACCTGGAGAGCCGCACCCAGGCCGGCTTCGACGTGGCCGACCTGGACGGGCTGTATCACGCGGTCAGCACCGAGTACAAACGCCTGCCAACCCTGCATGCGCGGCTATGGTCGTTCTTCGATGGGCTGGACAGCCGGCACGACCCGGAGCAATTCCGGCAGCGGCTGAGCCCACGCTTCGTGCGCGGCGCCGATGGCGAGGAATACGACGAACGCCAGTCGCTGCGCGAGGACTTCTATGCGGCGCTGACCGAATTCGGCCTGTGCCTGCAGACGGCGCTGTCCTCGCGTAGCTTCTTCGAGGACAGCGACTTCCACGACACGCTGATCGACCGCTACAAGCAGGATCTGCGCTTCTTTTCCGGCCTGCGCCTGACCGCGCGCCGCGATGCGATGGAAACCGTGGACTACAGCATCTACGAAGAGCAGATCCGCAAGCTGGTGGACAAGCAGGTCATCGGCCGCGAGATCCGCGAGTCGAAAGGCGCCTACATCGTGCACGAGTTGGGCAAACACGAAGATCCTGAGACCTGGCCCGAGGACAAGACACGCAACGAGGCCGACCTGATCCGTACCCGCCTGCGCAAGACCATCGAGCAGGACCTGGCCAGCGATCCGTATGCGCAGAAGGTGTTCGGCGAACTGCTGCGGCAGGCGATCGCCGAGGCCGAAGCGATGTTCGACCACCCGCTCAAGCAATATGCGTTGTTCAAGAAGTTCGAGGACCGGCTGGAAGAAGCGCACCTGCCCGGCATTCCCGACCGGCTGCACCCGCACCCGCACGCCAGGGCATATTACGGCGCGATCCGGCTGGAACTGGGCGAGGAAGCGATGGCGGCACGGCAACCCGACGAGGTGGACCGGCTGGTCGCCCTTTCACTGGATATCGATGGCGTGGTGCGCACGGCGGTGGCCGAGAATTCGCTGAACCAGCAGAACATCGAATCGCAGATCCGCCAGCAGTTGTTGCCGCGCGTGTTCGAGCTGGTGGGGCTGGAGCACGCCAAGGGGATCGTGGAGCAGGTGGTGCAGATCACGCGCCTTGGGCTGCGCCCGTCATGAATCTGCCGGCTGCAACCGCCATGCAGGTTCGCTACGGCGATCGCATGATCCTGTGCCAAATCCGGCGCTCGCCACGCCGGCGCAAACGCAGCGTCGCCATCCATGTCGACTCCGACGGCGCGGTGCACCTGGATGCGCCGGAGGAGGCCACCGATGCCGACATTCGCCAGGCCTTGCAGCGACGGGCGAGCTGGATCCACCGTCATCTGTTGGAGACCGAGGCACGCCGTCGCCTGTTGGTGCCGCGCGAGTACGTCAGCGGCGAGACGGTGCTGTATCTGGGGCGGCGCTATCGACTGAAGGTCTTGATTGGCACGCAAGGCGAACGCACTGCGCTGCGCGGCGGCTATCTCGAGGTGACAGTCCCCGCACGATCAGCGGAGGCAGTCCGCGCCACGCTGGAACGTTGGTTGCGCCAGCGTGCCAAGGACATCTTCCTGCAGCGCCTGGCCGCCACCGCCGAACCGCTGCGCTGGGTGAAACACCCACCCGCGCTGACGGTACGCAGCATGCAGCGGCGCTGGGGAAGCTGCTCCAGCAATGGCCGCATCACGCTCAACGCCGGCCTGATCCATGCCTCGCGCGAATGCATCGACTACGTCATCCTGCATGAGCTGTGTCATCTGAAAGCCCATCATCACGGCCGTGCCTTCCAGCGCCTGCTCGACGCACACCTGCCGGACTGGAGAACGCTCAAGCAACGGCTCGATGGCATCGCCGAGCTTGTCATGCAGCGCTGATCAGGCACCGCTTTCCTCGAAGAAATCCGAATCGATGCGCTTCAACTCATAGACACCCACCCGGCTGACACCCACACCGTAATCCACCATCAGCCCGGTCAATTCGGTGCCGTCGATCAGGATGATCTTGGTATTGATCGACTTCACGTAATCCCGCGCCTCGCGGCTATAGGCCGACGTGGTAATGAACACGCCCTTGGTCGCGCGTTGCCCTTGCAGCGCCCCCGCAAACTGCTGGATATCGGGGCGACCTACCGTTGCTTCCCAGCGTTTGGCCTGGATGTAGATCGCGTCCAATCCCAGTCGATCTTCTTTGATGATGCCGTCGATACCGCCATCGCCGCTCTTGCCGATCGCGCGACCGGCATCGTCCAGCGAACCGCCATAGCCCATCGCCACCAGCAATTGCACCACCAGTCGCTCGAAGAATGCCGGCGATGCCGCCCTGACCTGATCCAGCAACTCCAGTTCCAGCCGTTCGCGCAACGCCCGATAGGCAGACGCCATCTGATCCTCCGGCGTCTGCCGCAACACCGAGACCGTGGCCTCCTCTGCGGCATCGACCTTGACGGCATCCTGATCCCCGCCACTCTCGCGACGCCTGCTTCGAAACTCCTTGAAGGCCTCGTACCGCAGCAATGTCTCCAATCCAACGGCTGTCGGGTTGGATGCAAGCAAGCGCAACCCTTCTGCGGTGATCGTCAAATAACCGCGTCTTGGTGCTTGAACGAGTCCTGCCTGCTTCAGATAGGTATTCGCCCAACCCACCCGATTGTTGAACAGCGGCGCCGTCCCACTGGGAAGCAACTCGTTGCGCTCTTCCTCGCTGAGCTTGAACTCCTCTGCCAGCGTCTCGACGACATCGCGAAAGCGATGCTCCTTGCGATCCTCAATGAGACGGAGCAACGGGAGCATGATGGTCTGGAAATCCGGTATGGCCACAACGTCCTCGATCCTGAAAGGAAGTTCCCTGAGATGCGATGCATTCTAATCCAGCTACCTGCAATTGACCGGACAAGCCAGGTAATTTGCCGTTGTGCCAGGCCATCTTCCATGGAGCAATGCATTTTAGGAGCGTTTGCTTTTCCGGCTTCTCGACGAAGAAGCGATCATGGCCGCTATCCGGATAATCCCGCACGCTCACGCTGACATTCGCGGTTCGTGAATCGCAAACATATCGGCCAACATCCTACCCAAAATGGGCAGATTTCTACCCAAATTGGGTACCCCCGCCCACCCTCGCCTACTGTGGCTAAACACGCTCCTCTCCAAAGCCAGCCGCACTCGACCAGCCCACCCTCACCCCTTCCGCCCCGCCAACCACGCCTTGATCTGCGGCACCCGCTGCGCACGCAGCTTCACCCGCGTGCGGATGTCGGCGATGGCCGCGTCCGCATCGCGGCGCGAGGTCGCGGCGAGGTAGCGCTGCGCATACGCCTGGATCTTGTCGACCATCTTCAGGTCGACGGAGCCGGCGCCCAGGCGCGGGTAGTAGCGGGCGCGCGAGGTGGTGTCGATCAGGGTGTCCACGTGGTCGCGGTGGGCCACGGCGAAATCGAAGGCCAGGTCCGGGTGCTCGCCCGCCACCGTCGTGATCATGGAGGCGCTGTTGGTGGCGCCGGGCTCGTCGGTCAGCGCCATGTCCAGGGCGCGTTGCGCGAGGGTGGCGTCCTTGGCGCCGGCCAGCAGCAGGTAGTCCTGGTCGCGGATCATCGAGGACGTTTCCTTCTGCGCCATCCGGTGCAGCGCGTCCCAGGTGGCGGCGTCGGCATGGCGCGCGACGATGCCCAGCACGCTGTTGCGCAGTTCCGGCGACAAGGCCTTCGGGTCGGCCTGGAACGCGGCGAAACGGCGGCGCGCTTCGGCGATCACGGTGGCGTCGCCCATGTCGCCGAGCGTGTCGATCAGGTGCGCGCGCAATTGCTTTGCCTGGGCGGAGTCGCTGGCGCGGTCGTCCCAGCCCAGGGTGGCGAACTCCGGCGCCAGCCGCGACAGCGCATAGCGGCGCCAGGCGGCCTGGGCCTGCGGGTCGTTCTGGAACATGTCGTCGATGCCGGCGTAGACGGTGGCGACGGTGACCCACAGGTCCGACGCCGCGCCCACCGGCACGGTGTCGGCCAGGCCGAGCAGGTCCGCTTGCGGCTGCAGGCCGACGCTGGCCAGTGCGCTGGTATCCAGCAGCACGCCGAGCTGGTCCACCACCGGCAGCGTGGCGAAGCCGGCGGTCAATGCCTTGAATTGCGCGGGCGCGTACAGCGTGCGGTAGTAGCCCTTCTGCCCGGCATTGACCAGCACCGGGGCGGCGCAGCCGGGCAGTTGCAGCTGCGCGCTGCCGTCCACCAGCACGCGCACTTCATTGCCGCCGCTGCGCACGGCGACCGGCACGTGCCAGTGCAGCGGTTGTTTGTCGGGGCGGTCGAGGGTGTATTCGCCCTGCTCCAGGCGCACGACGGTGGTGCCGGCGTTGCAGCTGGCGGCGACCTTGATCAGCGGCACGCCGGGCTGCAGGGTGAAGTCGTGCGCCACCTGCAGGAACTGCTTGCCGGGCGCGGCGGCGTCGATTTCCTGCCACAGGTCGCCGGTGACGGCGTTGCCGTAGGCGCGCTTGCCGATGTAGCGGCGCACGCCGTCGCGCCATGCGTCGGCGCCGACGTAATCCTCCAGCATGCCGATCACCGCCGAGCCCTTTTCGTAGGTGATGCCGTCGAAGGCCTGGCTGGCCTGTTCGACGGTGGCCACGGTCTGCACCACCGGGTGGGTGGTGGCGTAGGCGTCGCGGCCCATGGCGGCGCGGCTGACGTAGGCCGGGCCGGTCTTGTCGATATCCCATTCCGGGTGCAGCTTGGCGGTGGTGCGGCCTTCCAGCCAGGTGGCGAAGCCTTCGTTGAGCCACAGGTCGTCCCACCAGGCCATGGTCACCAGGTCGCCGAACCATTGGTGCGCGATCTCGTGCGCGGCGGTGGTGAACACGCGCTGCCGATCGGTCACGTCCGACACCGCCGGGTCCAGCAGCAAGGAATGTTCGAAGGTGAAGATGGCGCCCCAGTTCTCCATGGCGCTGAAGAACTGGCTGCCGCCCGGCGCGGCGATATTGTCCAGCTTGGGCAGCGGATAGCGCACGCCGAAGTAGTCGTTGTATTCGCGCAGCACGTCGCGACCGGACTCCAGCGCGAAGCGCGCCTGCTCGGCCTTGCCCTGCTGGGCGATCACGCCGATTTCGGTGCCGTTGTCGCCCTTGAGCGCGGTGCGCTCGAACTCGCCCACGCCCAGGAACAGCAGGTAGGTGGACATCTTCGGCGTGGTCTGGAATGCGACGCGCTTGAGGCCATTGCCGAGGTCGGCGGTGGCGGCCACGGGCATGTTGCCGACCACCATCTGCGCGGCCGGTGCGTTCACCGTCAGGTCGAAGGTGGCCTTGAAATCGGGTTCGTCCCAGGAGGGCAGGAAACGGCGCGCATCGGAGTTCTCGAACTGCGTGTACAGCGCGCGGCGCTGGCCGTGCGGCGTGGCGTAGTCCAGCGCGAACAGGCCGTTGGCCTGGGTGTTGATGACGCCGCTGTAGGCGATGGACAGCACGTAGCTGCCCGGCGCCAGCGGCTTGGCGAACACGAAGCTGGCGGTCTGCGCGTCGGCGTCGGTGGCGACCTTGGCCACCAGCGCGGCCTTGGCCTTGCCGCCGGTGAGGGTGCTTTGGCCGAAGCGCAGGTCGGCGGCCTGCAGCACGATGCGGTCGGTGGGCTGCAGCACGTCAAGCTCGATGCGGACCTTGCCGTCGAACGTCATCGTGTCGGCGTGCGGGGTGACTTCCAGCGCGTAATGGCGCGGCCTGGCGGTGCGCGGCAATTGCGTGGTGACCGCGACGGCCGGCGCGGCGGCGACGCTGGGTGCAGGGCTGTCCGGCCGGGCGAACGTGCACGGCGAGACGCTGGCCAAGGCCAGGGCAATGGCGGTCGTGAGGATCTGGCGCATGGGGGCTCTTCGAATGGGCCGGCGCAGGATACAGACGGCGCGGCGCGTTCGACGCGGCCGCGTGGAACGCAGACAGCGGGCAATCAGCTCGGCCGCCAGGGCACCGCCCTGCCGACCCGATGGCAGCGGCTAGGTCAGGCCAGTTGCCTGAGTTGCGCCTCGCTGGGAAAGTCACGCACGCGAAAGCGCGGCGGATAGAAGTCCGGCTCCTGCTGCATCAGTTCGGCGACCACCGCGACGGCCTTGTCCCAGTCCGCGACCACCATGTCCGCGTCGCCCTCGTCCTTCGGCATGACGAAGGCGATGCGATCGGCCTTCGGCAAGGAGGTGTCGACATCGCGGGTCCAGGTCGCCAGCGAGAACTGCTTACCGCTGCCGTCGTTCTCCTCGAACACGCGGTAGGAGGCGACGAAGATGTCGGTGTGGTTCGCTTCGTGGATCTTTTCCAGCAGTTCCTTCTGCAGGGAATAGGCCGGCGCATCCATCATGCGCTGCAGATCGGCCTGGCGGCGCCGGTGCTCGGGCTGCGGCAGCGCGAACGGCACGATCCGGCGCGCGTCGTCGTAGGCGAAGGCCAGCGAGGAGATGCAGCGACCGTTCGCGGCCGCTTCCATGCTCAGTTCCAGCATGCCGGCCATCGCGGTTTCGTCGCGGTCGCCCACCACCAGCAGGCAATCGCGGGTAGGCAGCATGAACACCGGTCGCCCCTTCACCGGGACGCGCTGCAGCACGTCGGGCAGCAGCACGCGGCTGGTGTCGTAGGCGTCCTGCCATGCGCCCCGGAAGATGCCTGCGGCGACCTCGACGAAGCGGTCCGGCGTGACGTCGCGCAGGTTGTCGTGGGCGATGGCCAGGGCTTGCTCGAAGGTGATGCCCCATGCGTCCTTCGGCCCAGCGAGCAGGGTCGAGGTCGAATCGGGGCGGTCGATCGCCAGCAACTCGACGCAGTCCTCGCTCAGCTCGCGCCAGACGGTGATGAACGGCTTCTCCCAGCCATGCTCGCGGACATGCTCCAGGCGCATTTCCTCGAACATGGCGCGATGGCGCACGACGGGCATCAGCATCGGCCGCGCCTGCTCCAACGTCTCGATCTGGTTTTCTTCGCCGCCCTCCTCCACGAAGGCCGCCGCATAGCTGCGCAGCACCTCGGCGCGGCGCTGGCGATCGGCGGTGGTGTAGTCGTGGTAGGCGTTATGCAGATTGATGATGCGCCCGCGTGGCGCGACAAGGCGGAATTCGTCCGGCCGGTACGTCAGTTCGTCGCGGCAGCCCTGCGCGCGCAACGCATCCTCGAACAGCTTGGCGAACGCATCCGGGCTGGGCTTGCGATTGAACAGCTTGTCGAACAGTGCTGTGAGCATCAGCGGTCTTCCTTGTTAGTTGGGGCGGGTGTCCGCCTCGGTTTCGGTTTCATGCATCGCGTGCATAGCCCGCCTCTCGCTGTGCGCGGATGGCCAGCACGACCACCGTGTCGGTCACATCCACATAGCGATACGACGCCACGTATCCGCGCGAACCGCGACCCATCACCAGTTCGCGGCTGTCTCCATGGACCGGACGGCCGATCAACGGATTGCCTGCCAGCACGTCGAACGCGCTGACGATCTCCTCGGCTCTCTCTTCTGCATGCGCGCTCTCTTGGTCGCGCAAATACGCGGCGATCCGTTCCAGATCCTCGATCACACCGGGACCGAGGCGAATGCGCGCCACTTCAGTCTTCCAGCTTGCGCGCCACCGGCCGCTTCGCAGGCTTTCCTGCAACCTGGGCCCTGAAGTAGGTGCGCGCCTCGTCCCACGGGATGGTCTCACCCGTCTCCAGGAACTCGGCCCAACGCTGATCGGCCTGGGCGTGGAAGTCGGCGCGCCGCTCGGCCAGCTCGGCCTTTTCGGCGATGGCTTCCAGGATGAAGTTGTGCGACGTGGTGCCGGCCGCTTCCGCCGCCTTGGCGATGCGGGCCTTGAGCGCGTCCGGCAGGCGGATGGTGGTGGTGCTCATGCAGGGCTCCCGGCGATGGGTTCGGGGCAATGTAGCACATGTGTGTTACAGGCAGCAGGTAGCCGACCGAGCAGGGTTCAACTCAGCTGACATGCCCTTTCCAGGTAGACGCGCATGTCGCTCCACGCAATGGCCTTCCCGGACGCGACGATGCCGGCGCAGCGCCGCTCGGCCACCGCGTCGACGTCGGCGCGAGGTCGGGAGTGTCGTCTTGCGTGCGGCATCTTCGTCATGCGGCGATTTTCACTGTGGCCGCAAAAGGAGCATGGCGTGAAGGCGTTCGTGCACAATCCCTGCCCTTCCGGGCTCGGCCACCAAACCGGGTAGCGCATTCGCGAACGCGGGATCGTCCAGCAGAGCCGCAAACGCGTTGGCGACCATGCGCCTCAGGTCTTCCGGCGCCATGGCAAGTTCTTCCACCAGTTCTGCCCGACCGTCGATGACATTGAGCACGTCCTCCAGATCGTGGCTGGAAAGAAAGTCGCCCTGCCCCCGCGTGGCGAAGGCCTCGAGCTTCGTCGCCACGAACGCAACCGCCGTGACCATCCGTATGGATAAACGCTCATCCAATTCAACCGACTGAGCGGTTTCCACGGCGTAGGCGTACCAACGATTCGAGAAACCGAGGACCTCGGAATCCACCGGCATCAGATCGAACACCACGCCAGACGCACGATGCACCCAACGACAGACCACGCCGCTTTCCATCTCGCGGGCGAAGCCTTGCGTCTGTACGCGCTCTTCGATACGACGGAACCGGGACCAGTCCAGATCCACCACCGCATCGACGTCGTAGGTAGCGCGAACGCTCTCGGCCAATGGATCGGACAGCAAAAGGCCAACGACTGCGCCACCGAGGAAGACGACCTGCTCGCGCAATTCGCCTAGCGCATCGGCGATCGCACGTAGATGCGGCAGATTGGGATCGTCAGCTCGCATCACCCAGGCCCAACCGTTGCTTGAGGTGCTTGGCGGCCAATGCGCGTTCGCGCGCGCGGCCGATGCGCAAGGCGTCCTGAAGCGCCAACAATTCGTACAAGCCAGGATCGGCCAGCGCAGCGTGCGGCGCATTGGCGGACAACGGCGCCACACCCGGCCCCTTTGCCGTGCCTTCCGCACTCGGCCACACCGGCGCCTCGCCGGGCGCGCTGGCGATATCCACGGACAGCGGCGGCGCGCCGAACGCCGTGGGGATCCCTCGTCGCACAGGGCCCAAGGCGGCGGGGAACGCATAGCGCACGCCGTGTACTGCGAATTCATGCAGCGCCGTACGCACCGCCTCCCATTCGCCGCGCCCTTTCTCAAGCGCCAAGCCGGACGCCGTGCATCGCTTCACGCTACGGTGCACTTGCGAGGCACTCATCTGCAGCGCTTCGCCCAAGGAGGCATACGTCCAGGATCGCCCTGCTTGAGCGACCTGCTTGTACAGCACCACGAGGTCCTGGGGCTTGAGCTCCACAGCGCACCCTTATTCCATATTCCGGAATATGGAATATCCGCCCCAGGCCATTGCTTTGCAAGTCTTTTGACCAAAAAAGAAGGCCCCTTGCGGGGCCTTCCTGCGGCTGCTCCCGGCATGCGCCGGGACGCCGGATCAGGCGAACGGATCCTGCAACACCATCGTGTGGTCGCGGTCCGGGCCGGTGGAGACGATCGAGATCGGGCAGCCAGCCAGTTCCTCCAGCGCGCGCAGGTAGGCGCGGGCGGCGGGGGGCAGTTCGTCCCACACGGTGATGCCGTGGGTGTTCTCGGTCCAGCCGGGGAACTCCAGGTACACCGGGGTACACTCTTCCCAGCCCTGCGCGTCCAGCGGGGCGTACTCGGTGCGCTTGCCGCGGTATTCGTAGGCGATGCAGATCTTCAGCTTCTCCATGCCGTCGAGCACGTCGAGCTTGGTGATGCACAGGCCGGAGATGCCGTTGATGGCCACGGCGCGCTTGAGCGCGACGATGTCCATCCAGCCGCAGCGGCGCGGGCGGCCGGTGGAAGCGCCGTACTCGGCGCCGCGATCGCGGATGCCCTGGCCCACTTCGTCGTCCAGTTCGGTCGGGAACGGGCCGCCGCCGACGCGGGTGGCGTAGGCCTTGGCGATGCCGAGCACGTAGTCGATGGCATCGGCGCCGACGCCGGTGCCGGCCAGCGCGCCGCCGACGGTGGTGTTGGAGCTGGTGACGTACGGGTAGGTGCCGTGGTCGATGTCCAGCAACGCGCCCTGCGCGCCTTCGAACAGCACGCGCTTGCCCTGCTTGCGCAGCTCGTGGAGGATGCCGGCCACGTCGTACTTCATCGGCTGCACGTATTCGCCGAAGGCCAGGGCCTCGTCGAAGGTCTTCTGGAAATCGACCGCTTCCACGCCCAGGTACTTGGTCAGCACGAAGTTGTGGTAGTCCAGCGCGGTGCGCAGCAGTTCTTCCAGCTGCG
>Ga0308160_10002335_pt1 | contig 23323 bp, 22 predicted proteins | sample PhyFR1_FD_201036 | JGI IMG/M metagenome (GOLD analysis project Ga0308160, IMG submission 201036) | Phyllosphere microbial communities from UC Gill Tract Community Farm, Albany, California, United States - DLSLF.R1 | ecosystem: Host-associated > Plants > Phyllosphere > Unclassified | place: USA...
GTTTGCAAACAATGGTTTGATATATCATATCCTATCATATGGCAACGGCCGGTTATTCGCAATCTATCAGGATTCGCCAATATCGCTCGAGTCCTACTATCGCCCAATTCAACCCAGCTATACGCAGATGCAATCAGGCGTATCAATCTAGGAAACGTGACCGACGAGTACGACGATGAAATGTTCATGTCCCTTCAAGCATGTACCAAGACGGATCGCATGACCCTGGGTCCGAAGTCAACAACGAGCGCAAAAGCAATGTGTCGAGTGTTTGGAAGTATGCCGAATCTGGTCGCTATTGATCTGAGCAACATAAGTCGGGTAGACGATACGGTCATCAAGACGCTAGCAGAAACCTGTCCTGGGCTTCAGGGGTTGAATATCAATGGATGTAAATTAGTTGGAGATGAGGCGATATGCGCTCTTGCTGCCAATTGCAAGAGTCTTCGACGAGTGAGTACTAATTCCAATGGGGGACTGATGAATAGATGAGAGTGAATGGGTGTATACGCTTGACCGACAAGTCATTAGTCGCAATCGCAAGGGAATGCCATCAATTACTCGAAGTCGACATTGCCGATCTCGCACAATGTACCTCAGCCGCTGTCCATGCATTGCTCCTCAACTCGATGCTACTGCGCGAACTTCGAGTGACCCGTAATGCCTTCCTCGATAGCGATGGTTTCCCGGATCTACCGGCACTACTAGAAATGGACGATCGAGACAGCGAGCTAGCAGCCATTCGAGCTCCGGCATTCGCCACTACCCACGATCCCACATTGGGCACTGGAAGGGGATTGCTAAGGATGCTGATGCCCCGGTCGGATCAACTTACCCAACTCCGAACTATCGATTTGACGGATTGTAGGGAATTTACCGATACCGGTCTTGCGAATTTGATATCGAGTGCACCGAGGATTAGGGCTTTGACGCTGGCCAAATGTGTTTTGCTCAGTGATGAGGGATTGAAACATATTGCCAAGCTTGGGAGGTGTTTGCATCACCTGCACATTGCGCATGTTTCTCTGTAAGTTCTCAGTTCCCTGAAGTCTGTCGAAGCTGATCTCAGTGCCACGGATGTTGCTGTCACTGCCATCGCAAGAGAGTGCGTTCGAATGCGATACGTCGATTTTGCATGTGAGTCACTCTACTAGCTACTTGAAATGGAGGCTGACAGGTAAGGCTGCCCGCTTCTGACGGATATGAGCGTATTCGAGCTCGCTGCCAATGTCCCCAAACTCAAACGAGTCGGTCTTGTCAAAGTAATCAACATCACCGACGAAGCTATACATGCCCTCGTCGAACGAGCCAATACACTAGAACGACTCCATTTATCATACTGCAACAACCTCACAGTCCCAGCAATCACCTATCTCCTCAATAAACTCCCTCGCCTTACGCATCTCAGCTTGACTGGCGTCTCATCGTTCCGAACTTCGGAGCTACAAGCTTTCTGTCGTCCCGCGCCGAAGGAGTTTAACGAACATCAAGCCCAGGCTTTCTGCGTATTCTCCGGCAATGGAATATCGGATCTTAGGAGGTTTTTGAATTCCTCGTCGAATACTTCGGATGATGGCTCGACTCGACGTGATTCCGCTTCTTCGGGCGAGTCTGTGACTGGTACGCCGCGCTATAGTGTCCCTGCCACTCGAGGCAGATTACCTTCCCTTCTCGACCCTTCAATTTCAGCAGCCATGGGACCTGCTTTCGCTAGTCTTGGTCCCAATTTCCTCGCTCCGGCACATACACCTGCCTCATCCAGACGCCCACAGACCCGTGATATCGATCGAACTCGTGCCTCTACCTCTCGAAACGATTCTTCTTCCACAGGCACACCTTCATTCGGACCCTCATTCCGGGCTACGACTCATTCACTTCCTCAAACACCGCGCCGATCAAGACAAGGTGTTTCAGAAGTCGGACCTGGTCCTTCAGAGTTCTGGTATACTGCTCGTCCACGCGCAGAGACTGCTAACGAGACGTCAAATGCTGTTAGGCGAAATACCGATGAACCCGAGACTCTTGATGGTAGATGGATGGGCGCTCCTGTTGCGTATATGGGAAGGATGTTGCGTATGGCTGGTATACGACGACATCGGGATGGGGTGTCTCCGGGCAGTGAGGGTGATCAGGGAGAAGGGTCGACTCGGCGTCAGCCGTGGGGTCAGGAATAGAGTATTTGAACCGAGGTGGGAAACTAGAATTAGCTGGACGTAATGGTGATTCGACATTTCGTAATCTGTAGCTTTACTCAGTCATGTAGCCGTAGCCTTTAGAATCCGCGAGTATTGATGAAACAATTCATGAGCGGTCCAAGTGAATGAGAAGATTGTGCTCATTATGCCTTGCTATTTCGTAGCTCCCAACCATTCTAGGGAGGGAGACTTACCGAGCAGTGAGGGTGACCAAGGGGAAGGGTTGACCCGGAACAGGTGACCAAATCTCGAGTGAGAGACTCGTATCAGCTGGCTATCATAGAGGATCTGATATTTCGTAATCTGTCGCTTTATTCAGACATGTAGCCGTAGTCTTCAGATTTCTCAAGTACGATGGAATGATTCATATCTGTTACCGTAATCACATCATGTAGCCGTATTTCTGAAAATTCTCGAGCGACGATGAAACGGTTCATGAGCGATGCGATTGAAAGTGAAGGTTATTGTAATTATGCTATGCTATTTCGTATTCCAATCGGCTCTAGTTTCTACGCCCAACAAGCCCAGATCACCTCCACTCAACCACCTCCCAACGCCCTCTTAACTAGCAATCAAAAATCCACAAGCAGGCGCAACCTTCCCGTGATGATGAAATGGTAAATGTGATGATGACATGGTTCATGTGTTGATGAAATGGTTCATGAGCGATGCAATTTGAATGTGAAGATTTTTGTTATTTATGCTATGCTATTTCGTGTACCCAACCCGTTTTAGTCTAGGTTCTACGCCCTACAAGCCCCGATCCCCTCCGCTCAACCACCTCCCAACTCCCTCATAACTAGCAATCATAAGTCCACAAGCAGGCGCAACCTTCCCACACCGAGCAGTCAATCCAGCCATGAGCGCTCCGAAACCTTCGGTCTTGATAACGTGCATAGCAAGTGGGATGGTCGAAGCATGCGAATTTAACGCTGCGGGCGAACAATGTGGTGAGGGCGTGAAAACTTGTCGACGCGTTTTGAGTACGTCGAAGGGTTGAGTGAGGAGGGCGGAGAATGTTCCTGAGAGGGCACCGGAGATGAAGGATGTTGTGAGGGGTGAGAGGTCGGGGTGGGTTGAGGCGAATCGGGTTTTGAGGATTTCAAATCCTGCCCAGTATAGACCTGAGAATGGGACGTCTCGCCAGAGCGTTGGACCAAGACCTCGCCATAGGATCGCTAATCCTTTCGTCTTGACTAGCTTGCTCATTTCTGCGGTTGTGGACGCGTAGGTGGGGGATATCCGGTCGGCTACAGGTCAGCTACTCCAATTTGTGTGAGAGGGCGAGAAAGCTCACATCCTGGAAGAGCCTGCAATCTCGTCCTGAACATCTCAATTGGGCTGATTACAGTTGCACTGATCGTCCGTGCTAGAGCTCCAGCCACAAGCGGAGCGGGCGTGAGTGATGCGGTAACGCCCGGCGTGCGCGAACGCGATAGTGACGAGGTGTTGGCTGCTGGATCTGTTGATCCGGTGAATGTTGGCGAGATCCGCGCTAGAAGGTACTCGTATCCGAGCATATAAATTGCTGCTGAAGGTATCGACATTGTGCTAACTGTCAGCTTATTCCATATCGGATCTCGATAGCTTACATTGTGGTTCCAACACCTTTCCATAGACCTTTGATCCCGGTCTCACGATGTACCGTAGCTATTTCTCCCCAAAATCCACCCATGACACCTTCCATCGCGCCGGCCGGACCTTGCGGTACCACCAGCGTAGCAGATCCACCATTCATCCGCCCCATACCCCTCGACAAAGCTTCCTCGAGCGTGACTGCCTCGCCCCATATCCCAGCCCATTTCGAAGGGTGTAGACATCCACTAGGGGGCTCGGCTGGAGTCGCCGCTGCCCTCAGACTCGAAAATGACATTTGACCGCGTGACTTCTTTGAGATCGATGATTCAGCAGCTGCTGATGTCATACATGTCAATGGATTGCTTTGCGATGGTTTCGGCTGCGAGAGGAGGGATGTCTGACAGCAATCGTCGGATGGCGCTGGAATTGGAAAGTTGGATAAGCGGGGTTGAACAGTTTGTAAGCGAGTCTTGACCACATCGAAGGGGGTCACTGCTGATCAGCTCTGGCAGGGGAGAGTATGATGTAGCTTACTGAGCAAGCTCACAACAACAGCACCAGTCATAGACGCCAATGCCTTAGCTCCGAATGGTCCGAGAGCTTTGACCTCCTCCTTCTCCTCGATTGGTAAACCGCTAGGACCAGATTCTGGCCACTCGAATTCCGGCTCTCTTAAATTCGTTCCTCCATGCTCAACTGGTAATTTTCTTTGTCGATTCGATACTATATCCCTCTCTATATCTGGTACCGAAGGTATTGAGAGGTCTGGTGTTTCTCTCATGATGATGTTATTCACAGTGTAATGGTATCTGATAAGTGAATTTAGATGACGATGTATGTAAAATCCAAGATCGGCTTATATGTATTTAAATGAGGGGATGATATAAGACTAAGAGATCGCGCCCCTTCTTTTGTCTTTGATGATTGATTGTTGAATTTACCCTGAATAGTGATTCATCTCTTCGTCAATCCAGTCTATTATACATCCTATTGTTTCAATCCATACATCCTACTACTTCTTGTAATACATATACTACCCATATACATCTATCCTATATCCTACTGGAAACGACAATGACATCAATAACACTCAGACCAAGGAGACCACTCGAAGCATTGCCACTCTCCCGCTACACCGTGGACGCATTAGGATTACCGCCCTCACCCATCTCGATCCCTAGTAAACGATCACTTCACTCCAGTCCCAGTCGACAGGCTGAGTCATCAACGTCAAAGGCAAGGAAAGTATCCGCGGATGAAGGAGGTGTGGAAACCATCAGGAGGAAGAGGAGTGATTTGACACATGAAGCCAAAGCGGCGTTGTCAAGGGATGAATTTGGGATTGGAAAGAGTCCAGCAAGGAGACTGTTTGTCGATAGCAAGACTAGGTAAGCTAGCTCGCCCCTGTAGTGGATGGTAAGCTGACTGGTAGTTTCGGAATCAGCGGAGCAACCCTTACCGCCCCTTCCAGTCCTAGTAGTCCGAGCAGACGCCTCGACTTTTCTACGACACCAACCAACTCTCCCGGTCCTTCACGACTCGCTCCTTCCCCTCCTATGTCTTCAACACCGACACCCATCGAGCATGACAATGGCGCATCAGTAAACATGCACGATATCGGCTTTGACATCCACGCCGACTCTATGCCATCTATCACTCTTGGAACACCCGATTCTCGACCACATCGAGTAGCCCAAGTTACACCAGCTACCGATGCTGCTTTACATATCCCTTCATCCCCTGTCTCTGTTACAGATGACAACAACGATCAAGAGAATATCCCGCCTCCCCAACAAACACCTTCGCGATCATCACGCACAAGTTCAGCTTCAAACACTCGATCACCTTTGTCTAAATCTTCCATCTCCGGCTCCGCATCTAGCGCTCGATTCCATGACGACGCTAGCCTTGTACACCTCACTGGATCTGGCAGGAATAGGATTAGGGAAAGGAGTAAATTGAATGAAGTTCACAAACACGTTGGATCGGACGAGGTGGACGAAGAGCTCACGCCGGGAAGAACTAGACCAGCGGACAAGGGCAAGGGCAAAGCAAGGTTGTCTTCCGAAGTTAATCTCATATAAGCGACCTCCTCTTTGGTTTCAGTTGCTCACAACCTATTCTTAATTATCTGTAGCATATCATATATACCATCCTCATCTTGACTCGATTATACTTGTCAATAGATTTTTCTCTTGTTGTGACTAGCTTGTAGAGTATACAGTTTCATGTAGCCATGCTATACTATTGATCATGCTTGATTGCGCGCAAAGCAAGGTGTATTTGCATATGACTATCTACTCTACTGCTGAAGACCCCTCTCGATCCGCTCGATTGCTTTCTCTCGCTTTTCGGAATCAGCGAAGAGAGCTTTGAGAAGGCTTATCAGCTCGTCTGGGGTAAAATCAATCAATGCCCCGTTCTCGAACAGGTAGGTGATATCGACTAGGTTTGCCGACTACTTGTCAGCCTGCGCTCCGCTACGCGCCGAAGACCACTTACCAGCAGTTCCGAGAGATAGCAGAACTTGAGCCAGCCGTGAACGTGCTCAACCACACTAGATGGCTATTCATCAGCGCTGACACAACTCCAAATTGAATGACATACCTGACCAGCTTCCAAGACGAACAGCTCTTCAAGCGGATGTAACGTTCTCAACAATTCATTGAGGTGGTTCGATTCCTCCTCGGTGATATCCTGCTGAGCGAGGATCGCATCGCTGACGGTCGAGATAGCGACATTGACGAGGTATCCCATGACGGACAAATATGTCGTAGTGGGTAATACCGTCTACTCATCAGTAACCTTCCTAACACTAAACCATTGACTAACCTGGAACATGCGCGACAAGTCTTCAAGATCACCTCTCACTCGCCCAGGGACACTTGCTCCCCTCTTGAATCCTTCCACTCCCCGATTCCATTCAAGCGTATCCAACGTGCTAATGAGACTATCCCGCTGTCTCTCCAGTTCACGTTCAAAGGATCCTTCACCGAATTCCCGTAACCTTCGACATACGTCACTTGATTGCCAGGACTCGTATTGTCTTGAGTGCTCGTTCAATCGATCAGAGAGGTGTATACTGTCGTTATATACCTGCATGGAAAGAGTTGGGACCGACTGTAGCTGGGCATCGAAGTGAGATCGGATGAGCGAACGATACAAGTCGAAAATCTCGGTTGTTGTCGTTTGCAAAAGGCTCGGAGCTAATGAGAATGATGGCGCAGGAGGTCTAAGAGTCAGCTCTGTCTTGTGTTACACCCGACAACTTACGAATCAGAAATCGCTCGAGCATCGCGCAAGACATGTTCAGCCAAATCGAGCAAGGTATCACAAGCTTTCGAAACCAAAAAGGTCTCCTTGATAACCCTCTTCTCATCCTTCAAGACTTTACGTTTCGCTTTAGGCTTGGCCACCTCCTTCTTAGGCTCATCATCCCAAGCCCAATCCATTCCACCAGCTTTAGATTCCGGCGTAGGGGCTCTAGGAGGAGTGGGCGTGGCAATACTATTACTCCTGGAAGCTTCTGCTGAATCAATTCCAGAGTCCTGATCTTCTTGCTCTTGCGTCTTTGCTTTTGCTACTTTCTTGCCTAGCTTCTTTGCTTCTCGAGTAGGTTTGGGCGCTTTGATAGGAGCAGGAGCAGGAGCGGGAGTCGAGAGATCATCGTCAAATGCCCATCCGTCATCTGCGTCTTCTGTTGCGATTCGCCTAGGGCTTGATGGGCCGGCCTCTGGTTGGACAAGGGTGACTGGCTCTTCAAACTCCCATCCCTCCTCTTCTTCGTTGTCTGTCTTGGCCGATTTCGCAGCAGGCGCTGGAAAGGAGCTGGTCTCCGCCTTCAAGGCCGGTATCGGATTATCGATCTCGGCTTTGGTGTCCATATCGACATCTTCCTCCTCATCCACCTCGACCTCAACCACAACCGAAATCTCCTTATCCCGACTAATCGACACAGCCTCCCACCCTGCCCAACCATCAACAATAAGCTTACGGACCTGCTCTCCGACTTGGCTCCGGCGCTGATTAGCCCATGATTGACCAGCTTGATTCTCGTAGAATGACTTGACGGGTGTTGTGGATTTCATTCCGGAGTTCGCGGTAGATTCGAATGAGGCTGCTGTCTGAATTGTATTTAGCCATGTTGGGAGGTCGTCGAGGGAGGCTGGAATGGAGGGGACGATTAAAGTAGAGAGGAGGAGTTCCGAGGTCGCTGTATGCAACGCTGCGAGGAAACGTGTACGGTTATCGGATATCGCCTGAATGGGAGGGAAGACGGTACTTTGGACGAAGGTAAACAGAGTCGACAAGTCCGACAAAATATCGTCTGGCAATCGCTGAGAGGAAGATGTCAGGCGAAGTGTTGATCTCGTTCCGTCCGAATCTTCCGCTACAGATTGGGTCCCACTCAATATCGACCCAATAACATCTTTCAGTATACGAGTCTGAAGTGTACGTAATGGTTCCTCGAGGGCTTGAAGGCGAGAGAGGGCGATGTAGATTTGTTGAAGGCTGTATGTCGGTGCCTCGACTTTATCTGCTGCGAATCCTGGTCGAATATCTATGCGTCAGCTTTGGAATCCTCTGGAACCTTTAGCTTACTCCGTGGGCGCTGTAGCTTGACTTCATTCTGTACCACCAGTCTTGGTTCTCCCCCTTCCTCAATCGAGACTGCCTGCTTGAAACCCCCAACAACCTGTTCAACGAGTAACACCTTCAGCAGATCTGTCCTTGACTGACCCGTTAGTACATTCAGATCCAGCTGGACGTACCTTGATAGTCTTCATGACTTCAGAGTGCCCTAATGCCCCTTCTCCAAAAGTGACTCCTTGCAGCTCTTCCACAACCCCCTCATCAGCGCCCCAAGCTCCATATACACTCTCCTCCAGCCGCTTCAATCGCTCTGTACTCCTCTTGAGATCTTTGAGAGCGGTAGCGCGTGCGGAAGCTTGTGATTGAGCTTGTACAGCTGTGAAATGTCGACGGAGAAGTGAGATTAATGGTGGGATGAATGATGTCTTTCTTGTCAGCTTGCCTCTGACTTGGGTGAACAGAAGCATACTTCGCTGCTACTTGGATCTAGCTTCTTTTCTAGTTCTGTCAAGCTTGATTGGATTGATTTGAAGTCGGACGTTATTTGGGAGCCGTTTCTAATATGACTTGAGATAGACGGGTAATTGGCTTTCAAGATATCGTGGGATGTAGTCTGTGCCTTCAGCTATATTCGAAATGGGATTCAATCAGCCTACCTTATTCTTGATGATAGCAGCTTGTACACCCTCCCTAATGCCCTTCACAGTCTTACTATCCAATTCCCCACCCCGGAATAACGGCTCAAACAGCTCCAGAACGGTATCAACCTCTACTTTAGAGTCTATCTCATCATTCTCGGGTGATGTAGTCGGCTCCTCGCCCGTCCTAGGTAGATGGGAAGGTACGGGAAACATGATCTATGTTGTTGCCGGTGTCATGTAGATATGACGATGTAAAGAGGTGAATGAGGTGGAAGGTGGAGGGAAGAATCAACTTCGTGTAACTTACTTCTTGTTTTTCAACCGTCACTTCAATCATTCACCTTTTACAAGGCTATACACTTCTAAGCAGCAAGAGACGACAGGATTAGTCAAGATGGACGTGGATAAGATGTTTAAATTACCAGCACTACCCTCTGGTGCTGGTAACAAACGTAAATTCCCAGATGCCCCTGCGCCAGGTAAGTTCAGCTATTTGCAAGCTTTCTCACCAAGCTGATGATTAGAACTACTAAAGCGATACCGAGCGGCCGATGATGGTCCTGCTACCGAGGAGCCAGCTCAGAGTAATGGGAAAGGAAAAGGCAAAGCTGCGACAGTGGGCGAAGAAGAGGAAGAAATGGAATATGCTCCAGGTCAGTTCAGCTACACGATACCTTACGCCAGCTAACAGCATAGATGCTCCTGATGTTGATGATGAAATGGAAGATGAGGATGGAAGGTTCTTTGGAGGTGGTCTGAATAATGAGCAGCAGGTGAGCTGCTCGAGCCTCGGTGATTTCAGCTAACGGTCTAGCAAATCTTGAATATCTTTGATAGAGCAGGCGATGAGGATGGAGAGGTGAGCTCGACGGCCCTTTCTCTGGTTTCACAAGCTGACGAGTAGGTGGCAGCTATGACATTACCAGCCCTTCGTCGACAGATTGGCAAATTCGAAAGATCAGTCGGTAAAAACGCAGAACAGCGTGGTAAATACCCAGACGACCCTTCCAGGTAAGTATCTCCAAAAACATCTGATTTGACTGACGACCAGATTCATTGAATCCGAAGCAGACCTCGACGCAGCCCTCAAACAATTCCTACCCCTCACCCAGAACCCTCCATTATTTTATCCGGAACTAGTCAAGTCCGGTGCTCTCGCTTTATTAGCAAATCTGCTCAGTCATGAGAATACGGATATCGCTATTGATGTCATTGAGATCATCCAGGAATTGACGGATGAAGATGTTGGGGCTGAGGTTGATGATTTGGCGGAAGATGAGGCCGGGGGAAGTGGGATGGCCACAAAGACGAGGATGGCAATGGGGGAGTTGATTGATGAACTCGTATGTCTCGTTCTCACATCGAATGGACAAGGGGCTGATGAATAGCTAAACAATTCACTACTCGACTTACTTGTTGCAAATCTTAGCAGACTGGATGAGAAAGAAGATACAGATTCTCAAGGTGTATTCCACATTCTAGGAGTTCTCGAAAACCTATTATCATTCATGCCACCCCTCGCGGAACAGATAGTGGAAAATACGACTCTCCTCCCATGGCTCTTGAAACGAGTATCGCAAAAAGCATACGATAGTAATAAACAATACGCCAGTGAGATCCTCTCGATTATCTTGCAGGAGGGAAGGAGTATCGCTCTGAAGGTTGGAGAGCTAGAGGGAGTCGATACCTTCTTGCAGATCGTTGCTGTACGTCGTATTCCTCAGTCTAGGAAAAAGACTAATGATGTAGCGGTACAGAAAGAAGGACCCGGCAAATGGTGAAGAAGTAGAGTTCATGGAGAATATCTTCAATTGCTTGTGTTCGCTACTGGCAGAACCCGAAATGAAGCAAGCATTCCTAGAAGCTGAAGGGGTGGAACTTATGGTCATCTTGATGAAGTGAGTCTCCTTTCTACCCCAACCATCTGCAGTGAGGAAGAGAATGGTCTAATGAACAGGGAGAAATTACTTGCAAAGACAAGAGCTATCAAAGTCCTCTCGTACGCCATGCAAACAGAAGCAGGAGCAGCGAATTGTGAAAAGTTCGTCGAAGTCCTCGGTCTCAAAACTTTCTTTCCAGCCTTCATGGGCAAAGTAAGCTCACAGTTCCATATCGTTTGGATAGAGCTAAATTACAGGGCGAGGGAAAGAAGAAGAAATTAGGCGCAACATCCTCATTCGAAGATGAAGAACACCTACTCGGTATCCTCGTTTCATTGTTTACGAACCTTGAATCCGATACGCCACCTCGTATACGATTATTAGCGAAATTCGTGGAAAACGAATATGAAAAAGTCGAGAGACTGCTCGAGATGAGGGAGGCTGCGGAGGGGAAATTGAGATCTGTGGACAGGGATATTGCCTCTGAGAGACAGGTACGTACTGATCTCCTCCGCGTCAAGCATGAACTAATGAATCAGGTGATGGCTGCAAATGAAGAGGAAGCAACGGAGGAAGATGAGTTGGAATGGTATTCTAGGAGATTGGATGCTGGACTCTCATCACTCCAAAATGCGGATTACGTCCTAGCATGGGTATGCATGGAGGAAGACGGAGTAAGCTATATCGTCTGTCCACTTGCGAGTATCAACTGACAAGTCAGGCTAGATCACACGCTCATAAAATGCTCAAGAGGAAAGACCAGTCTTTCGCAAATGTCGTCAAAGTCCTAGAGGGTGTGTCACTTCTCTACAAGTGGGACAATGCTGATTCCACAGAGTTCAGAGATAATATCGAAGACGACGAGGATGAGGAAGGAGAAGTACAAGTTCCATTACAAAAGATGATCTTGGAGCAATTGATTGCTTTCCTAGCTGCTCTAGAGTAGACCCGCTAGTAGAATAAAAAAGACCTCATGTATGCATCATAATACTGCTCTAAAAACCTAGACTCTTCATGTCCAATATCTCTTCGTCCTCAATCCGTGTATACACATGAAACTCAACCCATCTACCCAAAAAGCGAAACTTCTATGTCATGACATCCCTAGCGTCCCTGGTGTTGTTCAAGCCATGCCCCTGACTTGGCCTCCTTGCCATTGATGCTCGACTGGAAGCTCGGCTGATACTCCCTGATTTCCTGCGGCCGGGGATGGTGGGTCCAGCAGGTCGGTGGCCGGATAGGTTGGTCACTGCTTGTCAGTCTCGGTCCTCTTAAATGTAACCCAAATACACTTACATTCATTGACGAATGAAGTGCCCCAAGCCTCTGAGGTGTATTTGCTGACGTACTGCATTTCGTCAGCTTCATTCACTCGCAAGGCATAAGACTTACGTTCCAAAGCTTGCCCCAGTTGGAAGCTCGCTGTTCAGAACTCAGCGTCAAAGCACTGAGGATACTGTCGGCAGTCTGCTGACAATCCCCTGGTTTGTCAGCGACCGTGGCCATGGGTAGATGATTCGACTTACAAGGATTGATGATGAGAGATCCAGCCAAACTCTGAGCAGCACCAGCAAATTCAGACAAGATCAAAGAACCATGCCTCTGCTCTTGCGTTGAAATGTATTCATATGCGACCTGAAATTAGCGATCGTTCAGTAAGAATGGGAGGACATACCAAGTTCATACCATCTCGGGTACTTGTAATGAGACATGCATCAGACATGGCAAACATCGAGTTGAGCTCCTCGAAGGGTACTGATCGATGTAGGTAGTGAATGGGGGTATGGTCGACGGTACCGAATCGACCATTGATTTTGCCGACTAGCTCATTGACGCAAGCTCGAAGATTCTGGTACTCTTCGACATCCTGTCGAGAGGGGATGGCCAATTGAACAAGAACAACCTGTAATTAGCTATGCGACATGACATGTGCCATCTAGCTCACCTTCTCGACCCATTCTGGGTTTTGCGAGAGGAATACCTCGAAACTCTGTAATTTTTGGGGCAAACCCTTGATGTAATCCAATCGATCAACACCGATGATAACCTTCTTGCCCTCAAACTTGGCTTCCAAGCTTCGGGTCCTTTCTAAAACACTGGGCTTCTTGACGGCTTCAACGAAAGCGTATGGGTCGATACCGATTGGGAAAGTTCCAACTTGTGCGAATCGTCCTTCAAAGTCGATTCCATTTGGTTCAGTCTCGAGACCGAGGATTCGAGTGCAGGATGATAGGAAATGTCGAGCGTAGTCGTAGGTGTGGAATCTGGATATCAGTCTGGGGTCGTAGGGATTGGTGAGAATAGACTTACCCGATAAGATCACACTGTAGAACACCGAGGAGGATCTCCCGACGAACAGGGAGAATCCTGTAGATCTCGCTCGAGGGGAAAGGGGTGTGCAAGAAGAAACCAATCCTGATACCTTCCTTGCCCTTCTCCTTTGCCTTGATCTCCTGTTGCTGGAACGAGGAAAGTCCCCGCTGCATACCGGGTCGCTTCAACTTTGAAACTGGAGTTTTTGACTTGGTTCCACTAATCTGCAATGGCTCATCCTCTCCAACATCCTCCAAAAGCTCCACACCCTCGTCGGTATCCGTCTCGTTCTTGGATAGACCAAGCGCACCAGTGTCGAGACCTTCCTTGACTCGACCGAGTTCGTGTTGGACCATTGATCCTTGTGATGAAGCGCCGGAAATCATGGTTCGGAGCAACATGGGGAGGAGCATGAGATGGTAATCCTGGACCCAGACCATGTCACCGGCAGAGCACATGCTTGCGACGACATCTGCAAACATGAGGTTGGCCTCTCGGTATGCTTTCCAGTGGGCGGCGTTGAAGTTCATCTCTCCGGGGTGATAGTGAAATAGTGGCCATAGGATGGAGTTGGAGAATCCTTGAGGTGAGCTTTGTCACTCTGGGATCGGCTGAATAGCTTACCATTGTAGTGCTGCTCGGCAATATCATCAGGAAGGTAGACTGGGTAACAGCTGTACTCTTCCAATAATCTCTTTTCGACAAGGGGTCGGTCGGCTTCAGGGATCTGCTAGTCAGCATTTACAAAACTTGCTAATTGATGATAGCTTACATGTTTTCCAGGCCATCCAATCCAAGTAAAGCTCATAGACTTCTTACATCCCGACAAGGCCGAGACGAGACCACCACTCGACATGGCAAATTGGTACTCGCCATTGGCATCTTTCTGAATAGTAACAGGCAACCTATTACTAACAACAATCAACCTCTGTTCCTTTTTTGGTTCTGGGGTCTCTTCGCCATTTGATTGCTCGGGGACACCGGGGAGTTTCGTGGTTCCATTGGTGGGAGAGACGCCACCATTCTGAGCGTAGTTGGAGTAGTAGGGTGATTGGGGAGGTGGGTTTCGTGGAGTGGATGCTGTCATGGTTGTGGAAAAGTCGTGAAGTGAAGGATGTAGTAGAGTGTTGAATGGAGTCGTAGTGGCCACTAGCGTAGATTGGCTGTGCTTGGCTGAAAAAGGGCTGTGTCTAAAAGATGTGTGTAGGAGAAAGGAGTTGATGAAACACCAAGTGAAAATGCGGAAGATACTCGCTAAGACGCGCTTATTTCTTGACGTCAGACAGAAGTGGGGTGGATGATGATGTATGATAGGAGTAAAGGGAGTTGGGTGTAGTATCTAGTAGATGAGGGGTTGACAAGTATGTAAGATGAAGGAGAGGGTAGAAGGTAGAGTATAATTCTTTGTGCTCCGGCCCGAAAGGACAAGGGACGGCATGCGGCAGAAAATGGAAGATCATTCGTCAGAGTCCTATGACGTCTTAGCCTCCTCGAATGTGCTTATGAAACTGTATGCATGTTTGACTGAGCACTTTCGATATCCTGGTAATCATTACATCAGCCCTATCCTACCCATATCCTCGTTTATCCTGCCTCTGTGACTGTATTGGCACTGCTGACCTTTACCAAGGGGCGGATAAAGACTTGACGGCAGTACGTAATTCCTCGGATTAAACCGTAATTTTCGGAATTCCAGCGACGATCTTCATTCAAAGGGAAATTGTATACAGTAATCGGTTCAGTCAAAGGGGCACATCTCACCTGCTACCACACCATCACATCTATCCACTTCTTGCATAGCAGATTGCATGCATATCTCGTCCCCGTATATCAATGCGCAGCTACTGACCCCAAAACGTTGGCTGTGCTTTGTTGACGTGTATTTTCTTTTGTTCCTGAACCTTATATGACCGTCACAGGCACACCTAGAATTTACAAGAATGGCATAGAACGTGCTGGGATATCAAATTGTTTTTAGCTTAGCTGAACTTTAATGACTCTAGGCACTCGCGCCTCCTCTGCCCCCTTGCCAGCTCAGTCGCTCTTTCCACCTTTTAGTCGATTTTCATCGAATGCTCTATCTGTCTAACTTACGCCAAGATGAAACTGAAGCGATTCAATATGTTCCTAGCTTTCGGAAGCTATTGGGTCCGACCGTCGTAGTGGGTCACTGACTGAGGCATCGAAGCCATCATACAACGCGGTATACGCAAGCGCAAATCGCTATCCATCCTCAGAAGCATCAACTCTCGTCTTGGGGCCAGACAATAATCGATACTCTGGCCCATACGAGTCCGCACAACATTCGGGCTGTTTTAACGGGGTGCCAAGCAGGCTACAACGATCACCGGGTATCGAGTGTCAATGAAGGACGTTCGATACTCGTCGACGGCTTCTATACAGATTGAAGATCACCCCGAGCTCCATAAACCATCAAAAGAACCCACCCTCCTTCTCACAAACGTTCGTGACTTCCGTCGAACCCGACGAAACCAATTTCCTACACCATCCTTTGATCTTTACCTCCCTTCTCCGTGACCAATATCGCAATAACCCTCTCTCAGAATGGCGTCTTATCATACCCAAATGATACCTTATCTACCTCCTTTCTCCTTCTCTTTAAGAACGTCGATAAGACTCCCCCTATCTCCCGGTGAGCAGCGGGGTCGATGTTTCTATCTTATTCCTTGTGTATACTACCCACTCAACTTATCTAATCACTTGACTTGATTGTATCTCAAACATCGAGAGTCAAGGTTGAGGTGATCGTCAAAGTGTCAAGAAGGATTCTAGTGGAGTGGGAATCTGATTTGGAACGGCTTAACTTCCGAGGTCCCTTTCACTGAAACCTCGATACAATCACCTCGGACTCTACCCTCATTACTCATCGAAGCCTTCGCGACTACCCTTGGAATCAATTGACCAGATCGAGCCCGATCTCGTTCGTATATCATCTTCCACAACTTTCGGTACTAATCATAGTGTAGTAAACATAATGGGCATCAATCCAGATGCCTACATGTCCGGGGCGATACCTGGCCTCTCCCGCGGTGGATCATGGCAGAATGTCCAAGACCCATATGCAAGTCCTCGCGATCAAACTCAACAAGGAGGAGGATCCATCTACCCCCGTCCATCCCAAATCGTTCCTCCCGGATCGACCCCATCAGGAATGGGTAATCGATCAAACTCCCATTTCGCCCATCACCATCATCAACATCAACATCATCCTTGGACAATGACCGCTCTACCTCAATCACCACTATCCAACAACTTCGCGCCTTCTTACCAACAAAGCTACTTTGGAGTGGGGAGTCAAGGGAGTAGTACAGGATACAGTCCGAGTGGGAAAGCGCCCTCGGTAGGCCCTACCAGACATCCTGGGTGGACTAATCTGAACGGCCAATATCTTGGGGTACATACCGCCCCTTCTTCCCCCATTGTCAAGCAGGGTCAAACACCCCCCAGATCAAAGACCAGTAGGCATCCCCCTCCATCACTCCATACCGCCCGATTGCAGTCGCCGTCCAGCGCAAGTGGACTCTCGGTACAGCAGCAATACGAATGGGAATGGGCATCAGGTTCCCCAAAACCAATATCAGCCGAACCCGATTACTTTGGTCAATCGCCAAATCAGAATGAGAAGTACAAACCGATGTCACATGAGATTACCCCACCACCAAGCGCTAGAGTCATGAGTCTCCGCCTTCCGCCAAAGAAGACCAGAACGGTAGAAGCGCTCCCTCCACCTCCTCAATCTGGGCGACTTCGACATGAATCGATGCGACAACCCCAAAGTCAGAGACCAATGCCGCAGCGTCGTCATACCCATGATCGATTCTCCCCCGAAGATTGTGATCCATCGAAGCATGATTCGAAAAGTCTAGGAAGGCAAAGGAGAAAGGAGAGGGATAACGGTAGTGTAGCTGGAGATTCGTATCACGTCCCAAGCAAGTCTTCGAGCATGCCAAGGCATCAAAACCCAGCACCTCACTCCCATTCCCCAAGAGGGGGATCACGTCGTACCGAGTCCCTCCTATCAGCTCAAGCAAGGGCCACCTCTTTGACTGAGAGGAGGCTCAAGCAGACGGCCAGGCCCGCCTTGCCTACCATCGTCTCCCATTCCACCGTCGATTTTACCTCCCCGGACCCATCAGTCATTCAGTCCGCTCGTCCTGATCGCTCCACCTTCGACCTTGGCGGCCTTGCCGATGCCCTCCCTCCAGCATCAATCACCGCGACCCCAGCATACACCGCACATCCCGACGGCTATGCCCCCACTGACGAGGAAGAGGAAGACTACAATCGAAACATGGCTCATCCCGCTGCTCCCTCTCCGCTACTAGGGACTGCGCGAAAGACAGCACCGCCTTTGAGGATGGATCTCAAGATAGTCAAACCTGAAGATTATCGACCGCCGGCATTCCCAGCTCCAACCAAACCGCTTGCATGGAATAGAGATGGGCCGGCTATGAAAACTCATGGAGTTGCTTGGGCAAGGGAAGCGCCTGAGGGTCAGTTACCTACTGGTCCAGCTGGTCCTCGTTGGGCTCAGGCGAGACCGCCGAGATTGGATTTTCAGCAGACGGGTAATTGGTGGGAGTCGGGCGTGGGATAAATATTGTGTAATTGTATAATTGCATGATGGTATTGATGAGTATGTACAAGCGTGTAATTGAATAGTATGTATACAACAATGATAATCTGATGGCGATTTTGGCGTGCAGCGGAGTCGTGATCGTAAGTCGTCGTGGAGGAGGTCGGGATGATGGTAGTGGAGGAGGTTGAGATGATGTTGCGTCGGGATATAGATATGGTGGAGGATTTATGAACTTCGTAGACATGATTGGTGCGAAGAAGCCAGTCATCAATCGCTGGTGTCGTTAGCAAAAGTTGACAATCACAAGCTCCACATACATGACGATAGGCACTCCTGCAGTCCCTCCCGGCCCATTCTTGCCCATATATCGGTCCAGTCTTGTCAATCGTCCAGGATCAGGAGCAGACATAGGAGGAGAAACAATCTGAACATCCTCCCATTCACTATCCAAGTCCATATCGACTTCCTCTTCCGATGTTCCACCAGGTTTCAATCGGTATACCTGACACGACGGTCCAGCATCCGAGGTATCAACGCTGAGTTTCGTTTTTATGGGAGTAGTGTAAGTGTTCAGTGATCTGGCTGATATTTTCTTGGCGACTCGATTGGTAATCGCGGATTGCCATTTTCGTTCCGCTTCGCGCTCACGCATGATGGAAGCTCGGGAGGGACCTGCCTGGGACTTGTACTTGATCGGAGTTGAGTAGCCGCCCTTTGTCGTCTTGAATTTATCGACGATGACAAGCTGTCGGCCTCTCTCTGTAATCTCCGCCAGTTTCCTTCTTCTCTCCTTCTTACTCAGAATCTTGGCGGCCTTCTTGCCCTTTTTCGTAGATATCATTCGGGGAGGTGGTATTTCGAATATAGAAACGCCCTCATCGTTGTCCAACCCATCACCGAGCTTTTCATCGAATCGGATAGCAGTCGTGAGATCCGTCGATCCGTTGGCAAGGCTCTCCAATGCCGGCCAGATTCTAGGTTTGAACAACTGAGAAAGAAAGTCTTCAATCTCTCGCACCTGATCGAGGTTTTTAGTCGCTCTCGCCGATTCCCAAGCAGCTCCCACGTAAGCCTCGAAATAGTCGGCATAGCGCTTCTGGTTACGATCGGCAAATGCTGGATGACCGAGCAAGTCGGGCAATCGATACGAAAGGGTGAGGTAGGAGAAAGTACGATTGGTCGTCAGGCCTCCGCGAATATTCTATGTCGTCAGCCACCGAACGACTGACCAGCGTTTATGGATGGAAAAGACTCACTTGTAATTGTCGATGATTGCCGCTGAGAAGTCCAGCCTTCAAGCAGGCTTTCGTAGACGACAGGAGTAAGACAGCATCTCCACACCATGCCAATGTTTTGATAGAGTGACCAGACGGCTTGCTCGACTTCTCGTAGCTGGTGTTTTGCAGGACAGACCAAATATGTGGGTCATGGATCTTCGGTAGGTTTGGTAGTTTTGCATGTCGAAATGCTAGGTGGAGAGGTTCCCAACTCGGGATCTTGGCTGGGAGGGGATATGCCTTCCGATCTCCCTGAGGGGCTGGGGAGGTGGACGCCGACATGCTCGATGGTAATGTCAAGTTCCAGGCGATATATACGATGTGGAGAACGAAGATGGAGAGATCATAAGAGGGAGATGATTGTCAGACGATTGCAGTTGAATGAAAGGACGGCGAAGTGGAGGTAAACCGGTGGCCCGCATAGAGGTGAAAACCCTTAATCCTGAGTACCTCCCCTTCTCAATGCTCAAGATGTTGGACGGGGTTGAATGCGTTGAGCAGCCTGGAGCGGCAAGCTAGCTGTACGGCGTGACCTCTAATCTGGCCTTCAAATCTATGTAACGTTGTGCATTATATTCGGGTTTTGTAAAGCTGTAGACAGACGGACACACACACACACTGTCAACGTCTGAGCTTGAGCCCATCTAGGACAAACGACTTCTCAAATTCATCTACCTATCACCTAGCACTAGCATAATGACATCTCCACCTCCTTCCCCACGACTCACCAAACCAGTCATACCGCCATTGATGAAGTTATCATTCACTCGACTTGCCAAACCTCTCTCCCCTTATCCCAAATTCGCCAACTCCCCTTGTCCCTTCAGACCCAATCACCTCCCCCAACTTCGACTCCTAAACGATCACGTTCTAGCAGCTATAATCACTTCTGAGCCTCAACCTCTCGACGACTTTGGGACAGATATACAGACCTGGGGTGATGAGAAACACACGTTGCTATCGCTTGCTGAGAGGGGCTTCAAGTTCTTCGAATCAAGAGTCACGGAGAGGGTACAAGATCTAGCCCCGGGGCCTTTTAAAGATAGAGAAGGCATCAAAGTAAATATTCTCCCGTCCTTGTTGCATGAAACTGATAGAAGGCGATGATCCATACGATGGTGACGGTTGAAACACTCGCTTTGTTGGGATGCTGCTACGCCTTCCCCAAACCATCTACCGAACCATCCACGGGTCGAGACGGTATATCAGTAGATGGGGTTCAACACGCTTGCGATATGTTCATGGCCTACATCGGTGCCCTCCGAGTTCCATACCGCCAAGACGAGCGACTCGCTACCGCCATTCTTCGAGGATTAGACAAGTATCTCGATGATCTCATCTCGCCAAAGGTATGGATCAAATTAGACGACCTAGTCAAAGCTCGTTCAAGGGGTGAGAAATTTGGCGAACAACAACTCCTCAACCCGTTGAGAAAGACTCTGGCCGAGAGGATGACAAACAATATCAACCCTTCTCATGTCATGGGCGGTATCGAACGACAAACACCAACATTCACTCCCCATTCCCCTGCTTTCAAGCATGGTTCCCCTTCGCTCCTTTTCTCTCCTGCTTCACATACCAAACCCTTGCGATCCCGACCTATCCCTACGGGCCCACGAAACGCTCTTGAACCTCTACGAATCTCGGTTCCTGCGGGACCAAGAAACGCAGTTCCACCCCGACCCGTACCACACACTTCCAATTACGACTTATCTGACAGTGGAGTAGGACCCAAACGCAGTGGGCAGAGAAGTAAGAGAGGAAATGGAGGACCGATGAATCAATCCCAGAGGGGTCACGGTGGTCAGAGGTCGGGGATTGATCCTTTGGACAAGGTGGTTCGAGCGTCAAGTCGTTGATGGTATCTCCCTTTCAAGTGGTTTGAGCTCTAATTTGTAAATGGTTTATCCTGTTCCATGCCTCCAGATCTCTCTTTTGTTGTACATACGAACCCGCTGAGCTATGCATCATCTTACGACCCACTATAGCTGTATTGTACGCATGTACTCCAGATCCCCAAACCCCCGCTGTTCGGACCGATCTCGCAATATTCCAGGAACGGTATTCGGAAATCGTTGAGTTCTAGTTGGCCGGTTAAGTGAGAAGAGAGAAGGAGAGAGCACGCAATTTCAATAAATTCGGACAAGAGTTACTAACACCCTATACGAGATCGACTTTTTATAACATCGATCCATTCACACTCTCTACTCTATTCTACACTCCCATCCACTTCACCAATCATGGCACTCATCGAAGCATTGGCCAAGCTTCCTACACAAACATACACTCATCCCATCTCTAGCACTTCCTCCTCCGCTATTAAATTAAACCCTTACCTACCCCTCCCCACTTCTTCATCGCTCCTTACCGATACCACCTACCTCCCTTCTTTACCACGTACGACACAGGGTGTTGTTCATATCCTCGATGCTCAAACCGTTACACCACCCCGATCCGATCGATCGCTAGTTATCATCTCGCGTTCGGCTCAGGAAGCATACGATCACGGTTTAATCGCACTTCGAGTGGCCAAAGATGAAAAAGCTGTAGTCTACCACTTTATCGCTCCTTCCGCCCTAGATGGAGAGGTTCAAGAGGTCGCGGATGCCAAGGCATGGCTCGATGCCGAGATCGCTTCGCCCAAGACAAGCGGTCTTCATGGCGATGAGGCAGAGGTCGATGGACATTTACGAAACGTCTACGAACTCACTTCGTTGAACCTGCTCAAAATCACTCGACGAGTTCAGAAACCATTCGAACACCGATCGGGCGAGTCTTCCAAGCTCATCATCAACTTTACCACTTCCCCCATCGAAGCCGACAATGTTCTCGATATCTCACTAGTTAGCCCGCTCCCCAAGGACAAGATCGCCAGTGCTGCCAAAGACAAGGAGGTCGTTGTTGTTGAAGGAGGAGATGGGAAATTTGGTGCTGCATGGGCATCTGTCGTGGACGCTCTAGAGGAATCCACACCTCGATCTATCCTAGTCGGATCGGGCGCTTCTGCATCGGATATCTCATCTGCCATCAACTCCGGCAGACCCGTCTCCAGGATCGGTAAAACCCTCCACACCAAGTCCATCTCTTCTTCCTCGATCGTCATCCCCTCCGCCGAGACCACATACACTTCTCTACTCGACGCCTCCCCATCTCCTATCGAGATTTTGAACGACCCCAAGCACCTGCATGCCAACGAAACCACTTCTCCACTCTACGCATTCGGTAAAGCAGTCGCTATCCGACAAGAACGAGAGAAGCTCGTTACACTCGCCAAGAAGGTCTTGAAGGCATCTGGAACACGCCAGGCTGTCCACGAGGCACTTGCTCACTGGCTCGTTGTCAGGGACGAGGCTGAAGCGGCAGAGGCTGGAAAGAAGATCGAGTCTGCTATCGGATCTGGATCTGGTGAAGAGGCCGAGATCGTCAAGCTTGGACAAGCAGGACATTGGGAGAAGCGAGCACTCTGGATCGTCATTTCCAACTCTTGGGCTACCGATCTTGCTTCATCCGGTCTTCACCATGCTCTCGCTTCTGCCCTCGACATCAACCTATTGGTTTACGAGACCGCCCCATCTCCTTTCTCACCCAACGCTCCTGCTCAGCAGCCCAAGGACAGGAAGAAGGATCTCGGCCTGTACGCACTCAACATGGGTGATGTCTATGTCGCTTCCGTCGCCGTCTATGCCGATTACGCCGGTGTCTTGAACGCCATGCGAGAAGCCGAGGCATACCCCGGACCTGGATTGGTCTTGGCTTACCTACCATGGGGAGAAAAGGAGGACGGAGAAGTTGTCGGTGGAGACCTCAAGACCGGTCCTCTCGAACGATTACAGGAAACCAAGCGAGCTGTTGCTGGTGGATGGTGGCCCATGTTCCGATGGAACCCGTTGGCAGCCGAGGACAAGCGATTCACTCTCGATTCCGCACACATCAAGACTGTCTTGTCTGAATTCCTTGATCGACAATCGCATCTCTCCCAACTCACTCTCGCTACTCCCGCTATAGACAGCTCGATCGTCTCGTCCGTCGGTACCGATCTCGTTGCCAAGCGAAAGGAGAAGGCTCGAGCCGCTTACGATGCTTTGCTCAACTCTCTTGATGGACCCGGTCTTTTGGTCTTATACGCTTCCGATGGTGGAAATGCCGAAAAGGTCGCCAAGCGACTTGTCGGAAGGGCCAAGATGCGTGGTGTCGCCGCTACCATCAAGGTCATGGATGAGATTGCTCATTCCATCACCGAGACTTT